>Ga0102592_1000065_pt1 | contig 331008 bp, 299 predicted proteins | sample AraplaCol_mMF_r2_FD_76861 | JGI IMG/M metagenome (GOLD analysis project Ga0102592, IMG submission 76861) | Arabidopsis root microbial communities from North Carolina, USA - plate scrape MF_Col_mMF_r2 (SPADES assembly) (version 2) | ecosystem: Host-associated > Plants > Roots > Endosphere...
AGCAGGGCATCGCCAAGGGCACGAAGCGCCCGGACGACGCGAAGCTGCACCTGGCGATCGCACAACTCGTGGCCGGTGACCACGCCAAGGCCGCGGCCGGCTTCAAGACCGTGCAGGGCAACGACGGGACGGCCGACCTGGCGCGCCTCTGGGCGCTGTACGCCAAGCGCAAATGACCCCTGGGCTCTTGTAACCTCTTGAATTGCAAAGGGAAATCCCGAATCTAAGACAACTCTAATACCAATTGACATACTGGTATTGCTGGTACTAAACTGGTTTCATTGCGGGGGCTGCATGGCCCCCGCCAAGACCAACGTGCCAGAGAGCAGTCGATGATCGAATACCTGATCGGCGTGGACGGAGGAGGCACCGGGACCCGGGCCCTCGTGTCGCGCCGGACCGGCCCGGCGATCGGCCAGGGAGAGGCCGGCCCCTCCGCGCTGGGCCAGGGCATCGCGCCGGCCTGGGAGCAGATCGAGCTCGCCGTCTCGCGGGCCTTCGAATCTGCCGGCCTCGCCCGCCCGGCGCCCGCCCAATGCGCCCTCGGTGCCGGCCTGTCCGGCATCAACAACGCGCCCTGGCGCGATGAATTCCTCGCCCGCAACCCCGGCTACGCCCGCCTGCTCGGCGAGACCGACGCCTTCGCGATGCTGGTTGGTGCGCACGACGGGCGCCCCGGCGCGCTGATCGCCGCCGGCACGGGCAGCATCGGCGAGGTCTGGCGCCCGGACGGCACGCGCGCCAGCGTCGGCGGCTGGGGCTTCCCGGTCGGCGACGAGGGCAGCGGTGCCTGGCTCGGGCTGGGTGCGATGCGGCTCGCCCAAGGCGCCATCGACGGCCGTGCGCAGCCCGGCCCGCTGGCGCGGCGCGTCTGGGCGCAATGCGGCGGCGACGCCGCATCGCTGCTCGCCTGGTGCGGCCGTGCCGGCCAGTTCGCCTACGCCCAGCTCGCGCCGGCGGTGTTCGAGACCGAGGCCTCGGACCTTGCCTCGGCCGGCCTGCTGGCCCGCGCCGTGACCGAACTCGAAGCCCTCGCGCACGCGCTCGACCCGGCCGGCGCGCTGCCGCTGGCCGTGCTCGGCAGCATCGGCCAGCGCCTCGCCCCGCGCTTCGCCCCGGCGCTGCTCGCGCGCTGCGTGCCGGCCGTCGACGGCCCCGCCGCCGGCGCCCTGACCCTGATCCGACGCGAGGTCGAGACCGACCGATGAAGAAACCCCTGTTCGAATTCAAGCCGGATGCGCGCGACAGCTCGCCGCTCTACATCCAGCTCGCGCGCAAGCTGGGACAGGCGATCCGCGACGGCCGCTACCAGGCCGACGAGGCGCTGCCCTCGGAGCGCGTGCTGTCGGAATCGCTCGACGTCTCGCGCGTCACCGCCCGCAAGGCGATCGACCAGCTGGTGGAGCAGGGCCTGATCGTGCGCCGCCGCGGTTCGGGCAACTACATCGCGCCGCGCATCGAGCAGCCGCTGTCGCGCCTGACCAGCTTCTCCGAAGAGCTGCACCAGCGCGGCTACACGCCGAGCTCGCAGTGGCTCGAGCGCAGCATCACCGCCGCCGTCCCCGACGAGCAGCTGAGCCTGGGCCTGTCGCCCGGCGCCCGCGTCGCGCGGCTCGAGCGCCTGCGCCTCGCCGACGAGGTGGTGATGGCCTACGAGGTGAGCGTGCTGCCGCAGAGCGTGCTGCCGCAACCCGAGCTGGTGAACGGCTCGCTCTACGAATACCTGACCAGCACGCGCCAGGCGCCGGTGCGCGCCCTGCAGCACATCCGCGCGCTGAATGCGCAGCCGCGCCTGGCCGAGCAGCTCGGCGTGCCGGTCGGCCAGGCCGTGCTGTTCATCACCCGCATCGGCTACCTGGAGTCCGGCCAGGCGGTCGAGCTGACCCATTCCTACTGCCGCAGCGATTACTACGACTTCGTTGCCGAGATGAGAAGAGACGCATGAGCATCACCACCGTCCAAGGCACGGTCCTCACCCCCCAGGGTTTTGTCGACGGGGCCGTCGAGTTCGGCGCCGACGGCCGCATCGCGCGCATCGAGGGCTCGCCGGTCGACGTGCAGGCGGTGCGCGACCTGCCCGGCCCGATCGTGCTGCCCGGCTTCATCGACCTGCACGTGCACGGCGGCGGCGGGCGCGACATCATGGAAGGCGGCGACTCGGCCGCCCGCGTCTCCGAGCTGCATGCGCGCCACGGCACGACTTCGCTGCTCGCGACCACGATGACGGCGCCGATGTCCGACCTGGAACTGGCCTTCGCCGGGTTGAAGACGGTGTGCGCGACGCGCAGCCGGAAGGGCGCCCGCGTGCTCGGCGTGCACCTGGAAGGCCCGTACATCAACGGCGGCAAGCTCGGCGCGCAGCCCAACTTCGCGCGCCCGGTGCAGACCGGCGAGCTGGCGCGCCTGAACGAGCTCGCGCCGATCCGCCTCATCACGCTGGCGCCCGAGATCGCCGGCAACATGGAGCTGATCGACGCGCTGTGCGCCGCCGGCTTCCGCGTGCAGCTGGGCCACACGCTGGGCAGCTACGAGGACGGCGTCGAGGCGCTGCGGCGCGGCGCCGGCGGCTTCACCCACCTGTTCAACGCGATGAGCGGCCTGCACCACCGCGAGCCCGGCATGGTCGGCGCGGCGCTCGCCCACGCCAAGTACTCGGAGATCATTCCCGACCTGCTGCACGCCCACAAGGGCGCGATCCGCGTCGCGCTGCGGGCCATCCCGCACCTGTACTGCGTCACCGACTCGACCGCGGCCGCCGGCATGCCCGATGGCGACTACCGCCTCGGCCGCCACAAGGTCACCAAGTGCCTGGGCGGCGTGCGCCTGGCCGACGGCACGCTGGCCGGTTCGACCCTCACCATGGACCAGGCCCTGCGCAACCTGGTCGACGAGCTGGACATGGACCTGATCGACGCCTCGCGCCGCGTCTCCACCCATGCGGCCGACTACCTCGGCGCCCAGGACCGCGGCCGGCTGTCGGTCGGTGCCTGGGGCGACGCCGTCGTGCTCGACCGCGATCTCACCGTCCTGGACGTCTATGTTGAAGGAAGCTCGATTGAACACGCGCATGCTGGCTGAGGCCCGCGAAGCCCCTGCCGCCGTCGCCCGCCAGCTGGCGGAGAACGACCAGGCCTACAGCGACTTCGGTGCGCAGCTGCGCCGCCAGCCGCCGGCCTCGGTGCTCACCGTGGCCCGCGGCAGCTCGGACCACGCGGCCCATTTCATGGCCTACCTGATCATGGCCCGCATGGGCCGGCTGGTCACCTCGCTGCCGATGTCGCTGATCACGCTGTACCAGTCGCAGATCGCCTGCGAGGGCCTGGCGGCGATGGCCTTCTCGCAGTCCGGCCAGAGCCCCGACCTGGTGGCGCCGATCCGCTACTTCAGCGAGGGCGGCGCGCGCACCGCGGCCTTCGTCAACGACCCCGAGTCCCCGCTCGCGCGGGCCGCGCAGTGGGTGTTCCCGCTGCACGCCGGGGCGGAGACCAGCGTCGCCGCGACCAAGAGCTTCATCACCCAGCTCGTGGCCGGGGCGCGCACCGTCGCGGCCTGGCAGGACGACCTGGTGCTGCAGGCCGCGCTGTCGGCGCTGCCGGGGGTGCTGTCGCGCGCCGCGCATGCCGACTGGACGCCCGCGGTGGACGCGCTGGTGGGCGCCGACAAGCTGTTCGTGATCGGCCGCGGCACCGGGCTGCCGGTGGCGCTGGAGGCGGCGCTCAAGTTCAAGGAGACCTGCGCGATCCAGGCCGAGGCCTTCTCGGGCGCCGAGGTCAAGCACGGCCCGATGGCGCTCATCGACGAGGGCTACCCGCTGCTCATCTTCGCGCCGCGCGGCCCGGCCCAGGCCGGCCTGCTGGCGCTGGCCGACGAGATGCGCGCTCGCGGCGCGAAGGTGCTGCTGGCCGCGCCGGCCGGGACGCCGCACGCCCAGCTGCCGATCATCGAGACCGCGTCGATCGAGCTCGACCCGATCTCGGTGGTGCAGAGCTTCTATCCGATGGTCGAGGCCCTCGCCCGTGCCCGCGGCTTCGATCCCGACAAACCGAAGTTCCTGGCCAAGGTCACGAAGACGCAATGAACACCCCGTTCCACCCCGGGCAGCTGGTGATGGTGAACATCGCGGGCAAGGCCCTCGATGCCGCGACCGCTGCCTTCCTGCGAGAGCACCGCTTCCGCGCCATCTGCCTGTTCCGCTGGAACCTGGGCACGCCGGACGAGGTGCGCCGGCTGACCGCGGACCTGCGCGAGGTGATGGGCGAGCATGCGCTGATCGGCATCGACCAGGAGGGTGGATCGGTGGTGCGCTCGACCTTCCTGCCGCAGGCGCCGGCGGCGATGGCGCTGGGCGCGGCGAACGACGAGGCGATGACCGAAGAGGTGGGCGCGGCCGTCGCCCGCGGCCTGCGCAGCCTGGGCATCAACTGGAACTTTGCCCCGGTGCTGGACGTGAACAACAACCCGGCCAACCCGGTGATCGCCGAGCGCAGCTTCGGCGAGGACCCGGTGCAGGTGGCGCGGCTCGCCGGGGCCTGGATGCGCGGCTCGCTGCGCGAGGGCGTGGCCTGCTGCGTGAAGCACTTTCCCGGCCATGGCGACACCCACGTCGACTCGCACCGCGACCTGCCGGTGGTGCACAAGTCGCTGGCGGCGCTGGAGGCCCTGGAGTTCGTGCCCTTCCGCGCGCTGCGCGAGCAGGCGCCGGCCATGATGACGGCCCACATCGTCTACCCGCAGCTCGACGGCGAGCACCCGGCGACGCTGTCGCGGCGCGTGCTGGGCACGCTGCTGCGCGAATCCTGGGGCTACGACGGCGTCGTCATCACCGACTCGCTGGTCATGAAGGCGATCCACGACCGCTACGGCCACGACCGCGCCGCCGTGCTGGCGCTGCAGGCGGGCGCGGACATGGTGATGGCGCTCGGCTCGCAGGAGGAGCAGCTGGCCGCGGTGAAGGCGATCGCGCGCGCCCAGGCCGAAGGCGAGCTCGACGCCGCGCAGCTGGACCGCGCGAAGGCGCGCCTGGACCGCCTGGCCGAACGCTACCCGGTGCGCCCGGCCGACTACACGGCGGCGCAGGCCGAGCACGACGACGACCTGATGCACCGCGCCTGGGCGGCCGGCCTGACGACGCTGGGCACGCCGCCGGTGCTGCGGCGCGACAAGCCGCTGCGCGTCTTCACCCAGCGCGGCGTGCCGAGCGACGGCGTCTCCGAGGCCGGCCTGTCGGGTGCCGCGGTGGCCGAGCTGTTCAACGGCTTCGCCGACGTCGAGGTGGTGAAGCTCGAGAACCTCGCCGAGCTCGACTGGTCGACGGTGCTGCGCGACGGCCGCATGAACATCATCGCCTCCAACCACCGCGACCGCTACGGCGCGCAGGCGCTGCGCTGGCGCGCCGACCTGCACCTGGCGCTGTGGAACCCGTACCAGGTGCTGGACGTGCCGGCGCCGGCCGTCATCACCTGGGGCTATGCCACCGGCGCGCTGGTCGCGCTGCGCGACTGGCTCGAGCGCCGCACCACCGCCCCCGGCCGCACGCCGGTGCGGCTGGACGGCCGCCGCTAGATCGACCCACCCCCACGAACGCGAAGTCCCTGGAGCCACCATGTCCCACGCCGCCAAGCGATCACCGATGTTCTGGGTGCCGACGCTGTACCTCGTGGAGGGCCTGCCCTTCTACACCGTCGCGATGATCGCCGGCCTGATGCTCAAGAGCATGGGCGTGGACAACGCGTCCATCGGGCACTATTCGGCGCTGCTCGGCCTGGCCTGGGTGTTCAAGCCGCTGTGGAGCCCGTTCCTCGAGCTGGCGCCGAACAAGAAGCCGGTGGTCGTGGCGTTCCAGTTCGCCGGGGCCGTCTGCATGGGCCTGGTGGCTTTGGCGCTGCAGCTGCCGGCCTGGTTCGCGCTCGCCATCACGGTGCTGACGGTGATGTCGTTCAGCTCGGCGACGCACGACATCTGCGCCGACGGCCTGTACATCGCGAGCCTGACGGACAAGCAGCAGGCGATGTACGCCGGCTGGCAGGGCGCGTTCTTCAACGCGGCGCGGCTGCTGGCCGCCGGCGGGCTGCTGGTGCTGGCCGGCAACCTGGAGAAGCACCTGCCGCCGGCGCAGGCCTGGGCCATCATCTTCGGCCTGCTGGGCGTGCTGATGACGGTGCTCGGCGCCTACCACCTCTGGGCCCTGCCGAGCAGCCCGAACGCGGGGACTGCCGACCGCTCGGTGCGCGGCGTCGGCCTGCTGCTGCGCGACGTGCTGGCCGACTTCTTCCGCAAGCCCGGCATCTGGCTGGCGATCACCTTCATCATCCTGTTCCGCGCCGGCGAGGGCCAGATCCAGACCATCGGGCCGCTGTTCCTGCGCGACGCGCGCGAGCTGGGCGGGCTCGGCCTGAGCACCGACCAGGTGGGCATCGCCTACGGCACGGCGGGCACGGTGGCGTTCATCGCGGGCAGCGTCCTGGGCGGCTACTTCACGGCCTGGCTGAGCCTGAAGCGGGCGCTGCCGATCCTGATCCTCGGCATGAACCTGCCGAACCTCGTCTTCTGCTACATGGGCACGGCCCAGCCCTCGGAGCTGGCCGTCATCAGCGCCTGCCTGGCGGTGGAGATGTTCGGCTACGGCTTCGGTTTCGTCGGCGTGATCCTCTACATCATGCAGGTCGTCGCCAAGGGCAAGTACACGACGGCGCACTACGCGCTCGGCACCGGCGTGATGCAGCTCGGCTTCGTGCTGTTCAAGGCCATCAGCGGCGACATCCAGACGGCGCTCGGCTACCGCGCGTTCTTCGTGTGGGTGCTCGTCGCCGCGATCCCGGTGCTGGTGATGTCGTGGTTCATCCGCGTGCCGGGCGATGCCGCACCGGCCGAGCCGGGCCTGCCGGAGCCGGCGCACTCATGAAGCACGCCGCCGTGTCGTCGATGCCCCGGCGAGGGCTCCTGCCGCTGCTGGTCGCGGCAGCGGTGGCGTCGTGTGCGGGCGCACCCCCGAAGCCGGCGGCACCTGCGGACGCCGGCGTCTTCTTCGACGACTTCAGCCAGCCCGACCTCGCGGCGCTCGTGCGTGGTGGGTGGACGGTGCGCGACAAGGTCGGCCATCCCGGCATCGAGGGCGCGCACTGGGGGCCGGGAGCGGTCTCGCTGGTCGACGACCCGGCACGGCGCGGCAACCGGCTGCTGCGCCTCACGGCCCGCACCGACGGAACGCCGGCCGGCACGGTGCAGGCCCAGCTGTGCCATGCGCGCAAGGTGCTCGAGGGCACCTATGCCGCGCGCGTGCGCTTCAGCGACGTGCCGGTGCAGGGCCGCGACGGCGACGTGCTGATCCAGACCTTCTACACGGTGAGCCCGCTGCGCTTCGACTTCGACCCCGAGTACAGCGAGCTCGACTGGGAGTACCTGCCGAACGGCGGCTGGGGCGACGCCCGCACGCGGCTCTACGGCGTGACCTGGCAGACCGTGCGGCTGAATCCGTGGAGCGCGCACAACCAGCCGCTGCAGCACTTCGGCGCGCTCGGCGGCTGGCATGTGCTGATGATGCAGGTCGCTGCCGGCCGGACGCGCTACTTCCTCGACGGCGCGCAGCTCGATGAGCATGGCGGCCGCAACCACCCTGTGGTGCCGATGGCGATCGCCTTCAGCCAGTGGTTCGCGCCCGGCGGGCAGCTGCCGGGGGCGGGTGACACGCGGGTCTACGAGGAGGACGTCGACTGGGTCTTCCACGCGCGCAACCGCGTGATGACGCCGGCCGAGGTCGAGGCGGCGGTGCAGGGACTGCGGCGCAACGGCCAGGCCGCCGTCGACACGGTGCCGGCGGCCGAGCCGCCGCTCGCTTCCACCTGCGACTTCTGAGGACCTGCCATGCAGCCTGCGCCCATCCCGACTCCCGCGATGAACGCCCGCTGCACCGCTGCCGGGCTGACTTCAGCCGGCGTTGAGCTCGGCCACGAAGTCGTACATGTCGCCGCGGTAGAACGACTGCGAGAGCTCGATCGCGCGCCCGTCGCGCAGGTAGCCCAGGCGTTCGACCAGCAGGCCGGCATCGCCGACCTTGGCCTCGAGCAAGCGCGCCTGCTCGGCGTTGAGCAGCAGCGCGCGCAGGCGCTGCAGGGCGCGCACCGGCCGGTTGCCCTGCTGCTCGAGCGCGGCGTAGAGCGAATCGCCCACCGCCTCGAGCGAGGGCAGGCAGCCGGCGTCGACGGTCGCGATCTCGATGGCCATCGGCGCGTCGTCGGCGTAGCGCAGCCGGTTGAAGCGGTACACCTGGGCGCCGGGGCTCAGCGCCAGCTTCAGCGCCTCTTCCGGCGTCACCGTGCCCTGCGTGCGCTTGAGCCACACGCTGTGCGGCAGGCTGCCGCGGGCGCGCATGTCCTCGGAGAACGAAGTCAGCTTGGCGAAGTTCTTCTCGACGCGCGACGAGACGAAGTTGCCCGAGCCCTGCCGGCGCACCAGCCAGCCTTCCTCGGCCAGCCCCTCGATCGCGCGCCGCACCGTGATGCGCGAGACCGCGAAGTCTTCCGCCAGCTGCCGCTCGGAGGGCAGCGCATCGTCGGGCCCGAGCACGCGCCGCTCGATGGCGTCGCGCACCGCGCGCTGCAGCTGCTGGTACAGCGGCAGGCTGTGATTCGGGTCCAGCGGCTTGAGCACCTGGGCCAATGTCGTCATGCGAACCCCTTTTTTTGTCCGGCCTCGCGGGCCGGGTTGCGGCGATGTGTCAAGGGTACTTGGCGTTCGACCATACCAATTCAATACAAGAGCCCGAAAAAAGCCGCAGGACTGACGGTCGGACAGGCGCCAGACCGCACTTTACATCAGTGATTTCCCCGCTGTCGCAGGCGTGCAAACGGTCTTGCAAACGCTGCGAATTGGTAGCATAGTGGCATCTAGTGGTAGCTTACTGGTACACAACTGGCACGTACAAGCCAGTGGTTCCGAGGGAAGGAGCTGCAGTCCACTTCCCCGGATGTGGTCTGCAGATGAGGTCCCTGGTTTTCGAACAGGCCGAATCAGTTCGGCGGCCCATTAACCCCAGGCAACAGAGGCAGACATGAAAGCTAAAAGGACTCCCATCGCATCGGCGGTCGCGCTTGCTCTGATGAGCGCATTCGCCGCCCAGGCACAGGATGCGGCCGCGCCGGCGGCGGCCGCAGCGTCGGCGCCGCAGCCGGCCGCTGCCGCGTCGTCCGCTGCGGGCGACGCGCCGGTCGCGACGGCGGCCCCGGCGAAGAACGCCCAGAACCTCGAGGCGGTCATCATCACCGGCATCCGCGGGTCCCTGCAGCAATCGCTCAGCAAGAAGCGCAATGCCGACTCGCTGGTCGAGGTGATCACCGCCGAGGACATCGGCAAGATGCCGGACAAGAACGTGGCCGACTCGCTGCAGCGCGTGCCGGGCGTGATGATCAGCTCGGCCAGCGCCGGCGAGGGCGGCTTCGACGAGAAGGACCGCGTGAGCCTGCGCGGCACCAACCCGAGCCTGACGCAGACGACGGTCAACGGCCACATGATCGGCTCGGGCGACTGGTTCGTGCTGAACCAGGTGGGCACCGTGGGCCGCAGCGTCAGCTACTCGCTGCTGCCCTCAGAACTCGTGAACGCGGTCGAGGTGCGCAAGAGTGCGCGTGCCGACCTGCTGGAAGGCGGTATCGCCGGCTCGGTCGACATCCAGACCCGCAAGCCGCTGGACTTCAAGAAGCAGCTGTCCGCCGAGGTGAACGTCGGCGCCGTGTATGCCGACCTGCCGGAGAAGACCGACCCGCAGTTCAGCGGCCTCTTCAACTGGAAGAACGACGCCGACACCTTCGGCATCCTGGTGCAGGCCTTCTCCGAGAAGCGCCACCTGCGCCGCGACGGCCAGGAAATGCTGGGCTACTCGCAGATCGCCCCGGGCAGCAAGATCGCCCTGTCGAACCCGGACCTGGCCGGCGTGCTCTACCCGAACGGCATCGGCTCGGCCCTGTTCGAGCAGGAGCGCAAGCGCGAGGGCGGCTTCATCGACATCCAGGTCAAGCCGCACAACGACCTGACGCTGGACCTGAGCGGCTTCCGCTCGAAGATGGAAGCGACCAACTACAACCGCAACTTCATCGTCTTCCCGAGCCGCATCCTGAACGGTGGTGCGGGCCAGGCGCCGGACCCGGGCTACGTGGTGCGCAACGGCACGCTGGTGGCGGCGAACTTCACCAACATTGGCACTGCAGGCACGCCGCAGCAGTACGCGATCTCCGACCAGATCTACCGTCCGGGCGCGAACGCGGTCAGCGACTTCTACAACCTCGACGCGAAGTGGAACGCGAACGACAAGCTGACGCTGATGAGCAAGATCGGCACGTCCAAGGGCAAGGGCGAGACGCCCAAGCAGGCGGTCTACGAGCAGGACATCTTCAACACCGGCGCGACCTATGCGCTGCACGGCATCGGCTCGCCGGCGGACGCCTCGCTGCCGCTGGGCAATCCGTCGAACTTCAACTACCAGCCGAGCGGCCTGGACTGGGTCTTCGGCGCCAGCCCCGCGGCGACGAACGACAAGGAGTCGTGGGGCCAGCTCGACGGCGAGTACGCGCTGGAAGCCGGTCCCCTCACCTCGGTGAAGTTCGGCCTGCGCGCCTCCGAGCACAAGCGTGACTCGACCTGGATCGGCCAGGGCCCGGGCCCCGGCGCCTTCGCCAACCTGCCGCAATGGAACGGCACCACCTACCCGGGGAATTTCGGCAATGGGCTGGGCGGCGGCAACTTCCCGCGCAACGTGTGGCAGCTGGATCCGGGCCTGCTCGAGGCCTGGGGCGACCTGTACACGAACCGCGACCCGGTCTCGCGCCGCAACTGGGCCGGCGAATTCGAGATGAAGGAGAAGAACAGCGCCGCGTACTTCATGGGCAGCTTCGAGGGCAAGGGCTGGAGCGGCAATGCGGGCGTGCGCGTCGTGCGCACCGGCGAGCGCGTGACCACCAACGTCGCCATCCCGACCTCGGTGTGCGCGGTGCATGCCGCCACCTGCTCCGTGCCGGGTGCCATCACCACGTCGGACTTCGGCCCCTTCTATCAGAAGGAGATCGACAACGACTACACCGACGTGCTGCCGAGCGCGAACCTGAAGCTCGACATCACCAAGGACCTGGTGGCCCGCTTCGGCCTCGCCAAGACGATGGCGCGCCCGGACTACAGCGCATTGGCCGGCTCGGTGAGCCTGGACGACACGACGCACACCGGCAGCGGCGGCAACCCGTACCTCGAGCCGATCCGCTCGACCAACGTCGACGCCGGCATCGAGTGGTACTTCGCGCCGCGCTCGCTGGTGTCCGCCGGCGTGTTCTACATGGACCTGAAGAACTACGTCGGCTACGGCGTCACGCCGACGCAGTACGTCAACATCCAGACGGGCGTGTCCGAGACCTACAACGTCACCTCGCCGACGAACAGCAGCGGCCGCGTCAAGGGCGTGGAACTGTCGTACCAGCAGCCGCTGTGGACCAGCTTCGGCATCAACGCCAACTGGACCTATGCGGATGCGGAAGAGAAGGGCGGCGGCCCGCTGGTGGGCGCCTCGCGCAACACCTACAACCTGGGCGCCTTCTTCGAGAACGACACCTTCAACGCCCGCGTGAACTACAGCTTCCGCTCGAAGTTCTACAACGGCCTGGACCGCAGCAGCGCCCAGTACCAGGACGACACCGACAACGTGTCGGCCTCGGTCGGCGTCAAGATCAACGACATGATCAGCGTGACGCTCGACGGCATGAACCTCAACAACCCGAAGCTGAAGTACTACGCCAACAACCCGGACCAGCCGACCGCGTTCTACGTGAACGGGCGCCAGTACTACCTGTCGCTGCGCGTGAAGCTGTAATTCGTCAACGAGAACAGACCGTGCCGCACGACGGCACGGCGACAACACGTCCGTTGGGGGTGTCTTGCGGAGCTGCGGGGTGGGGATCTCGCGTCGCTTCGACGACACGGCAGGGGCGGGCTCCACAAGGGTCCGCCCCTTTTCTCTTGGCTTGGACGCTGCGTGTGTCCTGCGGCTCACGGACCTCCTTTGGGCGGCCCCCTTACACCCTGCGACAACCCCACTCCCTTGTTTCGGGTTAGTCTCTATCTTCTCCCCCCGGCATTCGACTAAATTCACGCCTTGGAACCGGTTCCAAGTGGGCCGAACAGCATCCATCGCCGTCGAAATCCGCCGCAAACATCCACCGCACTGGTTCCGCATGCGGCGGGCGCCCCGAGCGCCCGTGTTCAGCCGTTCCCTTTCGGGGGAGCGGCGTGTTTGAGACGGAGATCGACATGCTGACTTCAACAGGGATGCACCGCGTCCCGCGGCCGCGCGCGACAGGCGCGGGCTCGTGGTGGACGCCTTTCTTGTGGGCCCTGGCCGCGCTGCTCGCGGCCATGACCTTCCCCGCCCGCGCGGCCGACTACACGCAAGGCGTGGCGGTCTCGGGCACCACGGCGACGATCTGGTTCAAGTCCAGCGTCAACACCACCTGGGTCGACACCCACTACACCGTCAACGGCGGCGGCCAGCTCAACGTCCGAATGACCTACTCCAGCGCCAACGCGCGCTGGGAGCAGGCCGTCACCAACGCCCCCTCGGGCACGGTGCTGGCCTACTCCTTCACCTACAACAACGGCAATCCGGCGTATGACACGCCGAGCTTCAGCTACACCGTCGGCGGCACGACCACGCCGGACCCGGTGCCCACCGGCATCGCCTGCTTCTACGAGCACGCCAACTACGCCGGCGCGGTCACCTGCTCCGACGTCGACAGCAGCTGGGTCGGCAGCACCTGGAACGACCGCTTCTCGTCGGTGAAGATCCGCTCGGGCTACAAGGTCCAGCTCTTCAACGACATCAACTACGGCGGCGGCTCCGTCACGCTGACGGCCGACACGCCGAACCTCGGCACGGTCGGCTTCAACGACCTGGCCTCGTCGTTCAAGATCACCACCAACGGCAGCACGCTGCCCACCTCGGACACGCCGGACTTCGGGCCGAACGTCTCGATCTTCGACCCGAGCACGCCGATCGACACGATCCGCAACAAGGTCAACAGCGCCTTCGACTCGATGAACAAGAGCCCGACCGCCCAGTTCGGCGGCCAGCGCTTCACCTTCCTGTTCAAGCCGGGCACCTACAACGACCTGTGGATCAACCTCGGCTTCTACACCACCGTGGCGGGCCTGGGCCTGAACCCCGATGACGTGCGCTTCCAGAGCGGCGCGCTCAACGTCGACAGCGGCTGGAACCTCGGAGACGAGAAGAACGCGACGCAGAACTTCTGGCGCTCGGTCGAGAACCTGTCGGTCGTGCCGAACGGCGGCACCAACCGCTGGGCCGTGTCGCAAGCCGCGCCGATGCGCCGCCTGCACATCCTCGGCAACCTGACGCTGGGCCCGTCCAACATGGACGGCGGCCAGGGCTACGCGAGCGGCGGCTACATCGCCGACAGCAAGATCGACGGCCAGATCAGCTCCGGCTCGCAGCAGCAGTGGTACACCCGCGACAGCAACCTCGGCAGCTGGACCGGCGGCGTGTGGAACATGGTCTTCTCCGGCGTGCCGGGCGGGCCGGCCGCGACGACCTTCCCGCAGCCCGTCTACACCGTGCTGCCGACCACGCCGGCCTCGCGCGACAAGCCCTACCTGTACATCGACGGCGCGGGCAAGTACCGCGTGTTCGTGCCCTCGCTGCGCACCAACGCCTCCGGCGCGAGCTGGGCGAACGGCACGAGCGCCGGCACGTCGATCCCGATGAGCCAGTTCTACGTCGCCAAGCCGTCCGACAGCGCGGCGACCCTGAACCAGGCGCTGGCCCAGGGCCTGAACCTGTTCTTCACGCCGGGCACGTACCAGCTGAACGACACGGTCCGCATCACGCGCGCCAACACCGTGGTGCTGGGCCTGGGCTTCCCGGCCCTGGTGCCGGTGAACGGCGTCGTGCCGATGAGCGTGGCCGACGTCGACGGCGTCAAGGTCGCGGGCCTGCTGTTCGACGCCGGCACGGTGAACAGCCCCTCGCTGCTGAACGTCGGCCCGACCGGCGCGTCGAACAGCCACGCGGGCAACCCGATCAGCCTGCATGACGTGTTCTTCCGCATCGGCGGCGCGGTGTCCGGCAAGGCAACCAACAGCCTCGTCGTCAACAGCCACGACACCATCATCGACCACATCTGGGCCTGGCGCGCCGACCACGGCAGCTCGCCGACCGGCTGGACGGTGAACACCGCCGACACCGGCGTGCTGGTCAACGGCAACAACGTGCTGGCCACCGGCCTGTTCGTCGAGCACTACCAGAAGTACGAAGTCGTGTGGAACGGCCAGAACGGCAAGACCATCTTCTTCCAGAACGAGTTCCCGTACGACCCGCCCAACCAGTCGACCTGGCGCAGCGACGCCGTCGGCTACGCCGCCTACAAGGTGGGCAACTCGGTGACGACGCACGAGCTGTGGGGCGGCGGCGCGTACTGCTTCTTCAACGTCAACCCGCAGATCCATGCCGGTCGCGGCTTCGAGGTGCCGGTCACCTCGGGCGTCAGGCTGCACAGCGTGTTCACTGTCTCGCTCGGCGGCGTCGGCGTGATCGACCACGTCGTCAACGACACCGGCGCGGCGGCGCAGGGCGTGTCGACGATTCCGGTGAACATCGTCAACTTCCCCTGACCGGGGAGCGGCCCGCCGCAGGGATGCGGCGGGCCGGCGGTGTCACCGTCCGTGCGTGACGCCGCCATGATGGCCATCCGGGACCTGCAGCTCAACGCAGCCAAAGCGCTCAGCGCCCCGGCCTCGCCTGGCTCAGCAGCTGCACCATGAGCCGCTCGAAGCGGGGTACGTCGACGTCCAGCACCACGTCCACCTCGCGCTCACCGAGCTTCGGCCCGCGCCCGAGCGGCCAGCTGAGCGTGCCGCCGAGGCCGGCGTCGTCGCCGGTCGCGACGTCGACCAGCAGCGTCTTGCGGCGCGTGACCAGGGTCGGGTCCAGCCAGACGGCGGCGGCGAGCTCGTCCCACAGCGGGTATTCGCCGCCATAGGTGGCCACGTAGGTGGCGACGGGGGTCTTGCCGCGCCCGATCTCGGCCTGCAGGGCCGGGGTGAAGAGGGTGCGGGTCGTGGGGTCGACCGGCAGCTGCGTGATGCGGGGCCAGGTCTCGTGCAGGACGGCGGTGGCCGCTTCCGCGTCGAAGAACAGGTTGAACTCGCGGCGCGGCGAATGGACGTATTCCTCGGCGAACCGGTTGTCGGCCGGCACCGGATTGAAGCTGCCGCCCATGAAGACGAGCTCCTTCGCGAGCGAGGCGAACTGCGGGTCCTGGCGCGCCGCGAGGGCCAGGTCGGTCATCGGGCCGCCGGCCCAGATCGTCACCTGGCCGGGATACTGGCGCACGCTGCGCAGCATGAAGGCGACGCCGCTCTCGGGCTGGACCTTCAGGGTGGGACGGCCTTCGGCCATGGGCGGAATGGCGAAGGGGTCGGCGTGGTACTCGCTGCGGGGCCGGCCGTCGGTGTAGGCCTGGGTCCAGGCGCCCTTCCAGACCAGCGGGCCGAAGCGGGCCTCCCAGGCCTTCGTGCGCGCCGCGCTGTTCACGAGCGGGAATGCCGCACCCGCATAGACCGGGACATCGGTGCGCTGCACCAGCTCGAGCATGCGCAGCAGGGAGGCGAGGCTCTCGTCGCGCCACCCGTCGCCAGTGCAGACGACGATGCCCAGCACCTCGACGTCCGGGGCCTGCAGCAGCATGAGGACGGAGCGCATGTTGCTGCCGCCGGGGCCCAGGGTGTCCTGGTCGATGATGACCTTGCGGCGCGGCTGGGCGGCGTCCGCCGGGCCGGGGAGGGCGGCACACAGGAAGAGGGCGAGGCAAAGGCTGCGCAGCAGGAGCATGGACAGGGCGTTCATGGTGGGTGGACGGGCGATGGTGCGCCGATCACATGCAAGCCTTGGACCCGGTCCGGGGATGCTAGATTCGCCGGCACCCCCACTCCCGCTCACGCCCGTGACATCCAGCGAATCGGCGCTCGGTGCCCGCATCCTCAAGGTCAACCATGCCGGCGAGAACGGCGCCATCCACATCTATGCCGCGCAGATCGTCGTGGCGCGGCTCACGGCCCCGTCGATGGTCGCCGAGTTGAAGGAATTCAAGGCGCACGAGGAGCGGCATCGCGCGATCTTCGGGGCCGAGCTGCAGCGGCGCGGCGTCCGTCGCTGCCGCAGCTACCTGCTGTGCGGCGCCGGTGGCTGGCTGCTGGGGGCGATCACCGGCCTGTTCGGGCGGCACGCGATCGCTGCGACGACCGTTGCCGTCGAGCGCGTGGTGCTGTCGCATTTGACGGAGCAGCTGGCGGCGCTGGCCGGCCACGACGATGCGGCGATCGCCGCCATCCGGCAGATCGTCGATGAGGAGCAGCACCACCACGACCAATCCGCGTCGCATCTCGCGCCCGGCCAGTTCTGGCCGCGCGTGCTGTCGCCGGTGGTTGCGGCATCGACCGAGTCGGTGATCTGGCTCGGCATGCGTTTGTGAAACGGAGCCTTGCTTCCATGCCCCATCTCGTCCTCCTCGGCGATTCCGTTCTCGACAACGCTGCCTACACCGCCGGCGGGCCTCCCGTCATCGACCAGGTGGCGCAGCGTCTTCCCGCCGGCTGGAAAGCCACGCTGTGCGCCGTCGACGGCTCGATGTCGGACGACATCGGCGCGCAGCTCGCACGCCTGCCGCCGGACGCGACCCACCTCCTGCTGAGCGTCGGCGGCAACGATGCGCTGATGCGCGCCGACGTGCTGCAGGCACCGGTCGCGGTCAGCGGCGAGGCGTTCGCCTTGCTGCATGCGGCCGCCACCGACTTCGAGGCCGCCTACCGCCGGATGCTCGACGCCTGCCTGGCGCGCGGTGGCGCGAAGATCGCCGACGCCATCGTGTCGGCCATCGTCGGCCCCGCCGATGCCTTGCGCGAGGCCCGCCTGCTTCGCCGGCCGCCGCCCCACGGGCACGGCCGATAGACTGGCGGCCATGCGCACACCGACTCCCTGGCAGGCCGCCATCATCGACCTCGACGGCACGATGATCGACACCCTCGGCGACTTCGTCGTCGCGCTGAATGCGATGCTCGCCGAGCTGGCGCTGCCGCCGGTCGCGCGCGGCTTCGTCGAGTACACCGTCGGCAAGGGCTCGGAGCACCTGATCCGCCGCACGCTGGCCGAGGTCGGCGCACCGGCCTCGCGCTACGACGCAGCCTGGGCCGGCTATCAACAGCATTACCGCCGCATCAACGGCAACGAGGCCGAGGTCTACCCCGGCGTGGTCGAGGGGCTGCGGCGCCTCGGCGAGGCCGGCCTGCCGCTCGCCTGCCTGACCAACAAGCCGGGGGACTTCGCGCGCGAGCTGCTGCAGCGCAAGGGCCTGTCAGGCCACTTCCGCCATGTGTTCGGCGGCGACGCCTTCGCGCAGAAGAAGCCGCACCCGCTGCCGCTGCTGGAGACCTGCAAGGCGCTCGGCGTCTCGCCGGCGCAGGCGCTGATGGTCGGCGACTCGGCCAACGATGCGCAGGCGGCGCGTGCCGCGGGCTGCCCGGTGGTGCTCGTCACCTACGGCTACAACCACGGCCAGCCGGTGCGCGAGGTCGATGCCGATGCCTTCATCGACCGCCTCGACCAGCTGCCGCTCTGAGCGCGTCAGTTGTTGCCGGCGCCCGCCCCGTTGCCCGAGGCCTGCTTGCCCAGCAGCGCGTCCTTCAGCATCGAGTCGGCCGGCGCGTGGCCGAGCCAGATCTTCAGCAGCGAGGAATAGAACTCCGGCTCCTTGATCGGCTCGTTCGCCGGCTTGCCGTTCACGACGATCACCGTGCCCTGGCCCGGGATCCAGTCGACGAAGAAGGAATCGCCCGCGACCAGCTTCTTCTTGGCCGAGAACACCTCGCTCAGCTTGATGGTGCCGGCGATCGACTTCATGAAGTCGTCGCGCGAGGTGTTCTGCTCCATGCCGCGCGTGAACAGCTTGCCGAGTTCGTTCGCGTCGATGTCGCGCAGCATCGTGATGTGCATGCGGCGCGGGCCGGGCGTGGCGAGCACCGTCTCCGGCGTGGTGGCCTTGGCCGTCAGGTACAGCCCGGCGGTGTAGACCTTGAAGATCGCCTTGTAGCGGATGCCGGCGCCGTTGAGCACCAGCTTCGTGTTGGCCACCTGGGCCGTGGGCTCGTACTTGACCCCCGCCAACTCGATGCCCTGGGCCTGCGCATGGGCGGCCAGCGGCAGGACCAGTGCGGCGGCAGCGGCGGCCTTCATGAAAATACGTCGAATCACGGCAGTCTCCATCCTTCTGTCATCGTCGGCACGGACCGCTCCGGCCGCCTGGCAACACGAGAGTGTCAGACAGCGAAGTGAGCACTGTCCATTCACGATTTCACGGGGCCGGGCCCCCCCGGATGGGTGGAATGCCAAGCCTGCTACACTTTTTCGATGTTCATCGCGCGCAAGCAAACCAAGGGGTCGCACGACCGGGGAGCCTGGCCCTGGCGGGCCTGACGTTCTTTCGTTTGCTTGGCCGCGGGCGCAGCGCCGTCCGCCGGCTCCACCGGCTGCGCCCCATGCAGCCTCCTGACGAATGCAGTCAATGGCCGGCCGCCCAGGCGCCGCGCCGGGCCGTGGAGGGCCCTCGCTCGTGATCACCGAACTTGAATTCAAGAGCCTCGCCGCGCAAGGCTTCAACCGCATCCCGCTCATCGCGGAAGCCTTCGCCGACCTCGAGACCCCCTTGTCGCTGTACCTGAAGCTGGCGCACGGCTCGGGCAGCGGCCGCCACAGCTTCCTGCTCGAGTCCGTCGTCGGCGGCGAACGCTTCGGGCGCTACTCCTTCATCGGCCTGCCGGCGCACACCCTGCTGCGCGCCACCGGCTTCCACACCGAGGTCGTCACCGACGGCCAGGTGGTGGAATCGCACGAGGGCAACCCGCTCGACTTCATCGCCGCCTACCAGCAGCGCTTCAAGGTCGCGCTGCGGCCGGGGCTGCCGCGCTTCTGCGGGGGGCTGGCGGGCTACTTCGGCTACGACGCGGTGCGCTTCATCGAGCCCAAGCTGGCGAAGACCGAGCGGCCGGGCGGCATCGACACGCCCGACATCCTGCTGCTGCAGTGCGAGGAGCTGGCCGTCATCGACAACCTGTCCGGGCGCCTCTACCTGATCGTGTACGCCGACCCGGGCCAGCCCGAGTCCTTCTTCCGCGCCAAGCGCCGCCTGGCCGAGCTGGGCGACAAGCTGAAGTACAGCGTCACCGCGCCGCCGGTGCGCCGCGGCCCGGCGCATGCGGTGGAGCGCGAGTTCGCGAAGGAGGACTACCTCGCCGCGGTGCTGAAGGCCAAGGAGTACATCGCGGCCGGCGACATGATGCAGGTGCAGGTGGGCCAGCGGCTGAAGAAGCGCTACACCGAGTCGCCGCTCAGCCTGTACCGCGCGCTGCGCTCGCTGAACCCCTCGCCCTACATGTACTTCTACGACATGGGCGACTTCCAGATCGTCGGCGCCTCGCCCGAGATCCTGGTGCGCCAGGAGCACACGCCCGACGGCGAGAAGATCACCATCCGCCCGCTTGCCGGCACCCGCCCGCGCGGCGCGACGCCCGAGCAGGACAAGGCGCTCGAGGCCGAGCTCAGCGCCGATCCCAAGGAGCGCGCCGAGCACGTGATGCTGATCGACCTGGCGCGCAACGACATCGGCCGCATCGCGAAGACCGGCACCGTGAAGGTGACCGAGGCCTTCACCGTCGAGCGCTACTCGCACGTGATGCACATCGTCAGCAACGTCGAGGGGCTGCTGAAGGACGGCATGACGAGCCTGGACGTGCTGCGCGCCACCTTCCCGGCCGGTACCCTGACCGGAGCGCCCAAGGTGCGGGCCATGGAGATCATCGACGAGCTGGAGCCGGTCAAGCGCGGCATCTACGGCGGCGCCTGCGGCTACCTGAGCTTTGCGGGCGACATGGACGTGGCGATCGCGATCCGCACCGGCATCATCAAAGACCACACGCTGTACGTGCAGGCCGCGGCCGGCGTGGTCGCCGACTCGGTGCCCGAGCTCGAATGGAAGGAGACCGAGGCCAAGGCGCGCGCGCTGATCCGCGCGGCCGAGCTGGTCGAGGAGGGCTTCTGATGGGCGCGCGGCGGATCGCGCTGGTGGGCGACCGCAGCGACGCGATCACGGCGCATCGTGCGATCCCGCTGGCGTTGGGGTTGGCGGCGGAGTCGCTGGCGCAGCCGCTGTCCTTCGACTGGCTGGCGAGCGATGCGCTGCCGGACGACGCGGCGCTCGCGGCGTACGACGGGATCTGGTGCGTGCCCGGCAGCCCGTACCGCGACATGGACGCGGTGCTGCGCGCGATCCGGGTGGCGCGTGAAGGCGGCGTGCCCTTCCTCGGCACCTGCGGGGGTTTCCAGCATGCGGTGGTGGAGTACGCGCGCAACGTGCTCGGATGGGCCGATGCCGAGCATGCCGAGTCGGCACCCGAGGCGGCGCGGCCGGTGATCAGCCTGCTCGCCTGCGCGCTGGTCGAGGCGAGCCAGGACCTGCGCCTGACGCCGGGCTCGCGTCTGGCCGTGGCCTACGGTGGCGTGGGCGCCCGCGAGGGCTACCACTGCAGCTACGGCCTGAACCCGGCCTTCGCCGAGCGGCTGGCCACCGGCCCGCTGCGCGCGACGGCACACGATGCGCAGGGTGAGGTGCGGGCGCTCGAGCTGGACGGTCATCCGTTCTTCGTCGGCACCTTGTTCCAGCCGGAGCGCGCGGCGCTGCGCGGCACGGTGCCGCCGGTGGTGCGGGCCTTCGTGCAGGCTGCCGGCCGCTGACCCCGGATTTCGTTTCACGCCATCTGGGCTGCGAACAGACGGTAGGTTCTATGTCGCGTGTCAAGCGGGCCGAGCGCCGGGCCGCCCCAAGCCGGCCCGCATCCCCGCGGGGGATCGCACGGTGTACTCACCGGGCGAGGGGTCGTCATGTAGCCCGGATGCCGATCCGGGAATCGCTCCTCTCGCTCAGAAGCTCAGCTGCACCCCGACTCGCACCGTCCGTGGCTCCATCGGATGGACCAGGCGCCCGTCGATCCCGGCGCCCCCGTTGCATCCCGGCCCATCCGCACGCGTGCAGGCCGCGCCCCAGTACTCGATGTCGTTCGCCTCTCGGTCGAACAGGTTCAGCACGTCGACGGTGAACCGCAGGCCCGGTCGGGCGCGCCAGCCGGCCTTCAGGTTGGCGGTCCAGAAGGCGGTCGAACGCCGTGCGCCGGTTTCCTCCAGCGCATACGCGCCGATGTAGCGCCAGCGCAGCCCGCCGAACCACGGCCCCTGGTCGTCCGCCGAGAGCGCGACCGAGGCCGAGCGCGGGATCGCATTCGGCACGTCGGTGCCGCCGTTCACCGCCTCGTCGAAGCGGGCGCGCGACCAGGCGGCGTCCGCATCCAGCAGCAGCCACGGCGTGAGCTGCCAGTCGTTCGACCACTCCACGCCGGCGCGCCGCGAGCCGCCGCGCGGCTCGGTGACGCCCTCGTCGCCGACGAACACCAGCTCCGAGGCGAGCTTGATGCGCCACAGCGACAGCCGGGTCGACCAGCCGGGCAGCGGCTCGGCGCGCAGTCCGAGCTCGGCGCCGGTCGCCTGCACCAGCGCGGGCACGGGGTCGACCCGCGCCGTCACGCCGCGCACGTCGTTGCTGTGGAAGCCGCGGCCCCAGTTGGCATAGAGCTCGGTCCGATCGAGCGGCCCGAACGCCAGCCCGAGCTTGGGGCTCAGCTGGTGCGCGCTGGCCCGTCCGCCGTTGCCGGCGTTGTCGACGCCGCCGGTCGGCGTGACGGTGGTGCGCAGCGTGTCCAGGCGCAGCCCGAGGTCGCTGCGCAGCCATGGCAGCCACTGCGTCCGCGCCTCGGCGTAGAGGCCGAGCAGGGTCTCGCGCACCCGGTCCTCGCGCACGGTGCCGCTGCGCACCCGGTCCACGGTGTCGTACAGGCCGAGCGTGCCGATGCGGTCGTGGCGCAGCTGGGCGCCCAGCGTCAGCTCGGTCTCCTTGCCCGCGGGCGCGAGCGCCCAGTGCCGCGCGAGTTGCCCGCCCCAGACGGTGCGCTCGTCGGCCTGCTCGTGCTGGTCGCCCTGCGGGCCGTTGATGAAGCCGGAGGGGTTGGCGTACAGGTTCAGGCCGTAGTCGACCACATAGGCGTTCGCCTCGGTGCGCGCGCCGTCCCCGGTGCCGGCCCAGTCGGCCGACAGGCTGTGCCGGTGGGTGCGGCCGCCGTCGCCTGCCAGCAGTTCGACGAAGCGGTCGATTTCCCCGCGGTCGATCGCGCGCTGCGGCACGTGCTCGGTGGCGGTCCACTCGGCGGCGTAGCTCATCGCGGTCAACGCCCAGCCGTCGCGCGCTGTGCCGTCGGACAGTCGCAGCACGGCGTTGCGCTTGCGCAGGCGCTCCGGCTGCTGCCACGGGCCGTCGTTGCGCGCCGCCTCGATGGCGCCGAGCAGCACCGGCCCACCATCCTCGCGCAGCGCGCGGCTGCCCGTGGCCAGCACGCGCTTGAAATCGTGCGGGCCGGCGCTCAGGTCGATGCGCGGCGCCGCCAGGGTGCGCTGGTAGTCGATGCGGGCCGCGCCGGTGGTCGCGAAGTCGCCGTCCTCGGCGGCGTAGACCCCTTTGCGGTAGCGCATCGCGCCGACCAGCTCCGGAATCAGGAAGTTGAGGTCCATGTAGCCCTGGCCGTGGGCATGGCTGGCCATGTTCACCGGCATGCCGTTGACCTGGGTCGCGAAGTCGCTGCCGTGGTCGAGGTTGAAGCCGCGCAGGAAGTACTGGTTGGCCTTGCCGTCGCCGCTGTGCTGCGTGACGGTGAGGCCGGGCACAGTCTCCAGGACCTCGGCCGGGCGCAGAAGCGGGCGGTTCGCCAGCTGCTGCGCCCGCACCTGGCCTTCGGTGGCGCTGTCGGCGACGCCAAGCAGGTCCTGGCCGCGGCCGACGACGGTCGCTGCAGGCAGTTGGGTGGTTTCTTCGGCCCCGGCATGCGAGGAAACGAGGAGATCCAGCGCCAGGGCCGAGGCGGCCAGCGCGAGGGGCAGTTTTTGCGATGACATGACAACATGAACGGCAACGGCGACCTCCTGCTTCCCCGCAGGCGTCGCACCCAGGCCTGCCGCATCGCGGCGGGCCCACCCCGTTGGCCGGTCTCCGGGCTGGCGGATGCTTGCCGTGTGCCCTTCCCATCGGTGTCGGCCGACAGTGGGCTGCTGTACACGGCAGTGCGACCGAAGGCGGTCGCATCCGCTGACCGTTGCGGGGGCAGCTCAGGTGGGACGCACCCCGGCAGGGCACGGCGTCCTGATTCCCGTTTCACTGCGGCGGCCGGACGGCCACCGCGAGCACCAACGTCGAGCCGGATGATAACCACCGGCTTCCCTGAATCCCGGCCCGGGCCCCATAATGCGGCTCCATGGTCTCCACGCGTTCATTCACAGCGACGCTCCGCGGTTGGCGTTGGCGCAAGCCAGCGACCTGAACCCACCTCCGGCGCCCCACGGGTGCCCCGCCTTCCGACGCGACCCCCGGCCTGCCCGGCGCGGTCGCCCCGAATCCGCTGAGTCCAGAGGACCGAGCCCATGCTGCTGATGATCGACAACTACGACTCCTTCACCTTCAACCTGGTGCAGTACTTCGCCGAGCTGGGCGAGGACGTGCGCGTGTTCCGCAACGACGAGATCACCGTCGAGGGCATCCGGGGACTGAAGCCGGACCAGCTGGTGCTGTCCCCCGGTCCCTGCTCGCCGGCCGAGGCCGGCATCTGCGTCGACGCGATCCGCGCGTTCACCGGCAAGCTGCCCATCCTCGGCGTCTGCCTCGGCCACCAGGCCATCGGCGCCGCGCTGGGCGGGAAGATCATCCGCGCCAAGACCCAGATGCACGGCAAGACCGACGTCATCCGCACCGACCGGCGCGGCGTCTACAGCGAGCTGCCGGAGCAATTCACCGTCATCCGGTACCACTCCCTGGTGATCGAGCGCGACACGCTGCCGGCCGAGCTGGAGATCACCTCCACCTCGCAGGACGACGAGATCATGGGCGTGCGCCACACCGGGCTGGCCGGCACGAAGACGCCGCTCGAGGGCGTGCAGTTCCACCCGGAGTCGATCCTCACCGAGCATGGGCACGCGATGCTGAAGAACTTCCTGGAGCTGCGCGCATGACCGTCGTGGACCTGCGCAGCGACACCGTCACGCGGCCCACCGCCGCGATGCGAGCGGCCATGGCCGCAGCCGAGGTCGGTGACGACGTATTTGGCGACGACCCCACGGTCAATGCCCTGCAGGAGCGCATCGCCGCCCTGCTCGGCAAGGAGGCGGCGTTGTTCGTGCCGACCGGCACGCAAAGCAACCTGGTCGGCATGATGAGCCACTGCGGCCGCGGCGACGAGTACATCGTCGGGCAGATGGCCCACACCTACCGCTGGGAAGGCGGTGGCGCCGCGGTGCTGGGCAGCATCCAGCCGCAGCCGCTGGAGCACCAGCCCGACGGCTCGCTGGCCCTCGGCGACATCGAGGCCGCGATCAAGCCGGACGATCCGCACCACGCCCGCTCGCGCCTGCTGTGCCTCGAGAACACGCTCGGCGGCAAGGTGCTGTCGCAGCGCTACCTGGCCGACGCCACCGCGCTCGCGCGCCGCCATGGCCTCGCCACCCACCTCGACGGCGCCCGGCTCTTCAACGCCGCGGTGAAGCAGGGCATCGCCGCGCGCGAGATCGCGGCGCACTTCGACAGCGTCTCGGTCTGCTTCTCCAAGGGCCTGGGCGCACCCGTCGGCTCGGCCCTGGTCGGCCCGCGCGACTTCATCCGCCGGGCCTACCGCTGGCGCAAGATGCTCGGCGGCGGCATGCGCCAGGCCGGCGTGCTGGCGGCGGCGGTGCAGCACGCGCTGGACCACCACGTCGAGCGCCTCGCCGACGACCATGGGCTGGCGCAGCGTCTGGCCGACGGCCTCGCCGGCATCCCCGGCCTGCGGGTCGAGCCGCCGCAGACCAACATCGTCTTCGTCGACGTGCAGGGCGAGCGTGCCGCCTCGCTCATCGACCACCTGAAGGCGCGCGGCGTGCTGGCGACCGGCCTCTACCGACTGCGCTTCGTGACCCACCTGGACGTCGATGCCGCCGGCGTCGACCGCGCGATCGCCGCGGTGCGCGAGCACCTGGCCGCGGCCTGACGAGACCTCCACCATGCCGATCAGCAACACCGAAGCCCTGGCCCGCGTCATCGAGCACCGCGAGATCTTCCACGACGAGATGCTGACGCTAATGCGCCGCATCATGAGCGGCGACATGTCGCCGGTGATGATCGCCGCGCTGTCGATGGGCCTGCGCGTGAAGAAGGAGACCATCGGCGAGATCGCCGCCGCCGCGCAGGTGATGCGCGAGTTCGCGACGCCGGTGACGATCGCCGACAAGACCCACCTGGTCGACCTGTGCGGCACCGGCGGCGATGCGGCCCACACCTTCAACATCTCGACCGCCGCGATGTTCGTCGCGGCGGCCGCCGGCGCCCGCGTCGCCAAGCATGGCGGGCGCAGCGTCTCGTCCAGCTCGGGCAGCGCCGACGTGCTGGAGGCCTTTGGCGCCAACGTCAACCTCAATGCCGAGCAGGTGGCCCAGTGCCTGGACGAGAGCGGCATCGGCTTCATGTTCGCGCCCAACCACCATGCGTCGATGAAGCATGCCGGCCCGGTGCGCAAGGAGCTGGGCGTGCGCACCATCTTCAACATCCTGGGGCCGCTGACCAACCCGGCCGGCGCGCCGAACCAGCTGATGGGCGTGTTCCATGCCGACCTGGTGGGCATCCAGGTGCGCGTGCTGCAGCGCCTGGGCTCGGAGCACGTCATGGTGGTCTACGGCATGAACGGCATGGACGAGATCTCGCTGTCGGGCGAGACCCTCATCGGCGAGCTGAAGAACGGCGAGGTGCGCGAGTACGTCGTGCACCCGAGCGACTTCGGCATGCCGGTCTACGACACCCGGGTGCTGAAGGTGGCGGACAAGGCCGAGTCGGTGCAGTGCATCCAGCGCGCCTTCGCCAACGAGGACGGCCCGGTGCGCGACATCGTGCTGCTGAACGCCGGCGCGGCGCTCTACTGCGCCAACGTCGCCGGCTCGGTCACCGAGGGCGTGAAGATGGCGCGCGAGGCTGTCGCCTCGGGCAAGGCGCTGGCCAAGCTGAGCCAGTTCGTGGCGGCCACCAACCGGTTCAAATCCGCATGAGCGATATCCTGAACAAGATCGTCGCGGTGAAGCGCGAGGAGATCGCGGCCGCGAAGCGCGTGCGCGACCTCGCCTCGGTGCGCCGCGAGGCGGAATCGCTGGGCGGCCTGCGCGACTTCGAGCGGGCCTTGCGCGACAGGATCGCCGCCGGCGACGCGGCCGTGATCGCCGAGGTCAAAAAGGCGAGCCCCAGCAAGGGTGTGCTGCGCGAACATTTCGTGCCGGCCGAAATCGCCGCCAGCTATGCGCGCCACGGCGCCGCCTGCCTGAGCGTGCTGACCGACCGCCAGTTCTTCCAGGGTGCCGCCGAGTACCTGCAGCAGGCGCGCGCCGCCTGCCCGCTGCCGGTGCTGCGCAAGGACTTCATGGTCGACCCCTACCAGGTCTTCGAGGCGCGGGCGATGGGCGCGGACTGCATCCTGCTGATCGCCGCGAGCCTGGACGATGCCGAGATGGCGGACCTCGAGGCGCAGGCGCGGGCGCTCGGCCTCGCGGTGCTGGTCGAGGTGCATGACGGCGCCGAGCTGGAGCGTGCGCTGCGCCTGACGACGCCGCTGGTCGGCATCAACAACCGCAACCTGCGCACGTTCGAGGTCACGCTGGACACCACGCTCGGCCTGCTGGCGCAGGTGCCGGCGAACCGGCTGCTGGTCACCGAGAGCGGCATCCTGGGCCGCGGCGACGTGCAGCGCATGCGCGACGCGAACGTGCACGCCTTCCTCGTCGGCGAGGCCTTCATGCGCGCGCCGGACCCGGGCGAGGCGCTGGCCGGGCTGTTCCGTTGAGTTCGCTGAAGGCGCCGCTGGCGCAGGCGCTGGACGGCGTGCCGGCGGACTGGCAGCGGGTGATCCAGCCCTGGCGCGACTCGGCGGCGGGGCAGGGCCTGGTCGATTTCGTCGACCGGCGGGTGGCCGAGGGGGCGGTGGTGTTCCCGCCCGAACCCCTGCGGGCGCTCGGCCTGACGCCGCTGGCGCAGGTGCGGGTGCTGATCCTCGGCCAGGATCCGTACCACGGGGCGGGCCAGGCGCACGGCCTCGCGTTCTCGGTGCCGGCCGGCGTCGCGCTGCCGCCCAGCCTGCGCAACATCGTCAAGGAATTGCGCACCGGCCTCGGTGTCGCGCCGCCGACCGGCGACCTGTCGGGCTGGGCCGCGCAGGGCGTGCTGCTGCTCAACACGACGCTCACGGTCGAGGAGTCGCAGCCCGCGAGCCATGCGCGTCGGGGCTGGGAGCCGCTGACCGAGCGCATCGTGCGCGCCGTGGCCGAGCGGCGCCGGCCGTGCGTCTACCTGCTGTGGGGGGCGCATGCCCAGCAGTTCGCGCCGCTGCTGCGCGAGGAGGGCGGGCCGGATGCGCTGGTGCTGTGCTCCAACCACCCGTCGCCGCTGTCGGCGCGGCGTCCGCCGGTGCCTTTCCTGGGCAACGGCCACTTCGCCGCCGCCCAGCGCCACCTGGCGGCCCATGGCGGCCCCATCGACTGGGGCCGCGGCGGGCTCAGCCAGCGCCGAGCCGCCTCAAGCGGCTGAGCGCCCCCACGGGGGGGCAGGAGCGAAGCGACGTGGGGGCTTCGTCTTCTCAGTTGAAGTAGTAGCTGACGTAGGCGCCGATGTGGCTGCCGTCGTACTCGGGCGCGGTCGAGAAGCCCTTGAGCTTGTACTTCTCGTGCACGCCGCGCAGCTTGAAGGCCAGGTTGCGCGACGTGAAGTACTCCACCTCCAGCACGGCGCCGGTGCGCGGCTCGAACTCGACATTGCCGACGTCGAGCGCGCCGCTGGACGAGAACTTGGGCTTGGTCGACCAGCGCGCGCCGCCGCCGATGCGCCACTGGTCGCTCAGGTCCCAGTGCCCGAGCACCTCGATCGGGTAGCGGTCGAAGGTCTTGCGGCCGTCGTCGCCCGAGGTGGTCTCGCCGTTGACGGTCTGGAAGTGGTATCCCACGCTCACCTGCACCGAGAGCGGGCTCTCGAAGTGGATGTCGACGCCGCCGCGCAGGTCGACCAGGCCGCCGGCACGGATGGTGGTGCTGTGGCCGTTGTCCCACTCGACCGAGTCGAGCTTGTCGCCGCCCCAGGTCAGGCCCAGGGCCAGGAAGGGCCGCAGCTGGATGCCGCCGGCGTTGTCGGCGGGGGCCAGTTGCGCCTGGGCGCCGGCCGAGAGGGCCAGCAGGGCCAGGCTCAGGATCGTCTTGTGCATCGGAATTCCTCCTCCGGATGGTCCGCGGAAGTGCGGTGGGGCGGAATTATCCCGGGGCCCGGAACGGGGCGTCAGCATCTTTCGGTGGGTGTTGTTTGTCGGGGAGCCCATTTCGATGTATAGTCCCGAGTTCGCTGCGGAGGGGTGCCCGAGTGGCTAAAGGGGGCAGACTGTAAATCTGTTGGCTTCACGCCTACGCTGGTTCGAATCCAGCCTCCTCCACCACAGCGAACCGTATTTTGTGATTTAGAGAGTGTCTGTTCTTGTCCGGTGCGGCGGCTTCCCGGGGAATTTCCGGGGAGGTCGTCGTGCCGGGTGGGGCTCCCGGGCGGGAGTAGTTCAATGGTAGAACCCTAGCCTTCCAAGCTAATGACGCGGGTTCGATTCCCGTCTCCCGCTCCAGTGCTGCAAGGGCAGTGTCGTCAGAGGCTTGACTGCGGTCGTCGTGCTGTCAGCCCTGTGTCGACCGGACACAAGAGTTAGGCCCATGTGGCTCAGTGGTAGAGCACTCCCTTGGTAAGGGAGAGGTCGCGCGTTCGATCCGCGCCATGGGCACCACTTCTTTCTGCACCGTCAATCTCGACTGCTAGGAGCGCGAAAAATGGCAAAAGGCAAATTCGAGCGGACCAAGCCGCACGTGAACGTGGGGACGATCGGTCACGTGGACCATGGGAAGACGACGCTGACGGCGGCGATCACGACGGTGCTGTCGGCGAAGTTCGGCGGCGAGGCGAAGGCGTACGACCAGATCGACGCGGCGCCGGAAGAGAAGGCGCGCGGGATCACGATCAACACGGCGCACGTGGAGTACGAGACGGCGAACCGTCACTACGCGCACGTGGACTGCCCGGGGCACGCCGACTATGTGAAGAACATGATCACGGGCGCGGCGCAGATGGACGGGGCGATCCTGGTGGTGTCGGCGGCGGACGGCCCGATGCCGCAGACGCGCGAGCACATCCTGCTGGCGCGGCAGGTGGGCGTGCCGTACATCATCGTGTTCATGAACAAGTGCGACATGGTGGACGACGCCGAGCTGCTGGAGCTCGTCGAGATGGAAGTGCGCGAGCTGCTGAGCAAGTACGACTTCCCGGGCGACGACACGCCGATCGTGAAGGGCTCGGCGAAGCTGGCGATGGAAGGCGACAAGGGCGAGCTGGGCGAAGGCGCGATCTTCAAGCTGGCCGAGGCGCTGGACAGCTACATCCCGACGCCGGAGCGTGCGATTGACGGCGCGTTCCTGATGCCGGTGGAAGACGTGTTCTCGATCTCGGGCCGCGGCACGGTGGTGACGGGTCGTATCGAGCGCGGCGTGATCAAGGTCGGCGAGGAAATCGAGATCGTCGGGATTGCGGCGACGCAGAAGACGACCTGCACGGGCGTGGAGATGTTCCGCAAGCTGCTGGACCAGGGGCAGGCGGGGGACAACGTGGGCATCCTGCTGCGCGGCACGAAGCGCGAGGATGTGCAGCGTGGTCAGGTGCTGTGCAAGCCGGGCAGCATCAAGCCGCACACGCACTTCACGGCCGAGGTGTACGTTCTGAGCAAGGAAGAGGGCGGCCGCCACACGCCGTTCTTCAACAACTACCGGCCGCAGTTCTACTTCCGCACGACGGACGTGACGGGTGCGGTGGAGCTGCCGAAGGACAAGGAAATGGTGATGCCGGGCGACAACGTGAGCATCACGGTGAAGCTGATCGCCCCGATCGCGATGGAAGAAGGCCTGCGCTTCGCCATCCGTGAAGGCGGCCGCACCGTCGGCGCCGGCGTCGTCGCCAAGATCCTCGAGTAAACGTTTTTGTAGAAGGCCACAGGGGTATAGCTCAACTGGCAGAGCGCTGGTCTCCAAAACCAGAGGTTGGGGGTTCGATTCCCTCTGCCCCTGCCAAATCGGTGGCCTCCCACAGCCCGCACGGCGACGACGAGTCCCGGCGGGCTTTGCTGCTGTAAGGCGGCAGGTGATTTTTGAAGAACGACATGACGAATCCTCAAGTCGAAACCGTCTCCACCGGCGCTGACAAGGCCAAGCTTGCCGCTGCCGGCGTGCTGGTGATCGCGGCCGTGGCGGTGTTCTATGCCCTGGGCAAGCAGGACCTCTGGTTGCGCGTGGGCGCGCTGATCGTGCTGCTGGTGGCGGCCGTCGCCCTGTTCTTCACCTCCGAAAGCGGCAAGCAGCTGATCGCCTTCGGGCGCGATTCGGCGCGCGAAGTGCGCAAGGTGGTGTGGCCGACCCGCAAGGAAGCCACCCAGATGACGCTGTATGTCTTCGCGTTCGTGGTCGTGATGGCGCTGTTCCTGTGGTTCACGGACAAGACGCTCGAGTGGGTGCTGTACGACCTGATCCTGGGCTGGAAGCGTTGAGGACAAGCTGATGAGCGAACAACAGGCCAACGAACCGACGGGTGCCGACGCCGCCGCGCCGGCGTCCTTCGCCCCCGCCGGCAACAAGCGCTGGTACGTGGTGCACGCCTATTCCGGCATGGAAAAGGCCGTCGAGCGCAACCTGCGCGAGCGCATCGACCGCGCGGGCATGCAGGACAAGTTCGGCCGCATCCTGGTGCCGACCGAGGAAGTCGTCGAGCTGCGCAACGGCAAGAAGGCCGTTACCGAGCGCCGCTTCTTCCCGGGCTACGTGCTGGTCGAGATGGAAATGGCCGACGACACCTGGCACCTGGTGAAGCACACCAGCAAGGTGACCGGCTTCGTCGGCGGCGCCAAGAACCGCCCGGCGCCGATCTCCGAGGCCGAGGTGATGAAGATCGTCACCCAGATGCAGGAAGGCGTCGAGAAGCCGCGTCCCAAGGTCGAGTGGGAAGTGGGCGAGATGGTCCGCGTCAAGGAAGGCCCGTTCACCGACTTCAACGGTGCCATCGAGGACGTCAACTACGACAAGTCCAAGGTGCGCGTGTCGGTCACCATCTTCGGCCGGGCAACGCCGGTCGAGCTGGACTTCTCGCAGGTCGAGAAGGTCTGATTTTTCCCGTTGCAGCCCCGGGCTTGTTCGGGCTGCGTTGACGAGGAGCCTGCTTCGGCGGGCGCTTGAACTCGGTAGGAGTGCCATTCATGGCCAAGAAAATTGTCGGCTTTATCAAGCTGCAAGTCCCCGCGGGCAAGGCCAATCCTTCGCCCCCGATCGGCCCCGCGCTGGGTCAGCGCGGCCTCAACATCATGGAATTCTGCAAGGCGTTCAACGCCCAGACCCAGGGTGTCGAGCCGGGCCTGATGCTGCCGGTGGTGATCACCGCCTTCGCGGACAAGTCGTTCACCTTCGTGCTGAAGTCGCCCCCGGCGACCGTGCTGATCAAGAAGGCCATCAAGCTCGACAAGGGCTCGGCCAAGCCGCACACCGACAAGGTCGGCAAGATCACGCGCGCCCAGCTCGAGGAGATCGCCAAGACCAAGGTCAAGGACCTGACGGCCGCCAACATCGACGCCGCCGTTCGCACCATCGCCGGCACCGCCCGCTCGATGGGCGTGACCACCGAAGGAGTGATCTGACATGGCCAAGCTGACCAAACGCCAAAAGACCCTTGTCGGCAAGGTCGACAGCACCAAGCTGTACCCGATCGACAACGCCCTGGCCCTCGTCAAGGAGCTCGCCACCGCCAAGTTCGATGAGTCCATCGACGTGGCCGTGCAGCTCGGCATCGACGCCAAGAAGTCCGACCAGGTCGTGCGCGGCGCCGTCGTGCTGCCCAACGGCACCGGCAAGACCAAGCGCGTCGCCGTCTTCGCCCAGGGCGCCAAGGCCGAGGAAGCCCGCGCCGCCGGCGCCGACGTCGTCGGCATGGACGACCTGGCCGAACAGGTCAAGGCCGGCAACCTGAACTTCGATGTCGTGATCGCCTCGCCGGACACGATGCGCATCGTCGGTACGCTGGGCCAGATCCTGGGCCCGCGCGGCCTGATGCCGAACCCGAAGGTCGGTACCGTGACGCCCGACGTCGCCACCGCGGTGAAGAACGCCAAGGCCGGCCAGGTGCAGTTCCGCGTCGACAAGGCCGGCATCGTGCACACCACCATCGGCCGTCGCTCGTTCGACTCCGAGAAGCTGGTCGGCAACCTGCGCGCGCTGCTCGAGGCCCTGAACAAGGCCAAGCCGGCGACCAGCAAGGGCATCTACCTGCGCAAGGTCGCCGTCTCGTCGACGATGGGCGTGGGCGCCCGCGTGGACGTGGCGTCGATCAACGCCTCGGCCGTCGCGGCCTGATCTGACAGATCGAGGGATGGCGCGAGTCTGGCGCCGTCCTGAAGCATTGGTGGGCCGCCGTGGTGCAAGCCGCGGCGGGCCATCCAAGACCGCAGGCGCAGCCCCGGCTGCTTAATCGACGGAACGGTGGCGACACCCGACCCGAAGCCCGCGCAGATGGCGATCCCACTGGCAAGGAATCCAGGTTCCAAGACAGAAGGTTCGCTGAATCGTGGTGTGTCCGAAGGCCCCGGCCGACGGACACGATGTGTGAGGAGCAGACCTTGAGTCTCAATCGCAACGAGAAAGAAGCCGTGGTGACGGATGTGGCCGCGCAAGTCGCGCGTTCGCAGACGTTGGCGCTGGCCGAGTACCGTGGCCTCACCGTGGCTCACCTCGACGTCCTGCGCAAGCAGGCACGCGAAAAGGGCGTGTACCTTCACGTGCTGAAGAACACCCTGGCTCGCCGTGCCGTTGCCGGTACGTCGTTCGAGGTGGCCGCGGAAAGCTTCGTCGGCCCGCTGATCTACGGTTTTTCCGAGGACGCCGTTGCCGCGGCCAAAGTCATCGCCGACTTTGCCAAGGGCAACGACAAGCTGGTCATCAAGGCGGGCGCGTATGCCGGCAAGGCCCTGAACGCCGACGGCGTGAAGGCCCTGGCCAACATCCCCAGCAAGGAAGTCCTGCTGTCGCAACTGGCCGGCTTGCTCAAGTCGCCGGTGCAGCGCACGGCAGCCGTCCTGGCGGCCCTGGCCGAGAAGAAGGGTGGCGGCGCCGAAGCGCCGGCTGCCGAAGCGGCCGCAGCCGCCTGATCGACCGATCCGAAACCTTTACCTGATATCTAGGAACCCAAAATGGCATTCGACAAAGACGCTTTCCTGACCTCGCTGGACGCCATGTCCGTGATGGAACTCAACGACCTGGTCAAGGCGATCGAAGAGAAGTTCGGCGTGTCCGCCGCTTCGATGGCCGCCCCGGCTGCCGGTGGCGCGGGTGGTGGCGCCGCCGCCGCCGTGGAAGAGAAGACCGAATTCAACGTCGTGCTGCTCGAAGCCGGCGCGAACAAGGTGTCGGTCATCAAGGCCGTGCGCGAACTGACGGGCCTGGGCCTGAAGGAAGCCAAGGACCTGGTGGACGGCGCTCCGAAGCCCGTCAAGGAAGCCATCCCCAAGGCCGACGCGGAAGCCGCCGTCAAGAAGCTGGTGGAAGCCGGCGCCAAGGCCGAAATCAAGTAATTCGCTTGATCCGCACGGGGCTGGGAGCCGGATTCGGCCCCCAGCCTTTTGCGCTTCAGGGGTTTATCCCCCCTGAGGACACTTGAAAAGGCGGGAAAACCGACAATATCGGTCTTCCCCTCCTTTTCAAGTGTTCTCTGATCCGACTGCAGAGAACGGGTTTGGTCGGGCTCCGGTGCAACGCCGGGGTTGTCCGCCAGCGGTTGGTAGTGGCCAGCCACCAAGCGTCGAACGCAATGTTCGAAAGACAGTCGCCGACGGGATCAGGCCTGGGCCCGGCTTGTTCCCCGACACGGAGTGAGAAATCACATATGGCGCAGCACGCAACCCCCTACAGCTACACCGAGCGCAAGCGGATTCGCAAGAGCTTCGGAAAGCGCGAGAGTGTCCTCAACGTCCCCTACCTGCTGACGATGCAGAAGGAGTCGTACGTCGCCTTCCTGCAGAAGGATGTCCCCCCGCAGAAGCGCAAGCCCGAAGGGCTGCAGGCTGCCTTCCTCTCCGCCTTCCCGATCGTGTCGCACAACGGGTTCGTGGAGATGAAGTTCATCGAGTTCAACATGGCCAAGCCCGCGTTCGACACGCGGGAGTGCCAGCAGCGCGGCCTGACCTACGCCGCCGCCGTGCGCGCCAAGCTGCAGATGATCATCTATGACCGCGAGTCGCCGCAGGCCAAGACGGTCAAGGAGATCAAGGAGCAAGAGGTCTACATGGGCGAGGTTCCGCTCATGACCGACTACGGCTCGTTCATCGTCAACGGCACCGAGCGCGTCATCGTCTCGCAGCTGCACCGCTCGCCGGGCGTGTTCTTCGAGCACGACAAGGGCAAGACCCACAGCTCGGGCAAGCTGCTGTTCAGCGCGCGCATCATTCCCTACCGCGGCTCCTGGCTCGACTTCGAGTTCGATCCGAAGGACATCCTGTACTTCCGCGTCGACCGCCGCCGCAAGATGCCGGTGACGATCCTGCTGAAGGCCATCGGCCTGAACCCGGAATCGATCCTCGCGAACTTCTTCGTGTTCGACAACTTCCGCCTGATGGACTCCGGTGCCCAGATGGAGTTCGTCGCCGACCGCCTGCGCGGCGAAGTGGCCCGCTTCGACATCACCGACAAGAACGGCAACGTGATCGTCGAGAAGGACAAGCGCATCACGGCCCGCCACACGCGCCAGATCGAGCAGACCGAGACGCAGTTCATCAGCGTGCCCGAAGACTTCCTGTCCGGCCGCGTGCTGGCGCGCAACATGGTCGACCCGGACACCGGCGAGATCATCGCGAAGGCGAACGACGAGCTCACCGACTCGCTGCTCAAGAAGCTGCGCAGCGCCGGCGTGAAGGAAATCCAGTGCCTGTACACCAACGAGCTGGACGAAGGCGCCTACATCTCGCAGACCCTGGCCACCGATGAAACGGCGGACCAGCTGGCCGCCCGCGTGGCGATCTACCGCATGATGCGCCCCGGCGAGCCGCCGACCGAGGACGCGGTCGAGGCCCTCTTCAACCGCCTGTTCTACAACGCCGACACCTACGACCTGTCGCGCGTGGGCCGCATGAAGTTCAACGCCCGGGTCGGCCGCGACGTGCCGGAAGGCCCGATGACGCTGAGCAACGACGACATCCTGGACGTCGTCAAGATCCTGGTCGAGCTGCGCAACGGCCGCGGCGAGGTGGACGACATCGACCACCTGGGCAACCGCCGCGTGCGCTGCGTCGGCGAGCTGGCCGAGAACCAGTATCGCTCGGGCCTCGCCCGCATCGAGAAGGCGGTCAAGGAACGCCTGGGCCAGGCCGAGACCGAGGCGCTGATGCCGCACGACCTGATCAACTCCAAGCCGATCTCCGCGGCGCTGAAGGAGTTCTTCGGGGCGTCGCAGCTCTCGCAGTTCATGGACCAGACCAACCCGCTGTCCGAGATCACGCACAAGCGCCGCGTCTCGGCCCTGGGCCCGGGCGGCCTGACGCGCGAGCGCGCCGGCTTCGAGGTGCGCGACGTGCACCCGACCCACTACGGCCGCGTCTGCCCGATCGAGACGCCGGAAGGCCCGAACATCGGCCTGATCAACTCGCTCGCGCTGTATGCCCAGCTCAACGAGTACGGCTTCCTCGAGACGCCGTACCGCCGCGTGGTCGACGGCAAGGTGACCGACCAGATCGACTACCTGTCGGCCATCGAGGAAGGCAAGTACGTGATCGCGCAGGCGAACGCCTCGCTCGACAAGGAAGGCAAGCTGGTCGACGAGCTGGTCTCGGCGCGCGACAACGGCGAATCCATCCTGACCTCGCCGGAACGCATCCAGTACATGGACGTGGCGCCGACGCAGATCGTGTCGGTGGCGGCCTCGCTCGTGCCCTTCCTGGAGCACGACGACGCGAACCGCGCGCTGATGGGCGCCAACATGCAGCGCCAGGCCGTGCCGACGCTGCGTCCCGAGAAGGCCCTGGTCGGCACCGGCGTCGAGCGCGTCGCCGCCAAGGACTCGGGCACGGTCGTGGCCGCGCGCCGCGGCGGCGTCGTGGACTACGTCGACACCAACCGCATCGTGATCCGCGTCAACGACAACGAGACGGTGGCCGGCGAGGTCGGCGTCGACATCTACAACCTGATCAAGTACCAGCGTTCGAACCAGAACACGAACATCCACCAGCGTCCGATCGTCAAGCGCGGCGACGTCGTCGCGGCCGAGGACATCATCGCCGACGGCGCCTCGACCGACATCGGCGAGCTGGCGCTCGGCCAGAACATGCTGGTCGCGTTCATGCCCTGGAACGGCTACAACTTCGAAGACTCGATCCTGATCAGCGAACGCGTGATCGCCGACGACCGCTACACCTCGATCCACATCGAGGAACTGGTGGTGATGGCGCGCGACACCAAGCTGGGCTCGGAAGAAATCACGCGCGACATCCCCAACCTGTCCGAGCAGCAGCTGGCTCGCCTGGACGAGTCGGGCATCGTCTACGTGGGCGCCGAGGTCAACCCGGGCGACACGCTGGTCGGCAAGGTCACGCCGAAGGGCGAGACCACGCTGACCCCGGAAGAGAAGCTGCTGCGCGCGATCTTCGGCGAGAAGGCGTCCGACGTGAAGGACACCTCGCTGCGCGTCGACCAGGGCACGAGCGGCACCGTCATCGACGTGCAGGTCTTCACCCGCGAAGGCATCCAGCGCGACAAGCGCGCCCAGCAGATCATCGACGACGAGCTGAAGCGCTACCGCCTGGACCTGAACGACCAGTTGCGCATCGTCGAGGCCGACGCGTTCGACCGGATCGAGAAGCTGCTGGTGGGCAAGACCGCCAACGGCGGCCCGCAGAAGATCGCCAAGGGCACGACGATCGACAAGGCCTATCTGGCCGGCGTCGAGAAGTACCACTGGTTCGACATCCGTCCGTCCGACGACGACGTGGCCAACCAGCTCGAGTCGATCAAGAACTCGCTCGAGCAGACGCGCCACAGCTTCGACCTCGCCTTCGAGGAGAAGCGCAAGAAGCTGACGCAGGGCGACGAGCTGCCGGCCGGCGTGCTCAAGATGGTCAAGGTCTACCTGGCCGTCAAGCGCCGCCTGCAGCCCGGCGACAAGATGGCCGGCCGCCACGGCAACAAGGGCGTCGTGTCCAAGATCAACCCGATCGAGGACATGCCGCACATGGCCGACGGCACGCCGTGCGACATCGTGCTGAACCCGCTGGGCGTGCCTTCGCGGATGAACGTCGGCCAGGTGCTGGAAGTGCACCTGGGCTGGGCCGGCAAGGGCATCGGCCAGCGCATCGGCGACATGCTGCAGGCCCAGGCCAAGGTGGCCGAGCTGCGCAAGTTCCTCGACGAGCTCTACAACAAGTCGGGCGGCAAGACCGAGCGCCTGGACCACCTGAGCGACGCCGAGATCCTCGAGATGGCCGGCAACCTGAGCAAGGGCGTGCCGTTCGCGACGCCGGTGTTCGACGGCGCGGCCGAGGAAGAGATCCGCGGCATGCTGAAGCTCGCCTACCCGGACGAGCTGGCGCAGGCCAAGGGCCTGACCGCCAGCCGCACCCAGGCCACGCTGTACGACGGCCGCACCGGCGACGCCTTCGAGCGCCCGGTCACGGTCGGCTACATGCACGTGCTGAAGCTGCACCACCTGGTGGACGACAAGATGCACGCCCGCTCGACCGGCCCGTACTCGCTGGTGACGCAGCAGCCGCTGGGCGGCAAGGCCCAGTTCGGCGGCCAGCGCTTCGGCGAGATGGAAGTGTGGGCGCTCGAGGCCTACGGCGCGTCGTACGTGCTGCAGGAAATGCTGACCGTCAAGTCCGACGACGTGAACGGCCGCACCAAGGTGTACGAGTCCATCGTCAAGGGAGAGCACGCGATCGAGGCCGGCATGCCGGAGTCGTTCAACGTGCTGGTGAAGGAAATCCGTTCGCTCGGTATCGACATCGAGCTCGAGCGCAACTAAAGGAAAAGGAAACAGAACATGAAGGGTTTGCTTGATCTGTTCCGCCAGTTCACGCCGGATGAGCATTTCGATGCCATCAAGATCGGCCTGGCTTCCCCCGAGAAAATTCGGTCCTGGTCCTTCGGCGAGGTGAAGAAGCCGGAGACCATCAACTACCGCACCTTCAAGCCGGAGCGTGACGGTCTCTTCTGCGCCAAGATCTTCGGCCCGATCAAGGACTACGAGTGCCTGTGCGGCAAGTACAAGCGCCTGAAGCACCGCGGCGTGATCTGCGAGAAGTGCGGCGTCGAAGTGACCCAGACCAAGGTCCGCCGCGACCGCATGGGCCACATCGACCTGGCCGCGCCGTGCGCGCACATCTGGTTCCTGAAGTCGCTGCCGTCGCGCCTGGGCCTGGTGCTCGACATGACGTTGCGCGACATCGAGCGCGTGCTGTACTTCGAGGCCTACGTGGTGGTGGACCCCGGCATGACCCCGCTGAAGAAGTTCAGCATCATGTCCGAGGACGACTACGACGCGAAGCGCGCCGAGTTCGGTGACGAGTTCGTCGCGCTGATGGGCGCCGAAGGCGTGCAGAAGCTGCTCGCCGAGATGGACCTCGACGTCGAGATCGAGAAGCTGCGCGGCGACATGACCGGCTCCGAGCTGAAGGTCAAGAAGAACTCCAAGCGCCTGAAGGTGATGGAGGCCTTCAAGAAGTCGGGCATCAAGCCGCAGTGGATGGTGATGAACGTGCTGCCCGTGCTGCCGCCGGACCTGCGTCCGCTGGTGCCGCTGGACGGCGGGCGCTTCGCCACGTCGGACCTGAACGACCTGTACCGCCGCGTCATCAACCGCAACAACCGCCTGGCGCGCCTGCTCGAGCTGAAGGCGCCCGAGATCATCGTGCGCAACGAGAAGCGCATGCTGCAGGAGGCGGTCGACTCGCTGCTGGACAACGGCCGTCGCGGCAAGGCGATGACCGGCGCCAACAAGCGCGCGCTGAAGTCGCTCGCCGACATGATCAAGGGCAAGAGCGGCCGCTTCCGCCAGAACCTGCTGGGCAAACGCGTCGACTACTCGGGCCGTTCGGTCATCGTGGTGGGCCCGACGCTCAAGCTGCACCAGTGCGGCCTGCCCAAGCTGATGGCGCTGGAGCTGTTCAAGCCCTTCATCTTCTCGCGCCTCGAGGCGATGGGCATCGCCACCACCATCAAGGCGGCGAAGAAGGAAGTCGAGTCCGGCACGCCGGTGGTCTGGGACATCCTTGAAGAGGTCATCAAGGAACACCCGGTGATGCTGAACCGCGCGCCGACGCTGCACCGCCTGGGCATCCAGGCGTTCGAGCCGGTGCTGATCGAAGGCAAGGCGATCCAGCTGCACCCGCTGGTGTGCGCGGCCTTCAACGCCGACTTCGACGGCGACCAGATGGCCGTCCACGTGCCGCTGTCGATCGAGGCGCAGATGGAAGCCCGCACGCTGATGCTGGCCTCCAACAACGTGCTGTTCCCGGCCAACGGCGAGCCGTCGATCGTGCCGTCGCAGGACGTGGTGCTGGGCCTGTACTACGCGACCCGCGAGCGCATCAACGGCAAGGGCGAAGGCATCATCTTCTCCGACGTCGTCGAGGTGCAGCGCGCGCTGGACAACGGCCAGGTCGAGATCACCGCCAAGATCAGCGTGCGCCTGACCGAATGGACGAAGGACCGGGCGACCGGCGAGTTCGTGCCCGGCACCAAGCTGGTCGACACCACCGTCGGCCGCGCGCTGCTGTCCGAGATCCTGCCGAAGGGCCTGCCGTTCTCGAACATCAACAAGGCGCTGAAGAAGAAGGAAATCTCGCGCCTGATCAACACCTCGTTCCGCAAGTGCGGCCTGAAGGAAACGGTCGTCTTCGCCGACAAGCTGCTGCAGTCGGGCTTCCGCCTGGCCACGCGCGCCGGCATCTCGATCGCGATCGACGACATGCTGGTGCCGAAGGAAAAGCACGGCCTGATCGACCGCGCCGAGAAGGAGGTGAAGGAGATCGAGCAGCAGTACGTCTCGGGCCTCGTCACCGCCGGCGAGCGCTACAACAAGGTGGTGGACATCTGGGGCAAGACCGGCGACGAGGTCGGCAAGGTCATGATGAGCCAGCTGGCCAAGCAGAAGGTCACCGACCGCCACGGCAAGGAAGTCGACCAGGAGTCGTTCAACTCCATCTACATGATGGCCGACTCGGGCGCGCGCGGCTCCGCCGCGCAGATCCGCCAGCTGGCCGGCATGCGCGGCCTGATGGCCAAGCCGGACGGCTCGATCATCGAGACGCCCATCACGGCGAACTTCCGTGAAGGCCTGAACGTGCTGCAGTACTTCATCTCCACCCACGGCGCCCGCAAGGGCCTCGCGGACACGGCGCTGAAGACGGCGAACTCCGGCTACCTGACGCGCCGCCTGGTCGACGTGACCCAGGACCTGGTGGTCACCGAGGACGACTGCGGCACGCAGAACGGCATCAACATGCGCGCGCTGGTCGAAGGCGGCGAGGTGATCGAATCGCTGCGCGACCGCATCCTGGGCCGCGTCACCGCGATCGAGGTGCAGCACCCCGAGACCGGCGAGACGCTGCTGGAAGGCGGGCGGATGCTGGACGAGGACGCGCTGGACGACCTCGAGTCGGCCGGCGTCGACGAGGTCAAGGTGCGCACGGCGCTGACCTGCGGCACGCGCTTCGGCCTGTGCGGCAAGTGCTACGGCCGCGACCTGGGCCGCGGTGGCCTGGTGAACCGCGGCGAGGCGGTCGGCGTGATCGCCGCCCAGTCGATCGGCGAACCCGGCACGCAGCTGACGATGCGGACCTTCCACATCGGCGGCGCGGCCTCGCGCGCGGCGGTGGCGTCGAGCGTGGATGCGAAGTCCGACGGCCACATCGGCTTCAACGCCACGATGCGCTACGTGACGAACGGCAAGGGCGAGCTGGTGGTGATCTCGCGTTCCGGCGAGATCATCATCTCCGACCAGCACGGCCGCGAGCGCGAGCGCCACAAGGTGCCGTACGGCGCGGTGCTGAACATCAAGCCCGACCAGCAGATCAAGGCCGGCACGGTGCTGGCCAACTGGGACCCGCTGACCCGCCCGATCATCACGGAATTCGCCGGCAAGGCGAAGTTCGAGAACGTCGAGGAAGGCGTGACGGTGGCCAAGCAGGTCGACGAGGTGACCGGCCTGTCGACGCTGGTGGTGATCGACCCGAAGCGCCGCGGCGCGGCCAAGGTGGTGCGTCCGCAGGTGAAGCTGCTGGACGCCGGCGGCAACGAGGTGAAGATCCCCGGCACCGACCACTCGGTGACGATCGGCTTCCAGGTCGGCTCGCTGATCCAGGTGCGCGACGGCCAGGACCTCGCTCCCGGCGAAGTGCTGGCGCGCATCCCGGTCGAAGGCCAGAAGACCCGCGACATCACCGGCGGTCTGCCGCGCGTGGCCGAGCTCTTCGAGGCGCGCAGCCCGAAGGACAAGGGCACGCTGGCCGAGATGACCGGCACGGTGTCCTTCGGCAAGGAGACCAAGGGCAAGGTGCGCCTGCAGATCACCGATCCGGAAGGCAAGGTCTACGAAGAGCTGGTGCCCAAGGAAAAGAACATCGTGGTCCACGAAGGCCAGGTGGTCAACAAGGGCGAGTCCATCGTCGACGGTCCGGCCGACCCGCAGGACATCCTGCGCCTGCTGGGCATCGAGGAACTGGCGCGCTACATCGTCGACGAGGTGCAGGACGTCTACCGCCTCCAGGGCGTGAAGATCAACGACAAGCACATCGAGGTGATCGTTCGCCAGATGCTGCGCCGCGTGCAGATCGTCAACCCGGGCGACACGGCCTACATCGTCGGCGAGCAGGTCGAGCGTTCGGAATTGCTGGACACGAACGACAAGATGCTGGCCGAGGGGAAGCTTCCGGCCACGCACAGCGACGTGCTGCTGGGCATCACCAAGGCGTCGCTGTCGACCGACAGCTTCATCTCGGCGGCGTCCTTCCAGGAAACGACGCGGGTGCTGACCGAAGCCGCCATCATGGGCAAGCGCGACGAACTGCGTGGCCTGAAGGAAAACGTCATCGTCGGCCGCCTGATCCCGGCCGGTACCGGCATGGCCTTCCACGACGCCCGTCGCGTGAAGGAAGAGATGGACGACGCGGAACGCCGCGCGATCGCCCTGCAGGAGGCGGAGGAATTCGCCACCACGCAGGAAGCCCCGGCGGAAGCCGGTGGTGACGCGACCGAGTGAGCGATTGCTCCGTGAGCAGAAAGGCCGCCTTCGGGCGGCCTTTTTTTGTTCAGGCGCCGGGCCAGGCTTCGGGCGTCACGATGCGCAGGCCGCGCACCGCGGCGCGGCGGGCCAGGCGGAGCACGGCGCGGTCGCGGCTGAACAGCCAGTCGGCCCCGTGCAGGGCCAGGTCGATGAACTTCTGGTCGTCCGGGTCGGTGCAGCGCAGGGGCGCGGCCAGGCTCGGCGGTGGTGGATCGGTGACGATGTGAGCCCACGCCTTCCAGTGAAGATCGATGTTTTCTGGCGGCGTGCCCTGCTCCCGGGGCAGTCCGCGGCGCAGCACTTCGTCGAGTTCCCCCCGCATCGCGACCGTCGCGACCCAATGCAGCCGGCCGTCCTGGATCGCCTGGACGATCGGCCGGACCCCCGGATTGCCGAAGACCAGCCAGTCGAGCACCACGTTGGTATCCAGCACCACGGCCGGCGGATCGAAGCGGAAAGCGGTCATCTTGAAAGGCCTGGCTTGCGAGGGCAGGGCCGGCTGAATATAATCGCGGGCTTTTCGGCAGATTCTGCATCGCTCTTTCGTCGGGCGGCCCGCCTCGCTGCGCATATCCGCAGTGATTCCAAGGTGGGCCACAAGCCTTCAGAATGGGCGCTCGGCTTCTCCCGGAAACGTGTGACTTCAAACGGGAACAAGTTACCTATGCCAACCATCAACCAACTCGTGCGTCACGGTCGCGAGACCGAGGCCACGAAGTCCAAATCGCCGGCGCTGCAGGGTGGACCCCAGCGCCGTGGCGTGTGCACCCGCGTGTACACCACGACCCCGAAGAAGCCGAACTCGGCGCTGCGTAAAGTGGCCAAGGTTCGCCTGACCAACGGGTTCGAGATCATTTCCTACATCGGCGGCGAAGGCCACAACCTGCAGGAGCACAGCGTCGTGCTCGTGCGCGGCGGCCGCGTGAAGGACCTGCCGGGTGTTCGCTACCACATCGTGCGTGGCTCGCTGGACCTGCAAGGCGTGAAAGACCGCAAGCAGGCGCGTTCCAAGTACGGCGCGAAGCGCCCGAAGAAGGCTTGAGGGCCTTCGCCAGAAACAGGAAGGCGGCCGCAGGGTCGTCAATCGATTCGGCCCGTATCGGCCGAGAGTAAGTGGAAGCCCCGGCGCAAGAGAGCGCTGTCGTGGTGACCGCGGTGCCGGCAGCGATGCCCGCGCCAACTGAAGAGAAAAGGAAGAGTCATGCCTCGTCGTCGCGAAGTACCCAAGCGTGAGATCCTCCCGGACCCGAAATTCGGTTCGGTCGACCTCTCCAAGTTCATGAACGTGATCATGGAGTCGGGCAAGAAGGCCGTCGCCGAACGCATCATCTACGGTGCGCTCGAGCAGGTCGAGAAGAAGTCGGGCAAGGACCCGCTGGAGATCTTCACGGTCGCGCTGAACAACATCAAGCCGATGGTCGAAGTGAAGTCACGCCGCGTCGGCGGTGCGAACTACCAAGTTCCCGTGGAAGTTCGCCCCGTCCGCCGCGTGGCCCTGGCCATGCGCTGGCTGAAGGAATCGGCCCGCAAGCGCGGCGAGAAGTCGATGGCCCAGCGCCTCGCGAACGAGCTGCTGGAGGCCGTCGAAGGCCGCGGCGGCGCGATGAAGAAGCGCGACGAAGTGCACCGCATGGCGGACGCCAACAAGGCCTTCTCGCACTTCCGCTTCTAAGACGAAGTCCCTCGGATCCCAGCCCACACCGGCCGCTCTTCGGGTTTTCACCGACCCGCGAGCGGCCCCCGCTTTTGGAGTGCCATCATGGCCCGCAAGACCCCCATCGAGCGCTATCGCAACATCGGCATCTCGGCGCACATCGACGCCGGCAAGACCACGACCACCGAGCGCATCCTGTTCTACACCGGCGTGAACCACAAGATCGGTGAAGTGCACGATGGTGCCGCCACGATGGACTGGATGGAGCAGGAGCAGGAGCGCGGCATCACCATCACGTCGGCCGCGACGACCTGCTTCTGGAAGGGGATGGAGCTGAACCACCCCGAGCACCGCATCAACATCATCGACACCCCGGGGCACGTCGACTTCACCATCGAGGTGGAGCGCTCGATGCGCGTGCTCGACGGCGCCTGCATGGTGTACTGCGCCGTGGGCGGCGTGCAGCCCCAGTCGGAAACCGTCTGGCGCCAGGCCAACAAGTACAAGGTGCCCCGCCTTGCGTTCGTCAACAAGATGGACCGCACCGGCGCGAACTTCTACAAGGTCTACGACCAGATGAAGGTGCGCCTGAAGGCGAACCCGGTGCCCATCGTGATCCCGATCGGCGCCGAGGACAACTTCAGCGGCGTGGTCGACCTGATCAAGATGAAGGCGATCATCTGGGACGAGGCCTCCCAGGGCATGAAGTTCGACTACAAGGACATCCCCGCCGAGCTGCAGGCCGATGCCCAGAAGTGGCGCGAGAACATGATCGAGGCCGCCGCTGAATCCAGCGAAGACCTGATGAACAAGTACCTCGAGTCGGGCGACCTGAGCGAGGCCGAGATCAAGCAGGGCATCCGCACCCGCACGATCGCGACCGAGATCCAGCCGATGCTGTGCGGCACCGCCTTCAAGAACAAGGGCGTGCAGCGCATGCTCGACGCGGTGATCGACTTCATGCCGTCGCCGATCGACATCCCGCCGGTGCCGGGCACCGACGACCAGGAAAAGGAAGTCACCCGCAAGGCCGACGACAACGAGAAGTTCGCCGCGCTGGCCTTCAAGCTGATGACCGACCCGTACGTCGGCCAGCTGACCTTCGTGCGCGTCTACTCGGGCGTGCTGAAGTCGGGCGACTCGGTCTACAACCCGATCCGCGGCAAGAAGGAGCGCATCGGCCGGATCCTGCAGATGCACGCCAACCAGCGTGAAGAAATCAAGGAAATTCTCGCCGGCGACATCGCCGCCTGCGTGGGCCTGAAGGACGTGACGACGGGCGAGACGCTGTGCGACCCCGAGCACATCATCACGCTCGAGAAGATGATCTTCCCGGAGCCGGTGATCTCGCAGGCCGTCGAGCCCAAGACCAAGGCCGACCAGGAGAAGATGGGCATCGCGCTGGGCCGCCTGGCCGCGGAAGACCCGTCGTTCCGCCTGCGCACCGACGAAGAGTCGGGCCAGACCATCATCTCCGGCATGGGCGAGCTCCACCTGGAAATCATCGTCGACCGCATGAAGCGCGAGTTCGGCGTGGAAGCCAACGTGGGCAAGCCGCAGGTGGCCTACCGCGAGACCATCCGCAAGTCGGCGAGCGACGTCGAAGGCAAGTTCGTGCGCCAGTCGGGCGGCAAGGGCCAGTACGGCCACGTCGTGCTGACCATCGAGCCGCAGGAGCCGGGCAAGGGCTTCGAGTTCGTCGACGCCATCAAGGGCGGCGTCGTGCCGCGCGAATTCATCCCCGCGGTGAAGAAGGGCGTCGAGGACTCGCTGCCGAACGGCGTGCTGGCCGGCTTCCCGGTGGTGGACGTGAAGGTCACGCTGACCTTCGGTTCGTACCACGAGGTCGACTCGAACGAAAACGCGTTCAAGATGGCCGCGTCGATGGGCTTCAAGGAAGGCTGCCGCAAGGCCAGCCCGGTCATCCTGGAGCCGATGATGGCGGTGGAAGTCGAGACGCCGGAAGACTACGCCGGCAACGTGATGGGCGACCTGTCTTCCCGTCGCGGCATGGTTCAGGGCATGGACGACATGCCCGGCGGCGGCAAGGTCATCAAGGCCGAGGTCCCGCTGTCGGAAATGTTCGGCTACTCGACCACGCTGCGCTCGATGTCGCAGGGCCGCGCCACGTACACGATGGAGTTCAAGCACTACAGCGAAGCTCCGAAGAACGTGGCCGACGCGATCATCACCGCCCGCGGCAAGTAAGTTTCAGCTAGACGCAGCCGGTCTTCTTCGTCCGCTTCGCGCGATGCCAGTGGCGCGCGAATCCAGCGGGCGTCGGAGACCTTAAACCCAGCACTGGAAGTGCTCTTTGATACGGAGAATCTGAAATGGCAAAAGGCAAATTCGAGCGGACCAAGCCGCACGTGAACGTGGGGACGATCGGTCACGTGGACCATGGGAAGACGACGCTGACGGCGGCGATCACGACGGTGCTGTCGGCGAAGTTCGGCGGCGAGGCGAAGGCGTACGACCAGATCGACGCGGCGCCGGAAGAGAAGGCGCGCGGGATCACGATCAACACGGCGCACGTGGAGTACGAGACGGCGAACCGTCACTACGCGCACGTGGACTGCCCGGGGCACGCCGACTATGTGAAGAACATGATCACGGGCGCGGCGCAGATGGACGGGGCGATCCTGGTGGTGTCGGCGGCGGACGGCCCGATGCCGCAGACGCGCGAGCACATCCTGCTGGCGCGGCAGGTGGGCGTGCCGTACATCATCGTGTTCATGAACAAGTGCGACATGGTGGACGACGCCGAGCTGCTGGAGCTCGTCGAGATGGAAGTGCGCGAGCTGCTGAGCAAGTACGACTTCCCGGGCGACGACACGCCGATCGTGAAGGGCTCGGCGAAGCTGGCGATGGAAGGCGACAAGGGCGAGCTGGGCGAAGGCGCGATCTTCAAGCTGGCCGAGGCGCTGGACAGCTACATCCCGACGCCGGAGCGTGCGATTGACGGCGCGTTCCTGATGCCGGTGGAAGACGTGTTCTCGATCTCGGGCCGCGGCACGGTGGTGACGGGTCGTATCGAGCGCGGCGTGATCAAGGTCGGCGAGGAAATCGAGATCGTCGGGATTGCGGCGACGCAGAAGACGACCTGCACGGGCGTGGAGATGTTCCGCAAGCTGCTGGACCAGGGGCAGGCGGGGGACAACGTGGGCATCCTGCTGCGCGGCACGAAGCGCGAGGATGTGCAGCGTGGTCAGGTGCTGTGCAAGCCGGGCAGCATCAAGCCGCACACGCACTTCACGGCCGAGGTGTACGTTCTGAGCAAGGAAGAGGGCGGCCGCCACACGCCGTTCTTCAACAACTACCGGCCGCAGTTCTACTTCCGCACGACGGACGTGACGGGTGCGGTGGAGCTGCCGAAGGACAAGGAAATGGTGATGCCGGGCGACAACGTGAGCATCACGGTGAAGCTGATCGCCCCGATCGCGATGGAAGAAGGCCTGCGCTTCGCCATCCGTGAAGGCGGCCGCACCGTCGGCGCCGGCGTGGTTGCCAAGATCCTCGAGTAAGGCTGCATGACGAGCGGGTCGGGCGGGTGCCCGGCCCGGGCTTCTGAAACACCGTGGCCGCAAGGCCGCATCGCTCTTTAAGGAATCGTCATGGCAACCAAGCAAAAGATCCGCATCCGCCTGAAGGCGTTTGACTACAAGCTGATCGACCAGTCCGCACTGGAGATCGTCGACACCGCCAAGCGCACCGGCGCCATCGTCAAGGGCCCGGTGCCCCTGCCGACCCGCATGCAGCGTTTCGACATCCTGCGCTCGCCGCACGTCAACAAGACCTCGCGCGACCAGTTCGAAATCCGCACGCACCAGCGCCTGATGGACATCGTCGACCCGACCGACAAGACGGTGGACGCGCTGATGAAGCTCGACCTGCCGGCCGGCGTGGACGTCGAGATCAAGCTGCAGTAACCGGAAACGGCCTGCGGGCGTGGCAGTTGCGGCTTCGGCCGCCGCAGTCTACAATCGCAGGCTTTCCGCAGTAATCGGCCCTCACGGGCCGATTCGGCATTGCCCCTTCCGAGGGGCGATTGCCAATCAGTCAGCCCGGCCAATCGATGTCGGGCATGTCAAACAAAGGCTTCCAAACCTTCGGGTGCGGGGGCTGGAGAATATTCATGAGTCTTAGCGAACAGCTCGGTTTGCTGGGCCGCAAGGTGGGCATGATGCGCATCTTCACGGACGACGGCGACGCCGTTCCCGTGACGGTGCTCGACGTGTCGAACAACCGTGTCGTCCAGGTCAAGACCGAAGCAACCGACGGCTACACCGCCGTCCAAGTGGCGTTCGGCACGCGCAGGGCCTCGCGCGTCATCAAGCCGGCAGCCGGTCACTTCGCGAAAGCGGGTGTCGAAGCCGGTGAAGTCCTGAAGGAATTCCGCGTCACCGCCGACGTCGCCGCTGGCCTGAAGGCCGGCGCGCAGGTGCCGGTGACGACGTTTGCCGTCGGCCAGCTCGTGGACGTGCAGGGCACCTCCATCGGCAAGGGCTTCGAAGGCACCATCAAGCGCCACAACTTCGGATCGCAGCGCGCGTCGCACGGCAACAGCCGTTCGCACAACGTGCCGGGCTCGATCTCGATGGCGCAGGATCCGGGCCGCGTGTTCCCGGGCAAGAAGATGTCCGGCCACCTCGGCGACGTCACCAAGACCATCCAGAACCTCGACATCGTCCGCATCGACGAAGCCCGCCAGCTGCTGCTGGTGCGCGGCGCCGTGCCGGGTGCGAAGAACGGCCACGTGGTCGTGCGCCCCGCCGTCAAGGTGAAGGCCAAGAAGGGAGCCCACTGATGCAACTCGAGCTCCTGAACGATCAGGGCCAGGCGACCGCCAAGGTCGACGCGCCTGACACCGTGTTCGCCCGCGACTACAACGAAGCCCTGGTGCACCAGGTCGTCGTTGCCTTCCAGGCCAATGCCCGCCAGGGCACGCGTGCCCAGAAGGACCGCGCGACCGTCAAGCACACCACGAAGAAGCCGTGGCGCCAGAAGGGCACGGGCCGCGCCCGTGCCGGTATGTCCTCGTCGCCGCTGTGGCGTGGGGGCGGCCGGATCTTCCCGAACAGCCCGGACGAGAACTTCACCCAGAAGGTCAACAAGAAGATGTACCGCGCCGGCATGGCCGCCATCTTCTCGCAGCTGGCCCGCGAAGGCCGCCTGGCCGTCGTGGATTCGCTGACCGTCGACTCCCCCAAGACCAAGCAGCTCGCCGCGAAGTTCAAGGCCATGGGCCTGGACTCGGTGCTGGTGATCGCCGACCAGGTCGACGACAACCTGCTGCTGGCTTCGCGCAACCTCGCCAACGTCATGGTGGTCGAGCCGCGTTACGCCGATCCCCTGTCGCTCGTCTTCTTCAAGAAGGTGCTGGTGACCAAGGGTGCGATCGAGCAACTCAAGGAGATGCTGGCATGAGCACGACCAAGCATGACGAGGGCCGCCTGGCCCAGGTGCTGGTGGCGCCGATCGTGAGCGAAAAGGCCACGTCCGCTGCCGAGAAGCACAACCAGGTGCTGTTCAAGGTGCTGCGCGACGCCACCAAGCCCGAGATCAAGGCAGCGGTCGAACTGCTGTTCAAGGTCGAGGTCGAGTCGGTGCAGACCGTGGTTCAAAAGGGCAAGGTCAAGCGCTTCGGCCGTTCCATCGGCCGCCGCGACCACGTCAAGAAGGCGTACGTGTCGCTGAAGGCTGGCCAGGAGCTCAACTTCTCCGGGGAGGCCGCGTAATGGCCGTCATCAAAGTCAAACCGACGTCGCCCGGCCGCCGTGCCGTGGTGAAGGTGGTGCACAGCCACCTCTACAAGGGGCGTCCGGAAGCATCGCTGCTCGAGCCGCAGATGCAGAACGCGGGCCGCAACAACAACGGCCACATCACGATGCGTCACAAGGGTGGTGGCCACAAGCACCACTACCGTGTCGTCGACTTCGTGCGCAACAAGGACGGCATTCCGGCGAAGGTCGAGCGCGTCGAGTACGACCCGAACCGTACGGCCCACATCGCGCTGGTGTGCTATGCCGACGGCGAGCGCCGCTACATCATCGCCCCGCGCGGCCTCGATGTCGGCGCGACCGTGCTGAGCGGCGCCGAGGCGCCGATCAAGGCCGGCAACACGCTGCCGATCCGCAACATCCCGGTGGGCTCGACCATCCACTGCATCGAACTGCTCCCGGGCAAGGGTGCCCAGGTGTGCCGCTCGGCCGGCACCTCCGCGACGCTGCTGGCGCGCGAAGGTACCTATGCCCAGGTTCGCATGCGCTCGGGTGAAGTGCGTCGCATCCACATCGACTGCCGCGCCACGATCGGCGAGGTGTCCAACGAAGAGCACAACCTGCGCCAGTACGGCAAGGCCGGTGCCCGTCGCTGGAAGGGCATCCGCCCGACGGTTCGCGGCGTCGCCATGAACCCGGTGGACCACCCGCACGGTGGTGGCGAAGGTCGTACCGGCGAGGGCCAGGTGCCTGTGTCGCCGTGGAACACGATGACCAAGGGCTACCGCACTCGCAACAACAAGCGCACGCAGACGTTCATCGTCTCGCGTCGCAAGAAGTAAGGGGCTGCCATGACCCGTTCGCTCAAGAAAGGTCCGTTCGTCGACCACCACCTGATGGCCAAGGTCGAGAAGGCCGTCGCCGTCAAGGACAAGAAGCCGATCAAGACCTGGTCGCGTCGTTCGACGATTCTTCCCGACTTCATCGGGGTGACGATTGCGGTGCACAACGGCAAGCAGCACGTGCCCGTGTACATCACCGACCAGATGGTCGGCCACAAGCTCGGTGAATTTGCGCTGACCCGCACGTTCAAGGGCCACCCGGCCGACAAGAAGGCCAACAAGAAGTAAGGATGACGACGATGGAAACCCGTTCAATCGTTCGCGGCGTCCGCCTCTCCGCCGACAAGGGCCGGCTGGTGGCCGACCTGATCCGCGGCAAGAAGGTCGACCAGGCGCTGAACATCCTGACCTTCACCCCGAAGAAGGCCGCCGGCATCATCAAGAAGGCTCTGGAGTCGGCGATCGCCAACGCCGAGCACAACGACGGTGCCGACATCGACGAGCTGAAGGTCAAGACGATCTTCGTCGAGCAGGCCGCCACCCTCAAGCGCTTTTCCGCACGGGCCAAGGGCCGCGGCAACCGCATCAGCAAGCCGACGTGTCACATCTTCGTGACCGTGGGCAACTGAGCGCAGAAGGAAAACCATGGGACAGAAAATCCATCCGACCGGTTTCCGTCTGCCGGTGACGCGCAACTGGGCCTCGCGCTGGTACGCGTCGAACAAGAACTTCGCCACGATGCTGGCCGAAGACCTGAAGGTTCGCGACTTCCTGAAGGCGCGCCTGAAGAGCGCCGCCGTCTCGCGCATCCTGATCGAGCGCCCCGCCAAGAGCGCCCGTGTCACCATCTTCTCGGCTCGTCCGGGCGTGGTGATCGGCAAGAAGGGCGAGGACATCGAGAAGCTGAAGGCCGAACTGGCGCGCCGCATGGGCGTGCCGGTGGCGGTGAACATCGAGGAAGTGCGCAAGCCCGAAATCGATGCCCAGCTGATCGCCGACAGCATCACCCAGCAGCTCGAGAAGCGCATCATGTTCCGCCGCGCGATGAAGCGCGCGATGCAGAACGCGATGCGCCTGGGCGCCCAGGGCATCAAGATCATGTCGTCGGGCCGCCTGAACGGCATCGAGATCGCCCGCTGCGAGTGGTACCGCGAAGGCCGCGTGCCCCTTCACACCCTGAAGGCCGACATCGACTACGGCTTCTCGGAAGCCCACACGACCTACGGCGCCATCGGCGTGAAGGTCTGGGTCTACCGCGGCGACCGCCTGGCCAATGGCGAGGTGCCGGCGCTGAAGGCCGAGGTGCCCGAGGATGATCGCCGTCCGCGTCGCAACACGCGCCCCGGCGCCCCGGCTGGCCGTGGCCGCCCGGGCGGCGGTGACCGCGGTGGCGATCGTGGTGGCGACCGCGCGCCCCGCCAGGGCGGTGCGCCGGTGGAAGGCAGCGACAAGCCGGCCGAGGCCACCGGTGGTGCCGGTGGCGCGGACGCGCCGAAGAGCGCCGTCAAGCGCGTGCGCAAGGCCCCCGACGCCGCAGGCTCGGGCGAGGCCTAAGGAGAACAAGCAATGATGCAACCCTCTCGTCGCAAGTTCCGCAAGGAACAAAAGGGACGCAACACCGGCGTCGCCACCCGTGGCGCCAACGTGTCGTTCGGCGATTTCGGACTGAAGGCCACGGAGCGCGGTCGCCTGACCGCGCGCCAGATCGAGGCCGCACGCCGTGCGATCTCGCGCCACATCAAGCGTGGCGGCCGGATCTTCATCCGCATCTTCCCGGACAAGCCGATCTCGCAAAAACCTGCCGAAGTCCGCATGGGCAACGGCAAGGGCAACCCGGAGTACTACGTGGCTGAGATCCAGCCCGGCAAGGTGCTCTATGAACTCAACGGCGTGCCTGAAGAGCTGGCCCGCGAAGCGTTCAAGCTGGCTTCGGCCAAGCTGCCGCTGAGCACCACCTTCGTGTCGCGCCAGGTGGGCGCTTGACGCTTCATCGGAGAACGACATGAAAGCATCTGAACTCCGTGCCAAGGACGTCGCTGGCCTCGAAAAGGAAGTGGCCGACCTGCTGAAGGCCCACTTCGGCCTGCGCATGCAGAAGGCGACCCAACAGCTGACCAACCACACGACGCTGGGCAACACGCGCCGCGACATCGCGCGTGCGAAGACCATCCTGGCCGAGAAGAAGAGGGCCGCCAAATGAGCAGCACCCAAGCCACGAGCACCGCGGCCGAAGCGCCGAAGAAGAACACCCGCACGCTGGTCGGGAAGGTCGTGAGCGACAAGCGCGCCAAGACCATCACCGTGCTGGTCGAGCGTCGCACCAAGCACGAGCTGTACGGCAAGATCGTCGCGAAGTCGAGCAAGTACCACGCCCATGACGAAAAGGGCGAGTACAAGCTGGGCGACGTGGTCGAGATCGCCGAAAGCCGTCCGATTTCCAAGACGAAGTCCTGGGTCGTGACGCGCCTGGTGGAAAAGGCTCGCGAAGTCTGAGTCCGCGGGGTTCGCCCCGTGCGAGACGGTCGGAACGCTGGGATACTGGCGTCCGACCGTTTTTCATTTGGAGGACCCCATGCTGAAAGTTGGCGACAAGCTGCCCGCGGGCACGCTGCAGGAATACATCGAGGTCGAGGGCAACGGCTGCTCGCTCGGCCCGAACAGCTTCGACATCGAGAAGGCGACTGCCGGCAAGAAGATCGCGATCTTCGCGCTGCCCGGCGCGTTCACGCCCACCTGCTCGGCGCAGCACGTGCCGGGCTACGTGAAGAACGCCGAGGCGCTGAAGGCGGCCGGCGTCGACGAGATCTGGTGCATCTCGGTCAACGACGCGTTCGTGATGGGCGCCTGGGGCCGCGAGCAGCAGACCCAGGGCAAGGTCCGCATGATGGCCGACGGCAGCGGCACCTTCACGCAGGCCACCGGCCTGACGCTGGACCTGGTCGCGAAAGGCATGGGCGTGCGCTCGCAGCGCTACTCGATGCTGGTCGACAACGGCGTCGTGAAGACGCTGAACATCGAGGCGCCCGGCAAGTTCGAAGTCAGCAACGCGGAGACGATGCTGGCTCAGCTCGCGAAGTGATCGACGATCCCCGGATTGCGCTTCGCTCCATCCGGGCTACAGGTTCCTGCCGAATTCGTAGCCCGGATGCCAATCCGGGGTGGTGTCACTTCATCCAGCGCTCGGTGGCGCTGTTGACCACCGACGACAGCGGCTCGCCCTGCGCCCGCAAACCGCGCAGCCAATGCGCGTCGTTGCCCTGCCGCAGGCTGTCGCGGATCAGGTTGCTCGCGTCCAGCGAGCGCAGGTCGAGCGCATGCTCGTCCACCCGCGCCAGCGTGCGCACGATGTTGTCGCGCAGCTTCTCGCGCTGCTTGGTCTGCGGGTCCACGATCTCGCCGTCCAGGCCGAATCGGCAGGCCTGGAAGCGGTTGAAGGTGTAGACCAGGTAGTCGTCCTCGGTCGGCTCGAACGGGCGTTCCTCGCGCAGGTAGCGGCAGATGGCCTGCAGGTAGCAGGCGAGCGCGGCCGCCTTGTCGACGTCCAGCGGCGTGTCGCACACGCGCAGCTCGATCGTGCCGAACTCCGGCTTCGGCCGGATGTCCCAATAGAAGTCCTTCATCGACTGCACGACGCCGGTGCTCGTCATCTTGTCGAAATACAGCCCGAAGTCGTGCCAGGTGGTCACGAAGGGTGCGCGGCCCGACAGCGGGAAGGCGAACACCGAGTTCAGGCGCGCCGAATCGAAGCCGGTGTCCACGCCCTGCACGAACGGCGAGGAGGCGCTCAGCGCGATGAAGTGCGGCACATAGCGCGACAGCGCGTGCAGCAGCCACAGCGCGGTGTCCCCGTCCTCGCAGCCCACGTGCACGTGCTGCCCGAACACCGTGAACTGCTTCGCCAGGTAGCCGTACAGTTCGCTGATGTAGTGGAAGCGCTCGGTCGGGAAGATCTGCTGGTCGCTCCAGTGCTGGTAGGCGTGGGTGCCGCCGCCGGCGATGCCGATGTTGAGCTTGCGGCCGGCCTGCGAGAGCTGGTTGCGCAGGTCGTGCAGCTCGGCGACCAGGCTGCTGTGCTCGCGCTGGATCGAGGTGCCGATCTCGATCATGCTGCGCGTGATCTCGGGCTTCACGTCCCAGGCGCCGGTGTGCTTCGCGAGCTCGCGCAGCAGGTCTTCCGCCTGCGGGGCCAGGTCGAAGTCGTGCGTGCTGACGAGCTGCAGTTCGAGCTCGACGCCCAGGGTCAGCGGCTCGGAAGTGGTGAATTCGGCCAAAGCCATGTCAGGAAACCTTCTTGTTGGACTGCGGCAGCGGGGCGCATTCGTTGGCGACGTCGCGCACCGCGCGCTCGGCCAGCAGCGGGCCGATGAACTGCAACACGGTGGTGGAGATCAGCAGGGCCTGCAGCACGCCGCCGTGCGCGCCCGGCAGCTGCGAGGGCCAGCCGAAGGTGTCGGCGGTCAGCAGCACGGCCAGGCTGCTCATGGGCTGCAGGGCCACCGTCAGCGCGGCAGCCTGGCGCCAGCCGAGGCCGCTCGGGCGGGCCAGCAGCGCGATCGCGATGCCCTTGCCGGCCAGGCGTCCGACGATGATCACCAGCACCCAGGGCCACAGCGTGCCGAAGCCGTCGAGCGTGAACAGCATGCCCAGGCAGATGAAGAGCATCACGCTCAGTGTCGCGCCCGCCGTGCCCAGCTGCGGCTCGACCGTCAGGCTGTGCCCCATGCGCGAGCGTGCCACCATGCCGGCGACCAGCAGCGCGAGCAGCGGCGACAGCTTCCATTGGGCGGCCAGCATCGCCGAGATGATGACGAGCGCGATCTGCAGCACCGGCGCCGTCGTCAGGCCGCGCACGACCTTGGTCAGCTGGGTCAGCACCCAGCCGGCGGCCACGCCCAGCAGAAAGGAGCCGCTGATCACCAGCAGGCCGCTGGTGATCGCCGGCTCGATCCCCGGCTCGAGCGAGCTGGCATCGGTGGCCGCCAGCACGCCCCAGGCCTTCAGCGCGAGCATCGCCAGCACGCTGTTGATGGCCGCCATCATCAGCAGCCGTTCGGTCACCTGGCCGCGCGGGCGCATCTGGTGCACGAGCGCCAGCACGATCACCGGCGAGGTGGACATCGCGACGGCCGCCGCCAGCGCGGCCGAGATCGGCGGCGCATCGGCCGCGATCAGCCCCAGGTAGACCGCGGCCCCGGACAGCACGCCCTCCAGCACGCAGGTCAGCGCGAGCCAGGGGTTGTCGATCAGCCAGCGCGGCCGGATGCGGCTGCCGAGCTCGAACACCAGCACGCCGATGGCCAGGTCGATCAGCGGCTTCACGGGGTCGAGGTCGGTGCGCTCCAGCAGGCGCAGGGCGAGCGGGCTGGCCAGCGCGCCGGTCAGCATGTGGCCGCACAGCCGCGGCAGGCGGAAACGCCGGCGCAGCACCTCGCCGAGGACCACCGCCACCACCATCACGAGGGCAAAGCCCAGCACCGGGTCGACGCCGCGCAGGCGGTCGAGGGTCCAGGTGGCGGTGGCGGCGGAGGGGGCGAACCAGTTCTCTAGAGCGGCAGACAGGTGCATCGGGCGGGAGGATGGATGGCAGGGCAAACGGTCGCCCGGATCGGAGAAACTCGAGGGCCTTGAAGGTAACCGCATCCGACCCCAACTTTCGCCGCACAGCGGCGCGAGTTCTTGTCAGACATCGCCTACAAGCTCGCACTCACTCGCCTTCCTTTTACACCGCAGACCATGGACAAGCAAACACTTTCCTTCCAGGCCGAAGTCAAGCAGATCCTTCATCTCGTCACCCATTCGCTGTACTCCAACAAGGAGATCTTCCTGCGCGAGCTGGTCTCGAATGCGTCCGACGCCTGCGACAAGCTCCGCTTCGAGGCCCTGAACAATGCGGCGCTGTACGAGGATGCGCCCAACCTCGAGGTGCGCATTGCCTTCGACAAGGACGCGAAGACGCTGACCATCAGCGACAACGGCATCGGGCTGTCGGCCGACGAGGCGGTGGCCAACCTCGGCACGATCGCGAAGAGCGGCACGCGCGAGTTCATGAGCAAGCTGGAAGGCGACCAGAAGAAGGACGCGCAGCTGATCGGCCAGTTCGGCGTCGGCTTCTACAGCGGCTTCATCGTCGCCGACCGCATCACGGTGGAATCGCGCCGCGCCGGCCTGCCGGCCGACCAGGGCGTGCGCTGGAGCTCCGAGGGCAGCGGCGACTTCGAGGTCGAGACCATCGAGCGCGCCCAGCGCGGCACCTCGGTGATCCTGCACCTGCGCGAGGGCGAGGAGGAGTTCCTCAGCGCCTGGAAGCTGCGCTCCATCGTCAGCAAGTACTCCGACCACATCTCGCTGCCCATCCTGATGCGCAAGGAGGAGTGGGACGCCGAGAAGCAGGAGCAGGTGCTGAAGGACGAGTGGGCGCCGGTCAACAAGGCGGCCGCGCTCTGGACGCGCAGCAAGTCCGACATCACCCCGGAGCAGTACACCGAGTTCTACAAGCAGATCAGCTACGACACCGAGGCGCCGCTCGCCTTCACGCACAACCGCGTCGAAGGCCGCAGCGAGTACACGCAGCTGCTGTACGTGCCGGCGAAGGCGCCGTTCGACCTGTGGAACCGCGACAAGCGCGGCGGCGTGAAGCTCTACGTCAAGCGCGTCTTCATCATGGACGACGCCGAGGCGCTGATGCCGGTGTACCTGCGCTTCGTGAAGGGCGTGATCGACAGCGCGGACCTGCCGCTGAACGTCTCGCGCGAGCTGCTGCAGGAGAGCCGCGACGTGAAGGCGATCCGCGAGGGTTCCACCAAGCGCGTGCTGGGCATGCTGGAATCGCTGGCCGACAGCGAGGACGCGGCCGAGCGCGCGAAGTACGCCGCGTTCTGGAAGGACTTCGGCGCGGTGCTGAAGGAAGGCGTGGGCGAGGACCATGCGAACCAGGAGCGCCTGGTCAAGCTGCTGCGCTTCGCGTCGACGCATGCCGACGAGGGCGTCTCCTTTGCCGACTACATCGGCCGCATGAAGGAAGGCCAGGACGCGATCTACTACATCACCGCCGACAACCTGGTCGCGGCCAAGAGCAGCCCGCAGCTCGAGATCTTCCGCAAGAAGGGCATCGAGGTGCTGCTGCTGACCGACCGGGTCGACGAGTGGATGCTGAGCCACCTGTACGAGGTCGAGGGCAAGCCGCTGCAGAGCGTCGCCAAGGGCTCGGTCGACCTCGGCAAGCTGCAGGACGAGGCCGAGAAGAAGCAGGCCGAGGAGGTGGCGACGGCGTTCCGGCCGGTGCTCGATCGTCTGAAGGAAACGCTGAAGGACCGCGCCAAGGACGTGCGCGTGACGACCCGCCTGGTCGATTCGCCGGCCTGCCTGGTGGTGGAAGAGGGCGACATCAGCGGCCACCTCGCGCGCCTGCTGAAGCAGTCCGGCCAGAGCGCGCCCAAGACGCACCCGGTGCTCGAGGTCAACGCCGAGCACGCGCTGGTGAAGCGGCTCGAGACGAGCGAGAAGTTCGACGAGCTTGCGAACATCCTGTTCGACCAGGCGGTGCTGGCCGAGGGCGGGCAGCTCGAGGACCCGGCCGCCTACGTGCGTCGCGTGACGGCGCTGCTGGCGGCCTGATCGCCCGGCGCGCGCGTCACCAGGGCGAGTTGCCGAAGGCCGGCGGCTCGCGCAGCAGCTCGATCTGTTCGCGCAGCCGCACCGTCTGGTCCGTCCAGTAGACCGGCGCGCCGAACCACGGGAAGGCGACCGGGAAGGCCGGGTCGCTCCAGCGCCGTGCGAGCCAGGCGCTGTAGTGGATCATGCGCAGCGTGCGCAGGGCCTCGATCAGGCGCAGCTCGCGCCAGTCGAAGTCCATGAAGTCCTCGTAGCCGGCGAGCAGCGCGTTCAGCTGCCGCGTTGCGACGTGGCGCTCGCCGGACAGCAGCATCCACAGGTCCTGGACCGCCGGGCCGGTCAGCGCATCGTCGAGGTCGACGAAGTGCGGGCCGGCCTCGGTCCACAGCACGTTGCCGATGTGGCAGTCGCCGTGCAGTCGCAGGCGGCGTGTCTCGCCGACGGCCTCGAAGCGGGCGCGAACCTCGGCCAGGGCCGTGGCGGACGCCTCTTCCCAGGCCGGGCGCGCATCGGGCGGGATGATGCCGGTGCCGAGCAGCCATTCGCGCGGCGCCTCGCCGAAGCTCTCGGGCGTCAACGCGAGGCGGTGCGCGAACGGCGCCTTCGCGCCGACGGCATGCATGCGGCCGATGAAGCGGCCGATCCACTCGAGCGCGGATTCGTCCTCGAGCTCGGGGGCACGGCCGGATCGGCGCTCGGTGATGGAAAAGCGGTGCGTGTCGCCGTCGGGCCCGCCGGCGACGTAGCGGCACAGGGTCGAGCCGGCGCCGCCCGCATCGCCGGGCAACGGCCAGGGCGCGACGACCGGGATCTCGGCCGCCGCGAGCTCGGCGGCGAAGGCGTGCTCCTCCAGGATCTGCGCATCGCTCCAGCGGCCGCGGCGGTAGAACTTGGCGACCACCACGCGCTTGTCCTCCAGGAAGACCTGGAACACGCGGTTCTCGTAGGAGTTGAGCTGGATCAGGCGGCCGTCGCCGCGCAGGCCCGCGCTGTCGAGGGCATCGAGGACGACTTCCGGCGTCAGGCCGGCGTAGGGGGTGTCGGGGGACGGCGAAGGGGGCATGCCCGCATGGTACGCGGCGGGCCGGGCTCCTTCGGTGCCCCGGGTCAGTGGCGGGTGCTCGAGGCGTAGTGCGGCGGGTCGACCACCACGCCGGCGACGTCGTCGCCCAGCGTGCTGTCGCCGCCCGGGCCGGAATGGGTGAAGCCGGAGCGCCCGGCTTCCTTGCCGCCGCTCGGGCCGCCCAGTGGCGAGAACTCGCTGGCGCCGAAGCCGTCGAGCCGGCTGTCGGGCGAGAAGAACGAATCCTGGAACAGCTGCGAGTCGCTCCACAGCGCGGTGCGCTCGGCGCGGCGCGACGCGACCGTGGTCGCCAGCGTGTCGCGGGCCTCGTTGATCGTGTGGGTGGGCGCGGGCTGCGGGGCCCGCGCGGCGGCGCCGCTGTGCGGCACGAGCAGCTGCAGCTCGGCGATCGAGGGCAGGTTCTCGGTGGAGCACCGCAGGTAGCGCACGCGGCAGGCGGCGAGCACCGACTGCTTGATCTGCTGGATGCGGCGCGAGCCGCCGCGCTCGACGTCCAGGTCGATGGCGGCCAGCACGCGGCCGTTCGCGCTGCATACGGCGAAGGTGACATGGTTCGCGCCGAGCAGGTCGAACCAGTAGCGCACCTCGGTCGGGTCGTTCGGCTGGCAGAAGCGCACCAGCGGCAGCTTGGACAGCACGATGTGGTGGGGAAGGGCCTCGCGCAGGAGACGGTAGATGCGGCGCTCGTCGGTGCTGAAGACCGGGCGCGCCGTCAGCGCCCATTCGGTGGGCAGGGGCTTGGGCTGCGGCGGCTTGCGGCCGCGCCACAGCAGGAACAGCAGCGCGAGGGCCAACAACGCGACGACTGCCAGTGCGACGATCCAGGGCAGGGCTTGCATATCAGGACAGGCTCGACAAGGTCCGCCGGACCGGGCCCGACCGGACCCGTCGAGCGACGAACAAACTCATCCTAGCGGGCGGGTTCCCGCCTCCCCATCCCCCACATCGGGGCCAGACGCTACAGGGCGTATCCCCTGTGCGGGGGGCCTCGGCCGGGGGTGGCCGGGCCCTCGGGCGCCTCATTCCGAGGCGATGCCGCGCCTGCCGCCCAGGTTGGCCTTCACTTCGGTGACGGTGTCGAGCAGGTCGCTCATGCGCTGGGCGTGGCGCTTGAACTGGTAGTTCAGCTCGGCGGCATGGCGTTCGACCAGCTGCCCCATCTGCGAGGCGATGCTGTCCGGCGGCAGCTTCAGCCAGGCGGCGGATTCGGAGCCGTCGCGTTCGACGGTGGCGCCGGCGCGGCGCGCGATCCTCAGCATCGCGACGTTCTCGGTCAACGCATGGATGAACAGCCGCTCGCAGCCGCGGTTGCGCGCCTGCAACACGGCGCGTTCGAACAGGCGCGCGCCGTAGCCCCGGCCGCGCGCGTGGGCGGCGACCGACACCCCGAATTCGGCCATCGCGGCGTCCTGGGGGCCGGTGGGCGCGATGTAGGCCAAGTGGGCCAGCGCGATCAGTTCGAGGTGGCGGTTGAAGATGCCGAACAGCTCGTCGCGGTCGAACCTCAGGCCGCCGACATAGCGCCCGATCTGCGCATCGGTGGCCGGATATCCGAACCGAAGATAGCGATCACTCTCGTCGAGGGAAAGCAAATGCGTGAGAATCCGCGTCCGGTGCCGCTCGGCCATCGCGCGGATGGGCACCCAGCTGAAGCGCGCGGGCGCAGGCGCACCGCCGGGATTCGTCGACAGCGACGAGTTGCGTTCAACGGGAAGGACGGGGCTGTTCATGGGGCGTCTTGGTAGAAACCCTAGTGTACCGGTTCCGCATGTCCGGGTTGTGAGCAGGTGCAGCTAGCCAGCAAGGCGCGTCTCCGCTACACTGGAAGGCTTTCCCGTTACGGCCCGGGGAGAGTGGACCTGTATCAAAGTACGTGTCCAACAGAATGCCATCCTGCCTGAGAGGCTGCCAGCGCATGACGAGCAGCACCGATCGCGGCGAGGGCGTTCGGCCGAAACCTGTTGACCGCACCGATTTGATGGGCGCGGTCGACGCCTCGAAAGATCCTCATGAAGACCTTCAGCGCCAAGCCGGCCGAAGTGACGCACGAGTGGTTTGTGATTGACGCCACCGACAAGGTGCTCGGACGTGTTGCCAGCGAAGTGGCACTCCGTTTGCGCGGCAAGCACAAGGCCATTTACACGCCTCACGTCGACACCGGTGATTTCATCGTCGTCGTCAACGCCGACAAGATCCGTGTCACGGGCAACAAGGCCAACGACAAGGTGTACTACCGCCACTCGGGTTTCCCGGGCGGCATCTATGGCACCAAGTTCAAGGACATGCAAGCCAAGCACCCCGGCCGCGCGCTGGAGAAGGCCGTGAAGGGCATGCTGCCCAAGGGCCCGCTCGGTTTTGCGATGGTGAAGAAGCTGAAGGTGTACGCCGGTGACAGCCACCCGCACGCCGCCCAGCAGCCCAAAGTGCTGGAAATCTAAGGAGCGGCCATGATCGGTAATTGGAACTACGGCACCGGCCGTCGCAAGTCGTCGGTGGCGCGTGTCTTCATCAAGAAGGGCACCGGCCAGATCATCGTCAACGGCAAGCCCGTCGACCAGTACTTCGGCCGCCAGACCTCCATCATGGTTGTCCGCCAGCCGCTGGTGCTGACCGCCAACGATGCGGCCTTCGACGTCAAGGTGAACGTGCACGGCGGCGGCGAGTCCGGCCAGGCCGGCGCCGTGCGCCACGGCATCACCCGCGCGCTGATCGACTACGACGCGGCACTCAAGCCGGACCTGAGCCGTGCCGGCTTCGTCACCCGCGATGCGCGTGAAGTCGAACGGAAGAAGGTCGGCCTGCACGGCGCGCGTCGCCGCAAGCAGTTCAGCAAGCGCTGATCGATCGCCCCCGCGATCACGACCGAAAGGGCCGCTGCGAAGCGGCCCTTTTTCGTTTTCCGCCGCAAGGTTTGGACACAAGCGCGTTCCTGGCATGCAGGACCCCGCTTCTACAATCCCTAGATCGTTGTTGCCTTCGTCTCATGCGCTGGAAACTGCTACGCCGTCGGATGTCCATCAGTGCGCCGCGCATGATCGTGCGAAGCCACCTGCCGTGGCCCTTGCGCTGGGCGGTGGTGGCGCTGGTGTTCGGCTTCTCGGCGGCGCTGTCGCTGTGGGCCTTCGAATTCGGCAAGGACATCGCCGGCCTGGACCGCGATGCCAAGGCCGAGCTGGCCCAGCTGCGCATCGAGGTGGCCCAGCTGCGCGCCGAGCGCGAGGGCGCGCAGTCGATCGCCAACACCGCCGGCAGCCTGCTGAAGACCGAGAAGGTGGCGCAGGACAAGCTGGCCCAGCAGCTCAAGCAGATCGAATCGGAGAACATGGCGCTGAAGGCCGACCTCGGCTTCTTCGAGCGCCTGCTGCCCGCCGGTGCGGCCGAGGGCCTGGCGGTGCGTGCGCTGCAGGCGGAGGCGAAAGCTCCGGGTCAGCTTCGTTACCAGTTGCTGGTGATGCAGATGGGGAAGTCGGCGTCCGAGTTCAGCGGCCGCTACGACATCGTGCTGAGCGGCCAGCTGGATGGCCGGCCGTGGTCGATGTCGCTGCCGAACGGAGGCTTGCCGCTGGTCGTGAAACAGTACCTTCGTCTGGAAGGAATGATCGACCACCCGCAGCAGGCCGTGGTAAAAACTGTCCAGGTCAAGGTCACCGACACCCGCGGGACCGTCCGGGCGACCCAGACGCTCAAGCTCTGATTTTCGGGCCCAGGTTTTCGAGCGAACGAGCCGCACAAGACGGCACCCCCACCACGTTGGAGAAACCACCATGTTCGGCAAGACGAAGCAGCCTCCCATCCGCACGCTGATCGGCGAGGGCACCGTGATCCAGGGCGAGCTGCATTTCGCCGATGGCCTGCGCATCGACGGCGAGGTGCAGGGCGACGTGATCGCCAGCAGCGAGGCCTACAGCATCCTCGTCATCAGCGAGAAAGCCAAGGTCGTCGGCAAGGTCAAGGCCGGCCACGTGATCATCAACGGCACGGTGATCGGGCCGGTGCTGTCGGATCAACTGCTCGAATTGCAACCGAAGGCGAGCATCGTCGGCGATGTGCGCTACGAATCGCTGGAAATGCACCAGGGCGCGCGCATCGACGGCGAGCTCCATCCGTTGAAAGCGGACGAAAAAGCGCCACTTAAGCTGGCGACGGCGAATGCCAATCCCACACCCGCGCAAGCGGCCTGAGCTTGGGACGATAATCCGGGTGTTCGCCCTTCCATTGAAGGCGTCCTGAGAGGAACCCATGAGCGCAGTTGCAAACGACATCCAGAGCCTTGATTCCAGCGAGCCGCCGGTGCCGCTGGTGTTCACCGACAGTGCCGCGGGCAAGGTCAAGGAACTGGTCGACGAAGAGGGCAACCCGGACCTGAAGCTGCGCGTGTTCGTGCAAGGCGGCGGGTGCTCGGGCTTCCAGTACGGCTTCACCTTCGACGAGATCGTCAACGAGGACGACACGCAGATGACGAAGAACGGCGTCACGCTGCTGATCGACGCGATGAGCCTGCAGTACCTGGCCGGCGCCGAGATCGACTACAAGGACGACCTGCAGGGCGCGCAGTTCGTGATCAAGAACCCGAACGCGACGACGACCTGCGGCTGCGGGTCGAGCTTCTCGGTTTGAGCCGCCAGTCCCCGCTTTGACAAAGCCGCCTTCGGGCGGCTTTTGTTTTTGAGGGCTGCTCCCGGATTGCGCTTCGCTCCATCCGGGCTACAGGAGGCGGGCTCGTAGCCCGGATGCCAATCCGGGATCCTCGATCACTTCGGATACAAGGCGCCCAGCACCCGGGCCCCTCGCGCCCCGGTCACGCTCACCAGGTTCCCCGCCTCGCGCCGCACATGCGCCCGCGCCAGCCACGCGAAGGCGGCGGCCTCCACCTCGCTTGCCGGCAAGCCCCGCTCGTCGCTGCGCCGCACCCGCAGGCCGGGCAGCCCGGCCGCCAGGCGCCGCATCAGCTCGTCGTTGAAGGCGCCGCCCCCGCAGACCAGCAGCTCCGATGCCGCGCCCGCGTGGGCCTGCACGGCGTCGATGCAGCTCTGCGCCGTCAGCTCGCACAGCGTCGCCTGCACGTCCTCGGCCCGCAGCGCGTGCCCCGTGCGTGACAGCTGCTCCTCCAGCCACTCCGGGTTGAACAGGTCGCGCCCGGTGCTCTTCGGCGCCGGCTGGGCGAAATACGGGTCCGCCATCAGCTGGGCCAGCAGCGCGGTGTCCACGCGCCCGGACGCCGCCCAGGCGCCACCCGCGTCGAAGGGCTGGTGCCGATGGCGCTGGCACCAGTGGTCCATCAGCGCGTTGCCGGGCCCGCAGTCGAAGCCGATGGTCGGACCGTCTCCCGCGGCCCAGGCCGTCAGGTTGCCGATCCCGCCGACATTGAGCACCGCCCCGGCCTCGCCCGCGCGCCCGAAGACCGCGCGGTGGAAGGCCGGCACCAACGGCGCGCCCTGGCCGCCTGCGGCCACGTCCCGGCTGCGGAAGTCCGCCACGACGTCGATGCCGCACAGCTCGGCCAGCACGGCCGGCGCGTTCACCTGCAGCGTGTAGCCGGCCTCGCCACCGGGGCGGTGGCGCACCGTCTGCCCGTGCGCGCCGATGGCCCGGATGTCCGGGGCCTGCAGCCCGCCGTCGCCCAGCAACTGCCCGACGATGGCGGCATAGAGCCGGGCGAGGGCATGGCCTGCGCGCGCGGCGCGTGCCAGCTCGTCGTTGCCGGGGCTGTTGAGCGCCAGGAACTCCTCGCGCAGGTGGGCCGCGAAGGGCTGGTGCACATGGGCGAGCACCTGCAGCCGCCCGGATCCGAAGTCGGCGATCACGCCGTCCACGCCGTCCAGCGAGGTGCCGGACATCAAGCCGATGTAGCGTTCCGTCATCGCGCGATGGTAGCCGCGCGCTGCCCGACGGACCCGCGGCGGCGCCTTATTCCGCGTCGCCCGTGTACTGCGCCAGCGACTCGGCCGCGTTGAGCTGCTCGCGCCAGCCGCGCGTCACGCGCGCCAGCTCCTGCTGCGCCGAGGCGGTCAGCACCACCGCCTCCGAGCTCTTCGCGATCGCAAGCGGGTCCTGGTGCTGGCCCTTGACGCGGAACTCGAAGTGCAGGTGCGGCCCGGTTGCCCAGCCGGTGGCGCCCACGTTCGCGATGTGCATGCCCTGCTCGACATGCTGCCCGCGCTTCACGTCGATGCGGCTCAGGTGGGCGTACACCGTCTCGCGTTCGTTGCTGTGCTTGATCTTCACGACGTTGCCGTAGCCGTTCTGCCAGCCGGCGAAGTCGACCACGCCGTCGCCGACGCTGCGCACCGAGGTGCCGGTCGGGGCGCCATAGTCCACGCCCAGGTGGGCGCGCCAGTTCTGCAGGATCGGGTGGAAGCGCATCGAGAAGCCCGAGGTCACGCGCGAGAACTCGAGCGGGCTCGCGAGGAAGGCGCGGCGCTTGCTCTGGCCGTCGAAGCCGAAATACCCGCCCTTGCCGGCCGGGTCCTTGAACCACACGGCCGAGTAGCTGCGGCCGTTGTTGACGAACTCGGCCGCCAGCACGCGGCCGGCGGCCTGGTTCCAGGTGATGACCTCGCCGTCGGCGGTCAGGGCCTCGTAGATCACGCTGAAGGTGTCGCCCTTGCGCAGCTCGCGGTGGAAGTCGATGTCGGTCGAGAACATCTCGGCCATCTGGCTGGCCACCGGATCCGGGATGCGCGACTCGTCGGTCGCGGCGAACAGCGAGCTGCGGATCGTGCCGCTGCCCAGCCGCACCTGGGCCGCCAGGGGCGCGGTCTCCAGCACCGCCTGCAGGCTGCCGTTCACCCGCGTGACGCGCAGGCGCGAGAAATGGGTCGCGAGCTGCGCCGGGTCGGCGGCGGGGAAGCGGGCGGTCAGCTCCTCGAGCGCGCCCGACTCGCTGGTGCGCACCTGCACCATCTTCCCGGCCCGCCCTTCGAGCAGGCGGCGCGCGGTCTTGTCGTTGCGCAGGAAGGCGGCCGCGGCCACGTCGCTGACGTTCATGCGGCGCAGCAGGCTGTCCGCGGTGTCCGCGTTGCGCGTCAGATCGCTGCGGTACAGCGAGAGCTCGTGGCTCGCCAGCAGTTCCAGCTGCGCGCCCACGTCCTCCGGGGTGACGGTTTCCGTCACCACCCGCCGCGGCAGGTCGGCCGCATCGGGGGCCATCGGCGCGATGGCGAAGGCGGTCACGCCGGCGCCCATCAGCAGGGCGAGGGCGGTGCCGGCCAGGGTGCGGGGGTGGCGGGCGAGGAAGCTGCGCGTGCCGGTGCCGGCGGTCTGCAGGGCCTGGTTCAGGGAGTCCAAGGAATTCACGGCGGTCAAGGGCGGTCAGGCCCTGCTTTGCAAGCACACCGCCCTGGGACGCCGCGCTCTGGTCTGTCTTGCTGCCGGCGGGCGTCCACTAGAATCGCGGACGCTCGCTGGCCCCTCATGGGACGGGGGCTGGCACTCGGAAGCGGCGCAGTATAGCCACCGATCTCCGCGCCTTTATTTCCGGAATAACCCCTCATCTCCGCTCCGAAATTCACCATGCCAGCCCAGACTCCGTTCCCGATCACCGACCGCACGCGCGAGGCCCTGGCGGTGTCCTTGCGTGGCTGTGACGAGCTGTTACCCGAGGCTGAGTGGCTGAACAAGCTGGCCCGTTCCGAAGCAACAGGTGTGCCACTGCGGATCAAGCTCGGGCTGGACCCGACGGCGCCGGACATCCACATCGGCCACACCGTGGTGCTGAACAAGATGCGCCAGCTCCAGGACCTGGGGCACCGGGTGATCTTCCTGATCGGCGACTTCACCTCGCTGATCGGCGACCCGTCGGGGCGCAACCAGACCCGCCCGCCGCTGTCGCCCGAGCAGATCAAGCTGAATGCCGAGACCTACTATCGGCAGGCCGCGCTGGTTCTTGACGAGAGCAAGACCGAGATCCGCTACAACTCCGAGTGGAGCGACCCGCTGGGGGCGCGCGGCATGATCCAGCTCGCCTCGCGCTACACGGTGGCCCGGATGATGGAGCGCGACGACTTCACCAAGCGCTTCCAGTCCGGCACGCCGATCAGCGTGCACGAGTTCCTGTACCCGCTGATGCAGGGCTACGACTCGGTCGCGCTGAAGAGCGACCTCGAGCTGGGCGGCACCGACCAGAAGTTCAACCTGCTGGTGGGCCGGGCGCTGCAGGGCGAGTATGGCCAGGAGCCCCAGTGCATCCTGACGATGCCGCTGCTCGAGGGGCTGGACGGCGTCGAGAAGATGTCGAAGAGCAAGAACAACTACATCGGCATCACCGATGCGCCGAACGACATGTTCGCCAAGATCCTGTCGATCAGCGACGTGATGATGTGGCGCTACTTCACGCTGCTGAGCTTCCGGCCCGAGGCGGAGATCGCGGCGCTGAAGGCCGAGGTCGAGGGCGGGCGCAACCCGAAGGACGCGAAGGTGATGCTCGCCAAGGAGATCACCGCGCGCTTCCACAGCGCGGCGGCGGCCGAGGCGGCCGAGGCCGACTTCAACAACCGCGCCAAGGGCGGCATCCCCGACGTGATCGAGGAGCGCACGCTGGGCGGCGCGCCGCTGGCCATCACGGCGCTGCTGAAGCAGGCCGGGCTCGCGCCGTCGACCAGCGAGGCCGGGCGCCTGATCGAAGGCGCCGGCGTGCGAGTCGACGGCAGCGTCGTCAGCGACAAGGGCCTGAAGCTCGGGGCCGGCACCTATGTCGTGCAGGTCGGCAAGCGCAAGTTCGCGCGCGTGACGCTGCAGGGCTGACGATGGCCCCCACGTCACTTCGTTCCTGCCCCCCGAGGGGGCGTTCAGCCGCCTTGGGGCGGCCCGGCGGCGGCTGACCATGCAGCGTCGCCTGGTCCTGCTCGGCTCCCTGGCTGTCGCGACGGCGGTGCACGCAGCGCCATCCGAGGCCGAGCGCGCCCGCATCGAGCGCCTGATCGCGTTCGTCGCGGCGCAGAAGGACATCCAATTCGTGCGCAACGGCACGGCCTACGGCGCGGCCGACGCGGCCAAGTTCCTGCGCGGCAAGTTCGAGAAGATGGGCGAGCACGTCGGCACCGCCCAGCAGTTCATCGACCAGATCGCCAGCCGCTCCAGCACCAGCGGCCAGCCCTACCTGATCCGTTTCACCGACGGCCGCACGGTGCCGGCCGCGCAGTTCCTCGGCGACGAGCTCCGGCGCATGGACCGCTGATGGGCGTGCAGGCGCTGCTGCGGCTGTCGGTCGGGGTGGCGCTGGCCACCATCGTGCTGAAGACGCTCGCGTGGTGGCTCACCGGCTCGGTGGGCCTGCTGTCCGACGCGCTCGAGTCGCTGGTCAACCTCGCCTCGGCGCTGTTCGCGCTGGTGATGGTCAACATTGCGCAGCGCCCGGCCGACGAGGACCATCCCTCGGGCCACACCAAGGCCGAGTACTTCTCCAGCGGGTTCGAGGGCTTGATGATCGCGGCGGCCGCGGTGAGCATCCTGTGGGCCGCGGCGCAGCGCTTCGCGCAGCCGCAGCCGCTGGAGTCGCTCGGGCTGGGCCTGGCGCTGTCGGTGCTGAGCTCGGCGATCAACGGGCTGCTCGCCTGGCGCATGATGGCCGCGTCGCGCCGGCACCGCTCCATCGTGCTGGAAGCGGATGCGCGCCACCTGATGACCGACGTGTGGACCTCGGCCGGCGTGGTCGTCGGGCTGCTGCTGGTGCAGGCCACCGGCTGGCTCTGGCTGGACCCGGTGCTGGCGATCGCGGTGGCGCTGAACATCCTGCGCGAGGGCGGGCACCTGGCCTGGCGCTCGGTCGAGGGCTTGATGGACAGCGCGGTCGAGCCCGAGGTGCGCGAGCAGATCGACCGCACGCTGGCGCAGTTCCAGCACCACACCATCCGCTTCGACCATGTGGTCACGCGGCGCGCCGGCCAGCGGCGCTTCATCGACATGCACATGCACATGCCGGCCGACTGGACGCTGGGCCGGGCTGCAGCCTTGCGCGCCGACGTGGAGCAGGCGCTGATGCACGACGTGCCGGGCCTGCGCGCCTCGATCCAGCTGCTGCCGACGAACGTCGAGGCGGAATTCAACGAGGGGACGACCCCATGATCTCGGTGACGCAGCGGGTGTTGAATGCCCGCGTGGAGGTCGGCGGCCGCGTGGTCGGCGCGATCGATGCCGGCCTGCTGGTGCTGGTGTGCGCCGAGCCGGACGACACGCCGGCGATCGCCGACAAGCTGGTGGCGAAGCTGCTGAAGCTGCGCATCTTCAGCGACGAGCAGGGCAAGATGAACCGCAGCGTGGCCGACATCGGCGGCGGGCTGCTGGTCGTCAGCCAGTTCACGCTGGCGGCCGACGTGTCGGGCGGCAACCGCCCGAGCTTCACCGGCGCCGCGGGGCCGGCGCTCGGGCGCGAACTCTACGAGCGCGTGCTCGCGACGGCGCGGTCCCAACACCCGAACGTCGCCGCAGGCGAGTTCGGGGCGGACATGAAGGTGCACCTGGTCAACGATGGCCCCGTGACCATCCCGATCACCTTGCGCCAGTGAAGAGGGCAACCCGGATTGGCATCCGGGCTGCGGTCAATCCGCGTACTGGCCGGCGGCCTTGATGATCGGGCCCCACTTGTTGATCTCGGCCTCGACGAACTTCTTGTGCTCGGGGCCGTTCACGCGCGCGTCGGTCATGACCACCGCGCCCAGGCCCTGCTCGCGCTTGATGAAGTCCGGATCCTTCAGCGCCAGCTTCAGCGCCGCGTTGATCTTGTCCGTCACCGCCTTCGGCGTGCCCTTGGGGGCGTACAGCCCGTGCCAGATGCTCACGTTGAAGCCCTTCAGCCCGGACTCGTCCAGCGTCGGCAGCTTGGCCAGTGCCGGCGTCGTCAGGCGCTTGGTGCTGGTCACGGCGAAGGCCTTGACCTTGCCGCCCTCGATCTGGCTCGTGGTGTTGGTCGTCTGGTCGCACATCAGGTCGACCTGGCCGCCCAGCAGGTCGGTCATGGCCGGGCCGGTGCCCTTGTACGGCACCGTCGTCATGTCGACCTTCACCGTGCTCATGAACAGCAGGCCGCACAGGTGCGAGGCCGAGCCGAGGCCGGCGTTCGCGAGGTTGACCTTGCCCTTGTTCGCCTCCAGCCACTTCGACAGCTCGGCATAGTTGGTGGCCGGCAGCGTGGGCTTGCCGATCAGCGTCATCGGCACCTCGTTGATCATGCCGAGGTACTCGAAGTCCTCCAGCGTCTTGTACTGCATGTTGCGGTACAGGGCCGGCGAGGTGCTCATGCCGATGTGGTGCAGCAGCAGCGTGTAGCCGTCGTTGCTCGCCTTCGCGACCTTGGTCGCGCCCAGCGTGCCCCCGGCGCCCCCGACGTTGTCGATGATGATGGCCTGGCCACCCAGCGGCTTGCGCAGCGCCTCGGCGAGGTCGCGCGCCACCTTGTCGGTGGGGCCGCCGGCGGAGAACGGCACGACGATGGTCACCGGCTTCTCCGGGTACTCGGCCAGTGCGGCGGTGGCCGTCAGCAGCGCGGCGCCGGCCAGCAGGAGTTTCTTCATGGTCGTGTTCCTTTCGAGCAAGCAGGTCGGGGAGAGAAGACCCGAGCTTAAGGAAGCGCCGCCCCCCCGGCATGGCGGAAACTACGTAACCCGGGGAGGCCGCAAGGCCATTGCCCCGGCCATCCGTCCGGGCGCCGCAGTCAGGCCAGGTGATCGGCCAGCACTCGCGCCACGTGCAGCGCCTCGCGCCCGGCGCCGTCGGCGATCTGGTGCCGGCAGCTCGTGCCGTCGGCCACGATGAGCGCATCGGGCGCCGCGCGCACCGCCGGCAGGAGGCTCAGCTCCGCCATCTGCATCGACACCGCGTGGTGGCTCGCCTCGTAGCCGAAGCTGCCCGCCATGCCGCAGCACGAGCTCTCGATCAGCGTGGCGTCCGCGCCCGGGATCAGCTTCAGCACCTGCAGCACCGGCTGGATCGCGCCGAAGGCCTTCTGGTGGCAGTGGCCGTGCACGCGCATCGCCTGCGTCGCGGGCCGCAGCGCCGGTGCGAAGCGGCCGGCAGCCGCTTCACGGGCGAGGAACTCCTCGAGCAGCAGGGCGTGCTCCGCCAGCAGCGTCGCCTCGTCGCCCAGGCCCATCACCAGCATCTCGTCGCGCATCGTCAGCAGGCAGGACGGCTCCAGCCCGACGATCGCGATGCCGCGCCGTGCGAATGGCAGCAAGGCGTCCAGCAGCCGGCGCGCCGTCGCCTTCGCCTGGTCCGGCATGCCGGCGGCGAGGTAGGTGCGCCCGCAGCACAGCGCCGCGCCCGGGCGGCTCGCCGCGTGCACGCTGTAGCCGGCAGCCTGCAGCACGCGCACCGCGGCGCTCGCGTTCTCGCTCTCGAAGCTGCCGTTGAAGGTGTCGACGAAGAGCACCACCGGCTTGTCCGCCTTCAGCACCTCGTCGCGTGTCGCGAGCTGCAGGTGCGGCGCAAGCCGGCGGAAGCTGTCGCGCCGGAAGCGCGGCAGGCTGCGCTTCGCCGACAGGCCCGTCCAGCGCTCTGCCAGGCGCTTCGCGCCGGGCAGGGTCTCGCGCAGGTTGAAGAGCCAGGGCACGGCGCTCGCGAGGCGGGCGTAGGCCGGCAGGTGCGCGACGAGCCGGTCCTTCAGCGTGTGGCCGTGGCGGGCCTTGTCGTGCGCGGTGAATTCGAGCTTCATGCGCGCCATGTCGATGCCTGTCGGGCAGTCGCGCTTGCAGCCCTTGCAGCCCACGCACAGGTCCATCGCGTCGCGCACCGCGTCGCTCGCGAAGCCCTGCTCCCCGAGCTGGTTCGACAGCGCCAGGCGCAGCGTGTTGGCGCGGCCGCGCGTCAGGTGCTGCTCGTCGCGCGTCACCCGGTAGCTCGGGCACATGGTGCCGGCGTCGAACTTGCGGCAGTGCCCGTTGTTGTTGCACATCTCGACCGCCTTCGCGAAGCCGCCGGCCGGGTCGCCGCCGGTGCCGGGCGGTGTCGTGGTCTCGGTCGCCGGGTCGTTCTGCACGTCCCAGGCCGACCAGTCGAAGACCGGCTTCAGCGCGATGGTCCGGTAGCCGGGGGCGTAGCGGAACAGGCTCGCGTCGTCCATCTTCGGCGGGTCGACGATCTTGCCGGGGTTCATCAGGTTGAGCGGGTCGAGGTGCTGCTTGATCGCGCGGAAGGCCTCGTTCACCACCGGGCCGAACTGCCACTCGATCCATTCGCCGCGGCACAGGCCGTCGCCGTGCTCGCCGCTGTACGCGCCCTTGTAGCGGCGCACCAGGACCGCGGCCTCCTCGGCGATGGCGCGCATCTTCACGGCCCCGTCGCGCCGCATGTCGAGGATGGGCCGCACGTGCAGCGTGCCCACCGAGGCATGCGCATACCAGGTGCCGCGGCTGCCGTGGCGGCGGAACACCTCGGTCAGTGCCGCGGTGTACTCGGCCAGGTGCTCCAGCGGCACCGCGCAATCCTCGATGAAGCTGACCGGCTTGCCGTCGCCCTTCAGGCTCATCATGATGTTGAGTCCGGCCTTGCGCACCTCCCACAGCGCCTTCTGCGGCGCCTCGTCGCGCATCTCGACCACGCTGCCGGGCAGCTGCAGGTCGCCCATCAGCTCGACCAGCCGCGCCAGCTGCGCGTGCAGCGCGCCGCGATCCTCGCCGCTGAACTCCACCAGCAGGATCGCCTCCGGCTCGCCGATCAATGCCGCCTCGATGGTCGGCCGGAAGGCCGGGTTGGCACGCGACAGCTCGATCATCGTGCGGTCCACCAGCTCGACCGCGCTCGGCCCGAGCTTCACCAGGTGCTGCGCCGAGTCCATCGCCGCGTGGAAGCTCGGGAAGTTCACCACCCCCAGCACCTTGTGGCGCGGCAGCGGGCTGAGCCTGAGCGTGAGGCTGCGCGTGAAGGCCAGCGTGCCCTCGGCACCGACCAGCAGGTGCGCCAGGTTGACGCTGCCGTCCGCGGTGTAGGGCCGTTCGCTCTGCGGGTGGAAGATGTCGAGGTTGTAGCCGCCGACCCGGCGCATCACCTTGGGCCAGCGGGCCTCGATCTCGGCGCGCCGCGCCATCGCGAGGCCGCGCACGAAGTCGGCGATGGCGCGCTCCGGCTCGCCCAGCCCGGCCACCGCACCGAAGCGCAGCAGCCGGCCGTCGCTCAGCCAGGCCTCGGCGCCCAGCACGTTGTGCACCATGTTGCCGTAGGCGATGCTGCGCGAACCGCAGGAGTTGTTGCCCGCCATGCCGCCCAGCGTGGCCTGTGCGCTGGTGGACACGTCCACCGGGTACCAGAGCCCGTGCGGCTTCAGGAAGGCGTTCAGGTGGTCGAGCACGATGCCGGGCTCCACCTCCACCGTCATCGCGTCGCGGTCGAAGTGCAGCACCTGGCGGACGTGCTTGCTGGTGTCGATGACCAGCGCGGCGCCGGTGGTCTGGCCGCACTGCGAAGTGCCGCCGCCGCGTGCCAGCACCGGCACCTTCAGGTCGCGCGCGACATCGATCGCGCCGGCGATGTCGGCGGCGCTGCGCGGCACGAACACGCCGACCGGCATGACCTGGTAGATCGAGGCGTCGGTCGCGTAGCGCCCGCGCGAGGCGATGTCGAACAGCAGCTCGCCCTGCGTGTGCGCCGCGAGCCGGCGCGCCAGGTCGGCCGCCTCGGGCGTGCCGAAGCGGCGCAGCGATTCGCCCGCTTCCTGGGCCGTCCGCGCCGATACCAGCGGCGTCATGGGCATGCACCTTCGCGCTGCGGGCGCCCCGGCGCGCTCATGCCTGCGCCTCGCCCAGCTCGCCCGCCGCCATCAGCGCCAGCACGTCGTCGCGCTTGTTCAGCAGGTGGCGCGACAACAGCTCGCGCAGCCCGAGCGCATCGCGCTCGGCGAGCAGCTCGATCATCTTCTCGTGCTCGGCCATCGCGCGCGCCCAGCGTGCCTCGTCGGCATTGGAGCGGAAGCGCAGCGCCTGCAGCCGGGCGTTGACGCTGCGGTAGGTCTGCGCCAGCACCGGGTTGCGCGCCGCCGCGTTGATGTGGTTGTGGATGACGGCGTTGAGGCTGTAGTAGGTCGGCAGGTCGCGCCGGGTGTAGGCGGCCATCATCTCGTAGTGCAGCGCGCGGATTTCGGCCAGCTCGGCCTCGGTGATGCGCTGCGCGGCCAGCTCGCCCGACAGGCCCTCCAGCCCGGCGATGAGCTCGAAGGTGTCGGCGATGTCCTGCGCCGAGAGCTGGCGCGCGACCGCGCCGCGGTTCGGCAGCAGCTCGACCAGGCCCTCGGCGGCGAGCATCTTGATCGCCTCGCGCAACGGCGTTCGCGACACCTCCAGCTGCTCGCACAGCGCCCGCTCGTTGAGCTTGCTGCCGGGCCGGATGTGGTTCTCCACGATCAGCTGGCGCAGCCGGGTGAACACCTGCTGGTGCAGGACCTGGCGGGGGATGGAAATGATGTCGGCCATGGCGAGCGATCTAATTTGTATTCATTTTCTGCAGGAGCTGGATGCCATCATACGGAGGGCGGTGTCATTGACAAACGAATTTTGTATGCAAAACTTGCAGCGTTCGGACCTCGTCAGGAGCCTCCATGATCGCGCTAGACCAGCATCCCAGCGGCCGTCATTTCCTGCAGATCCCGGGGCCCAGCCCGGTGCCGGATCGCATCCTGCGGGCGATGAGCCTGCCGACCATCGATCACCGCGGGCCCGAGTTCGGCGTGCTGGGGCTGAAGGTGCTGGCGGGCCTGCAGCAGGTCTTCCAGACGCGGCACCCGGTGGTGGTCTACCCGGCCTCGGGCACCGGCGCGTGGGAGGCGGCGCTGGTCAACACGCTGAGCCCGGGCGACGCGGTGCTGATGTACGAGACCGGCCACTTCGCGAGCCTGTGGCAGAAGATGGCGCTGCGCCTGGGACTGAAGCCGGAGTTCCTGGCCCTGCCGGGCACCGACCCCCTGACCGAATTGCCGCAGAGCTGGCGCCATGGCGTGCAGGCCGGCCTGATCGAGGAGCGGCTGCGCGCCGATGCCGGCCACCAGATCAAGGCGGTGTGCGTGGTGCACAACGAGACCTCGACCGGCGTCACCTCCGACATTGCCGCGGTGCGCCGCGCGATCGATGCGGCGAAGCACCCGGCCCTGTTGCTGGTGGACACGATTTCGGGCCTCGCGAGCGCCGACTACCGCCATGACGAGTGGGGCGTGGACGTCACCATCAGCGGCTCGCAGAAGGGCCTGATGCTGCCGCCGGGCATCAGCTTCAACGCGCTGTCGCCGAAGGCCATCGAGGCAAGCCGGTCGGCGCGCCTGCCCAAGGCCTTCTGGGCCTGGGACGAGATCCTGGAGATGAACAAGACCGGCTACTGGCCCTACACGCCCAACACCAACCTGCTCTACGCGCTGAGCGAGGCGCTGGACATGCTGCTGGCGCAGGGGCTGCCGACGGTGTTCGCGCGCCATCGGCGCTGGGGCGAGGCGGTGCGCAGCGCGGTGCGGGCCTGGGGCCTGCCGATCCAGTGCGCCGACCCGTCGGTGTACTCGCCGGTGCTGACCGGCGTCATCACGCCGGCGGGCGTCGATGCGGACGCGATCCGCAAGCTCATCCACCAGCGCTTCGACCTGTCGCTGGGCACCGGCCTCGGCAAGGTGAAGGGGCGCATGTTCCGCATCGGCCACCTGGGCGACTGCAACGACCTCACGCTGATGGCGGCGCTGTCGGGCGTCGAGATGGGGATCAAGCTTTCCGGCATCGTCACGGCCGGCAGCGGGGTGCAGGCGGCGATGGACTACTTCGCGTCGCATCCCCAGCAACCCGCCCTCAAGGCCGCGGCCTGACGATCCCGGATTGGCATCCGGGCTACGGGCACGCTGGATTCCCGATTTCCACAACAGCAGTCAAGGAGGTGGTATGCAACGTCGTTCCCTGTTGGGGGCCGCGGCCGGGGTGGTCGCGGCCGTCGGCGCCCCCAGGTTGTACGCGCAAGGCCTGCCCTCGGGTCCGATCCGCATCATCGTCGGCTTCCCGCCCGGTGGCGGCACCGATGCGCTGGCGCGGGTGCTCGGGCAGAAGCTCGGCGTGATGTGGAACCAGCAGGTCATCATCGAGAACAAGGCCGGCGTGGCCGGCGTGCTGGCCGCCGACTATGTGGCCCAGCAACCCAGCGACGGCAGCACGCTGCTGATGGCGCACATCAACAGCCACGCCCTCGCGCCCAGCCTGCAGCCCAAGCTGAACTACAACGTCGAGCGCGACTTCGTGCCCATCATGCTGGTCGGCGTGACGCCCAACCTGCTGATCGCCAACCCGCAGCAGCCGGCGCAGACGGTGAAGGACATCGTCGCGCTGTGCAAGGCGCACCCGGGCCAGGTCAGCTTCGGCTCGGCCGGCTCCGGTTCGGCCCAGCACCTGGCGCTGGAGATGTTCAAGCTGCGCGCCAAGGTCGACGCGCTGCACATCCCGTACAAGGGCAGCGCGCCGGCCATCACCGACCTGATCGGCGGCCAGATCAACTACGTCTTCGAGACCATGACGGCGGCGACGCCGCACGTGAAGGGCGGCAAGGTGCTCGCCATCGCGCAGACGCGCACCAAGCGCGCCAAGGGGCACCCCACCGTGCCGACCATGGCCGAGCAGGGCTTCCCGGATTTCGAGGCCACCACCTGGTACGGCCTGGTCGGCCCGGGCAAGCTGCCCAAGGGCCTGGCGCAGAAGATCAACGAGGACGCCAACAAGGTGATGGCGATGCCCGACGTGCAGGAGCGCCTGGACAGCTACGGCGCCGAGGACGGCGGCGGCTCGGGCGAGAAGTTCTCCGCCTTCATTCATTCGGAGATCGCCAAGTGGGCAAAGGTGGTAAAAGAAGGGAACGTGAAGGCGGACACCTGACGAGGGGCTGAGGCGCCGCGGCGCGCCCCGCGACCCGGCCGTCGGCGTTCACGGCAAGGGGTCCCGGCATGCAGCGTCGTTTCCTGCTCCAGCTGGCGGCCGGCAGCCTGGCCGGCCTGGCAGGTCCTCCCGGAGTCGCGCAGTCCTGGCCGCCGGGCCCGGTGCGCATCGTCGTCGGCTTTCCGCGCGGCGGCGGCACCGACGCGCTGGCGCGGGTGCTGGCGCAGCGCTTCGCGCCGAGGTGGAACCAGGCGGTCGAGGTCGAGAACAAGGCCGGCGTGGCGGGCGTGCTGGCGGCGGGCTGGGTGGCCCAGCAGCCCGGCGACGGCCGCACGCTGCTGATGGCGCACGTCAACAGCCATGCGCTGGCCCCGCTGCTGCTGCCGCGCCTGGGCTACCGGGTCGAGCAGGACTTCATGCCCATCATGCTGGTGGGCGTCACGCCCAACATGCTGGTGACCCACCCGGGCCAGCCGGCGCGCAGCCTGCCGGAGATGATCGAGCTGTGCCGGGCCCGCCCGGGCGAGGTGAGCGTGGGCGCGGCCGGTGCCGGCTCGGTGCAGCACCTGTCGCTGGAGATGCTGCAGCAGCGTGCCGGCATCCGCCTGCTGCACATTCCCTACAAGGGCGCCGGTCCGGTGCTGCAGGACGTGATGAACCGCGAGATCCAGTACGGCCTGGTGTCGATGGCGGCCGCGACGCCGGCGCTGAAGGCGGGCCAGGTGATCGCGATGGCGCAGACGCGCAGCCGGCGTTCCGGTGCCCACCCGACGGTGCCGACGCTGGCCGAGCAGGGCTTTCCCGATTTCGAGGCGACCGCCTGGTATGGCCTGGTCGGCCCGGGCCGCCTGCCCCGCACCCTGGCGCAGCGCTTCAACGAGGAGGCGAACCAGGTGCTCGCCCTGCCGGACGTGCAGGCGCGGCTGAAGGGCCTGGGCGTCGAGGACGGTGGCGGCTCGATCGAGAAGTTCGCCGGCTTCATGCGCGCCGAGATCGCGAGGTGGAGCAAGGTGGTGAAGCAGGGCAGCCTGCGGCCCTAGCCGTGCCGGCGCTGGTCCTCGATCACCCGACCGTCGTTCGGCAGGCTGCCCGGCGCGCACAGCGCGACCTCGCCACGCAGCTTGGTGACGTCCCGCAGGGCCTCGGCGATGCGCTCCGCCAGGCCCGGGGCTGCGCCGGCGGCGGCCTCGGCGTGCAGGGTCATGCGATCGTTCGCCATCCCGCCGCTGACGACCAGGCGTCCGCGGCCGAGCTCCGGGAAGCGCCGCAGCACCTGCGCCACCTGGCCGGGGTGCACGAACATGCCGCGCACCTTGGCCGTCTGGTCGGCACGCCCCATCCAGCCCTTGATGCGGCTGTTGGTGCGCCCGCTCGGGCAGGGGCCGGGCAGCAGGGCCGACAGGTCGCCGGTGCCGAAGCGGATCAGCGGGTAGTCGGGGTTCAGCGCCGTCACGACGAGCTCGCCGACCTCGCCCGGCGGCACCGGCTCGCCGGTGCCGGGCCGCACGATCTCGACGATCACGGCCTCGTCCAGCACCAGGCCTTCGCGCGCCGGGGTCTCGTAGGCGATGAGGCCCAGGTCGGCGGTGGCGTAGCACTGGAAGCCCTCGATCCCGTGGCCGCTCAGCCAGTCGCGCAGTGCGGGCGGGAACGCCTCGCCGCTCACCAGCGCGCGGCGCAGCGAGGGCGGGGCGCCGCCGGTCTCGAGGGCCTTGTCGAGCAGGATTTTCAGGAAGCTGGGCGTGCCGACGTAGCCGTGCGGCCGCAGCTCGCGCATCGCCTGCAGCTGCAGCTCGGTGTGGCCGGTGCCCCCGGGGAACACGGTGCAGCCCAGGGCGTGCAGGCCGCCTTCCATCATCGAGCCGGCGGGCGTCAGGTGGTAGCTGAAGCTGTTGTGCACCAGCTGGCCCGGGCGGAAGCCGGCGGCATGCAGCGCGCGGGCGGCACGCCAGTAGTCGCTGCCGGCGCCCTCGGGTTCGTAGATCGGCCCGGGGGACTGGAAGACGCGGCGCGCGCCCTGCGGCCGCCGCAGGCCGGCCCAGCCGATGGTGGCATGGCCGCCGAACACGTCGCCGGGGTCGTCGCGGCGGGCCTGCTGGCGTTCGAGCAGTTCGTGCTTGCGGGTGACGGGCAGGGCGGCCAGCGCGGCGCGGCTCGTCACGGCGGTGGGGTCCACGCCCTGCAGCAGGGCGCCGAAGGCCGGCGCATGGGCCTGTGCATGCGCGATGAGCGCGGGCAGGGCGGCGAAGAGGGCCTCTTCGCGCGCAGCCGGATCGCGTGTCTCCAGCGCGTCGTAGAACTCGCTCATTGCTCGTCGTCCGCCCAGCGCGCGAGCCGCTTGCGCACCTCGTCGACGAACTTGCGGACGTCGGCGCCGTTCTTCAGCACCTGCGCGTCCCAGTCGGGGCTGCGCAGGGGCTTGCGGGCGAGGCGGGTGGTGATCGTCGCCGCGTCGCCCGCCAGCTCGACCACGGGCCGGCCCTTCCATTCGAAGCCGGCGCCGCGCTCGGCCAGGGGCTTCAGGTCGCGCAGCTGGCGCTTCAGCGTCACCAGGGCCTCGTCGGCCTTGAAGGGGGGCAGGGCAAAGAAGTCGTCGGCCATGTTCGTCGTCCATTCCATCACGTCAGCCACCGCTTGCGGCGCTTGTAGCTCTTCACGTCGCGGAAGCTCCTGCGCTCGTCGCCGCCGGTGCCCAGGTAGAACTCCTGCACATCCTCGTTCTTCGCCAGCGCATCCGCCGCGCCGTCCATCACGACGCGGCCGTTCTCCAGGATATAGCCATGGTCTGCATAGCGCAGCGCCATCGCGGTGTTCTGCTCGGCAAGCAGGAAGGTCACGCGCTCGCGCGCATTCAGGTCCTTCACGATCTCGAACACCTCCTCGACGATCTGCGGCGCCAGGCCCATCGACGGCTCGTCCAGCAGCACCATCTTCGGGTTCGCCATCAGCGCGCGGCCGATCGCGCACATCTGCTGTTCGCCGCCCGAGGTGTAGGCGGCCTGCGAGCCGCGCCGCGTCTTGAGCCGCGGGAAGTAGGCGTAGACCTTCTCCAGCGTCTGCGCCACCGCCGCCTTGCCGTCGCGGCGCGTGTAGGCGCCGGTCATCAGGTTCTCCTCGATCGTCAGGTGGGCGAAGCAGTGCCGGCCCTCCATCACCTGGACGACGCCGCGGTTCACCATCTCGGCGGTGGACAGCGCCTCGATGCGCTCGCCGCGCAGCTCGATGCCGCCCTTGGTGACCGCGCCGCGCTCGCCCGCCAGCAGGTTGCTGACGGCGCGCAGCGTCGTGGTCTTGCCGGCGCCGTTGCCGCCCAGCAGCGCGACGATGCGCCCCTCGGGCACCTGCAGCGAGACGCCCTTCAGCACGAGGATCACGTGGTGGTAGATCACCTCGATGCCGTTCACATCCAACAACACCGGCGCACTCATGGCCTCAGCTCTGGCAATCTTCCGGCGTGCGGCGCGTCAGCTTCTTGTCCACCGCGTACTTGTCCGCCGCCGCCTTCACCATCGGCTTCAGGATCTGCTCGTCCGCCTGGTACCAGTCGGACGAGAAGTTCCACCTGCTGCCGTCCCAGGTGTGGACCCGCGTCCAGGTGGTGCCCATGTGGTCGAGGCACGAGGTGCTCACCGGCCGCATCACGCCGGCGAAGCCCAGCGCATCCAGCTTCTTCTGGTCCAGCGCCAGGTTCTCCAGGCCCCAGCGCACCTGCTCGCCGGTCATCACCTTGCCCTTGCCAAAGCGCTCCTGCGCGCGCCGCACCGCCTCGACGCCGAGCATCTGGATGATCAGCCCGCGGGTGTAGAGCACCGAGCCGACCTCCTCCTTCGGCCCCGAGCCCTGGCCCTTGTCGTGCACGTACTTCAGGATGTCCTGGATCACCTTGGGCTGCTGGCCCGAGGTGTTGAGCGCGAGCGCGTTGTAGCCCTTGGCGGCCTCGCCGACGTCCTTCACGTCCGGCTCGGCGCCGGCCCACCAGACGCCGTACATCTTCTCGCGCGGGTAACCGGTGGCGATCGCCTCCTTCAGCGCGGTCGAGTTCATCACCCCCCAGCCCCACAGCAGCACGTAGTCGGGCCGCTGCTGGCGCACCTGCAGCCAGGCCGACTTCTGCTCCACGCCCGGCGCGGTCACCGGGATCTTGACCAGCTCGAAGCCGTGCGTGCGCGCGCGCTCCTCCAGCAGCGGCATCGGCTCCTTGCCGAAGGGCGAGTCGTGGTAGACGAGGGCGATCTTCCTGCCCTTCAGCTTGTCCAGCCCGCCTTCCTTCTTGCCGATGTGCTGGATGAGCACGTCAGCCGCAGTCCAGTACGAGCCCATCAGCGGGAAGTTCCACTTGAAGACGCCGCCGTCCTGCGAGGCCGCGAGGCCGTAGCCGAGGGTGATCAGCGGGATCTTGTCGTTGGGCACCTTGTCGGTCAGCGCGAAGGTGATGCCGGTGGCCTGCGGGTCGAACAGCGTCACGCCGGGGCGGCCCTTCAGCCGCTCGTAGCATTCGACGCCGCGGTCGGTGGCATAGCCGGTCTCGCATTCCTCGAAGCTCAGCTTGACGCCGTTCACGCCGCCGTCGCGCGCGTTGACGAGCTTGAGGTAGTCCTGCTTGCCGTTCGCCCACGGCGTGCCGTTGGGCGCGTAGGCCCCGGTGCGGTAGACGAGCAGCGGGAAGAACTGCTCCTTCGCCTGGGCGAGGGCCTGCGGCGCGGCGAGCAGGCTGCCCCACCCGAGCGCGGCGATCGCGGCGACGTGTGCGAACGACTGGAACTTCATGGTGTCTGTCTCCGTGGTGGTCTGCAGGTCGGTCAGTGCGGGAAGGGCCACAGCCGCAGCTTCTCGCGGGCGGTGGACCACAGGCGGGCGAGCCCGTGCGGCTCGACGATGAGGAAGAACACGATCAGCGCGCCGAAGATCATCGACTCCAGGTGCGAGGCGAGCGCGGTCGACAGCGGCAGGCCGAACCAGGACGGCACCTGGTTCAGCAGCAGGGGCAGCAGGATGATGAAGGCGGCGCCGATGAAGCTGCCGCTGATCGAGCCCAGCCCGCCGATGATGACCATGAAGAGCAGCTGGAACGAGCGGTCGATGTTGAAGGCCGCCGGTTCCCAGGCCCCCAGGTGCACGAAGCCCCACAGCGCGCCCGCCACGCCGACGATGAAGGAGCTGACGGCGAAGGCGGTGAGCTTGGCGTACATCGGGCGGATGCCGATGACGGCGGCCGCGACGTCCATGTCGCGCATGGCCATCCACTCGCGGCCGATGCTGCCGCGCACCAGGTTCTTCGCGAGCAGCGCGAACACGCAGACGAAGCCCAGGCACAGCAGGTACCTCGACACCGGCGACTCGATCGGCAGGCCGAACACGGCCAGGCCCGAGACGCTGACCGAGCCGGACGAGGAGTTGTTCGTGAACCAGGGGATGCGCAGGAAGGCCCAGTCCGTGAAGAACTGGGCGGCGAGGGTCGCGACCGCGAGGTACAGGCCCTTGATGCGCAGCGATGGAATGCCGAACAGCACGCCCACGCCGGTGGCGCACAGGCCGCCGAACAGCAGCGAACCGATGAGCGGCATGCCGGGGATGCGGGCCTGGGCGTTATAGGCCGCGTAGGCGCCCACCGCCATGAAGGCGCCGGTGCCGAGCGAGATCTGGCCGCAGTAGCCGACCAGGATGTTCAGGCCCAGCGCCGCGAGGGACAGGATCAGGAAGGGAATCAGGATCGCGCGGAACAGGTACTCCGGCGCCGACAGCGGCAGCACGACGAAGGCGATCGCGAGCAGGCCGCAGATCGCGATGCGGTCCTGGCGCACCGGGAAGATCTGCTGGTCGGCGCGGTAGCTGGTCTTGAACTGGCCGTTTTCTCTGTACAGCATGGTGTCCCGAACGGAAGGTGGACCCGGATTGGCATCCGGGCTACGGGTTCATACGCGGTCGATGATCTTCTCGCCGAAGAGGCCCTGCGGCCGCACCAGCAGGAAGACCAGCGCCAGCACATACGCGAACCAGATCTCGATCCCGCCGCCCAGCGTCGGGCCGAGGTAGATCTCCGACAGCTTCTCGCCGACGCCGATGATCAGCCCGCCGAGGATCGCGCCGGGGATGGAAGTCAGCCCGCCCAGGATCACCACCGGCAGCGCCTTCAGCGCCACCAGCGAGAGCGAGAACTGCACGCCCAGCTTGCTGCCCCAGATGATCCCGGCCACCAGCGCGACGATGCCGGCCACCGACCAGACGATGACCCAGATGCGGTCGAGCGGGATGCCGATCGACTGCGCCGCCTGGTGGTCGTCGGCCACCGCCCGCAGCGCGCGCCCGGTGCCGGTCTTCTGGAAGAACAGCGCCAGCAGCGCCACCAGCGTCGCCGCCACCAGCGCCGCCACCAGGTCTTCCTGGCTGACGAGCACGCCGCCCTCGAAGCTGCCCTGCAGCACCAGCAGCGGCTCCTTGGGCATGCCGACGTCGATCTTGTAGATGTCGTTGCCGAACAGCGTCTGGCCCAGCCCGTCGAGGAAGTAGGCGATGCCCAGCGTCGCCATCAGCAGCGTGATGCCCTCCTGGTTGACGAGCCGCGACAGGCACAGCCGCTCCACGGCCCAGGCCACCGCCACCATCACCAGCGCCGCCGCCGCGAAGCCGAGCACGTTGGCGAGCAGCCGGCTCTCGAAGCCGAACCACTGCGGGAACCAGGCCGAGAAGCGCGCCATCGCCAGCGCCGCGAACAGCACCATCGCCCCTTGCGCGAAGTTGAAGACGCCCGAGGCTTTGTAGATCAGCACGAAGCCGAGCGCGATCAGCGCGTACAGCATGCCGGCCATCAGGCCGCCGAAGAGGGTCTCGAGGAAGAATCCCATGCCGGCCCCCGGTCCTCAGTGCTGCACGCCGAGGTAGGCGCGGATGACCTCGGGGTTGCCGCGCACCTCGGCCGGCGTGCCGTCGCCGATCTTGCGGCCGTAGTCCAGCACCACCACCCGGTCGCTGATGTCCATCACCACCCCCATGTCGTGCTCGATCAGCACGATGGTCGTGCCGAACTCGTCGTTGACGTCGAGGATGAAGCGGCTCATGTCCTGCTTCTCCTCCAGGTTCATGCCGGCCATCGGCTCGTCCAGCAGCAGCACCTGGGGCTCCATCGCGAGCGCGCGCCCGAGGTCGACGCGCTTCTGCAGGCCATAGGGCATCTTGCCGACCGGCGTCTTGCGCCAGGGCTGGATCTCCAGGAAATCGATGATGCGCTCGACCACGCGGCGGTGCTCGATCTCCTCGCGCTCGGCGGGGCCCAGGCGCAGCGCCTGCAGCAGCAGGTTGCTCTTCATGCGCAGGTTGCGCCCGGTCATGATGTTGTCGAGCACGCTCATGCCCTTGAACAGGGCCAGGTTCTGGAAGGTGCGGGCCACGCCCATCTCGGCCACCTGGCGCGGGTTCATGTGGCGGAAGGTGCGCCCGCGCAGCGAGATCGAGCCCTGCTGCGGCTGGTAGACGCCGTTGATGCAGTTCAGCATCGAGCTCTTGCCGGCGCCGTTCGGGCCGATGATGGCGCGGATCTCGTGCTCGCGCAGGTCGAAGCTGATGTCCGTCAGCGCCTTCACGCCGCCGAAGGACAGGCTGATGTTCTGCACGTCCAGGATGACGTTCCCGGTACGGCGCGTCATGCGGCGCTCCGCAGCGGCTGGAAGGTCTTCGCATCGACGATGCGCAGCTCGGCCGAGACGGTGCCGCTGCGGCCGTCCTCGAAGCGCACCGCCGTCTCGATGAACTGCGAGGCGCGGCCTTCGTACAGCGCGTCCACCAGCACCCGGTAGCGCTCGCCGATGAAGCCGCGCCGCACCTTGCGCGTGCGCGTCAGCTCGCCGTCGTCGGCGTCCAGTTCCTTGTGCAGCACGAGGAAGCGGGTGACCTGGCTGCCGGCGAGCGTGGCGTCGGCGGCGAGGTCGGCGTTGACCTTCTCGACGCAGTCGCGCACCAGCTCCGCCACCTCGGGCTTCTGCGCCAGGTCGGCGTACCCGGCATAGGGCAGGTTGCGGCGCTCGGCCCAGTGGCCCACCGCCTCCATGTCGATGTTGACGAAGGCGCAGACGGTGTCGCGCCGGTCGCCGAAGGCCACGGCCTCCTTGATGTAGGGGAAGAACTTGAGCTTGTTCTCGACGTACTTGGGGGCGAACATCGCGCCGCCCTGCAGCCGGCCGACGTCCTTCGCGCGGTCGATGATCTTGAGGTGGCCCTGCGCGTCGAGGAAGCCGGCGTCGCCGGTGCGGTACCAGCCGTCGGCCGACAACACCTCGGCGGTGGCGGCCTCGTTGCGGTAGTAGCCCTTGAGCAGGCCGGCCGAGCGCACCAGCACCTCGCCCTCGGGGCTGACCTGGATCTCGACGCCCTCGATGGGGATGCCGACGGTGTCGGCGCGGGCCTGGTGGTCGGGCTGCAGGCAGACGAAGACGGCGGTCTCGGTGGAGCCGTAGAGCTGCTTCAGGTTGATGCCGATCGAGCGGTAGAAGGTGAAGAGGTCGGGGCCGATGGCCTCGCCCGCGGTGTAGGCGACGCGCACGCGCGAGAAGCCGAGCGTGTTGCGCAGCGGACCGTAGATGAGCAGGTTGCCGAGGGCGTAGGCGAGGCGGTCCATCGCGCCGACCGGCCGGCCATCCATCAGCGCCGGGCCGACGCGGCGCGCGAGCGCCATGCAGCGCCGGAACAGCCAGCGCTTGGGCGCCCCCGCGTCTTCCATGCGGATCATCACGCTGGTGAGCACCGCCTCGAACACGCGCGGCGGGGCGAAGTAGTAGGTGGGGCCGACCTCCTTCAGGTCGATGCCGACGGTGGCCGGCGACTCGGGGCAGTTGACGACGTAGCCGCAGGCGAGCCACTGCGCGTACGAGAACACGTTCTGGCCGATCCAGGCGGGGGGCAGGTAGGCGAGCACCTCCTCGGCGTCGGTCAGCTTGTCGAAGCGGGCACCGGCGCGGGCGCGGTCGATCAGGCTCGCGTGGGTGTGGACCACGCCCTTGGGCTGGCCGGTGGTGCCGGAGGTGAAGAACATCGCGGCCACGTCGCCGGGCACGGCGCCGCCGACCTCGGCCTCGACGTGGCCGGGGTGGGCGCCGTTGAAGACGCGGCCCGACTCCACCAGCGCGTCGAGCGGGGCGAGGCCAGGCTCGTCGTAGTGGCGCAGCCCGCGCGGGTCGTGGTACCAGATGTGCTGCAGGCCGGGGCACTGCGGGCGGATCTCGAGCAGCTTGTCGACCTGCTCCTGGTCCTCGACCACCGCGAAGGCGACGGCGGCATTGACGATCGGGAACACGAACTCGGCGGCGACCGCGTCCTGGTACAGCGGCACGGGGATGGCGCCCAGCGATTGCGCGGCGAGCATGGCGGCGTACAGGCGGGGCCGGTTCTCGCCGACGACGATCAGGTGCTGGCCGCGCTGCAGGCCGGCCTGGGCGAGGCCGCCGGCGAGGTCGCGGGCCAGCGCCGCGAGCTGCGACCAGCTGAGGGTCTGCCAGATGCCGAATTCCTTCTCGCGCAGGGCCGGGGCGTCCGGGCGCCGCGCCGCGTGGTCCAGCATCAATCGCGGAAACGTCGTCTGCACCGCCGGTCTCCTGTTGCCGGAGGCCACTGTACGAACAAGTTTGACGCCGGGTTGTCGTTCTGACGACAATCCTCGGGAGAGTCCTCTTCGGTCTTACCCGCAATGCCTGAGGGTGTCGTCGCTGCGTCGGGATCGGTTCCGCTGTTGTCGGGCGCGCCGCTGCGTGCGCGGGCGCGGCCGGCGAACGAGGATGAGCTGCGCGACATCCCCTGGCTGCAGCCGCTGCAGGCCGAGGAGCGTGCGCGGGCGATCGACGACCTGAAGGTGGTGCAGGTGGATGCCGGCGAACTGCTGTGCCGGGTCGGGCGGCCGGCGACCTACTGGTTCGGCGTGGTCGACGGGCTGCTGAAGATGAGCAACGATTCGGCGCTCGGCATGCCCATCACCTTCACCGGCGTCCCGCCGGGCGGCTGGTTCGGCGAGGGCACGGTGCTCAAGCGCGAGCCCTACCGCTACAACATCCAGGCGCTGCGCAAGAGCGTGGTGGCCGGCATCTCGGTCGAGACCTTCCACTGGCTGGTCGATCGCAGCATTCCCTTCAACCGCTTCGTGATGCAGCAGCTCAACGAGCGGCTGGGGCAGTTCATCGGGGCGCGCGAGATCGACCGCCTGAACGACCCGGATGCACGGGTGGCGCGCAGCCTGGCGTCGCTGTTCCACCCGGTGCTGTATCCCGGCGTCGGGACGCTGTTGCGGATCACGCAGCAGGAGCTGGGCTACCTGGTCGGATTGTCGCGGCAGCGCGTCAACGAGGCGCTGCATGCCCTGCAGCAGGAGGCCCTGATCCGCATCGAGTACGGCGGGGTGCGCGTGCTGGACCTGGAAGGCCTGCGCAGCCTCACTCTTCCAGTTCGGCCCGCGCCATCTCCACGTCCAGCCGCTCCATCGCATCCGCCGGATTGAAGGCCGCCGCATCCGCGTACAGCTGCTCCGCCTCCTTCATCCGCTTCTCGCCCTCCAGCATCACCAGGCCGTTCGCGTATTCCACCTTGGCGATCGCCGAGTCCGGGTTCAGCGTCAAGGCTTGCTTGAACATGCCCAGACCGGCCTCCTTGCTCGCCCCCTGCGTGCGCGCGAGCAGCGAGCCCACCTTGTCGATGACCTCCGCATGGAAGGTGCCGAGGCCGATGTGGGCGTCGGCATGCTTCGGGCTCAGCTTGATCGCCGTCTCCAGCGCGCCCTTGACCTTGCTGCCCAGGCCCTGGGCCAGCGCCTTGGCCACGCTGATCCCCTGGCTGTAGCGCCCGAGCGCATAGGCCATCAGGTACCAGGCGTTGGCGTTCTTCGGCTCCGCGGCGGCCTGCGCCTCGGCACGCTCGGCCACCTCCAGGAACAGCGCGAGCTTGGCCTTCTCGCTCTTCTCCAGGTAGTTGGCGTAGATGGCCTGCGCCTTGTTGGCCGCCGTGATGCCGCCGCCGCCCGCCTTCAGCCCGGCCTCGACGGCCTTCTGGAACTCGCCGGCGTGGTACAGCGCCCAGGCGCCGAGCACCGCCTCGTCCTTCGGCAGCGGCTCGGCATCGCCGGCATGCAGCCGGGCCCACTTCTTCTTCAGTGCTGCGGCGTCGTAGCGGTACGCGTCGGCGTCGTACGGGAATGCGGTCCACTTGGCCATCGTCGTCTCCTGGGGTTGTGCGTGCGCCGTGTTCAGCGGCGGTAGTTGCCGACGAGCCGGAGCAGGTGCTCGCGCGCGCCGGCATCGAGGTACGGCATCAGCAGGCTCAGCACGTGGAAGGCGCCGCGCAGCAGGGCCGCGCCGGCGCTCCCGGGCTCGAGCGCATGGCGCGGATCGCGCACGTACTCGTAGCTGAGCCAGTAGGTCAGCACCACCACCATCGAGGTCGCCACCGGCTCGGCCTCGCGGCTGTCGATGCGCATGCCGCCGCCGCGCGCCAGGCCGTCCAGCACGGCGCGCACCGCCTGCGACTTCGACTCGAGCACCTTCTGGAACTGCGTCTCCAGGCGCCGGTTCTTCGACAGCAGGTCGTTCAGGTCGCGGTACAGGAAGCGGTACTGCCAGATGCGCTCGAACAGCATGTGGAAGAAGAGCCACGCGTCCTCGACGTGGCGCACGTCGTCGGCGGCGCGCAGCAGCTCGTCCAGCGCCTGTTCGTAGCGGCCGTAGAGCGCGTTGACGAGCTCGTCCTTGGCGGGGTAGTGGTAGTAGAGGTTGCCCGGGCTGATCTTCATCTCGGCCGAGATCAGCGTCGTCGACACATTGGGCTCGCCGAAGCGGTTGAAGAGGTCGAGCGTGACCTCGAGGATGCGCTCGGCGGTGCGGCGCGGCTTCTTCGGGTCGGTCGGGACGGTGGGCATGGCGCGGGCAATCTAGCACCATCGGCGCGGCGGGCCGGGCGGTATTTGCCCGCGCCAGCACGATCCGGTGGCGCTGCCTACAATCGCCGCCTCTTCCGGGTCACCATGACAGCCATTTCCTTCCAGCAGGTCAGCAAGACCTACCGCAGCGGGAGCGCCGAGGTCCGCGCGCTCTCCGACGTCAGCCTGGACGTCCAGCCGGGCGAGTTCTTCGGCCTGCTGGGCCCGAACGGCGCCGGCAAGACCACGCTCATCAGCATCCTGGCCGGCCTGTCCCGGGCGAGCGGCGGGCGCGTCGCGGTGCACGGCCACGACGTCGTCGACGACTACGCCGCCGCGCGGCGCAGCCTGGGCATCGTGCCGCAGGAGCTGGTGTTCGACCCCTTCTTCACGGTGCGCGAGACCCTGGTCATCCAGAGCGGCTACTTCGGCGTGCGCGGCAACGATGCCTGGATCGACGAGCTGCTGCACAACCTGGGCCTGGCCGACAAGGCGAATGCCAACATGCGCCAGCTTTCCGGCGGCATGAAGCGGCGCGTGCTGGTCGCGCAGGCGCTGGTGCACCGGCCGCCGGTGATCGTGCTCGACGAGCCGACCGCCGGCGTCGACGTCGAGCTGCGCCAGACGCTGTGGCACTTCATCGCGCGGCTGAACAAGGAAGGCCACACCGTGCTGCTGACCACCCACTACCTGGAAGAGGCCGAGGCGCTGTGCAGCCGCATCGCGATGCTCAAGCAGGGCCGGGTGGTGGCGCTGGACCGCACCTCGGCGCTGCTGGCCGGCACCGCGAGCACGATGCTGCGCTTCAAGATGGACGCGCCGCTGCCGCCGGACCTGGCGGCGCAGGCGCGCGTCACCGGGCGCATCGTGCAGATCAAGGCGCACGACGCGCACGAGGTGGAGCAGGTGCTGGCCCGGCTGCGCGCCGCCGGCTGCCAGCCGGAAGACCTGGAGATCGGGCGCGCCGACCTGGAGGACGTGTTCCTCGAGATCATGAACGGGCCGGAGGCGAAGGCATGAGCAGGGCGGTGTCGACGAACCTGTTGTCCGGGACGCGGACGCTGCTCTACAAGGAGGTGCTGCGCTTCTGGAAGGTCAGCTTCCAGACCGTGGCGGCGCCGGTGCTGACGGCGGTGCTGTACCTGCTGATCTTCGGCCATGCGCTGGAAGACCACGTCAAGGTCTACGGCACGGTCAGCTACACCGCCTTCCTGATCCCCGGCCTGGTGATGATGAGCGTGCTGCAGAACGCCTTCGCCAACAGCAGCTCCTCGCTGATCCAGAGCAAGATCACCGGCAACCTGGTGTTCCTGCTCGTCACGCCGCTGAGCCACTGGGCCTGGTTCCTCGCCTACGTGGGCGCGGCCATCGTGCGCGGGCTGGTGGTGGGGACGGGCGTGCTGGTGGTGACGCTGTGGTTCGCGCCGCTGACGGTGGTGCAGCCGCTGTGGATCCTCGTCTTCGCGATCGCGGGAGCGGCGCTGATGGGGGCGCTGGGGCTCGTGGCCGGCCTGTGGGCGGAGAAGTTCGACCAGATCGCGGCCTTCCAGAACTTCATCGTGATGCCGATGACCTTCCTCTCGGGGGTCTTCTACTCGGTGCATTCGCTGCCGCCGGTCTGGCTGGCGGTGAGCCACCTGAACCCGTTCTTCTACATGATCGACGGCTTCCGGCGCGGGTTCTTCGGGGTCAGCGACGTGTCGCCGTGGACGAGCCTGGCGGTGGTGGCGGGGACGCTGGTCGCGGTGTGCGGGCTGTGTCTCCACCTCTTGCGCATCGGGTACAAGATCCGGCATTGAGGCATTCGGGTGATAATCGCGGTCCCATGGCTGATCCCACCCCCGACGACGTCCAGCGCTTCATTGCGCAAGGGCTCGCCTGCGAACACCTGCAGGTCGAGGGCGACGGGCGCCATTTCTTCGCCACCATCGTCTCGGCGGAGTTCGAGGGCGCCAGCCGGGTCGCGCGCCACCAGCGCGTCTACCGGGCCCTGGGCGATAGAATGCGCGAGCAAATCCACGCGCTGTCGATGAAGACCCTCACGCCCGCCGAGTGGGCCCACGCCGCCGAGTCCGCCTCGGCCCACCACCACCCCTGAACCCAGCCGCAGTGTTCCGCTGCGGCTGGCGGGCCTGCGGGTGCAGGTCATCCAGCCGTGCCGGGCCTGGGCGATCCGAACGCCATGGACAAACTCCTCATCCGCGGTGGCCGCCAGCTGAACGGCGAGGTCACGATCTCCGGCGCGAAGAACGCCGCCCTGCCCGAGCTCTGCGCCGCCCTGCTCAGCGCCGACCCCGTCACGCTGACCAACGTCCCGCGCCTGCAGGACGTCAGCACCACCCTGAAGCTGCTGCGCAACATGGGCGTCGCCGCCGAACGCAGCGAATCCGCCCCCGACACGGTCTCGCTGAACGCCGCGAACCTCAGCTCCCCCGAGGCGCCCTACGACCTCGTCAAGACCATGCGGGCGTCCATTCTGGTGCTGGGTCCGCTGCTCGCCCGCTTCGGCGAGGCCACCGTCTCGCTGCCCGGCGGCTGTGCGATCGGCTCGCGCCCGGTCGACCAGCACATCAAGGGCCTGCAGGCGATGGGCGCCGACATCGTCGTCGAGCACGGCTACATCATCGCCAAGACCCGGCGCCTGAAGGGCGCCCGCATCACGACCGACATGGTCACCGTCACCGGCACCGAGAACCTGCTGATGGCCGCCACCCTGGCCGAGGGTGAGACCGTGCTGGAGAACGCCGCCCAGGAGCCCGAGATCCCCGACCTGGCCGAGATGCTGATCGCCATGGGCGCGAAGATCGAGGGTCATGGCACCAGCCGGATCCGCATCCAGGGCGTCGAGCGGCTGCACGGCGTGCAGCACCGCATCGTCCCGGACCGGATCGAGACCGGCACCTTCCTGTGCGCCGTCGCCGCCGCGGGGGGCGACGTCGTGCTGCGCCGCGCCCGCGCCGACCACCTCGACGCCGTGATCGACAAGCTGCGCGAGGCCGGCGCGACGATCGAGGCCGGCCCCGACTGGATCCGCGTGAAGAACGCGAAGCGCCCGCGTGCCGTCGGCTTCCGCACCAGCGAGTACCCGGCCTTCCCGACCGACATGCAGGCGCAGTTCATGGCGCTGAACTGCATCGCCGAGGGCTCGGCCAAGGTCACCGAGACCATCTTCGAGAACCGCTTCATGCACGTCAACGAGCTGGTGCGCCTGGGCGCGAAGATCGAGGTCGACGGCCACACCGCGGTGATGACGGGCGTCGAGCGCCTGTCCGGCGCCACCGTGATGGCGACCGACCTGCGCGCCTCCGCCAGCCTGGTGATCGCCGGCCTGGTGGCCGACGGCGAGACCGTGGTCGACCGCATCTACCACCTCGACCGCGGCTACGACCAGATGGAAGCCAAGCTGCGCGGCATCGGCGCCGACATCGAACGGGTGAAGTGATGCTGACCCTTGCCCTGTCCAAAGGCCGGATCTTCGACGAGACCCTGCCGCTGCTGAAGGCGGCGGGCATCGAGGTTGCCGAGGACCCGGAGAAGTCGCGCAAGCTCATCCTCGCCACCAACCGGCCCGAGGTGCGCGTGGTGCTGGTGCGCGCCACCGACGTGCCGACCTACGTGCAGTACGGCGGCGCCGACCTGGGCGTGGCCGGCAAGGACATCCTGCTCGAGCACGGCGGCCAGGGCCTGTACCAGCCGCTCGACCTGCGCATCGCCCGCTGCCGCATGAGCGTCGCGGTGCGCGCCGACTTCGACTATGCCGCGGCGGTGAAGCAGGGCTCGCGCATCCGCGTCGCGACCAAGTACGTCGGCGTGGCCCGCAACCACTTCGCCGAGAAGGGCGTGCACGTCGACCTGATCAAGCTCTACGGCTCGATGGAGCTGGCCCCGCTCACCGGCCTGGCGGACGCGATCGTCGACCTGGTGTCGACCGGCAGCACGCTGAAGGCGAACCACCTCGTCGAGGTCGAGCAGATCATGCCGATCTCGTCCCGCCTGGTCGTCAACCAGGCCGCGCTGAAGCTCAAGCGCGAGCCGCTGCGCCAGATCATCGACGCGTTTTCCGCCGCCATCCCTGCTTCTCCCACCGAGCCCCGACCATGACCGTCAAGATCCGCCAGCTCGCCACCACCGCCCCCGGCTTCGAGGCCGATTTCCAGCGTGTGCTGCATTGGTCGGCGGAGACGGACCATGAGATCGAGGAGCGCGTCGCGGCGATCCTGGCCGACGTGCGGGCCCGCGGCGACGCCGCCGTGCTCGAGTACACGCAGCGTTTCGACGGCCTGGCCGCGGGCTCGGTCGCCGCGCTGGAGATCACCCACGCGGAACTGCACGCCGCCCTCGACGCCATCACCCCGGCGCAGCGCCGCGCGCTGGAGGCCGCGGCCGGGCGCGTGCGCAGCTACCACCAGCGCCAGCTGGAGGCCTGCGGCCGCTCCTGGAGCTACCGCGACGAGGACGGCACCCTGCTCGGCCAGAAGGTCACCCCGCTCGACCGCGTCGGCATCTACGTGCCGGGCGGCAAGGCCGCCTACCCGTCCAGCGTGCTGATGAACGCGCTGCCGGCCGAGGTGGCGGGCGTCGGCGAGATCGTGATGGTCGTGCCCACCCCCCGGGGCGAGCGCAACGCCATGGTGCTCGCCGCCGCGGCGCTGGCCGGCGTCGACCGCGCCTTCACGCTGGGCGGCGCCCAGGCGGTGGCGGCGCTTGCCTACGGCACCGCCAGCGTGCCGAAGGTCGACAAGGTCACCGGCCCGGGCAACGCCTACGTCGCCGCCGCCAAGCGCCGCGTGTTCGGCGAGGTCGGCATCGACATGATCGCCGGCCCGAGCGAGATCCTGGTGCTGGCCGACGGCAGCACGCCGCCCGACTGGGTGGCGATGGACCTGTTCAGCCAGGCCGAGCACGACGAGCTGGCGCAGAGCATCCTGCTGTGCCCCGACGCGGCCTACATCGCCCGCGTGCGGGAGGCGATCGAGCGCCTGCTGCCGGCGATGCCGCGCCGCGACGTCATCCGCGCCTCACTGGAAGGGCGCGGCGCGCTGATCCTCACGCGCAGCATGGAAGAGGCCTGCGAGATCAGCAACCGCATCGCCCCCGAGCACCTCGAGGTCAGCGCCACCGAGCCGGCGCGCTGGGAGCCGATGCTGCGCCATGCCGGCGCGATCTTCCTCGGCGCGTACACCAGCGAAAGCCTGGGCGACTACTGTGCCGGCCCGAACCACGTGCTGCCGACCTCGGGCACGGCGCGCTTCTCGTCGCCGCTGGGCGTCTACGACTTCCAGAAGCGCTCCAGCCTGATCGAGGTCAGCGAGGCCGGCGCGCAGGTGCTGGGCCCGATCGCGGCCGAGCTGGCCTACGGCGAGGGGCTGCAGGGCCATGCCCGGGCCGCCGAGCTCCGCCTGAAGGGAGGCGCGCAATGAGCAGCCTGCAGGACCGCATGCAGCGGGTGATCCGCCAGGACATCCAATCGATGCACGGCTATGCGGTGCAACCTTCTGCCGGGCTGGTGAAGCTCGACACGATGGAGAACCCGTTCCCGCTGCCGCCGGCGCTGCGCGAGGCCCTGGGCCGGCGCCTTGCCGACGTGGCGCTGAACCGCTACCCGGCCGAGCGCGGCGACCTGCTGCGCGCGAAGCTGGCCGAGCACGCCGGCATGCCGGACGACTGCGACATCATGCTGGGCAACGGCTCGGACGAGCTGATCTCGCTGCTCTCGCTGGCCTGCGACGTGCCGGGCAATGCGGTGCTCGCGCCGCTGCCGGGCTTCGTGATGTACGGCATGTCGGCCCGGCTGCAGGGCCTGCCCTTCATCGGCGTGCCGACCACGGCCGACTTCGAGCTCGACCTGCCGGCGATGCGGGCCGCGATCCGCGAGCACCGCCCGGCGCTGGTCTACCTGGCCTACCCGAACAACCCCACCGCCAACCTGTGGGACGACGCGGCGATCGACGCGATCATCGAGGCCGCCCCCGGCCTGGTGGTGATGGACGAGGCGTACCAACCCTTCGCGGCGCGCGACTCGATGGCGCGGCTGCGCCGCCACGAGCACGTGCTGCTGATGCGCACGATGAGCAAGTTCGGCCTGGCCGGCGTGCGCATCGGCTACCTGATCGGCCGCAAGCCGCTGGTCGCCGAGATCGACAAGCTGCGCCCGCCGTTCAACGTCAGCGTGCTGAATTGCGAGGCGGCGCTGTTCGCGCTGGAGCACGTGGACGAGTACCGGCGCCAGGCCGCGATCATCCGCAGCGAGCGCGACCGGCTGCTGGCGGCGCTGCGCACGCTGCCCGGGGTGACGCCGTTCCCGAGCGAGGCCAACATGATCCTCGCCCGCGTGCCCGATGCGGCGGCCGCCTTCGCCGGCATGAAGGCCCGCGGCGTGCTGGTGAAGAACGTCGCCGGCCTGCACCCGCTGCTGGCCAACTGCCTGCGCCTGACCGTGGGCACGCCGGACGAGAACTTGAAGATGCTGCAAGCCCTGGAGGAGAGCCTGTGATGAGTGCCGTCGTCGAACGCAAGGCCGAGGTCGTCCGCAACACCAGCGAGACGCAGATCCGTGTCAGCCTGAACCTGGACGGCAGCGGTGCCGCGAGCTTCCAGACCGGCATCGGCTTCTTCGACCACATGCTCGACCAGATCGCCCGCCACGGCCTGATCGACCTGGAGATCGACGCCAAGGGCGACCTGCACATCGACGGCCACCACACCGTCGAGGACGTGGGCATCACCTTCGGCCAGGCGATGGCGAAGGCGGTGGGCGACAAGAAGGGCCTGCGCCGCTACGGCCATGCCTACGTGCCGCTGGACGAGGCGCTGTCGCGGGTGGTGATCGACTTCTCCGGCCGGCCGGGGCTGCACATGCGGGTCGACTTCAAGAGCGGCATGATCGGCGCGCTCGACACCCAGCTGGTCTACGAGTTCTTCCAGGGCTTCGCCAACCATGCGGGCGTCACCCTGCACATCGACAACCTGCACGGCGAGAACGCGCACCACCAGTGCGAGACGATCTTCAAGGCCTTCGCCCGGGCGCTGCGCATGGCGCTGGAGATCGACCCGCGCGCGGCGACGGTCATTCCCTCGACCAAGGGGTCCTTGTAAATGGCACGCACCGTCGCGGTGGTCGACTACGGCATGGGCAACCTGCGTTCCGTGTCGCAGGCCGTGCTGCACGTGGCGCAGGGCTCGGGCGTGGACGTGGTCGTGACCTCGAAGCCCGACGAGGTCTACGCCGCCGAGCGCATCGTGCTGCCGGGCCAGGGCGCGATGCCGGACTGCATGCGCGAGCTGCGCGAGTCCGGCCTGCAGGAGGCCGTCCTGCATGCGGCGGCGAACAAGCCGCTGATGGGCGTCTGCGTCGGCATGCAGATGCTGTTGTCGCGCAGCGAGGAGGGGCCGACCGCCGGCCTGGACCTGATCCCCGGCGAGGTGCGGCGCTTCCAGCTCGCCGGGCAGCTGCAGCCCGACGGCAGCCGCTACAAGGTGCCGCAGATGGGCTGGAACCGGGTGCACCAGGTGCGCGCGCACCCGATCTGGGCGGAGGTGCCGGACGAGGCGTATTTCTACTTCGTCCACAGTTTCCACGCCCAGCCGGCCGACCGGGCCGACAGCGCCGGTGAAACCGATTACGGCGTGCGCTTTACCTGCGCCCTGGCTCGGGATAACATTTTCGCCACGCAGTTCCATCCCGAGAAAAGTGCCGAGCACGGGCTAGCCCTGTACCGCAACTTCCTGCATTGGACCCCTTGAGCGCTTCCCAGCGTCCACCTCGCGTCTCCCTCCAGGCTTTTCTCGGTCCGACCGAACCCTTTCTCCACCCACCGATTCGGCCATGCTGCTGATCCCCGCCATCGACCTGAAAGACGGTCACTGTGTCCGCCTGAAGCAGGGCGACATGAACGACTCCACCCTCTTCAGCGAGGACCCGGCGGCCATGGCCCGAAGATGGGTCGACGCCGGCGCCCGGCGCCTGCACCTGGTGGACCTGAACGGCGCCTTCGCGGGCAAGCCGGTCAACGAGGCGGCGATCAAGGCCATCCTTGCCGAGGTCGGCGACGACATCCCGGTGCAGCTGGGCGGCGGCATCCGCGACCTGGACACCATCGAGCGCTTCCTGGACGACGGGCTGAGCTTCGTGATCATCGGCACCGCCGCAGTCAAGAGCCCGGGGTTCCTGAAGGACGCCTGCAGCGCCTTCGGCGGCCACATCATCGTCGGCCTGGACGCCCGGGACGGCAAGGTCGCCACCGACGGCTGGAGCAAGCTGACCGGCCACGAGGTGGTCGACCTGGCGAAGAAGTTCGAGGACTACGGCGTCGAGGGCGTGATCTACACCGACATCGGCCGCGACGGCATGCTCAACGGCATCAACATCGACGCCACCGTCAAGCTCGCGCAGGCGCTGACGATCCCGGTGATCGCCTCGGGCGGCCTGTCCGACCTGCGCGACATCGAGAAGCTGTGCGCGGTCGAAGAGCAGGGCGTCGAGGGCGTGATCTGCGGCCGCGCCATCTACACCGGCAACCTCGACTTCGCCCAGGCCCAGAAGCGGGCGGACGAGCTGAACGGCCAGAGCGGATCCTGATGCTCGCCAAACGCATCATCCCCTGCCTGGACGTGACCGGCGGCCGCGTCGTCAAGGGCGTCAACTTCGTCGAGCTGCGCGATGCCGGCGACCCGGTGGAGATCGCCGCCCGCTACAACGAGCAGGGCGCCGACGAGATCACCTTCCTGGACATCACCGCCACCAGCGACGGGCGCGGCCTGCTGCTGGACATGATCGAGGCGGTGGCCTCGCAGGTCTTCATCCCGCTGACGGTGGGCGGCGGGGTGCGCACGGTCGACGACGTGCGCACGCTGCTGAACGCCGGCGCCGACAAGGTCAGCTTCAATTCGGCGGCGGTGGCCAACCCGCAGGTGATCCGCGACGCCTCGGCCAAGTACGGCGCCCAGTGCATCGTGGTGGCGATCGACGCCAAGGCGCGCGAGGACGGCCAGCCGGGCTGGCAGGTCTACACCCATGGCGGGCGCCGCAACACCGGCCTGGACGCGGTCGACTGGGCGCGCCGCATGGCCGAGCATGGCGCGGGCGAGATCCTGCTGACCAGCATGGACCGCGACGGCACCCGCATCGGCTTCAACCTGCCGCTGACGCGCGCCGTCAGCGACGCGGTCGACGTGCCGGTGATCGCCTCCGGCGGGGTCGGCACGCTCGAGCACCTGGTCGAGGGCATCCAGCAGGGCGGCGCCGACGCGGTGCTGGCGGCGAGCATCTTCCACTACGGCCAGCACACCGTCGGCGAGGCCAAGGCCTTGATGGCGGCGCGGGGCATCCCGGTGCGCCTGTGAGGGGCGGCGGCGGTGCAAGGGCGGGGGCCGCGAGGGCCGGCCCGCCGCACGAGGTGCGGGTGATCGGCGGGATCTGGAAGCGCAGCAAGCTGCCGGTGGCCGACGCCCCGGGGCTGCGGCCGACGCCGGACCGGGTGCGCGAGACGCTGTTCAACTGGCTGGGCCCCTCGCTCGACGGCTGGCGCTGCCTGGACGCCTTTGCCGGCAGCGGGGCGCTCGGCTTCGAGGCGGCGTCGCGCGGGGCGGCCGAGGTGACCCTGCTGGAACGCGACAGCCGGCTCGCGCGCGGGCTGCGCGAGGTGCAGGCGCGGCTGAAGGCCGAACCGGTGGTGCGCATCGAGGCGGCCGACGCGCTCGCCTGGATGGCGCGCAGCGCGCCGGGGCGCTTCGAGCTCGTCTTCATCGATCCGCCCTTCGATGCGGGGATCTTCCTGCCGGCGCTGAAGGTGGCGGCGCCGCTGCTGGTCGACGGCGGCTACCTGTACCTCGAGGCCGACCGGCCGTTCGGGGCGGACGAGCTGGCGCCGCTCGGGCTGGCGCTGCACCGGCAGGGGCGGGCCGGCCAGGTGCATTTCCATTTGCTGCAGCGCAGCTACACTGCCGCCCAACCTGCCTGACGTGCTGTTGAAGGAGCCCGCCTTGACCTCCGTGACCCGCCTCACCGCCGTCTACCCCGGCACGTTCGACCCGATGACCCTGGGGCACGAGGACCTGATGCGCCGCGCGGCGCGGCTGTTCGAGCGGCTCATCGTCGCGGTGGCGGCCGGGCACCACAAGCGCACCATGTTCAACCTGGACGAGCGCCTGGAGATCGCCCAGGAGCTGGCGGCCCAGCATCCGAACATCGAGGTGATCGCCTTCCGCGGCCTGTTGCGCGACTTCGTCGTGTCGCATGGCGGCAAGGTGGTGGTGCGCGGCCTGCGCGCCGTCAGCGACTTCGAGTACGAGTTCCAGATGGCCGGCATGAACCGCCAGCTGATGCCCGAGGTGGAGACCGTCTTCCTGACGCCCAGCGACCACTACCAGTTCGTTTCCGGCACCTTCGTGCGAGAAATTGCCACCTTGGGTGGTGATGTCTCGAAGTTCGTGTCACCCTCGGTACTCCAGCGCCTGAAGCAGCGCGTCAAATCGGACGCCTGAGCGGTCGCACGGCACAGCAGTACAGGGTCACGCCATGGCTTTGATGATCACCGACGAATGCATCAACTGCGATGTGTGCGAGCCCGAGTGCCCGAACCAGGCGATCTCGCTCGGGCCGGAGTACTACGTCATCGACCCGGGCAAGTGCACCGAGTGCGTCGGGCACTTCGACACGCCGCAGTGCGTGCAGGTCTGCCCGGTGAGCTGCATCCCGGTCAACCCCGAGCACGTCGAGACGCAGGAGAGCCTGTGGGCCAAATACCGGCGGCTGACCGGCGGCTGACGGGCGGCGAGGGCCCGGCGTCAGGGCGCCGAGGCCGCCGGGCTGGCCTTCTTCGGCTTCGCGGGTGCCGGCACGAAGACCCTCACCTCGTCCTCCGGCTTCTTCTTCGATGACTTGCGCTTCGCGGCAGGGGCCTTCGGGGCCGAGGCTGCCCGCGCCACGGCCGTGACCCGGGTCAGCGGGATGGCGGTGCCGCCCCGGGTGCTGCGCTCCTGGGCCAGGCGCTCGCGCTCCATCCGGTCGGCCTGCGCCTGTTCACGCCGTGCCGCGGCCTCGGCGTCGGCCCGCTGCCCGGCGGTGCGGCCGTCGCGCGGGTCGATCGCCGCGCCGTCGGCGCAGGGCTGCTGCGAATAGAGGTTGCGGTCCGGGCCGCAGCGGTACACCGCCTGGGCCCCGCTGCCGGACGCGCCCGCGAGGAGCAGCGCGGCCAGCAGCACCGGGCCTGGGCGGCGGGTCATTCGGTGCGCTCCGCGGGGGTGTCGCGCCCGTCCGGTGCCTGCGGCGGGGCGGGCTTGGGCGGCTTGGGCCGGGGCGGCTTGGCGTTGAGCTTCATGGTCGCGCGCTCCATCTCGCCGGCGACGATGAGGTCCAGCACGGTCAGGGTCTTCTCGATGGTCTGCTCGATCGCCTCCCGCGCCTCGGGCTTGGGCTTGCGCAGCACGTAGTCGACGACCTCGGCCTTGACGCCGGGGTGGCCGATGCCCAGGCGCAGCCGCCAGTAGTCGGGGCTGCCGAGCTGGGCGTGGATGTCGCGCAGGCCGTTGTGGCCGGCGTGGCCGCCGCCCAGCTTCAGCTTGGCCTGGCCGGGCATCAGGTCGAGCTCGTCGTGGACGACCAGGATCTCGTTCGGGGCGATCTTGAAGAAGCGCGCCAGCGCCGCAACCGACTTGCCCGAGACGTTCATGTAGGTTTGCGGCTCGAGCAGCCAGACCGGCCCGTCCGGGCGGTTCACCCGGGCGGCGAGGCCGAAGTAGCTGCGCTCGGGCACCAGCGAGACCTTCCACTCGCGCGCCACCGCGTCGATCCACCAGAAACCGGCGTTGTGGTTGGTCGCTTCGTATTCCGGCCCGGGGTTGCCCAGGCCCACCATCAGTCGAATCATTCGCGGATTATCGACCGGGCGGGCCGGGCGTACCGGTCCAGGCGGGGTGGACGCCTGTACCGCTTGACTGCTCGCCGACTTACTTGACCAGGGGGCCGACGCCGTTGGCGAAGGGCCAGCCCTGGGTCTCGTCGGTGCCGATCTCCCAGTCGAAGGCGCCGCGGATCGTCGGGTGGTTGGCCTTCACCTGGTTCCAGGTGTCGATCGCCTGCTGGCGCGTCATGTAGTTGGTGACGCCGGCGTTGATGCCGAAGCCGACCACCACGTGCTCGGCGCCGAGCAGGCCGACCCATTCCTTGACGCTGTTGACCACGTAGGCCGGGTCGGCGAGGTTGGGGCCGTCGTAGTACTGCGGCGCGCAGTAGTCGATGGCCCCGGCATCGACCATGGCCTTGCAGAACACCTTGTCGACCGAGTTCCACGGGGCCGGCGGCGCGCTGATCACGAACTTCGGGAAGCGGCGCTTCAGCTCCAGGCTGATCCAGATCATCTCGGCGGTGTCGGGGGCCTGGCTGCCTTCGAAGGTGTTCCAGTCCATGCCGTCGATGCCGCCGAGCTGGTTGACGATGCCCACCACGCTGTCGACGAAGGCCTGCGACTTGGCGCGGTTCGGGAAGCTCATGCCGTTGCCCGCGCCGCCGACCGACAGGATGATCTTGCGGCCCTGCGTGCTGCGGGCGTACTGGATGTCGGCCTTCAGGTTGGTGGCCGCGCCACGCCCGTCGCCCGGGGGCGTCCAGGTGACGGCGCCGGTGGTGCCGGGGGCGCCGCCGACCGGGCGGGCCGCGAACAGGTAGACCAGGTTGTAGTTGGCCGGCAGGTCGCGCAGGCGCAGCGGCGAGGGCTTCCAGTCGGGGTAGTAGCCGCCGACGATCTTCGCGGGCAGGCCGCCGTTGTTGTCGCCGCCGCCGCACGTCGTGGGTTGCCAGTACCAGGTGCTGATCGTCGGGTTGGTCGCGTCGCTGCCGTTGGCCGTGACGTTGACCAGCTTGTAGTAGTTGCCGTTGGGCACGTAGCGCACGATGGTGCCGACGGTGCGGTAGACCGTGCCCTCGACCCAGTCGACGGCGCCGCAGCCGGTGGTGGACGTCACCTTGTACGACGAGACGAAGTCGTTGAAGCCGAGCGGCACCAGGTTGGCGCTGTCGGCGCTCAGCTTGAGCGAGCGGCCGCCGTAGTTCGCATGCTCGAACAGCTCGACCTGGTAGCCGCTGCGCAGCTTCACCGACGAGGCGCGGTCGTTCCATGCGCTGCCGATCCAGCCCGAGCTCGTGCCGGTGCAGAAGGTCGCGCCCTGGTAGTCGACGTGCTCGTAGAAGCAGACGGCATCGGCGTCCGCGGCCTGGGCGCCGCCGCCGAACAGCGTGCCGAGCGCCAGCAGCGCGGCACCGCCGGCACGCCGCAGGTGGTGGGTGAAGGATCTGGTCATGGGGCTCCCCGGGTGGATTGGTCCGGGGCGCACGGTACGGCCAACGGGCAGGCCGAGGGGTGTATCAAACGTGACGTTTGAAACCGCTTTCATATGGTCCGCATTCGCAGCCCGGATGCCAATCCGGGGATCGTCGTTCACTCCAAAGAAAAAGCCCCGCCGAAGCGGGGCTTGGTGTGCGGGCCGGCGGACCGGTCCGATCACTTCTTGTTCTGCTTCTCGTCCTTCTTGCCCTTGGTCGGGGCGGCCGGCGGCGCGGCGACGACCACCGGGGCGGCTTCTTCTTCCACCGGCACCGAGGTCGAGACGATCACCGGGTTCGGCTTGCCTTGCGTGACGACCTTGATGTTGTCGCCCAGCTTCAGGTCGCTGACGTGCAGCGACTGGCCCTTGGTCAGGTTCGCCAGGTCGACGGTCAGGAACTCGGGCAGCTGCGAGGCCAGGCACTGGATCTTCAGCTCGGTGACGACGTGGTTCACCAGGCAGCCGTCGGTCTTGACGGCCGGCGAGGTTTCCTCGTTGATGAAGTGCAGCGGCACCTTCTTGGTGATCTTGGTGGTGGCATCGACGCGCTGGAAGTCGATGTGCAGCACGATCTGGCGGAAGGGGTGCATCTGGTAGTCGCGCAGCAGCACCTTGTCGACCTTGCCGTTCAGTTCCATCTCGAGGATGGACGAGTGGAAGGCTTCCTTCTTCAGCGCATGGAACAGCGCGTTGTGATCGAGCTCGATCATCGAAGGGGTGCCGGCGCCATAGACGATGCCGGGGACTTTGTCAGCCAAGCGCAGGCGGCGGCTCGCTCCGGTCCCCTGCAGCTTGCGCTCGAATGCGACGAATTTCATGTGGACTCCAAGATTGGAAGACGCCCGCGACCAGGCGTCGGTAACAGGGCCTCGCGGCCCCGGCGGTGCTGCGGATCAGAAGTTGCTGTTCTGTTCCGCGAACAGGGAAGTCACCGACTCGCCGTCGGAAATCCGGCGGATGGTTTCGGCGAACAGGAAGGCCACCGACAGCGGACGCACCTTCGGGCAGGCCTTGCCCTCGTCGCTGAGCGGGATGGTGTTGGTGATGACGACTTCGTCGAGCTGCGAGCCCTTGATGCGCTCGATCGCCGGGCCCGAGAACACGGCGTGCGTGCAGTAGGCGTAGACGTTCTTCGCGCCGCGTTCCTTCAGCACCTCGGCCGCCTTCACCAGCGTGCCGGCGGTGTCGATCATGTCGTCCATGATCACGCAGTTGCGGCCATCGATCTCGCCGATCACGTGCATGACCTCGGAGACGTTGGCCTTCGGGCGGCGCTTGTCGATGATGGCGAGGTCGCAGCCCAGCTGCTTGGCCAGCGCCCGCGCGCGCACCACGCCGCCGACGTCCGGCGACACGACCACCAGGTCCTTGTAGCGCTTGCTCTGCAGGTCGGACAGCAGCACCGGCGACGCATAGATGTTGTCGACCGGGATGTTGAAAAAGCCCTGGATCTGGTCGGCGTGCAGGTCCATGGTCAGCAGCCGCTCGACGCCGACCGCCTCGAGCATGTTGGCCACGACCTTGGCGCTGATCGGCACGCGGGTGGAGCGCGGGCGGCGATCCTGGCGCGCATAGCCGAAGTAGGGGATCACGGCCGTCACGCGGCGAGCCGAGGCGCGCTTCAGTGCATCGACCATGATGCACAGCTCCATCAGGTTCTCGTTCGTCGGCGCGCAGGTGGGCTGGACGATGAAGATGTCGCGGGCGCGGACGTTCTGCTGGATCTCGATGGCGACTTCGCCGTCGGAGAAGCGTCCGACCGAGGCCTTGCCAAGCTCGATCCCCAGGTGCGAGGCGATCTCCTGCGCCAGGGCGGGATTGGCATTCCCGGTGAACAACACGGTGTTGAAAAGCACGTTCCCTCCGTCGAGGCTCTTGCGGGGTGCGATCAGGGGCGCATTCATGGTCACAGCGCACCCACCCTTCCGTTTCAGCCCCGCGTGCCCAGGGCGGGCACCGGGAAACATCCATCAAACAAGAATTTGGCAGGGGAGGAAGGACTCGAACCCTCGCATGTCGGAATCAAAATCCGATGCCTTAACCAACTTGGCGACTCCCCTACACCGGTTGACCGCCACCGCAATGGCGGCGATCCACCTTCAACCTGTCAGTCCCGGCACCACGCCCGCAAGGGGTGCTGCTGCAGACTCCGGCACATCCGACCCACCCAGCCCGGCGGAAGATCCTCCGGGATTGTCGCCGTGGGCGCGTCATCCGTGCCAGCCCTCGAAAACACCGCGCTGCCGGAACCCGTCATGCGGCTGTTGCCGAAGCGGGCCTCGAGCAGTCGGGCGGCTTGCGCCACCTCGGGACACTGGCTTTCGGCAGGCGGCTGCAAATCGTTGCGACCGAAGCCTGTCAAGAGTCGTTGTATCCCGCTGTCCTCAAGGAAGCCTGCGAGTATAGCAGCATCTGTGTTGCGAACGAGCAGGGGGCTGAGAAAGATGCCACGGGTTTCGATCGCCGCTGCCGGCTTGACGACGGCCAGCCACTGCGGCGGCAGCGCGAGCGGGGTCAGCTTCTCGCCGATGCCCTCGACCCAGGCGCTGCCGTGGCCGAGGAAGAAGGGCACGTCGGCACCCAGCCTCAGGCCGAGGGCCATCAGCCGCTCGCGCGGCCAGTCGAGCTGCCACAGCCGGTTCAGCGCCAGCAGCGTGCTCGCCGCATCCGAGCTGCCGCCGCCCATGCCGGCGCCCCAGGGCACCTGCTTGTCGATGGAGATGTCGGCGCCGAGCGCGGTGCCGGACTCGGCCTGCAGCAGGCGCGCGGCGCGCAGGCACAGGTCATCGGCGGGCAGGGCGGCCGTGAGGTCGTGGCGCGCGAGCCGGCCGTCGCGGCGCAGCTCGAGGTGCAGCGTGTCGGCCCAGTCGATCGGCACGAAGGCCGACTGCAGCAGGTGGTAGCCGTCGGCGCGCCGCCCGGTCACGTGCAGGAACAGGTTCAGCTTGGCCGGGGCGGGCACGTCGTACAGCGCGGTCAGGCTCATGCGGGCGCTCGGGAGGAAAGGGCGTGGAAAGGGCGTGGCTTACGGCCGGTCGATGCGGGCACGCACCACGACGGCCGGGGCCTGGGCGCGCTGGGCCACGACCCAGCCTTCGTCGAAGTGCGCGAGATTGACGTCCCAGCCGAGCTGCTGGAAGCCGGCCTCGGCCGGCGGTGCGCTCGGCCGGCTCGGGGCGCCGCTCCAGGCGCGCCCGCGCAGCCAGTCGAACAGGGCCACGATGGGCAGGCTCTCGCCCAGCATGTCCTGCGTCAGGGCGTCGAGCGTCGGGTAGGCGCGCTGTTCGCCGCCGGTGTTCAGCGTTGCCCGCTGGCCGGACCAGCGCGCCTGGGCGATGGTGGTCCCGAGCGGCGTGGAGAGGTCGAGCCGGCCGTCCTGCGGCGTGCCCTGCAGCTCGAAGGTCGCGCTGACGGAGCGTGCCGGCGCCGACGGCGTCGCGTCGACCTTCACCGACATGCGGCCCGTCACCGTCTCGGACGAGGCCGGCGGCGGCAGCGGCGCGAGCGTGGTGCAGGCGGCCAGCAGGACCCCGAGTGGCGCAAGCAGCGCCGGCAGGACGGCTCCGCGCCGCCTCACAGGTCGACCCGCAGGCGCGCCAGCGTTTCCTTCAGCACGTCGTTCGCGTTGTCGCGCGTGCGCGCATCGCGCAGCACCTTGCGCGCCTCGTCGCGCTGGCCGTTCACCCACAGCACCTCGCCCAGGTGGGCCGCGATCTCGACGTCGGGCCGCGAGCGATAGGCCTGCTGCAGCAGGCGCAGCGCCTCGGCGCGGTTGCCGAGCCGGTACTCCACCCAGCCCAGGCTGTCGGTGATGAAGGGCTCGCCCGGCGCCAGGTCGAGCGCCTTGCGGATCAGCTCGCGCGCCTCGGGCAGCCGCTGGTTGCGCTCGGCCAGCGAGTAGCCCAGCGCGTTGTACGCATGGTGGTGGTCGGGCTTGAGCGCGATCACGCGGCGCAGCAGGCGCTCCATCTCGTCCATGCGGTTGAGCTTCTCGGCCATCATCGACTGCTCGTACAGCAGGTCGGGATCGTCCGGGAAACGCACGTTGGCCTTGGCGAGCACGGTGTTCGCCTCGCCCCACTGCTTGACGTCGCGCAGGATCTGCGCCTCGGCGAGCAGCTTGGCGCGCGCATCCTCGGTGGTCTTCTCCGGGGCCCGGCGGATCAGCTCCCGCGCGTCCTTGACCTTGCCCTGGCGCGCCAGCAGCGAGGCGCGGCGCGTCTGCACTTCCAGTGCGCGCTGCGGGCTGTCGACCTTCTTCAGCCAGGCCTCGGCGCCGGCGAAGTCGCGCTGCTGCTCGGCCGCCTGGGACAGCAGCAGGTAGGCCTGCACCAGGCCCTGGTCACCGCCGGCCGGCGGGGTCTCGTCCGGGCCGTCATCGTCGTCGTCCTGTGCGGCGGTGCCGCTCGAACCCCGGGCCGGCATGCTCTCCAGGGTGCCGCTGGTCGAGCGCTGCACGTACTGCATCAGCGCGGCCTGCGCCTCCTTCGGGCGGTGCAGCTCCAGGTGCAGCGCGCCCAGCGTCAGCCAGGGTGTCGGCAGCTGCGGGTCGGTGCGCGTCACCGCCTCGAGCTGCGGCACCGCATCGGCATAGCGCTGGGCGGAGTTCAGCACCCGGGCGTAGACGAGGCGGAACGAGGTGTTCTTCGGCTGCGCTTCCAGGAAGTCGTTGACCAGCGGCTCCACCGGCTGGCCGGTCGTCAGCAGCTCGAGCGCGAGCAGGGCCGGGCCCTCGGCGTTGCGGTCGAGCTGATGGGCCTCCTTCGCCAGCTCGAAGGCGCGCGGCGCATTGCCGGCGGCGAGCCAGGCCCGGCCGATCGCGGTGCGCGCGGCGGCGCGGGTGTCGGGCGACTCGAGGGCGGGGGCCAGCAGCGCCTGCAGCTGCTCGGCCGTCTGCGTCTTGTCCGGGGCGCGTGCCAGCAGGCGCGGCAGCGAGGCGATCAGCGGCGCGCGCTCGCCGGGCGGCGTGGCGGCGAGCATCGCCCGCACCGGCTCGCCGATCTCGGCCGGGCGGTTCAGCGCGATGAGCAGCCGCACCTGGTAGCCCATGGCCTCGACCGAATCGGGGATCGCGGCGCGCCAGGCCTGGGCCGCTGCCAGGGCCTGGTCGCCGGCGCGGGCCTGCAGCGCGATCTCGGTGGCGCGGCGGAACAGCTCGGGGTCGCGCGCCTTGCGGGCCGCGTCCAGCAGCACCTGGTAGGCGGTGCCGACCTCGCCGGAGCGCAGCTCCATCTCGCCGATCAGCAGCTGGTAGAACATCGGCGCGTCGAGGGTGGAGTTCTCGAACGGCTCGGGCGCGGGGGCGCTCGCGCCCGTCTCCGCCGGGACCGCCCGGTCGGACTGGGCGTGCGCGGTGACGCCCTGCATGAGTGCCAGCGCACAGGCCGCCGCGACCGCTGCGCGCGTCGCGTGGGGAACGAGGGAAAGGGCCGGCATGCAATGCTCCTGAAACCGTGGATGATTCTAGGGGCCCCGGCCGCACGGATGCGGATCATTGCCCCTGCCAGCCGGTCCGACCGCATCGCCCCCCGATAATTCCCCCCCGCATGCCAGAACTTCCCGAGGTCGAGGTCACCCGCCAGAGTTTCGCCGAGCGCATCGCCGGCGCGCGGGTGACGGCCGCGCGCCTGGGCAAGCCGCTGCGCTGGCCGCTCGGCCGCGAGCCGGCCGAGCTGGCGGGGCTGCAGGTCGGCGAGGCGAGCCGCCGAGGTAAATATTTGTGGCTGCCGCTCAGCGGCGGCCCCGCGGCCGGCGGCCTGCTGATGCACCTGGGCATGTCGGGCTCGCTTGCCTTCAGCGACGACCCGGGCCCGCCGGGCACCCACGACCACTTCGACCTGGCCACCACGCACGGGACGCTGCGCCTGACCGATCCGCGCCGTTTCGGGGCGGTGGTGTGGTCCGAGGCGCTGGACGGCGGCACGGCGGGCAAGCTGATCGCCGGGCTGGGGCTGGAGCCGTTCGACCCGGCCTTCACCGGCGCGCACCTGCATGCGGCGCTGCAGCGGCGCCGGGTGTCGATCAAGCAGGCGCTGCTGGCGGGCGACATCGTCGTCGGCGCCGGCAACATCTACGCCTGCGAGGCGCTGTTTGCCGCCGGCATCAGCCCGCGCCTGCGCAGCGACCGCCTGAGCCGCCCGCGCGCGCAGCGCCTGGCAGAGGCGGTGCGCACGACGCTGTCACGCGCCCTGGCGCTGGGCGGCTCGACGCTGCGCGACTTCCGCGACGCCCATGGCATGGCCGGGGCCTTCCAGCTGCAGGCGGCCGTCTACGGCCGCGCGGGCGAGCCCTGCCACGTGTGCGCTACCCCGATCCGCCGCATCGTGCAAGGCCAGCGCGCCACGTACTACTGCCCGCACTGCCAAAGGAATTGACACTTCGGCGGGACGCCGGGTGTCCAGATGTTTCCGTGGGATGGCGCTCGACGCCCTTGCGCTACCATGAAGGCGCGAGGCGCCTCTTTCCTGCGCGCTCGCCCATCCATGCCATCTTCCTTTGCCAGCAGCGTCGACGAGTTGGGCCAGTGGCGTCTTGCGATCGGACGCCGGCTCGATGAACTCGGCCGTTTCCTCAGCGAATACGACCTGGCCGATCCGGCAGCCAGCGAGTCGCTGGACGCGCTGCGGCGCAGCCTGGTGGGCGAGAAGCTGGTCGTGGCCTTCGTGGCCGAGTTCTCGCGCGGCAAGTCGGAGCTGATCAACGCGATCTTCTTTTCCGACACCGGCCGCCGCGTGCTGCCGGCCACGCCGGGCCGCACCACGATGTGCCCGGTCGAGCTGGGCTACGAGCCCGAGGAGGCGCCGGCGCTGGCGCTGCTGCCGATCGCGACCCGGCTCGAAGGCCTTTCGCTCGCCGAGATGCGCATGCAGCCCAAGGCCTGGGGCCACATCCCGCTCGACGTCAACTCGCCCGACCAGCTCACCGAGGCGCTGCGCGAGGTGATGCGCACCCAGTGGGTGTCGGTCGACGACGCGCGCGCGCTCGGCTTCTGGAGCGACGAGAACACCGAGGACAACCCGCCGACCAACGACGCGGGCGAGGTCGAGGTGCCGGCCTGGCGCCACGCGATGATCAACTACCCCCACCCGCTGCTGCAGCGCGGCCTGGTGGTGCTGGACACGCCGGGGCTGAATGCGATCGGCGCCGAACCCGAGCTGACGCTGAGCCTGCTGCCCGCGGCGCATGCCATCGTCTTCATCCTGGGCGCCGACACCGGCGTCACCAAGTCCGACATGACGATCTGGCGCGACCACCTGGGCGCGCCGTCGAGCACGGCCTTCGTGGTGCTGAACAAGATCGACGCGCTGCAGGACCCGCTGGCCACCGCCGAGCGGGTGCAGGAGCAGATCGAGCAGCAGCGCCAGTCCACCGCGCGCACGCTGGACGTGGCGGGCGAGCGCGTCTTCCCGCTGTCGGCGCGCCAGGCGCTGGCCGCGCGCATCGACGGCGACCTGCCGGCGCTCGCTCAGAGCCGCCTGCCGCTGCTCGAGGAAGCGCTCGGCGCGCAGCTGCTGCCGCAGCGCCGCGAGGTGCTGCAGCAGACGGTGATGGAGGCGGCCGGCCGCATGGAAGCGCAGGTCAACCGCCGCCTCGGCGACCGCCGCCGCCAGATGGCCGAGCAGGTGCTCGAGCTGCGCGGCCTGCGCGGCAAGAGCGGCGCCAAGGTCCGGCTGATGCTGGAGCGGGTGCAGGCCGAGACGGCCGAGTTCGAGCAGTGCACGGCGCGCCTGCAGGCGATGCGCATGGTGCACACCCGGATGCTGAAGAACGCGCTGCTCGACCTGACCAGCGACCGCCTGCGCCAGGAGGTGGGCGAGATGCAGGCCGCGATGACCGCCTCGCTGCTGCACCTGGGCGCGAAGAAGGCCTTCATCGCGCTGTGCGCGCGGCTGCGCGAGCTGCTGGAGACCGCGCAGGTGCGCGGCGCCGAGATCCACGACATGCTGCAGGCCTCGTTCGCGAAGCTGAACGCCGAGTTCGGCTTCAGCCTCGCGGTGACGAAGACACCCGATTTCAGCCGCTTCATCAACGACCTGACGCTGATCCAGCGCAACTACGTGCAGTACCTCGGCCTGACGCAGGCGCTGCGCCTGTCGCAGCCGAAGTTCATGGAGCAGTTCCGGCGCATGCTGGTCTCCAAGCTGCGCGTGGTGTTCGAGAACGCGAGCGGCGAGTTCGAGCTCTGGAACAAGACCGCCTCGGCCCAGGTGGACTCGCAGCTGCGCGAGCGCCGCCGCGGCTTCCGCCGGCGCCGCGAGGCGCTGGAGCGCATCCAGTCCGCCGCCGGCGACCTGGAGCAGCGTCTGGCCGAGCTGGAAGCGCAGGACACGCAGCTGCAGCAGCTGCAGGCGCGCAGCACCGAGCTGCTGAACCGCCTGAAGCGGCAGGCCGAGCAGGTCCTGGACGGCGTCCCGCCGGCGAGCGGCGCCATCCCCTTGTACGCTGCCCAGGCCTGACCCCGCCCGAGTGAGCACCCCGCAGGACCGTTTCGCCGCGCCGCTGGTCGCGTGGCAGCGCACCCATGGCCGGCACACGCTGCCCTGGCAGCGCACGCGCGACCCGTACCGCGTCTGGCTGTCGGAGATCATGCTGCAGCAGACCCAGGTCGCGACCGTGCTGGGCTACTACGAGCGCTTCCTGCAGCGCTTCCCCGACGTCGCCGTACTGGCCGCTGCCTCGCAGGACGAGGTGCTGGCGCTGTGGAGCGGCCTCGGCTACTACAGCCGGGCGCGCAACCTGCACGCCTGCGCGCGGGCGGTGGTGTCGGAGCACGGCGGCGTCTTTCCGCGCAGCAGCGAGCTGCTGCAGACCCTGCCCGGCATCGGCCGCTCGACCGCCGCGGCGATCGCCGCCTTCTGCTTCGGCGAGCGGGTGGCGATCCTCGACGGCAACGTCAAGCGCGTGCTGACGCGCTTCCTCGGCTTCGACGGCGACCTGGCCGAGGCGCGCCAGGAGCGGCGCCTGTGGGACGAGGCGACGCGGCAGCTGCCGCACGACGGCATCGAGGCGTACACGCAGGGCCTGATGGACCTCGGCGCGACGCTGTGCCTGGCGCGCTCGCCGAGCTGCCTGCTGTGCCCGGTGCAGGCGCACTGCGTGGCGCTGCGCGAAGGCGCGCCCGAGCGCTACCCGGTGAAGACGCGCAAGCTCAAGCGCGGCCAGCGCAGCAATGCCTGGCTGTGGCTGCAGTGGGGCGAGCGGCTGTGGCTCGTGCAGCGGCCCGACAGCGGCGTCTGGGCCGGGCTGTGGAGCCTGCCGGAGTTCGACACGCCCGAGGCGCTGGACGCCGCGGCCCGCGACTGGCCGGGCACGCCGTTCGGCCTGCCGCGCTTCACCCATGTGCTGACCCACCTGGACTGGACGCTGCAGCCGGTGCGCTGGACGCTGCCGCCGGCGACGACGGCACGTGCCGCGGCCCAGGTCACCGGCGGCCTGGGTGCGGGCAGCGCGGGCCGGTGGGTGACGCTGGAGGAGGCGCTCGCGATGGGCCTGCCGGCGCCGCTGCGCAAGCTGCTGCTGAACGCCCCGGCGGTGCCTACTTGACCACGCCCTTGCTGCGCAGGAACTCGTCGACGAGCTGAAGGCGGACGGCGGCGTCCGGCAGCTCCATCAGCTTCTGCTTGGCGGCCAGCGAGATCGGCAGGATCTCGCACCAGCGGTTCGCGACCCATCCGGCGTTGTCGAACTGGAAGGGCTTGAGGAAGGGCTCGGCGCCCTGCTGCTTCAGCGTCGCGATGGCGTTCGCGAGGCCACGCACGGTCTCGACCATCGCATCCGTCGGCAGCGTCGCCTCGTCCTCGTCGAGCAGCGCGATCTGCGAGAGCCACAGGCCGTCGGCCTGCTGCTTCATCCCGCTCATCTCGAAGCGCTGCATGCCGCGGCAGCGCACGTGCAGGATGCCGGGCTGGGTGCTGTCCACGTCGAGCAGCTCGGCGAGCACGCCGGTCTCTTCCAGCGCGACCGGCTCGCCGGGCTTGCGCACCTCGCTGCCCTGGCGCAGCGCGACCACGCCGAAGGGCTTGTGCGTGCGCAGGCAGGCGCTCATCAGGTCGAGGTAGCGGGCCTCGAACACCTTGAGGGTCAGCAGCCCGCCTGGAAACAGGACCGCCTGCAACGGGAACAACGGGACGTCGGAGGGGGCGGCGGTGGTGATGGGTTGGTCAGAAGTCATGCACGACGCGGCCTCGTGGGCCACGGGATCAATCGCGGGCGTCGAGCTCGCGGTGGCGAATCAATGTACCGCTGCGGGCGGCAAAACGCTTCGCCAGGGATTCGGTGAGGTAGACCGAACGGTGCTGGCCGCCGGTGCAGCCGATGGCCACGGTCAGATAGCTGCGCTGGTCGCGTTCGAAGGACGGCAGCCAGCGCGCGATGAAGGCCTCGATCTGGGCCAGCATCTCGGCCACCTCGGGCTGCGCCTCGAGGTAGGCGGCGACCTCGGCGTCGCGGCCGGTGAGCGGGCGCAGCTCGCGGATGTAGTGCGGGTTGGGCAGGATGCGCACGTCGAACACGAAGTCGGCGTCGAGCGGCACGCCGTGCTTGAAGGCGAAGGATTCGAAGACCAGGGTCAGGCGGTGCGCGGTCGCCTGCACCAGGTCGCGCATCCACAGCCGCAGCTGGGCCGGGCGCAGCTGGCTGGTGTCGACCACGGTGGAGACCTCGCGCAGCTCGGCCAGCAGTTCGCGTTCGAGCTCGATCGCCTCGGTGAGGGCGCGGTGGCCGTCGGTGACTTTGTCGTCCTTGCGCCGGCCGGGCGACTGCAGGGCCGCCTCCTGCGAGAGCGGGTGCGGGCGGCGCGATTCGGAGAAGCGGCGCACCAGCGTGTCGGTGTTGGCGTCGAGGAAGACGGAGCGGATCGCGACGCCCTCGCCGCGCAGCTCGTCGATGAGGGGCAGCAGGTGGGGCAGCGAGCCGGCGCTGCGCACGTCGACCGCGATCGCGACGCGGCGCATCAGGCGCTCGTGCTCGAGGCGCAGGAAATCGCGCAGCAGCTCGGGCGGCAGGTTGTCGACGCAGAAGAAGCCGGCGTCCTCGAGCGCATGCAGCGCGATCGACTTGCCGGAGCCGGAGATGCCGGTGACGAGCACGACCTCGTTCGGCGCAAGGCCGGCCGGCGCGGCGGAGGCGGCGGGTGAGCTCATGATTTCTTGCGGCCGCGCGCGCCCGCGGAGGCGTTGGCGCCGGCGGCGGGGACGGCGTCGGCGGCGACCGCGAGCATTTCCTGCGCATGGGCGAGGCTCGTGCCCGACATGCGTTCGCCGCCCAGCATGCGCGCGATCTCGGCCACGCGCACCTCGCCGGCGACGGCCTCGACCTCGCTGTGGGTGTGGCCGCCCTCGGTGCGCTTGGCGACGACGAAGTGGTGGTCGGCGCAGGCGGCGACCTGCGGCAGGTGGGTCACGGCCAGCACCTGGCGGTCGCGGCCGAGCTGCTTCATCAGGCGGCCCACGGTGTCGGCCACGGCGCCGCCGACGCCGGAGTCGATCTCGTCGAAGATCAGCGTGCCGGCGGCCTCGGCGCCCTGCGACAGCTGGCTGGTGGTGACGGCGATGGCCAGCGCGATGCGCGAGAGTTCGCCGCCGGAGGCCACCTTGCCCATCGGGCGGGGCGTGCTGCCGGCGTGGCCGGCGACGAGGAACTCGGCGGATTCGAGGCCGAAGGACTGCGGGGTGTCCTGCGCGACCAGGGCGACCTCGAAGCGGCCGCCGGCCATGCCGAGCTGCTGCATCGCGTTCGTCACGGCGGCCGCGAGCCGGGGTGCGGCGCTGCGGCGGGCTTCGGAGACGCGCTTCGCTTCGGCGCTGAAGGCCGCGTGGGCCTGCTTCAGCGCGGCGTCGAGGCCGTCGAGGTCGGTGGCGGCATCGAGGGCGCGCAGCTCGTCCTTCCACTGCGCGAGCAGCGCCGGCAGCTCCGCCGGCGGGCGGCGGTAGCGGCGCGCCAGGCTCATCCAGGCCGACAGGCGATCGTCCAGCTCTTGCAGGCGGTCGGGGTCGAGCTCGGTGTGGTGCAGGTAGCTGGCCAGCGTGTGGGCGGCGTCCTGCAGCTGGACCTGGGCGCTTTGCAGCAGGTCGGCGACGGCGGCGAGGCGCGGGTCGTACTCGCGCACGTCGTTCAGGGCGTCGACGGCGCTGCCGGTCAGGCCTTCGGCGTTGACCTCGGCCTCGCTGAGCGCGTCGACCGCCTGGCGGGCGGCGTCCATCAGGGCCTGCGAGTGCGACAGGCGCTGGTGGTCGGCGTTCAGGCCGTCCCACTCGTCGTCGCCGGGGGCGAGCTTGTCGAGCTCGCCGATCTGCCAGGCGAGGCGCTCGCGTTCGCGCTCGAGGTCGGCCTGCTGGGTGCGGGCCTTGTCGAGCGCGTCGCCGGCGGCCTTCCAGGTGGACCAGACGGCGGCGAGCGGGGCGGTGTCGACGCCGGCGTAGGCGTCGAGCAGGGCGCGCACCGAGGCGCTGCGGGTGAGGCTTTGCCAGGCGTGCTGGCCGTGGATGTCGACCAGGTGGTCGGCGGCCTCGCGCAGCTGGGCGACGGTGGCGGGGCTGCCGTTGACCCAGGCGCGGCTCTTGCCCTGGGCGTCGATGACGCGGCGCAGCAGCAGGGTATCGCCGGCGCTGTCGAAGCCGGCGTCGTCGAGCCAGGCGGCGAGGCTGGCGGGGGCGTCGAACTCGGCGCTGATGTCGGCGCGGGCGGCGCCTTCGCGCACCACGCCGGCGTCGCCGCGGCTGCCGAGGGCGAGCTGCAGGGCGTCGATGAGGATGGACTTGCCGGCGCCGGTCTCGCCGGTCAGCACCGAGAAGCCGCCGGCCAGGTCGACCTCGAGCGAGGTGACGATGACGAAGTCGCGCAGGGCGAGGCGTTTCAGCATGATGAAGAAGTCAAAGACCGGCGTTCCAGTGGAGCTTGCCGCGCAGGGTGGCGTAGTAGCTCCAGCCGCGCGGGTGCAGGAAGCGCACCTGGTGGGCCGAGCGGCGGACCTTGATGCGGTCGCCGTGCAGCAGGCTGGCCAGGCTTTGCATGTCGAAGCTGACGCTGGCGTCGCGGCCGGCGAGGATCTCGATGCAGACCTCGCCGGTGTCGGGCAGGACGATGGGGCGGTTGGACAGGTCGTGGGGCGCGATCGGCACCAGCACCCAGGCGGCGATGCCGGGGTGGAGGATGGGGCCGCCGGCCGAGAGGGCGTAGGCGGTGGAGCCGGTGGGCGAGCCGACGATCAGGCCGTCGGCGCGGTGGTTGGCGACGAATTCGTCGCCGATGTCGATCTTCAGCTGCACCATGCTGGCGGTGGCGCCGCGGCTGACGACGACGTCGTTCATCGCGATGCCTTCGAAGATGACGCGGCCGTCGCGCCAGACGCCGCCTTCGAGCATGGTGCGGCGTTCTTCCTCGTAGTCGCCGGCGATCATCGGGGCGAGGGCTTCCTCGAACTGGTCGATGGGGACGTCGGTGATGAAGCCGAGGCGGCCCTGGTTGATGCCGACCAGGGGCAGGTTGTAGCGGGCGAGCTGGCGGGCGATGCCGAGCATGGTGCCGTCGCCGCCGACGACGACGGCGAGGTCGCACTGGCGGCCGAGCTGCTCGGGCGAGAGGGCGGGGTAGTCGGTGAGGCCGGTGTTGAGGGCGGTTTCGGCTTCGAGGGAGACCTCGAGCCCCTGCCGGCCCAGAAATTGCGCGATGTCCTGCAGCACCCCGCGCATTCCCAGGGCCTGGTATTTCCCCACCAGCGCGGCATGTCGAAAACGGGTCGGCATGCGCGGGATTACACCACAGCGACCCCCTGGGACCGGGGCGAAAATCGGCTCACGCCTACAATGAAACCATGCTGGACGAGCGCGCCAAAACACTGCTGAAGACGCTGGTCGAACGCTACATCGCCGACGGGCAGCCGGTGGGGTCGCGCACCTTGTCGCGCGCCTCGGGGCTGGACCTGTCGCCGGCGACGATCCGCAACGTGATGGCCGACCTGGAGGAGCTGGGGCTGATCGCGAGCCCTCACACCAGCGCGGGGCGGATTCCGACGGCCCGGGGTTACCGGTTGTTCGTCGACACCATGCTGACGGCGCAGCCGCTGGACCTGGCGCGCGGGGCGGCGCCGATCGAGCAGCCGCAGCTGCAGCCGGACCAGCCGCAGCGGGTGATCGCGAATGCGGCGCAGCTGTTGTCCAGCCTGTCGAGCTTCGTGGGGGTGGTGACGGCGCCGCGCAAGGCGAGCGTGTTCCACCACATCGAGTTCCTGCGGCTGTCGGAGCGGCGGGTGCTGGTGATCCTGGTGGCGCCGGACGGCGACGTGCAGAACCGGGTGATCTTCACGGCGCAGGACTACACGCAGGGCCAGCTGATCGAGGCGAGCAACTACCTGACCTCGCACTACGCCGGCCTGACGATCGAGGAGGTGCGCGAGCGCCTGAAGCGCGAGGTGGATGCGCTGCGCGGCGAGATCGCGGCGCTGATGCAGGCGGCGGTGCAGGCGGGTAGCGAGGCGATCGCCGACAGCCAGGAGCAGGTGGTGATCTCCGGCGAGCGCAACCTGCTGACGGTGCAGGATTTCAGCAGCGACATGGGTTCGCTGCGCAAGCTGTTCGACCTGTTCGAGCAGAAGACGCAGCTGATGCGGCTGCTGGACGTGAGCAGCCGCGCCGAGGGCGTGCGCATCTACATCGGCGGCGAGAGCATGGTGGTGCCGTTCGAGGAGCTGTCGGTGGTGTCGGCACCGTACGAGGTGAACGGGCAGGTGGTGGGCACGCTGGGGGTGATCGGGCCGACGCGCATGGCGTACGACCGGATGATCCAGATCGTGGACATCACGTCGCGGCTGGTGAGCAATGCACTGAGCCAGAAGTAGGCGCTGCGGGCGGGTTCGGGCACCTACAATCCACGCTCCTTTCCCCGAGGGCCGTTAGCTCAGTTGGTCAGAGCAGAGGACTCATAATCCTTTGGTCGTTGGTTCAAGTCCAACACGGCCTACCAACACGATCAGGGACGTGGCGTTGATTGCCAATCACGCCCCATGATTCCCGGACGGGGAGGAGATCAAGGATGGACTGGCAGCCGATCTCGGAGTCGAAGCTCTGGGACGAGATCAACGGTGCTGAAGCGCGCATGAGCCCCCAGCAGGACAGGGTTTGGGCAGCGATTCGAGTCGACCCGCAAAAGTGGCAGCTTCAGCCGTGGGGTGCGCCAGGAAACGGCTTCTGGGTGGTCGCCATTTTGGGTCAAGTCGTCCTCTGGTACAACGACATTGAAGATGGATTCAACTGCTCTCGGTACAGCGAGCACGGCGTCATTTCGGACTACTGGTGCAACCAGCACGATCTTGAACACGCCGTGCAGCGCCTCATCAACATGATCGAGACAGGAAGGCCTCTCGACGGCGCGATGGGGCCACCCCGCGTGCTCGACTAACCGACGTTGACGATCCGCCGCTTCTGACCGGCGGTTGCCTCGCGTGGTCGCCCGGTGGCAAGCCTGAGCAGGCATGGGCCGCACTGTTCTCGAGGCGCTATGGGCCTGACCAATACAAGTCAAGTACGAAGGGAACGATCAGGCCGAACAGGAGGAATGGCCGGCGCGTTGCAACCGCAAGAGCGATGCATGCCGCGGCGCTGCCGAAGACCGATAGCAACCTCATGTACTGCCCAGCGAGGAACCAGTCGTAGCCAGTGAAAATCGCGACACCGAGATACGCCAGCACCTGCAGGACGACGAGAACACCCTCGATATTGGCCAGACGTTCTCGCCACGTGTTGGCGCGGTAAGGTCCTTCAAGCATCGGTAGACCCTGCTGAAGAGGGATTGATACAAGAGCGCCGGCTGAGTCCAATGGGCTCGCAGGGTACCGCTTCGAGCGGCCACCTGCCCTTGGGGTACCTGACATTGAACCAACGAATGACCCACCTCAGTATTGCGCTCAAGTTCCTCGCGGCGATTTTTGTGGCGGTGATCATCTCGGTGCTGCTGACATTCCTGCTGACGTTGACAGGGATCCACTCCCCACTGCTCACTGGCTACATCTTCCCCTTTTTCTACGCCGTCACCTCAGAGGGGGCAAGCATCGTGTCCTCGCCGGGCATCTCGACTCTGATGGAATTGGCTGGCGTCGGCGTCGCGTACTCGATCTGGTTGCGCCGTGTCCCCGGACAGAAGAGCACCGTGACGAGTGCCGCGATCGCAGTGCTCGCCGTGGCAACGGTTAACTTCCTCTGGATGAGTTTGCTGGGCCTCTCCGTGATTCCCATCCATCTGAATATTCGAATGTAGCTTCGGGGCTCATGAGCCGGTCGCGTCCGTGTCTTGCACGTCAGGCTTGAGACTGCCCACTTCAGACTTGAGACCGCCTGTTCTCTCAGGCCGCCGTGGCGATCGACGGCGGCAAGTTCAAGGCGGTCAACAGCCGCGACCGCAACTTCAGCCGGCACCACCTGATGCCGAAGCCGCTGACTTCGAACGCGAAGGCCAGAGGCCGCTTCGACAAGCGCGACTTCATCGACATCGCCAAGGACGACGAGTGCCAGTGCCCAGCGGGCCAGCGCGCGGTGTACCGCTTCACGCGAGAAGAGAACGGCCAGCAGACCCGGCGCCACAGGAGCAGCGCATGCCCGCAGTGCCCGATGAAGGCGCTGTGCACGCCCAGCGACAGGCGTTATTTCGAGCTCTTCGCGGCACTCTCGATCACTTCGACGACGCTCTGAGGCTTCGAGATGTACACCGCGTGGCTCGCGACGACCTCCTTGACGGTGGCGTTGGCGCGCCTGGCCATCGTGGCCTGAAGGGTCGGGGGGATGGTCTTGTCTTGCGTGGCAATGACGTACCACGCCGGCTTCTGCTTCCAGCCCGGCGCCGTGACGGTCTGGACCGCCGCCTCGCCGCCCCACGGCAGCTGGGAATCCGCCAGGAAGCCGGCATCCGCCACCGAGAGGTCTCCTGCGAAAGCCTGGTGGAACTTGTCGCGTTGAATCGCAAAGTAACCCCCGGCAATGGGAGCGATGGGGGGCGGGTTGTCGCGCGTCGCATCGCCGAGCAGCCCCTTCACCGACTCACCGGCGTCAGGCGCGAAAGCCGCGACGTAGACCAGGCTGGCGACCTTGGGGTCGGTGCCTGCCTCGGTGATGACGGCACCCCCGTAGGAGTGCCCGACCAGAACCACAGGACCGTCCTGCTGGGCGATCACTTCCTTGGTGAGGGCGACGTCATCCATCAGCGACACGGTGCGGTTTTGCACCACCGCGACGTTGTAGCCGTCCTTCTTGAGTCGCTGGTAGACGCCTTGCCAGCCTGACCCGTCCACGAACGCGCCGTGCACGAGAACCACGTTCTTGACCTTGGCCGCATCCGCGGCAGAAGAGTGGCCCGCCACCATGGCCAGGCCGACCGCCAGCAGGACTTGAGAGATTCGTTTCACGGAAGTGCTCCTGAAAAGTTGAAGCTGCCGAGCCGTTGGGATGGCTCGCTTTCATGTCGCTCGCTTGATCGCTCGAGAAGGTGCGAGCCATGAAGAAGATACTGATCCCTGTCGTCGCCGACCACGACTTTGTATGATCTGACGTATGCCTCGGAGGCATAGCAGGAGACCTCGCATGGAGCTGCGGCATTTGCGTTTTTTCGTGGCCGTTGCCGAGGAAGGCAGCCTCCTGGCGGCTGCGCAGGGCCGGCTGCATACCTCCCAACCTTCGCTGAGCCGGCAGATTCGCGATCTCGAAGCAGAGGTGGGTGTGAAACTCCTGGAGCGCCAGGCGCGCGGTGTCGCGCTCACCCCGGCGGGAAGGGTGTTCTTCGATCACGCGCGTCTGGCGCTTGCACAGGTCGAGGCCGCGACCGAGGGGGCAAGGCGAGCAGACCAGCCGGAGAAGGTCTCCCTGTCGCTCGGATTCCTGCCCGGCCAGGAAGTGGTCTGGTTGCCCCATGCGCTGCGCATCCTCCGGGAAGAAGGGGCGGGAGCCGAAATCACGCTCTCCAGTCAGTCATCACCGGACCTCGCAGCGGGCCTGATGTGCGGCAAGCTGGACATTGCCTTTTTGCGTCGGGAAGCGAACGCGACCAGCCTTTCATTCAAGCTCCTCGCCAAGGAGCCGCTCATCGCTCTTGCCCGCGGGCCATCGCCTGACGGCACGCAGGAAGATCAGGCCACAAGACCTCGCTCGGGAGATCTACGTCAGCTCGGCGCGGATCTCTCCCGTGCTGAAGTCCGTGATCCAGGACTACGCGCGCAAGAGCGGGATCACGCTCAAGGCCGAGTACGAAGGCGAGAACCTCCCGGCAGGGATGTCACTCGTGACGTCCACCGGTGGGGTCACGCTGATCCCGCTGTATGCCCAGAACATGCTGACGCCCAATGTGGTGGCTCGGGCCCTGGACGGCGTGTCGCCCACGATCGACCTCGTCCTCGGCTACAAGAGCGAGAACTCGTCACCGCTGCTTCAGCGATTTCTAGGTCGCGCCGACGAGTTGGTGGCCTGCGTCGAGGGGCAAAGCGTCATCCAATACGCCGTGTAGCGAAGATGTTGGCGTGCCTCTCGTCGAACGCAGCGCCGTCACGTGCTGCACGACGAAGGCGGCATCGCGGGCGACACCGGAGAAGCGCCCGGACCCCCAGGTGTGCAGCCACGGCAGCCCGATGAAGTAGAGACCGGGCACGCGCGTCACGCCGCGCTCGTGCACCGGGTGGCCGCGGCCGTTGAAGACCGGCGCATCGAGCCAGCGAAAATCGGGCGCGAAGCCGATGCACCACACCACGCTCGTGATGCCCGCGCCGCTCAGCGACAGGGTCTCGCGCTCCTCGGCCGGCTGCCACACCGGCTCGTAGACGCTCGCCGGCGGCGCCTGCAGGCCCCGCTCGGCGATGTGGCGGTCGATCGAGGCGTTGATGCCGTTGTAGGTGCGATCGGCCTGGTCGAGCACCTCGCGCAGGCGCGGCGCGAAGCGCAGCGTGTCGCCGTCGGCATCGAGGCCGGTGAGCGCGCCATGGAGCTGCATGCCTTCGGCGGCGAAGCGGCGCAGGTCGATGTCGCGCCCGCCGTCGCGGCCCGTCACGTAGTGGTTGGTGTTGTCGCGCACGCCTTCCCGCAGCGGATGCCGGCCCACCGGCATGTCGTAGTAGCCCATGTCGGCCAGCCAGTCGACCACGTCGCGGCCGCGGTAGAAGCGCGCGCAGCGCGGCGCATCGCCCACCGCCAGCACAACCTCGCGGCCTGCGAGGTGCAGGTCCTCCGCGATCTGCGCGCCGCTCTGGCCGGAGCCGACCACCAGCACCTTACCCGGCGGCAGCCGCGCGGCGTTGCGGTACTGCGCCGAATGGATCTGCATCACCTGCGCCGGCAGCCGCTCGGCCAGGCGCGGCACGATGGGATCGTGGTAGCCGCCCGAGGCGACGACGACCTGCTGCGCGGAGCATTCGCCCTCGCTGCTGCGCACGAGGAACCCGCCTTCGGGCAGCGGCTTCACCAGCTCCACCGCCACGCCTTCGCGCAGCGGCGCATCCACGTGAGCGCGGAAGGCGTCGAGGTACTGCACGATCTCGTCGCGCTTCATGAAGCCGTGCGGGTCGTCGCCGCGGTACGGATGGCCCGGCAGCGCGCACTGCCAGTTGGGCGTGACAAGGCAGAAGCTGTCCCAGCGCTGGGTGTGCCACACATGCATCGCACGGTGCTTCTCGAACACCACGTGTTCGATGCCTTCGGCACGCAGGCCGTGGCTGATGGACAGGCCGGCCTGGCCGCCGCCGACAACGACGACGTCGTGATGAGGCAGGGTGGGGTGCTTCATGTCGGTACTCCGGGTGAAGGGTCAGGCAGCTTCGAACGCCAGCACGCGCACGCGGGCTTCGGCGTCGTCGGCGAAGGGGGCGGCATGGGCCTCCGTCTGCAGCAACTGGTCGGCAGCGCGCGAGCAGGCGAAGCCGAACTTCTCGCGCACACGCTCGCTCGCGATGGCGGTGGCCTCGCGCACGCGCTGCAGCAGCTCGGGCAGCGGATAGTCCTCGCCGGGGGTGAGGTAGTCGTGGATCACCAGCGAGGGCGAGTAGCAGAGGGTCTCGCTGTCATCGGGCCAGCGGAGGCGGTAGTGCATGGCGGGCATGGGGGCGGTCTCAGAGGGTGAGGGTTTCGGCAGGCGCGTCGGTCGACGCGTGCAGCGTGCGCAGGTACCAGGTCTCATGCAGCGCAGCGCTGCGCTCCCAGCTGTGGGCCACGCACACCGGCGGCGGCGCGGTGAGCCTCGGCATGCAGGCGGCCGCGCGCAGGCCGGCGGCGATGGACTCGATGCGCTCCGGCTCGCACCAGACGACGGACAGCGCATCGCGGAGGTGCTCGGTGAACGGCGGGCGGTTCGACACCAGCACCGGCGTGCCGCAGGCCAGCGCTTCCAGCGCGACGAGACCGAAGCCTTCGACCAGTGAGGGCATGGCGAGAACGTTGGCGCGGCGCATCAGCGTGGGAAGCATGTCGTCGGGCAGTGGGCCGGTGCGCAGCACGGGCGCATCGGGCCCTTCGCCCAGGCCGAGGTCGCTCACGGCCTGTTGCCATGCGCGGCGTGCGCCGCTGTGGTCGAGCATGCTGGCGCCTCCGGCCACCACGAGGCGGGCCTGTGCCCACGCCGGGTCGTCGCGGCGCAGCGCGGCGAAGGCGTGCAGCACACGCACGGTGTTCTTGCGCCCCTCCACGCCGCCGACCAGCAGGCACACCGGGCCTGCTGGGTCCGCCAGCCCGAGAGACTGCAGGCGCGGCGCATCGAGCGGTTCGGCCAGCGGCCGGTAGCGGCGCAGGTCGACGCCGTTGAGCATGCGCGCCGGCAGCACGCCGAAGTGCTCGCGGAAATGCGCGCACCAGGTGTCGCTGACGCAGGCCACGCCGGCGGCAGCACGCCAGGCGCGCGCCTGCCAGCGGTTGAGCGTCTCCTGCTCGAAGACGTCGAGGTGGTGCACGGTGCGCAGCCAATGCGGCAAGCGAACCCCGCGCTCGCACAGCAAGGCGAGCGCGTTGCCGCTGATGCTGTCCTGTGCATGCAGCAGGTCGAAGCCGCCTCGCCGCAGCAAGGCAGGCAACGACGCCATCAGGGCCTCAATGCGCTGTCGCACCTGCTCCACCAGGTCGCCGGCCAGCACCGGCAGGCGGATCAGCTCGACCGGAAACGCCGTGGCGCGGAAAAGCGATTCGCCCGGCTCGGCCGAAGCGATCACGGTCACGCGGTGGCCACGCCGCATCAGCGCGTCAGCCAGCTCCAGCGTGTGGATCACGCCGCCGCGCGGGCGCACCGAGTGCGTGAGCAATGCGAGGTTCATGCGGCGGCCTTTTCTGCGAGCAGCGCGTGGGGCGCTGCGCCGATGAAGGGTTCGGCCGCCAGGTCCCACAGCGCCGTCTGTGTGTCGCCCAGCTGCAGCGTCAGTCGCGCGCCGGGCTGCACGGTGCCGATGTCGGAACAGGCGATGCCCTGCGAATCGAAGACCGCCTGCACCGCCTCGGCCTGCGATTCGCGCACGCTCAGCAGGTAGCCATAGCTCGGGAAGGCGCTGAGCCAGCGCAGGTGCGCGGTGAAGGCGGCATTGCCGGTCTCGTGCCAGCCGGGCGTGCCGGGCGGCAGCGGCAGGCGCGCGAGGTCCACGTGCGCGCCGGCGCCGGAGCATTCCAGCAGCATCAGCAACGTGCCCAGCACGCCGGCCATGCTGATGTCCTTGCCGGCATCGCAGAGACCCGCTTCGGCGATCTCCGGCAGCAGCGCGAGATCGGCGCGCAGGCGCTCGGCCGGCGCCGAGGTCGAGGCGTTCCAGAACGGGTGGCCGGCCTGCCACGCACCGCGCAGGTCCACGGCCATCAGCAGCCGGTCGCCGGGCCGCGCCGCGAAGCTGCTGATCAACCGCCTTGCGCGGCCGAGCACGGCCACCGCGAGCTGGCCCTGGTCCGCGTGCAGGTTGCTGTGGCCACCGACGAGCGGCACACCGTAGCGTTCGCATGCGGCACGCATGCCGGCGAGCAGCTGCTGCGCCACCGCGGGCTCGCCGGCCCACAGCGCATCGACCACCGCCAGCGGCCGACCACCCATCGCGGCGATGTCGCTCAGGTTGACCATCACGCCGCTGTAGCCGGCGAACCAGGGCATCGCGGCGATGAAGTCCTGCACCAGGCCTTCGATGGCGAGCAGCAGGTGGCCCTCGCCAGCATCCGGCAGCACGGCGCAGTCGTCGCCGTTGGGCACGCTGGTGAGGCCGGCCACCGGGCCGAGCTGCGGCAGCACCTCGGCGATGTCGCGCTTGTGTGCGAAGCCGCGGCTGCGGCGCAGCGCATCGGCGAGTTGCGACAGGTGGTCCATCGCCGCTTCAGCCTTGCGTCAACACGAAGCCGGCGTACGGCGTGGTGCACGGCGGGTAGTGCGCGAGCGAGGCGCGCATCCAGCCGTGCGGCCGGCCGTGCAGCTCGCGCATCTCGAGCAGCTCCCAGTGCAGGCGCTCGAAGAGCGGCACGTTCTGCGCCTGCACGTGGGCGAGGAATTCGTCGCAGCCGAGCGCATGCGCGCTGCTCACCGCAAGGCGGATCAGGCTCGTGCCCAGGCGCTTGTGCTGGCGCCAGTCGGCCCGCACTGCCAGGCGCGAGCCCCACCACGCGCCGGGCGCGGCCTGGTGGATGCGCACGGTGCCGATCACTTCGTCGGCTTCGCCTGCGAGGCAGGTGAGCGCGACGAGCGAGCGCGTGCTCGGCTCGAGGCGGTCGATCTCGTCGCGGTCGTCGTGAAGGAAGAGGCCCTGCTCCCCGCAGAACACCTGGCGGCGCAGCGCCAGTGCCTCGCGTTCCATCCACGGGTCGCTCGCCCACTGGATGCGGAACTCCTGCGGCGTGTACGACGGATCGAGCTCGCACCAGGGCTGGGGATGGAGTGCGTGCAGCTGCATCGTGTGCTCCTTCAGGCGGCGAGAGGGGCTTCGTAGCGAGACAAGGTGGAGCAGGCCGCGCAACGCCCGCAGCCCGCCTTGATGTCGCCGGCCCGCAGGCCCGCATCCGCCACCAGCCGACCCAGTGGCTCCAGAACGCTGCGCATGAACCCGGCCGAAGGCGCCGGGCGGTCTTCGAGCGGCGTGCCGCTGATGGGGACGAAGGGCACGACGAAGGGGTAGACGCCCATCGCCAGCAGGCGCGCGCTGGACGCGAGCAGCAGCTCGGCGCTGTCGCCCAGGCCTGCCAGCAGGTAGGTGCTGACCTGCCCCCGACCGAAGACCTTGACCGCGGCCTCGAACGCATCCCAGTAACGCGCCATCGGCACCTCGGCCTTGCCGGGCAGGATCTGGTGCCGCAAGTCGTCGCCGATCACCTCGAGGTGCATGCCCAGCGTGTCGACGCCGGAGTCCTTCAGGCGCTGGAACCACGCGTCGGTGTCGGGCGGCTCGCACTGGGCCTGCAGCGGCAGGTCGACCGCGGCACGGATGGCCTCGGCGCTGTCGCACAGCACTTTCGCGCCACGGTCTGGCGTGGGCGGCGTGCCGGTGGTCATCACCATGTGCTTCACGCCGTCGAGCTCGACGGCGGCCTTTGCCACCTCTGCCAGCTGCGCCGGTGTCTTGTGGGCGATGGTGCGGCCGGCCGCGAGCGACTGGCCGATCGCGCAGAACCTGCAGGCCTTTCGCCGGCTCTCGTAGCGGATGCAGGTCTGCAGCACGGTGGTGGCGAGCACATCGCTGCCGTGCAGCGTGGCGATGTGCGAATACGGAATGCCGTCGGCCGTGCTGCCTGCATAGAACCGAGGCTGGCGCGGGAAGCTCACGCTCGCGATCGGGATGCTGCCGCGGCGCAGCACACTGCGGCCATCGGGCCCGGGTGCGTCGGCGACGAAGGGCGAGCTGAAGGCGGTGTGGGTGTGCACCGGCACCATCAGCGTCACGCCGTCGACCGTCACCGCCTTGTGGTCGGACGGGCCCGCGCCGCCGCGGCGGCTGGCCGCACCCGCGCCGGGATCGAGCAGGCGCAGGCCCTGCGACTGCAACTCGGTCATCAGGGCGCGCGAGGCCTCGGGCATCGCGAGGGCTTCACTCATGGGGCACTCCTTCGGGTGGGGCAAGGTGGGTCTCTTGCAGCGGGGCGCCGGGCCACGGCAAGGTGGTGCTGGCGGCATCGCGCCGGATCGCCAGGCTCAGCAGCTCGGGGCGCGCGTAGTGGCCCACCGAATCCATCATCCGTTTGCGCTTGGCGATGAGCGCCATGTCGAGGTCGGCGATCACCAGGCCTTCGCCTTCGGTCAGCGGCTCGGCGAGGTATTTGCCTTCCGGCGACACGATGGCGGTGTGGCAGCCCCCCCGCAGCGCTCCCTGCAGCTTCTCGTCGGCAGTGACGGCACGCACCTGCGCGTCGTGCAACCAGCCGGTGGCGTTGACGACGAAGCAGCCCGACTCCAGCGCATGGTGGCGGATCGTCACGCCCATCTGGTCGGCGAAGATCTGGCCGACCAGCGAGCCGGGGAACTGCGCGCAGTGGATCTCCTCATGCTGCGCCATCAGCGCGTAGCGGGCGAGCGGGTTGTAGTGCTCCCAGCAGGCGAGTGCGCCGACGCGGCCCACGCGCGTGTCGACGGTGGTGAGGCCGGCGCCGTCGCCCTGGCCCCACACCATGCGCTCGTGGTAGGTCGGCGTGATCTTGCGGCGCTTGAGCAGCAGGCGGCCGTCGGCATCGAAGATCACCTGCGTGTTGTAGAGGCTGCCGTGGTCGCGCTCGTTGACGCCGAGCACGATCACCATGCCGGCCTCGCGCGCGGCGGCCGCCACCGCATCGGTCAGCGGCCCCGGCACCGTGGGCGAGCGCTCCATCAGCAGCAGGTGCGCCGGCCCCTGCTGCACCGGCGGCTGCACGAAGGAGAAGTAGGGGTAGTAGGGCACGAAGGTCTCGGGGAAGACGATCAGCTCCACACCCTGGCGCGATGCCTCGCGCACGGTCTCGAGCACGCGGTGGAGCGTGCCGTCGGCACGCTCCAGATCGGGCGAGATCTGGGCCGCCGCGGCGCGCACCGACTTCTGCTTCGTGCTCATTTCAGAGCGTCCAGGTGTCGAGGATGAATGCGCCTTCCTTGCGGTGCAGGAGCACGACGTCCAGCACGTCGAGTGGGTTGATCGGACGGATGCCCTCGATCAGCGCACCTTCGCCGTGGCCGTAGAGCGCCTGGAGCGCGAAGCGGCAGGCGTAGACCTTGCCGCCCTCGGCGATGAACTTGCCGATCTGCTCGTTGAAGTTCTGGTGGCCGGGGAAGGCGGCGTCGCCCAGCTTGGGGAAGCCGCGCTTCACGCCCAGCGTGACGCCCGGGCCGTAGAGCAGGATCGAGGTGTCGAAGCCCTTGCGTTGCAGGCGCGTGGCCTGCAGCAGGTTGACGAAGCCGATCGAGCCTTCGAAGGCCACGGTGTGGAAGGTGACGAGCGCCTTCTCTCCGGGCTTGGCCTTGACGTCCTCGAACACCTTCTCTTCGTAGTCGACCAGGAAATCGCCCTTCTGGGCGGCGGGGTGGGTGACCTGGGGCATGGGATGAGTCCTCGCGGGGTGGGCCGGCACGGCGCCGGACGCGGGCTGCTCTGCGAGCGACATGCCACGCGACGTCGCGGGCAGCCGATCAACATGCGATCAACGGGGCGTCATGGCGCGGGCTGTCGCGATGGCCGGCCGCAGGCGCGCCGTTGTGGCCCGCACCACGAGACGGCAGCAGATGCAATCAATGCACCCGATCAATGGCGGGCGTGCACCTGGAATGGCCGAGTTCCACGAGGGCCAGGCCGTGCAATCAAGCCCTGCGACAGGCACACTGGGCCATGCCGTTCTCGCATTGGATCGCCCGCATCCGCCAAAGCAGCCTGCCCGCGTATCAGCTCATCCCCGAGCTGATCGCCGAAGACCTGCAGCGGGGCCGGTTGGCCCCCCGCGAGCGCCTGCCGCCGCTGCGCGAACTGGCGGTCACGCTGCAGCTCAACTACACGACGGTGGTGCGCGGCTTCGCCTCGGCCCGCGAGCGCGGGCTGATCGCCTCACGACCGGGCATGGGCTCGTACGTGCGTGGCTCCTTCATCGGCCTGCCGCTGCGCGCCGGCACCGGTGCCGAGATGACGATGAACATGCCGCCCGAGATCGAGGACCACCCGGCGATGCAGGCACTGCAGCAGAGCGCCGCCGAGGCGATCACCCGCTCGACGCTGCACGACCTGATGCGCTATCAGGACTTCGGCGGCACTGCGCACGACCGCGAACTCGCCGCGCACTGGCTCGCGCAGTGGGTGCCCGAGGCGAGGGCGGAGCAGGTGCTGGTGGCGCCGGGCATCCACGCCGTGCTGCTGGCACTGGTGTCGATGCTGGTGAAGCCGGGCCAGAGCCTGTGCGTCGAGAGTCTGGTGTATCCCGGCATGAAAGCCATTGCAGCGCAGCTGGGCACCCAGCTTCTGCCGATCATGCTGGATGAGCACGGCCTCGTGCCTGAAGAGCTCGAGGCCGCTTGCAAGAGCACGCCAGTCGGCGCGATCTACCTTTGTCCGAACCTGCACAACCCGACCACCGCCACGCTGCCCATGCGGCGCCGTGAGCAGATCGCCGACATCGCGCTGCGTTACAGCATCCCCATCATCGAAGACGACGCCTACGGCATGCTGCCCGCCGCCACGCCGCCGGCTCTGGCCGACTACGCGGGGGCGCTGACTTATTACATCAGCGGTCTGTCGAAGTGGTTGGGCGCCGGCATGCGCGTGGCCTATGTGCTGGCGCCGACGCACGCCGCGCAGCAGCGCCTGGCCGGCGCACTGCGCGCGACGACGGTGATGGCCTCTCCCTTCATCAACGCGGTGGTCTCGCACTGGCTCGAGCAGGGCCATGGCCGCGAGGTGCTGGCCGCCGTGCGTGCGGAGTGCGGCTGGCGCAGTGCACTGATGCGCGAGCGGCTCGGTGCCTTTGGGCTGCTCGCCCACCCTCAAGGGTTCCACGGCTGGCTTCCGTTGCCGGAAGGGGATGCCGCCGCTGCCTCGTCCGCCACGCAGATCGCGAGCGCCTTGCGCGAGCTCGGGGTGGCGGCGGTTGCCGCCAGCGCGTTCTCGACAGACCGCCTGCCGCCCGAAGGCCTGCGGCTGTGCCTGGGTGGCGGCCTGACTCGCGACGACTGTGGCCGTGCCTTGCGCGCTGTGGCGCGGGCGCTCGGGGCAGCGGAGGCTTCGGAATGATCTGCTCACGTGGTGAGGCCCGTGTCTCGGCGACAGTGCGCTGCAGGGTGAACGCCGGCGTTGAGTTCTGGAGGGTGCGGGTCTCCCGGCCTGCCGCAAGCACTACGTGGAGCGGCAGCAGCACGAGACTGGTTGTGGTCGGTCAGAGCCCGTCGCCCGAGCGACCGCTCTGACGGAGAGGCGACCTTCGTCGCGCAACGGGAGAGGCGACCTTCGTCGCGCAACGCGCTGGGGTTGCTCAGTCGCACCCCGAATGGACTGGGCTGTATCCCAGGGCTGACCAAGTCGAACGGCCGCTCCTGCGAGGCGCGAAGCGGAGCTATCGACCCGCTGCGGTCATTCGTTTCAACGAATAGCTGCTCGAAATCTCGCGCGCCACACAAAACTCGACGAGACCCGGTGCTCAGGTTGCAGAGCCAGGCACCTATGTGCATCCCTAGCACTGGGGATGATCGGATCATCTGTATCGGGCATCCTCAGCGTGACACCGCTTGACAAGCGATGTCCTACGCTAGCCCGCAACTGAGTCAGGTACGACCCGTGGAACTGATCAACTCGACCGGCATACCCGCGGCATACACGCTGGGCGTCGAACCCAGCGGACGAGAGTTGCTCGTGCTGGCCATCAAAGCGACCTTCACATTGCCAGCGATGGGCTCGATACCCCGGCTCCACGCCGAACAGCAGCCGCTTGTCCTCGCCGATAGCTTCACGGGCGAACCGGGCTACAGCTCCACCTTGTATGAAGCCGACTTTGCCGCCCGAAAGCCGATGTGTGATGTGCTCTTCGTCGGCAGCGCGCACGCGCCGCCGGGGCGCAAGGTCACGCGATTGCGTGCCGGGTTGCGCGTCGGGCCGGTGCAGAAGCATTTCGATGTCGTCGGTGATCGAATCTGGCGGGTCGGCCTGATGGGCATTTCCGCATCGGTGCCCGAGCCGTTCTCGCAGATGCCCATCTCATACGACAACGCCTTCGGCGGTTGCGACCGGCAAGATGAAGACCCGGCCAAGCACGACGCCTATGTGCTGAACCCGGCGGGCCGCGGCTGGCATCGTGTGCACAAGAACGCGCGGATCGACGGCGCACCGTTGCCGAATACCGAATGCATCGGCGAGCCGGTGACAGCGCCGAACGGGCGCTACACGCCTGTGGCATTGGGCGCCGTGGGCCGCGGCTGGCCGCAGCGCGCGTGCCACGCAGGCACCTATGACCAAGCCTGGCTCGACAACGATTGCCCGTTCCTGCCGCGCGATTTCGACGAGCGCTACTTCCAGGCCGCACCGCTCGATCAGCGCATGGCAATTCCCCAAGAATCGATTCCCGTTGAGCTGAGCCACCTGCATGCGAGCGGCGATTGCCGCTTCATCCTGCCGGTACACGAAGCTGCCGTGCATGTGTTCCCTCGCAACGGACGCGCTGAGCGACACGTGGCGCAGCTTGACACCATCTGCCTGGAGCCAGACCGCAACCGGTACACGCTCACTTGGCGCTACACCCGGCCCCTCGTCAACGATTTGTTCGAGATCGCACAAGTGCTGGTCGGCAATCACAACAAGACGTGGTGGATCGCCCGGCATGAGGCGCAATTGCCCGACTCCGAAAGCGTCTCAGAGACGGAGGCCAGATGACGACGATGGCCGTCCGGGGCATGGGCTTGGTGACGAGCATCGGGCTGGATGTGCTCGCAACCTGCGCGGCAATGCGCGCGGGCATCTCTAATCCGTCGGCGAGCCGCACGCTCTTCGACGGCGACAGCCCGCTCTCGATGCACCGGGTACCGCTGGGACGTCCATGGACCGGCCGCGCGCGACACGTCAAGCTGCTTGCGCCGGCCATGCGGCAATGCCTTGAACAGAGCGGCAATTTGCTGCAAGGCGTGCCTTTGATTCTTTGCATTGCCGAGCCCGAGCGGGCCGGACGCTGCAAGGGACTCGAAAGCCACTTGATCTCCGAGTTGGAGGAAGAACTTGGCATGCGCTTTTGCACTGAGCGCTCGTGCCTCGTCGCGCTCGGACGCGTGGGCGTGCTTGTGGCATTGCGGCGTGCGCGCGAGCTGCTGACCGATGCCTCGGTGCAGGAGGTCATCGTCGCGGCGGTCGACAGCCTGCTCGATACGCGAACGCTTGAGGCACTGCTGGAACAACAACGCCTGCTCACAGCGTCGAACTCCAACGGGTTCATGCCCGGTGAGGGCGGCGGAGCATTGAGGCTCACAAGGGCGTCTGGCACCCGGGGAGAACTGGTTTGCGTTGGCTTGGGCTATGCCAAGGAAGAGGCTGTGCTGCGCAGTGGCAAGCCGCTGCGCGCCGAAGGCCTTTCAAGCGCCATCCGTACGGCGCTCACCGAATCGGGGCTGGCCATCCATGACATGGATTTGCGTATTGCAGATGTCTCGGGCGAGCAGTTCTTCTTCAAGGAAGCCGCCATCGCCCTGGGCCGCTTGCTGCGCGTGCGCAGGTCAAACATTGACCTCTGGCATCCATCCGACTGCACGGGCGATACGGGCGCCGTCGCAGGCATCTCGATGGTGGCCATGGCCGCCATGGCGTGTGTGAAGCGCTATGCCCCGGGGCATCGCATCTTGTTGCACGCGTCGGCCGACGGTGCGCGCCGGGCGGCTGCGGTTTTTCAATACATGGGCGGCAACGCCTTTCACTGAGGGGTTGAGATGGGTCACGAAGTGTTCGCCAATGGCATGGAGCTCGTGGGCAAAGCGAGCAGCAGCAAGTCGATCTGCTCGTTCCCTGACGTGTGCTTCACGCCGCCACAAACGCCTGCCACACCGCCCGGCGTTCCCATTCCCTATCCGAACACCGGCCTCGCCTCCGACACGACCGATGGCTCGACCACCGTCAAGGCCAGCGGCGAGGAGGCTGCGCTCAAGAGCCAGTCGAACTTCAAATCGAGCAGCGGAGACGAAGCCGGCTCCGCCCCCAAGAAAGGAATGATCAACAGCAAGGTGAGCGGCAAGGTCTACTTTGTTTCATGGTCGATGGACGTGAAGATCGAAGGGGAAAACGTCGACCGGCACCTTGACCTAACCACTCATAACCACGGATCGACGGCCAACGATGCGTTGAGCTGGCCTCAGTTGGGGCGGGTGCAGATGGTGGGCGTTAACGACAAGCCTTGTACGACCTGTCCGAAGCCTGACACCACCAAGGTCTACGACAAGCTACGCAAGAAATCGCCGTCCCGAGCGGCAACGGCAGCGATGAACAAGCGCATCGGCCGGCCCAGGATCTGCATCGGCTGCAAGGCAAGCAAGCGAAAGCTGACGGCAGACCACGTGTTCCCGCTTGCCGAGATCGTCAAGCTGCCCGGCTTCGCATGCTTGTCGGAAGACGATCAAAAGAGGATCGTGAACGACCAGAAGAATTTTGCAGGCATGTGCCGTCCGTGCAATTCCTCAAAGCAAGACACTCCTTGGAAAGACTGGAAGGAGAACAAGACCGCCGGCTACAAAATTCACCCATCGACCCGCACCAAGGGCGAACGCGTTCAGAAGCAGGCCGCACGCCACGTTGAGAAAGAAGTGCGCAAGGTTCCCTGCCCTTGATTCAACCGTTGGAGATCAATCCATGTACCCGAAGGCCATCGACAAGGAGCTTGCAAAGGAGTTTTCGGAAGACCGAGAGGAAGAGCTCGACGAGAAGGTTCGCATCGTGCTCGCGCCGACTCGCGCAGGCCAATGGCGCAAACAAGATCTGGATCGAGTGCCAGGCACTTGGGTCAACGCATTGGCGGCTGGCAATGCCGACGAAGCGTTGGCAGCTCTTGGATGGAACAGCATTGCAGCCATCTTGCCGCGAACCCTTGAACAGCTGCGTACGCGTCTGGCCGGGTTGGGCGTGTTGCTGAGTCGCAGCGAAGCGCCGTCACTGCTCTATTTCTTCATCGTCGAAGATGAGGTCATTGCTTATGAAGGTTTTTTGCCCGCCAGCAAAGCGTCTGCCCCGAATGAAGTCCGTGTCCCGTCCGAACTGATTCCAATGCTGGCGGTTCACGATGGTTGGACCGACTTCTACGGTGGAGACGGGGGCTGGTTGCCGCAATCGGAGTGGAGCAAGATCGGTGCAAACCATCCCGATGGCCGGGTCTTGATCGGCGTCGCGGCCCTGGGCTCGGCCGTGGTCGGGTTCGAACCCGGCGAGCCCGGCTTTCCGGCGCATGTGATCTGGCCTAACGATGGCCGCGTCGATTCCCCACCGAGCGTGTTCGACACCATCGACGAATGGAACGAGACGGCCCTGAGCGACGCCGACGAACAGCAGTAGTTCCATGAAACACAAAGACCCGTGAGCGGAAGGCTCACGGGTTTTGCATTGGCGCACGGCTTCCCAGCCGTGTGCATCAGGCTTTACTGCTTCTACCGCTGCGACGCCGACGGTGCGCCGAGCTTCATCAAGGCGGATGCGCCCACCGACGACGAACTGCATGGACTGCTGCAGACCGTCACTGCCCGGCTGATGAAGATGCTCACGCGCCGGGATGTGCTGGTCGAGGCGATGGGGCAGACCTACCTGGTGGAACGCGACTCCGACGGCGAAGAAGCGCGCACGCTGCGGCCGCTGCAGGCGGCGGCCATCACGTACCGCATCGCCTTCGGGCCTCACGGGGCAGAAGGTGCTGACTCTGCGAGGAGCGATGCCGCGCGAGGCTGCGGCGGGTCGGCCGTTTTGCGCCAACATCGACGGCTTCAGCCTGCACGCTGCCGTGCGGGTCGAGGCGCACGACCGCAGCGGCTGAAGCAGCGGTGCCGCTACATCACCCGCCCGGCGCTGTCAGACGAACGGGTGCAGCTCAACGCCGCCGGCCAAGTCGAGCTCAAGCTCAAGACGCCGTGGCGTGACGGAACGCCCCACCTGGTCATGAGCCCGCTAGAGCTCATGCAGCGGCTGGCCGCGCTGGTGCGGTGGTCGAGGCAGCACATGACCGGCTGGCCGAATAGCGGCCGTTCGCCAGCGGCAGCTCCTGGCCGACTTATGCCGCTCATGCACGGGCGATTCGCACCAAGCATCTGGTCGACTCGCGCCCCGAACCCCGTATTGCTGCGGACGGAACGCTTCGCTTGCAGGCTATGCCGCCAACACCATCGATCACGCGATGAATCCATGATGCACGGCCGCCAACCGTGTAGGGGCGAGACCTGCAGTCTTGGCCTTCTCTATGCCTTCAGCTTCGGCACTCCAGTCCAACACGCGCCCGATGAGTGAGGGTCGTCCTTCCTCCTTCCAACGCGCTGCAAGACGTCGAGCCGCCATGTACACAGGCTCATCGGCATAAAGCCGCTCGTTGTAGTGACCCGCAGGTCCGACTAGAAACGTCTTCGGAAACTCGATCCCATCAGCCTCGTAGTGCTCTGCGGCGAACGCACTCGGAATGAGGACGAGCAACCTCTCCACGAGAGAGCCGGGGCATCCACGATCACGCAACGAGACCTCAATCTCATCCATGTCATGCTTGTGCACAAAATCCACGGCAGCGAGTTCGACCCATTTGGTGTCCAACTTGTCCTTCATCGAGATCTCAAGAATTCCACTCGTTGCTCGAAAGACCGTTCGGCTGAGGCGAGAGCCAATCAATGCCAGAACATGCTACCCGCGCATCCAGCTTCTCGGAAGCTGCCACTCGCGATCGACTGCTCAGCAGCGGGAGTCGCCGTAGGGCAGGCGACGGGCGCCGGGCATGGCGTGATGATCTGGCGCCTCAAACCTGTCCTTCACGGCCGACAGCTCCTGGGCCGACATCGGTCCGACGCCTCCTCGAGGCAGCATCAGCGATTCGCTGCCCAGGCGACGATGAGAGCGAAAGGGATCCATGGCCATAGACCAATCCACCAGTTGTCGACACGGACCCTCTCGCTTCGCACAGGCGCGCCGTCGATGAAAACCTGGCAAGGAAACGATCGCGGTGTTCCGAGGCTCCATCGCAGTTTCGCTTCGTGCCTCTCACCTCTGACTTCGAATGCCTCCATCGTTTCCCCGACGGCCTTGTACACCCCGCCTGTCTGCAGCACGACGTGGTCCTCGATTTCCAGAACGATCGACGCCGTTTGCCAGGCGTAACGGCTGACGAGCCGCGCGGAAAGCTTCAGCGGGAGTCCATTCCAAGTACCGCTTCGCGTCGTGTCTCGAAGATCAGGCAAGTGCGGGTGCTTTCTGAAAGGTCGGTGGATGGTCAGGCGCTGAACTTCTCGGGAAACAGCCGATGAGCGGCAAAGCAGCCTGCTACGCTACCAAGACCAATGGCAAAAAAATGAAGTGCAACGAGTGGACTGGGCAGTACGAGAGCCAGACACATTGCGGCGCCCCATAGCCCGGCGAACAAGAAAGTCATGCCGATGAACAGAGCAGCTCCCGCAGGACGATTCCATGGTTTCAATAGAAGCGACGGCGGCAACGCGAACGTGCCAGGGGGCAGCTTCTGAAGTTCCACCCAAAGGAAGCCGACCGAGATCACCAGTACGGCGGGAAGCGTGATAGCTGCGCTCGTCCAAGACGGTGAATGCTGCGAAGGAAATGTGGCAGAGAGATAGCCCCATCCTGCGCAAACGAAGAACCAGAAGAGGTAGAAGAGTCTCACGTTTGCAGTGCCCGATCTTGGATGCCGCCCTCTCGACATCGAGGAAGTGCCAGGGTGGCATCGTAGCGTCACGAGAAGCGCTGTCGTCGAGCGGACGTCACGAAAGGACCGCTTGTGGCCGACTGTTGTCGGTCGTCAGCGGTGCCTGTTTGCCTGTAGGCGACCCGGAGCGGATATCTGCCAAGGCTGTCCAGCGCGTCCATATCGGTCGCCCAACGTTTGACATGAGAGGTGAGGCAAGGGCGCAGCCCTGTGACGTCCGCTCGACGGAATGGTTAGATGTCGGGAGCGCCAACGGCGGAAAGTAGGTTCCGAACATCGGCTTCTTCGAAGCGCTGCACGTACTGCTGCCTGTCATGTACCACCAGGACTTCCGTGGGCGAAAAAATTCCTATCGATGTAGTGTCACCATTGTGATGCGTGATTCGCACATACGGACTGCCACCGGTGTATGAGGCGGCACTTGTCGACCATCCGGAACTGTGACCCTTGAGCCAGAGTGCGATCTCTTGGACTCGCCCTGCATCCAGCTCCCATCTTTGGCGCACAAAGGTGCCAGAAGGACCAGTTCTGGACTGAGTGGCTTCTGCGGCCTGTATCGAGGGGATGTCGAGCGTGCAGGCTGCAAGCAACAGCGCCACCAACAGGGCCAGGGAGTGACGAGCGATCTTCAATTCGGCGCCTAACCTTGCTATTGCGGTGAAGCTCGACTTCACGGATTCGTCAGCCTATTCGAAAGCAGCCACCGACGAAGGGCTGCTCCTGGCCGATTGCGGCGTTCGATGCTGGAGACTCAGGATGTGCTCTCACCAGTGGTCAGTCGCATCCTTAAGAACCAAGTCTTGGTCTCTGGGCGACGAATGAGAGACCAGAGAATGACGCAGCACGCAACCATGATGGCCACGACGAGTAGCCTCGCGACGTTCGTATAAGCGCCATGGAACTTCGGTGCAGGGAAGAACAGAGCGTTGATTGCGAGTTCAGTGACAGCGATCCATTGCATGAATCTCCAAGTCCACGCGACACGTCGCATGAAGAGTACGGCGATGGCGATGAAGAGGCCCATCAAAATCGGCGACGTGACCCGTGCAATGCCTGTCTCATAGAGCGGCGCAACCACTGCCATTCCCCCTCTGGAGGCAATGTAGACAAGACATGCGAAGAGAAGGTGTTTCGGCATGCTTGGTCGCGAACCGTTGGCAGTAAATCGAAAAGCAGTCTACCGCCAGTGTCCGCACCTGGCCGGTCGGCGCCTATGGCAGTGATCACACGTTCGCAGGCGACCTGTTGTTGCCTCCAGATCACATCGAGGTCACGCCGGCCGCGCGATATGCCTCGCACGCCCGGATCAAGCGCGCTACGCGGAGGCCAGGAGACCAACGGTTTCAGCCTGCGCGAGAATGCGCACTTCAAAGAACAACGAGAAGATTGGAGGCAGGCATGGGTTGGGCCCAGCACTACATCGCAAAGCTGAAGGCGGGAGAGGACGTTTCGTTTCGCCCGCGTGGCAACTCAATGACAGGGAAAGTGGAATCGGGTGAGCTGTGCACGGTCGTGCCCGTGGAAGACCATTCGCTGCTGCGCGTCGGAGACATCGTTCTGTGCAAGGTCGGCGGCAGCGAGTACCTGCACCTCATCAAGGCTATTCAAGGCGAGCGGTTTCAGATCGGCAACAACCGGGGTCGCATCAACGGGTGGGTCGGAAGCAGCGGAATCTTCGGCAAATGCGTCCGCATCGAAACCTGAGCCACCCGAAGTCCGACCACTTCTTCTCCCCGGCGCCTCGCTGCTGTCTCGTGCCGTGCGCCCGCCCCGTGTCCGGGGGGTGAGAGAGGAAGCCGCAGCCATCCCATAATCCCCGGGTCGCTGCTCCCTCGCGGGGTCCGCTGCCCGATCCGCGGAGCCGGCGCGGCCCGGGGGGCCAAGAGGTGCGCGTGCATGAGGAAGTGGTTCCGTACCTTCGTCGCGCTGTCCGCAGCCCTTGCCGGGCCTGCGATGTGCGGGTTCGCCCGCGCGCAGGAGATTCCCGTCGTCGACGTGGCACTCGTCGCGGCCCCGCCCCTCCAGTTCCACCGCCTGCCGTCCCCATCCGGATCGCGGGCCATGCAGCGGATGGCGCAGGACCGCTACGGGTTTCTCTGGCTCGGCGCCGCGGACGGATTGCGGCGCTACGACGGCTACGGCTTCATGAAGGTGCCGGACGGCCAGGACGCGAACAACGTCGGATTCATGATCGGCCAGTCCCTCGCGACGGACCGCGCAGGCCGCCTGTGGATCGGCGCCGACGATTCCCTCAACCGCTACGACCCCGCCACCGGCAGCTTCACGCAATACCGCTCGCCCGACACGGCCTGCGGCACCGTCGCGGTGTCCCACCACATCGCCGAGGATCCGGACGGCGTGATCTGGCTCGCCACCGACGACGGCATCACGGCCCTGGACCCGGCCACGTCGAAGACCACCTGTCATCGCCCCCGCCACACGCCCTCCGTCGGCGAGACCCGCGTCATCGCCACCCTGCCCCTGGACGACGGCAGCCTGTGGGTCACCAGCAGCGATGGGCTCTACGCGCTCGATCGGCGCTCGGGCAAGGTCACCCGCCACATCAAGCTCGCGACGCCTTCCGGCCGCAAGTTCGTCTGCATGGGCTTCCCATCGCGGCCCTTCCAGGACAGCCACGGAACGCTCTGGGTCGGCCTGTCGTCAGGCGGCGACCTGGCCTCGGTCGATGTCGCCAGCGGCGATGTCAAGGTCTATGCGTTCCGAAACGGCGGGCTGGCGGCGAACGAGTCCTCCGGCGTCGTCTCCATCCAGGAGGATCGCGATCAGGCGCTCTGGCTCGCCACGGACAAGCTCGGCCTCGTGAAGCTGACGCCGGACCGCACCCAGGCGATCGGGTACCAGGGCAACCCCGACGACCCCGACGGCTTGCGCGGGGACCTGGTCGTCGGCCTGTTCAAGGATCGCGACGGCACCTTCTGGTCGACGACGAAGGCCGGCGCCGTCTACCGCTTCGACACCGAGCGCCCGCGCTTCCGGTCGTACCGCCATCACCCCGCGGGGCCGCAGAGCCTGGGCAAAGGCTCGGTGACCGCGGCATACGCCGAAGATCCCGACACGCTGTGGATCGGCACGGACCGCGGCCTGAACCGTGTCGACCGCAAGACGGACCAGGTCACGCAGGTCGACCAGCCCGTCTTCGCGCGCGGTGTCAGCGCGATCACGCGGGACCCGTCGGGCACCCTGTGGTTCGGCACCAAGGGCAACGGCCTGGTTCGCCTCGATGCCGGGTCCGGCCGGTACACGACCTACACCCACGATGCGTCCGACCCGCGATCCCTGAACCACGACCGCGTCACGGCGTTGTGGGTCGACCGCGGCGGCACCGTGTGGGTCGCGACGGATTTCGGCCTGAGCCGCTGGGAGCCAGCGGCGAAGGGTTTCACGACCTTCAGCCCGCAGCCGAAAAGCCTGGTGCAGTACCGTTCGATCGCAGAGGACGCGGGCGGCGCGCTGTGGCTGGCGACGTCGTCGAAAGGCGTGCACCGCTTCGACCCCCGCACGGGCAGCTTCAGGGTGTTCGAGGCCGAGCTCGACGCCGCGCGTCCGCCCAGCCATGAGCGCGTCAACTCGGTCCACGTCGATCGCGCGGGGATGGTGTGGGTCGCGACGTTCCGCGGGCTGGGCAGGCTCGATCCCCGCGACGCGACATTCACGTCGTACGCCGCGCAGTCGGGGCTTCCCGCGGACACGGTCATCGGCATCCTGGAAGACGACGACGGGCACCTGTGGATGAGCACCACGAACGGGCTGTCGCGGTTCGACCCGCGCGCCGCAAGCTTCACGACCTACCACGCATCGGACGGCCTGTTGACCGATGGGTTCGCCGCCCCCGCGGTCGCCGTGAAGGGCCCGGGCGGCGAGATGTTCTTCGGCTCGCAGAAGGGGCTCGTGGCGTTCTTCCCCGGCCAGGTCGTCGAGCGCAAGCGGGCGGCGCCGGTGCTCCTGACCGACTTCCGCCTGTTCGGCGAACCGGTGCCGCCGGGCAGCGCGCCGCTGAAGCAGCCGATCTGGTCGGCGGCCTCGCTGGAGCTCGAACCGCGCAGCATCGTGTCGTTCGACTTCGCCGCCTTGAACTATGCGGACCCGATGCGAACCCGCTATCGGTACCGGCTCGACGGCTTCGAGACGAAATGGAACGAGACCGACAGCGCCCGGCGCAGCGCGACGTACACGATGCTGCCGGCAGGCGACTACACGTTCCAGGTCCAGGCGCGGGGCTCCCGCGGCGACTGGGAAGAGAGCGCGCTCGCGCTCGGCATCCGGATTCCGCCGCCGTGGTACGCGACGTGGTCCTTCCGCATCCTGGTCGCCGCGCTGCTGCTCGCGACGCTGTGGTCCGCGTACCGCCTGCGCGTGCGCCAGTTGCGCCGCCGGTTCGAGACCGCGCTCCATGCGAAGCTCGACGAGCGGGTGCGCATCGCGCGCGAGGTGGCCGAAGGGCTGGAGCAACGCGTGCTCGAACGCACCGAGGAGCTGGCCCGCGCCCAGCACGCCGCCGAGGCGTCCACGCGCGCCAAGAGCGAGTTCCTGGCCAACATGAGCCACGAGATCCGCACGCCGATGAACGCCATCCTCGGCATGTCGTACCTGGCGCTGCAGACGGGGCTGGACGCGCGCCAGCGCAACTACGTCGACAAGGTGCACCGCGCCGCCGAGTCGCTGCTGGGGATCATCAACGACATCCTCGACTTCTCGAAGATCGAAGCCGGCCGGCTGGAGATCGAGGACATCCCGTTCAAGCTCGGCGACGTGTTGGACCAGCTCGCCACGCTGGTGGGCATGCGCGCCGAGGAGAAAGGTCTGGAGCTGCTTTTCGCGCTGCCGCCGGGATTGCCGACCGCACTCGTCGGCGACCCGTCGCGGCTGGGCCAGGTGCTGCTGAACCTCAGCAACAACGCGGTCAAGTTCACCGAGCGCGGCGAGGTCACGGTGGCGGTGTCGGAGTTCGCGCGCGAAGGCCAGCGCGTGACGCTGCGCTTCGAGGTGCGCGACACCGGCATCGGCCTCTCGCCGGAGAGCCGCGCGAACCTGTTCCAGCCCTTCACGCAGGCCGATGCCTCGACCAGCCGGCGCTACGGCGGCACCGGGCTCGGGCTCGCCATCTGCCGCCACCTGGTGGAGCGCATGGGCGGCGAGATCGGTGTCGACAGCGAGCCCGGGCGGGGCAGCTGCTTCCATTTCAGCCTGCCGTTCGGCCTGCAGGCCGAGGCCACGCCGGCCCGGCCGGACGCCGAGCTGCAGGGCGTGCGGGTGCTCGTCGTCGACGACCACCCGGCGGCGCGCGAGCTGCTGCGTGCCCTGGCCACCGCGTTCGGCCTGCAGGCCGAGGCCGCGGACGACGGCGCGGCGGCGCTGCAAAGGCTGGCGCAGGCCGACGCGGAAGACCGGCCGTTCGGGCTGTTGCTGCTGGACTGGCACATGCCGGGCCTGGACGGTATCGCCTGCCTGGAGCGGCTGGGGAAAGCGACCGGCCGGCACGCCCCGCCGGCCGTGCTGATGGTGACGGCCTTCGGCCGCGACGATGCCGAGCGCCAGCTCGCCGAGCGCGGGCTCCGGGTGGCCGGGCTGCTGCCCAAGCCGGTCACGCCCTCCGGGCTGCTGGACGCCTGCGCCCAGGCGCTGGGCCTGTCGCGCGCGGGCCCGAGCCGCATCGAGCAGCGCCACGAGTTGCTGCAGGCGCGGCAGGCGGCGCTGGCCGGCGCGCGCATCCTGCTGGTCGAGGACAACCCCATCAACCAGGAGCTCGCGCGCGATCTGCTGAACCGGGTCGGCATCGTCGTGAACATCGCCGGCGACGGGCGAGAGGCGTTGGCGATCCTCGCGCGCGAGCGCTTCGATGCCGTGCTGATGGACTGCCAGATGCCGGTGATGGACGGCTACGAGGCGACGCGCGCGCTGCGGCAGCGTCCCGGGCTGGAAGACCTGCCGGTGATCGCGATGACGGCCAACGCGATGGCCGGCGACCGCGAGAAGGTGCTCGAAGCGGGCATGAACGACCACGTGGCCAAGCCGATCCGCGTCGACGACCTGTTCGCCACGCTGGCGCGCTGGGTGCATCCGGCGCAGCCCGAGGCCGCGCCGCAGGCGCCGCCCCCGTCGTTGGACATGCGTGCCGGCGTCGCTGCGGTGATGGGCGACGAGGCGCTGTACCGGCGGCTGGTGGGGCTGTTCCGCAAGCAGGAGGACGACTTCGTCACCCGCTTCCGCGCCGCCTGCGAGCAAGGTGACGGCGGCACCGCCACGCGGTATGCGCACGACCTGAAGAGCGTCGCCGGCAGCCTGGGCATGCCATCGCTGCAGCGTGCCGCGGCGACGCTGGAGGAAGCCTCGGGCCGGCACGGCGACGCGGTCGCGCTGGAGCCGCTGCTGCAGGCGGTGCAGCGCGAGCTCGCCTCGGTGCTGTCCAGCCTGCAGGAGGAGGGCCTGGCCTGAGCGCGTCCATGCCGCCGGCGCGCGGCGAATCCGATCAGGGCGCTGGCGTGGTGAGGCGCGCCTTGAGGTCCGCCGCCTGTTCGTGGTCGGGGTCCTGGTCGAGGATCACGTCGATGATTTGCAGCGCGATGCCGGCGCGGCCTTCTTCGACGGCACGAGACGCGAGGTCAAGCAACTGCGCCAGCCACGCGCCCCCGTCGGGGTCCGAATTCCCGTCCGGCAGCGGCACGATGGCCGGCAGGCGCTCCGGCGTCGCGTTCAGGTCCGACAGCAGCGCCGCGGCGCCGTCTTCGTCGGCCTCGGCGGTCGAATCGGCGATCAGCCGGTAGCCCTTGCGGTAGACGGTCTGGACCCGCACCGCGTGCGTCCTGCTCTTTTGCATCACCCGGCGGATCCTTGCAATCGCCTGTGCGACCACTTCCGGCGACACCGCCGCCCTGCGCCACACCGTGTCGAGGAGCTCGTCCAGCGTCACCAGGCGATGACGGTTGCGGTACAGGTGCACGAGCACGTCGAAGGGCGTTGGCGCGAGTGTCTGGCGCCGTCCGTCGACCCACAGTTCCCGGCGCTCCACGTCGAGCACGCAGTGGGCGAATCGGTACACCTGGCGCATCACGGCGTTGGGCGGTGCGATCGACACCGGGGGCTTGTGCCGCGGGTCGTCCGGCACCGCCGACAGCTCTCGCCCCAGCCGCCGGAAGAGAGGCAGCGCCGCCGGCGCAGTGGCCAGCCGTGCCAGCAGCGCCTGGGTTTCAGGTTCCTGCTGGCGCCTGCGTGCCAACAACGCGCGGGGGTAGAGCAGGTTCGCGGTGGTGGCCTCGTCCTGCAGATGGGCCTGCGCCTCGGCGCGCTCGAGTTCCGCCTCGGCGACGGACAGGCGCCCGCTGAGCACGAGCGCCTCGACGAGCCACGGCAGCAGCGGGGGCTCGGCGGCGCGGTTGCCTTGGCCCCGGCATTCGGCGGCCGCCCGCACGAAGCAATCGGTGGCCTCGTCGATGCGGCCGGCCGCCATGGCGGCATGCCCGTGGGCCTGCCACAGATAGCCTTGGTCCTGGCCGCTGGCCGGCCGGGGCAGCAGCGACAGCAGCTCGGCGGCCGCGTCCGGGCGCCCTTGCAGGCGATGGAGCAGGCAGTGGATGTTGGCCACCGTGCCCAACAAGCCCACGTCGACCTCGATCGCCAGCGCGGTGGCGGTCGCCTCTTCCACGGACTCTCGCGCCTCCTCGAGCCGGTCCGCGTACACCAGCTCGCCCGCGAGGTTGAGGCACACGCTCACCAGGGCGGTGTTGGCATGGAGCCGGCGGGCCGCGGTCGCCAGCTTCTTGTTCCACCGGATGGACTGCTCGGCATGGCCGGACAACGAGCTCATGATCGCCCGCAGCCACAGCACGTTCATCAGTCCCCAGTGGCTGCCGATGCGCGTGAAGATGGCCTGGGCCTCGTCCAGGCGCGTCGGGACCGAATGCAGTTGGCCCAGGCGGCACTCGACCGACGCCAGCAGCGTCAGGACATGCCCCTGCCAATGCGGCGGCATGCAACGGCGGCCCAGCACGAGGGCGTGCTCCAGGCTCTGCGCTGCGTCGCGCAAGCGGCCCTTCACATGGTGCAGCGTCCCGAGGCATTGCTGCCCTTGCGCCTCGAGGCGCGGGTCCTGGTCGCGCCGCGCCGCCTCCAGCAGCCGGGCCGCACCGCCGAGCCCCTCGTCGCTGCCGCAGGCGGCCTGCGCACGCAGCAACTCGAGGTCGAGGCGGGGAAAGCCGGGCTCCAGGTGGCGGAGCAGCGCCAGGGCCCGCAGCGCCGCAGGATGCCGGCTCGTCGCCGCGGCGTTCCGCGCCCGTGCGAACAACTCGATCGACAGCGGCGAGCAGCCGCGCATGGCGTGGGCCCCGGCCTGATCCTGGCCGATGCCCAGTACCGCCTGCCGCAAGGCCGCGACGGCGGGAAGCACGAGCCCCGCCGCGGCGGCAGCGCGGATCTCGATGACGCTCGTCTCCTCCAGGGCGTGGACGTGCAGCTCGAGCACGAGTTCGCCGCCGGCGATCCTCAGCGCGCCGATCACGGCATGCCGCGCGCCCGCGGCATGCAACATCTGGAGCCTTCGCTGCGGCTCCTCGGGCCAGGACGCGTCCAGTGCCAAGGCGTCCTGGACCTGGATGCTTCCGTCGATCGACAAGCCGTGCGCGATGCAGGCGACCAGGCCATGCGCCGCCCACTGCAGGCCCGGGCGGCCGGTGTGATCGCGCAACGGGCCGATGATCAGCGAGGGGATCTCGTCCCGCGGCTGGCCCGATGCGCCCGGCACCGATGCCTGGGCCGCTGCCGAGGGGACGTCGAAGATGTAGCCGACACGCGGGATCGAGCGGATGATCGCCTGCGCCCCGTCGTCGCCGATGGCCCGTCGTGCCGCGCGGATCGCCTGTCGAAGCGCGCCTTCGGAGACCTCGCCCTCGGGGCGCAGCGCAGCCACCAGCTCTTCCTTCGTGACCACGCGATGGCGGAAGCGGGCCAGCCGCTCCAGCACGCGCCACGCCCGAGGCTCGACCTTCACCACCTCCCCGTGGCGAAGCACGCGCCCGCCAAGCAGGTCGAGCGATACGCCGGGCAGCGTGATGACGAGCTCGCTCATCGCGCTGCCATCGGCCCCAGGGGGGCAGATCGGGATTCAGGGAGGAAGAGGCTGTGCATCGTCGGGCCGCGGCGGCGCGAACCTGCCGGTCGGCAGAAGCCGAAAGTGTGAATTGTTGCTCAAGCACGTCGTTTGCCTGCGCGGTTAGCGCCCGTGTCGGTAACAGTTCTTTTCGGCGCCGGGTCCGTCACGGATCGATCAGGAATGCGGGCCGACCTGTCTCGAAACTGCATCGCCATGAACCCATCACACCCCACTTCGCGGCAGCGCGTCGACACGCCCTCGCCAGAGTCGTTCCCCACCGTGACCCGGAGGCTGCAGGCCGAGCTTGCGGACGTGGTGCCAACCGCGACACGCTGCCTGTCGGCGGGCCTCGTGGCGCTGCTGGTGGGCTGCGGTGGTGGCAACGGAAGCGACGCCACCTCGGCCGCGCCTGCGCCGTCTGCGGCACCTGCACCTGCCCCCGCACCGGCGCCTGCACCCGCACCGGCGCCTGCCCCTGCACCCGCACCCGCACCCGCACCTGCACCTGCACCTGCACCTGCACCTGCACCTGCACCTGCACCTGCACCTGCACCTGCACCTGCACCTGCACCTGCACCTGCACCTGCACCTGCACCTGCACCGGCGCCTGCACCCGCACCCGCACCCGCACCCGCACCCGCACCCGCACCGGCGCCTGCACCCGCGCCTGCGCCTGCAACTGCGACTGCATGGACCAACGCGAAGTACGGCGGCGGCGGCTACGTCACCGGTCTCGTCTTCCATCCAACGACGGCCAACCTGCTGTACGCGCGCACCGATGTCGGCGGCGCCTACCGATGGAACCAGGCCGCGAAGGCCTGGGTGCCGATCACCGACGGCTTCAGTGCGACCGAGAGTTTCCAGCACGGCGTCGAAAGCATCGCGCTGGACCCCAACAACGACCAGCTCGTGTACATGGTCACCGGCATGTACAACTCGGCGGACGCCACTGCCAAGCTGTACAGCTCCAGCAACCGCGGCAACAGCTGGACCTCGGTCAGCCTGCCGTTCTCGGCGGGCGGCAACAACAATGGCCGGGGCATCGGCGAGCGCCTGGCGCTCGATCCCAACCTGCCGTCGACGCTGTTCTACGGCTCGCGCACGGCGGGCTTGTGGAAGAGCACCGACTCGGGCCGCAACTGGTCGCAGGTGAGTTCGCTGTCGTCGGTGAAGATGACCTCGGACCAGATCAATGCCGTGGGCGGCCACGCCATGGGCGTCGAGATGGCGATCTACGACACTGGCACCAAGGGCACCGGAACCGCGACGCAAACGGTCTACGCCGCGATTGCCCCGGATTACGTCAATGTCGCGGGCCTGACTTCGAATCTCTACAAGTCCGCCAATGGCGGCGCGTCGTGGGCCGCGGTTTCGACGCCGGTGTCCGGTTATCACATCCCGCACATCGTGCGCGCCGCTGACGGCATGTTCTATGTGCTCTTCACCAAGGGCGCGGGCCCGGGTGACAGCGGACCGGCTCGTCTCTACAAGTTCGACGGCAGCACCTGGACCCTGCTCGCCAGCAACAGCTCGGCCGGCTACGGCGGTCTGTCGGTCTACGGCACCGGCTCGACCACGCGCATTGCGCTGGGCGTGAGCGGCACCTGGGGCAGCTACAGCGGCCAGCAGATCGTGCAGCTGTCGGACGACGGCGGCAAGACCTGGCGCGAGATCGAAGCGACGATGCCGGGGGAAACCGCTTCCGGCTGGGTCGACGATGTCGAAATCGATCCGTCCAACCGCGACCACATCATGCACGTCCACGGCGGCGGCATCGTGGAGACACGCAACGCCTCTTCTGCCACGCCGACCTGGGCCGCCCCGTTGGAGGGCCTGGAGGAAACCTGCACCCTTGCACTCAACACGCCGCCTGCGGGCGCGCCGTACCTCCTGCTCAACAGCTCGGGCGACGTCGGCACCTGGGTCCACACCGACCTGACGAAGACGCCCACCCTGAGCCCCTACAAGAGCTGGAGCAACGGCAACTCGGCCGACACGGACTGGTCCGACCCGAAGTACATCGCAGCGGTCGGCGTCGCGAATGGCTCCGGCACGGCGGGCGGCACCGGCTACTGGTCCGGTGACGGCGGCCAGACCTGGGCGACCTTCGCCACGCTGCCGGCCGGCGCCGTGGCCAACACCTCCGGAGCGACCAACATCGCCGTCACCGCGCGCAACAAGGCCGTGTGGGCACCGGCCGATTCGGTGCCGTCGTACACCTCGAACAACGGCGCCACCTGGACCGCGACCAACCTGCCGGCGCTCACCGCCATCTCCGGATCGCCCCGCAGCTACCGCATGGTGGCCGACCGCAAGAACCCGAACAAGGTCTATGCCTACGACTCGGGTGGTGCATGGTGGAGCAACTCCCCGGGCAAGGTGTACGTGTCGACGGATGGCGGTCACACCTTCACGCTGAGCCAGGGCTCGGTGTCGGCCAACCTGCGCGCCAATCCCTTCGGGGCCACGTCGATGGCGGTCAACCCGAACGTCGAGGGTGACCTTTGGCTGGTCGACGGCAACGCCGTGTACCACTCGCTGGATTCGGGCGCGAGCTGGACCAAGCTCAACGGCTTCGCGTCGATCTGGGGCGACCGGCCGACCTCGCAATGGCCCTACGTGCAAGGCGCAAGCCTGGTCTCGCTGGGCAAGGCGAAGGCCGGCGCACCGTACTCGGCCGCGGTCTACGTGATGGGCGTGATCAACAACGTGTGGGGCGTGTACCGCTCTGACGACGGCGGCGCCACCTGGGCGCGCTTCAATGACGATGCCCACCAGTTCGCCGGCCCCGGTGTGATGGCCGCCGACCAGAACACCTATGGGCGGATCTACCTGGGCGGCAGCTGCCGAGGCGTTCTCTACAGCAACTGAACCACGGACCCGAGCGCCATGACCCATCGTTCACACAACGCGGTTCTGCCGAGACGCCTCGCTGCGGTGAAGAGGGTCTGGGCGCTGGTCCCGTTCATGCTGGCGGCATGCGGCGGCGGCGACGGCGCAGCCAGCCCGCCGGCGCAGGCATCGGCACCTGCACCGGCGCCTGTGCCTGCACCAGCGCCAGCACCTGCACCAGCGCCAGCACCTGCACCAGCGCCAGCACCTGCACCAGCGCCAGCACCTGCACCAGCACCAGCACCAGCACCAGCACCAGCACCAGCACCAGCACCAGCACCTTCGCCAGCGCCAGCGCCAGCGCCAGCGCCAGCGCCAGCGCCAGCGCCAGCGCCCTGCGATCTGCCCACCACGTTTTCATGGGTCTCGACGCCGGCCCTGATTGCGCCGCAATCGGCCGATTTCGTGTCCATCAAGGACCCGACGATCGTTCGCTACAACAACCTCTACCACGTGTTTGCCACGGTCTTCGACACCTCGAGGAACGCGTGGAGCGCGGTCTACCTGAACTTCAGCGACTTCTCGAAAGCCGCCAGCGCGGTCCAGGTGCCGTTGGCCAGGAAGCCCGTGGGCGACGCCGTTGCGCCCCAGGTCTTCTTCTTTCGCCCGCACAACAAGTGGTACCTGATCTCTCAGTGGGGGGCCAAGTACTCCACGAACACCGACATCGCCAACCCCGATGGCTGGACCTCACCCAAGCCCCTGCTGAGCGGCGGCCCGTCCAACGGAATCGACTACTGGGTCATCTGCGACAGTGCGAACTGCCACCTGTTCTTCTCCGGCGACGACGGGAGGCTCTATCACTCCAAGACGGCCATCGGCAACTTCCCCAACTTCTCCGGTTATGAAACGGTGATGAGCGACCCGATGCCGGGCCGGCTGTTCGAGGCCAGCAACGTGTACAAGGTCGAGGGCACGAACAAGTACCTGCTGCTGGTCGAGGCCTACGGGCCGCGCTATTTCCGGTCGTGGACGTCGACCAGCCTGGATGGTCCCTGGACGGCCCTGGCGGACAAGCAATCCGCTCCTTTCGCCGGCGCGGCCAATGTCTCGTTCGATGGCGCCGCGTGGACCCAAGACATCAGCCACGGCGAAATGATCCGCTCCGGCTACGACGAAACCTTGACCATCAACGCCTGCAACATGCAGTACCTGTACCAGGGCGTCGACCCGAACACGCCGGTCACCGTGACCTACGACCACCTCCCGTACCGCCTCGGCGTGCTCAAGGCGCGATAGGCAGGGTCGTTGCCCCAGGAAGGCTCCCCGCGAGCCCTGGACGCACCGAGCCCGAACTGGCAGAGTTCCTTCTCCCTCTGCCTGTTCCCCCCTGCCCATGCTCGCCATCACAAGCACCACGTCGGCCTGGCTGCTCATCCTGGTTTCCGGCCTCCTCGAGGTCGTGTTCTCCGTGAGCATGAAGCTCTCGGACGGCTACACCCGGCTGGTCCCCTCGATCGTCTCCGTCGGCGCGGCCATCCTCAGCGTCTGGCTCATGGGCCTCACGCTCAAGGTCATTCCCGTGGGGACGGCCTATGCCGTCTGGGCTGGCATCGGCGCGGCGGGAACCGCCATCGGGGGCATGCTGCTGTTCCAGGAGCCCGCGACCCTGGCCCGCATCGCCTGCATCGGGCTGGTCGTCGCGGGCATTGTTGGGTTGCAGCTCCAGGAACCCGCCTAGGGTGGACCGCGATCGGCCAGGGGAGCGTCAGCGCAGCGTCGCGAGGACGCGGTCCACCATCACGCCGGACTGCCCGAGGTAGTTGGCGGGATCGCACAGCCTCGCCAGCGCCGCACGGTCGAGGTGCCGGTTGATCTCGCCGTTCTCCGCCAGCAGGTCGAGCAGCGGCCGTTGCTGCTTCACCGCCTCGCGGCAGATGTCGTACACCAGGTCATGCGCATACTCGCGGCCGATGTAGGGCCCCAGGCCCATCATCACGGCCTCGCTCATCACGAGCCCGTGCGTCAGGTCGATGTTGCGGCGCATCGCCTGCGCATCGACCTCCAGCCCTTCGAGCACGAAGCGCGACTGCTTCAAGGCGCCGGCCATCAGGCAGAACGCCTCGGGCAGCACGATCCATTCGATCTCCCACGGGCCGGTCGAACGCTCGTGGTCGGCCACCATCGCGTCCATCAGCGCGGCGGCGTGCTGGCGCACCACCGAGATCGCCGCGTGGATGTAGCACGACGAGATGGGATTGCGCTTCTGCGGCATGGTGCTGCTGCTGCCACGGCCGTGCGCGAAGGGCTCGTAGACCTCGCCGACTTCCGTCTGCATCATCAGCTTCACGTCCATGCTCAGCTTGCCCAGCGTGCCGCCGACCAGGCCGAGGAAGGCGCCCGCCTCGGCGATGTTGTCGCGGATGGTGTGCCAGGCGATGGTCGGCTGCTTGAGCCCCAGCTCGGCGCACAGCCCGGCCTGGGTTTCCATCGCGCCTTTCTCGAGCGAGGCCAGGGTGCCTGCCGCGCCCGCGAATTCGCCGACGAGCACGCGCTCCTTGAGCTGGGCCAGGCGCTCGCGGTGGCGCTCGATGGCCGACAGCAGTCCGGCCATCTTGTAGCCGAAGGTCACGGGAATCGCCTGCTGCAGGTTGCTGCGGCCGATCATCGGCGTGTCGCGATGCGTCCTGGCATGGCGCGCCATCGCCGACGAGATCGCCGCCAGCTCGCGCTCCACGATCGCCAGCGCCTCGCGGATCTGAAGCACGGTGGCGGTGTCGGTGATGTCCTGCGTGGTCGCGCCCCAGTGGCAGTACTCGCCGAGCTTGTCGCGGCACAGCGCATTGAGCTGCGAGACCACGCCGAGGATCGGGTAGCCGATGCGCTCGGTCTGCTGGCGCAGGCGGGCCATGTCGATCTGGTCGAGCCGGCAGTGGCTGACGATCTCGTCCGCGGCCTCCTGCGGAATGAGGCCCAGGCGCGCCTGGACCCTGGCGAGCGCAGCCTCGATGTCGAGGTACTTCTGCGTGCGGTTCTCGTCGGACCAGACCTGCCGCATCTCGTCGCTTGCGAAGATGCCCTGGAAGATGGCGGAGTCGATGACGGTGGCGGACATGGCGGGTTCCTTTGTGTGAAGGCGGGAGTCGGGGGTCAGGCGCCGGCGCGCTGCAGCGTGCGCCGCGCCTGCAGCACGACCGGGTGGTCGATCATTCGGCCGTCGAGCTGCGCGGCACCGGGCGACGCCGCGTCGGCGGCGAGCACGCGCCGGGCCCAGTCGACGGCCTGCGCACTGGGCGCGAAGGCCGCATGGACCGGCGCGACCTGGCGCGGATGGATGCACAGCTTGGCACCGAAGCCATGCCGGCGGGACCAGGCGAGGTCGGCCAGCAGGCGCGGCTCGTCGTCGAGCTGCGGCGTGACGCCGGCCACCGGCGCCGGCAGTCCGGCCAGGCGCGAGGCAATCGCCAGCGCGCCGGCGGCATGCACCAGGCCTTCCGCGTTGTCGGCGATGTCCAGGTCGAGGTCGAGCGCGTAGTCGAGGGTGCCGAAGACCAGGCGCTGCACGCCGTCGGCGCACGCGACATCGTGAACGTGGGCCACGCCCACCGCGCTTTCGATCAGCGCGAGCACCTGCGCATGGCCGACGGCTGCGCGCACGGCCTGCACCTGAAGGGCCGACTCGGCCTTGGGCAGCATCACGCCGGTGATGCGGGCATCGCGCAGCAGCCGCAGGTCGTCGGCGAAGCCGGGCGACCCGGTGTCGTTGATGCGCACGACGATCTTCCCGCGATCGGCGTCGGCGGCTTCGCGCGACCAGCGGGCGACAGCGTCCCGGGCCTCGGCCTTGGCGGACACCGCGACGGCATCCTCCAGGTCCAGCACGACCACATCGGCACCGCTGGCGCAGGCCTTGGCGAATCGCTCGGGCCGGTTGCCCGGCACGAACAGGTAGGTGCGGGCGGCCATCAGATGGCCTCTGCGGCGCGCAGCTGCCGCACGGCCTCGGCGTCGAGGCCCAACTCGCGAAGGATCGCATCGGTGTGCTCGCCGAGGGCCGGCACCGGGTCCAGGCGCGGGCCTTCGTTCCAGGTGCCCGGCGGCAGCAGGGTGGGCAGCATGCCGGCCGGAGAACCCACTTCGCGCCAGCGCCCGCGCGCCTTCAACTGCGGGTGGTCCCACACCTCGTGCATCGTGTTGACCCGCGCATTGGCGATCTGCGCGGCCTCCAGCCGCTCGACCACCTGTGGCGCGGTCAGCGGCGCGAAGGCCTCGACGATGAGCTCGCGCAGCGTCGTGCGCTCGGCCACGCGCCGGGCATTGCCGGCGAAGCGCGCATCGCGTGCCAGCTCGGGGCGCAGCAGCACCTTCTCGCAGAAGTTCGCCCACTCGCGCTCGTTCTGCAGGCCCAGCATCACGCTGCCGCCGTCGGCACCGGTGGGAAACGGGCCGTACGGGTAGATCGTCGCGTGCGCCGCGCCGGTGCGCGGCGGCGGCGGCGCGCCGTCGATGGCGTAGTACAGCGGATAGCTCGTCCACTCGGCCAGCGACTCCAGCATCGAGATGTCGATGGACTGGCCGCGCCCGGTCTGTGCGCGTTGCAGCAAGGCCGCGAGGATCTGGGTGTAGGCGTACATGCCCGCGGCGATGTCGGCGATCGACGGCCCCGCCTTGCACGGTTCGTCGGGGGTGCCGGTGACCGACACGAAGCCGGCCTCGCTCTGGATCAGCAGGTCGTAGGCCTTCTTGTCCCGGTACGGGCCCTCGGCGCCATAGCCCGAGATGTCGCACACGATGATCGACGGCTTCCTGGCCGCGAGCGCGTCGTAGCCGAGGCCGAGGCGCGAGGCGGCGCCGGGCGCGAGGTTCTGCACGACCACGTCCGCCTTCTCCAGCACCAGGCGCTCGAGCAGCTTGGCGGCGTCGGGGTGCTTCACGTCCAGCGTGAGGCTTTCCTTGGAACGGTTGGTCCAGACGAAGTGCGACGCCAGGCCGCGCACACGGGCGTCGTAGCCGCGCGCGAAGTCGCCGCTGCCGGGACGCTCGATCTTGATGACGCGGGCGCCGAGGTCGGCGAGCTGGCGCGTCGCGAAGGGCGCGGCAATGGCGTGCTCCAGCGTGACGACGGTGAGTCCCTTCAGGGGTTGCATGGCCGGGGTCTCCTCTCAGCGCAGCGTGGCGACCGCATCCATCGTCAGCCAGCCTTCGTGGTCCTGGGCCCACAGCCGGAGGGTCTTGCCGTCCTCTTCGAGCTGTCCATTGACGCGGAACGGGTTCAGGTCGAAGGTGGGTCGCACGGCCTTGAAGCGGAAGGCGGCGACATCGGCATCGGGCCGATGTCGGCGCACCAGGTCCATCAACAGCGTCGCGATCAGCGGGCCATGCACGATCAGGCCCGGATAGCCCTCGACCTCGGTCACGTACCGGCGGTCGTAGTGGATGCGGTGCCCGTTGAAGGTGAGCGCCGAGTAGCGGAACAGCAGCACGTCGTCCGGCACCACCTCCCGCTGCCAGGCGGCCCCGGCCTGCGCACGCTGCGGCGGCGGCTCCACGTCGCCGGGCCGCCGCGCCTCGCGGTACACGATGTCGTGGAACTCCACGATCGACGGGTCCGTGTCGCCGCTGCGGCGCAGCTCGTGCCGCACCTTCACGAACAGGAGCTGGCCGCTGCGGCCTTCCTTGGCCGACACGTCGGCGACGGTGGATCGGCGCTCCACCGAATCGCCCACCCGCAGCGGCGAGCGGAACTCGAACTGGCTGCCGGCCCACATGCGACGGGGCAGCGGCACGGGTGGCAGGAAGCCGCCCCGCCGGGCGTGCCCGTCGGGGCCGATGTCGCTTTGGCGGTGCACTGGCAGGAAGTAGAGCCAGTGCCACAGCGGCGGCAGGGCGGTCCCGGCTTCCACCGGCATCGCCGGGTGGTCCAGCGTCGCGTTCAGCTGCTTCACGGGCGTGGCGCCGATCTCGTCACGCAGCGTCTCGCTGCGACCGATCCAGGCGTGGAGCTCGTTCAGGTCGTGGGTCATGCCGTGCTCCTCAGTCAGCCGTGAGGCGGGCGCGCTGCACCACGCCCTTCCACTTGGACAGCTCGCTCTGCACGAGTTCGCCGAACTTCTCCGGCGTGCTCGTCTCCACGTCCGCGCCGTGCTCTTCCATGCGCTTGACGACCTCCTTGTCGGCCAGCACCTGGTTCAGCGCCTTGTTGAGCTGGTCGATGAGGGGCCGGGGTGTCCGGGCCGGCGCGAAGAAGCCGTACCACTGCTGCACCTCGACCCCGTCCACGCCGGCTTCCTTCAGCGTCGGCACGTCGGGCAGCAGCGCGGAGCGCCTGGGCCCGGCAATCGCCATCGCACGCAGCTTGCCGGCCTTCACGTGCGGCAGCGCGGTGTACAGGCTGGGGAACATGAACTGCGTCTGCCCGGCGATGGTGTCGGTGACGGCCGGCGCGGAGCCCTTGTACGGCGCGCCCAGCATCACCACGCCCGCGCTCAGCTTGAACAGCTCGGCCGCGTAGTGCGGCGCCGTGCCGTTGCCGGCCGAGGCATAGGTGTACTTGTCCGGCGTGGCCTTGAGCTGGGCCACCAAGTCCTTGACGTCCTTCACCGGCACGGTGCCGCTGGCGACCATCAGCGTCGGCGAATAGCCCACCAGGCCGACCGGCGCGAAATCGGCCACCGGGTCATAGCGCAGCTTCTGCAGCGCCGGGTTCATCGCGTGCGTCGCGATGTAGCCGAACATCAGCGTATAGCCGTCGGGTGCCGCGCGGGCGACGAACTCGCTCGCGATCGCCCCGTTGGCCCCGGCGCGGTTGTCGATGATCACGGCCTGGCCGAGCAGCGGGCCGAGCTTCTGCGCGATGGTGCGTGCCATGGCGTCGTTGCCGCCGCCGGCGGCGGTCGGCACGACGATGGTGATGGTCTTGTCGGGCCAGGCCATCGCCCCGGGCGCGGCGGCGATCATCAGGGCCGCCACGGCGGGTGCGATGAGCGCCGCCGGGCCGCTCCCAAGGCGCTCGCGCCCCCGCAGGGGGCCAAGATTCGGCTTCATGGGCTTGTCTCCTTTGATGGGCCTCTGCAAGGAATGATCGGCGCCGGGATTGCAAAAGAGAATTGCATCTTTAAGATCAACTGATCCACATCCGGCATCAATCGGCGAGGCGCCCATGGCCATCAACTTCGACCTCAACGACCTGCTCGCCTTCCGGGCGGTGGCCGAGCTGAGCAACTTCCGCAAGGCCGCCGAGTCGGTGCACCTTTCGCAGCCTGCCTTCAGCCGCCGCATCGACAAGCTCGAGCAGGCGCTGGGCGTGCGGCTGCTCGAGCGCACGACGCGCCGCGTGACGCTGACCGCGGTGGGCCGCGACTTCGAGCGCAAGGTGCGCGAACTGCTGGACGAGCTCGATGCCACGCTGCTCGGCATCCGCGGCGGTGCCGTCACGCGCATGGGCGAGGTGACGGTCGCCTGCGTCCCGTCGACGGTGTACTACTACCTGTCCGAGGTCATCCGCCGCTACCACGAGCGCAGTCCGAAGGTGCGGGTGAAGGTGCTCGATGCCGGCGCGAACGAGGTGCTGGCGGCGGTGGCGGGCGGCGAGGCGGACTTCGGCCTCAACTTCATCGGCGCGCAGGAAGGCGAGCTCGAGTTCAAGCCCCTGGTGGAGGAACGCTTCGTCGTGGCCTGCCGGCGCGACCACCCGCTGGCGCGGATGCGGCGCGTCGGCTGGGCGCAACTGTCACAGCACGACTACATCTCGGTCGGGCGCGGCTCGGGCAACCGGGTGCTGCTGGACCAGGCCCTGGCCGGCGTGCCGGGTCGGCCCCAGGCCATCTACGAAACCCGGCATGTGACCACGATGCTGGGCCTGGTGGAAGCCGGCCTGGGCGTGGCCGCGGTGCCTTCGATGGCCATGCCGGGGCCGGACCATCCCCTGCTGGTCAGCGTGCCGCTGGTCGACCCGGTCGTCACGCGCAGGGTCGGACTGATCCGGCGCCGCGGGCGCTCGCTGTCGCCGGCGGCGCAGCAGCTGTTCGACCTCTTCAATGAGCTGAAGGATCGACGGCGGACCCGCCGAACGGAGTGACCCTTCGACGTCGACCGGCATCAGGCCACAGGCGGCCTCTATTGCTTGAAGAAGGTCATGTCATCGACGTTCAGCCAACCGCTGCCCGTCGGGTCGCTGGTCCACAGGCCGATTTCGGCCTGGCCGTTGCTGACGTTGATGTTGCTGATCTCCAGCTGCGTGTAGCCGTCCGACGCCACGGTGGTGACGGACACCGCGGTGCCGCCGAAGTTCTTCACGTACAGCTGGTGCCCGCTGGTGCCCCGGACCCAGGCCCTGACGGTGTACTGCCCATTGCTCAGGCCGGTGAGGGTCTGCGCGGTGTAGGCCCAGTACGCGGCCGTGCCGCTGTGCACCAGGTGGGATGTGCCTGAACTCGGCCGCGTCGTCGCCGTGGACACGGTGCCGCCCTGCGTGCCCGTGCTCCAGCCGCCCAGGCCGTTCTCGAAGCCGGGATTGCTCAGCAGGTTAACGCCGCCGTTGATGACGTCGACGCGGTCGCCCACGACGAAGTTGCCCGACGCGCTGGCGTTCCTCTGGCCCGTGTTGCGCACCTTCAGCGTGTGGTGGCCCGATGGCATCACCGGGCTGGTCCACAGCGGGACATCGTCGCGTCGAGAGGCCGCGTAGGTGTCGACGAGGGTCTCGGCACCGCCGTCCACCGAGACCGCCGCGATGCCGTGCGAACTCGCCAGCGCGCCGTAGAGCCTGGCGTGGGTGCCGTTGAAGGGCACCTGGTAGGAGGCGTTGGCGAGGCTGGACCAGTGGTTGTCGTTCTGATAGGCGCCGTCCTGCCAGCCATTGGGCCAGTTGGCGGTGTTGTCGTAGCTGAACTGGGTGTCGTTGAGCGTCACGACGCCGAGGTACGGCAGCAGGATCGGCAGCAGGCGGTTGCTGACCTTCACGTGGCCGCCATCGTTGGGATGCAGTCCATCCTTGAAGTCGCCCGGGGAGGTGAGCCATCCGGTGGTGTCGATGTAGTGCACCTTGGCATCACCCGCGGCGACCCGTGCGTTCACCGCCGCCTTGTTCTCGGTCTCGTAGTAGCCGCCGAACGGGCGCAGGGAGAAGATGTCGGCGTTGGGGTACCTGGCCCGGATGTTCTGCAGGAAGGCGGTGTAGTTCTTCTGGAAGGTCGCTCCGGGCACCGACTTGCTGCCGTCGTTCGAGCCCAGGTTGACGAGGACGAGCTTGGCCGTGTAGTTGGCGAAGTCCCACGCCGGGTTGCCCGTGCATGCCACGTCCGGGCATCGATTGGCCTGCCACTGCTTGAAGTAGACCGACTCCATGCCCGTGACGACATTCGGGTTGGCCCAGGTCGGGTCGACCAGGGTGATGCCGGGGAAGGAGATCTGGGTGTGATCGGCACCGAGTCGTTCGCCGGTCAGCCAGGCGTAGCTCGAGGGCGCCGTGTCGTTCGTCAAGACGCCGGTGGTGATGGAGTCGCCGATGAACTCCACCAGCGGCAGGGAGGGCGGCCGCACCGTGGAGGCGCCGGCATCCAGCACCAGGCCCTGGAAGGGCAGTTCGCTGTCCTGGAACTGGGCGACGATCTTGAGCGTGTGCGTCCCATTCGCCAGCGGCGTGGGCGTCAGGTTGTAGGTGCCCGTCGCGTCCCAGCGGGTGGCGGCCACCCCATCGATGATGGCCATGAAGGTCGTCTTCTCGGCCACCTTCACCTTGACGGTGGTGCCGGTGAATTGGGTGGACAGGTAGGCGCCGTTCCAGTGGCTGCGGTACGTGGCGCCGTTGGACTTGTCCCATCGACCGACATAGGTGATGTTGGTGTCCGTCAGGTCGCCGTTGCCGGTGCCGGCCAGCGCACAGCCGCACCAGGAAAGGACGATCCCTGCGAGGGCCGAACGAACGAAGTTCCGGGGAGCGCAAGCCCCCACTGCTCGATCAATGTGCGTCATGTCTCCGTACCTTGTCGTTGATGTGTTGCCCTGATGTCCAGCAGGGTTCACTGGCGGCCCTCAGTGGCCGAGCGGGGCCGGGTTCTTCAGGTAGGCCTTGAACAGGTTGGCGAAATGTCCGCCGTCGGTGGTGATGTTGGCCGAGGTGCTCCCGCCGCCGCTGAACACGATCCCGAACACCCCGATGGCGGTGTACTGCGTCGGGTTCGTGAGCATGTAGTGGACGTGGTTGTCGCGGAAGTGTCCGGGGGTGCCGCCGGGGGTCGCCGACGGCACGCCCATCGGCGTCTGCCAGTACAGGATGGGCAGGTTCCCGAGCGCGCTGCGCGTGGCGCTCCACTCGTCGAGGTTCTGGCGGTAGTTGGGCGTTGCCACGTTGGCTTCGTCCCAGTAGAACGGGCCGTTGCCGCGCCCCGCGCACTCACTGGGGGGCGGGGCGACTTCCATGCAGCCGGCATCACGGTCGACCGTCTGTGCCACGATGAAGTCGGCCTTGTCCGCCCCCAGCTTCAACATGAAGTTGCCGACGGTGGTGACATCCCGTCCCCAGGAGGACGGCGGAAAGCCGATCTTCGCCTTGGGCGCATAGGTCCGCCCGAGCGTCAGCAGGCATCGCGCAAGCCCTGCGACGTTGTCCGGCTGGGTTGCGCATTCGCTCACCATGCTCACGCGCGCCGGCACCTTCGTCGGGTCGCCGCCGGGCGCACCGGCGAGGACGAAGCCCCAGAAGTCCGGCTCCAGGTTGACGAGCGCGGGCTGGCCCGTCGCCCCGATCTTCTGGTACATCAGCTTGACCTGTGACCAGTAGCTGCCCATGAAGCTGGCGTCGTTGACGGCGCTGAGGTTTCCTTCGCCCCGGGAGGCCATCTGGTAGAGCGTGAAGAGGGGCACGGCACCGGCCGCCTTGGCGCTCGCGGCGGCGTAGGTGACGTAGGCGCCATCGGGGCTGTTCCAGTACGGCCACGAACCGTCTCCCACCCCGACGAGATACGTGTCGATGATGTCCGGCTGGATCTGCTGGCTCGTCATGTCGGCGATCTTGTTGCCGGCACCCAGGCCGACGAGAAGCCGATTGGACACGCCGAGGTCGGCGGTGATGGATGGTGCGGGTGCCGGTGCCGGTGCCGGTGCCGGTGCGGGTGCAGGTGCAGGTGCAGGTGCAGGTGCAGGTGCAGGTGCAGGCCCTGACGCAACCGGCGGTGCAGCAGTGTCAGAGCCATGGCCTCCGCCGCAGGCAGACAGCACCAGGGCGAACAGCAGTGCGCTTGTCGCGGTGCTGCGTGGGGGGCGTTGGATTGGCATGCTCATCGTGAAGATCCGGTGACGTCAAAGTGCGGTGCGCCCATGTCGATCGACGTGCTGCGCTTTCCGATTCCTGGCGAAATTGTTGAGTCGTGGCCCCGGGAGAAGTTGATCGAACTTGCGGTATCGACGGACGGTGCGCGGGGCGTTGGCGCCACGAGACGCGATGCAACAGGATGCAAGTGGCCGCGAATCGGAAGGCGCTGAATCCAGTCCGCAAGCGCCGTGAACTGACCCAAGGTGACAATTCCTGCGATGGACGGGGGGCTCTTCAACGCGTCAAGACGCCGCCCTTGACGCATGGAGCGACGCGCGGATCGTCTCCTGCGGAAGCAGGGCGTGGTACTGCCGTTCGAGCTCCATGAACACCGAGTGCGAGGCCTCTTCGACCAGCAGCCGGGATTCCGTCACGAAATCGGACAGCCGATCGGCGGGGTCGGCGGCGGGCGCATCGTTCGAGCGTTCCATGACGGCGACGGCCATCTTCGAACGCAGGTCCGCGAGGCGGCGGTCCGAACGGCCGGAGGCGATCGAATCCAGCTGCTTCAGCGCCACGGCCAGCGCTTCGACGGGCATGGCCGCCAGGACGGCCAGGCCCTGGGTGGCCAGCGCGCGCTCGACGTACCGGAGGTGGCGCAGCACCTTGCGCGCCTGGGGATGCGGATCGAGCAGGGCCTTCAGCGCGGCCCGCGACGGCGCCGCTTCGGCACGGGCCGTTTCGATCGGCGCTTGCGGCTCGCCGGCGGGCGTCGCCGCGGCGATGCGGATGTGCAGGTTCTGTCCGTCGCGTTCCAGCCTCAGGTCGCTGAAGAGGATGCGCGTAATGAAGCGGAAAGGCGTCAGCAGCATGGCCCACTCGTCGTTGTCATCACGTCGACAGTGTGGGCGGCCCAGGACGGCGCTGCATGATCGCGCCATGACCAAAAGATCAACAGCGCGATGGCCGTGAGCATTCGCACAGGCCGCCTCGCGGCCCGTGCGGATCTGCATCAGGGTGTGGCGGAACAGGGCGAGTTCGTCTGCGTGAGCAGGCCCAGGCGGTACGGCAGCTTGTCGTAGCTTTCCTTCGACCCCGGCGTCAGGCCCTGGTAGAGGAAGCGCATGTTGCAGGCGCTGATCTCGACGTTCTGGTCATACCCGGTGCGCAGCATTTCCCCGTGGCTGATGCCCTGGCTCCACTTGCCGGTCGGGAAGCTCACGTTGGCATCGCCGGCGAACGGGCTGGACTCGCTCGCGGCCAGCGGCGTCCAGGTGCCGCCCAGGCTGCTTGCGGTCCAGGAGCGGAAGTAGCGGCCGCTGCCGCCGATGGCCTCGACGATGAGCAGGTACTGCCCGGTCTCGCGCACCTTGTACACCTGGGGGGCTTCGAAGACCTTGTTGGGGTCGGCGTCCTGCAGGGCAATCACCGTGTTGCCGAAGCCGTTGGGGAAGTTCGCCAGCGTGGTCTGCGAGCGGTAGATCTGCCCGTTGTCGCCGGCGGAGAACAGGTGGCAGTTGGCCGTGTCGCAGGCGACGGCAAAGTCCAGCCAGTTGCCCTTGCCGTTGGCGGTGTTCTGCTGGACGATCGGCGGGACGCTGCTGTAGAAGGTCTTCAGCGGGCTCCAGCCGCCCGGGTTGGCGATGTCCGGGTTGGTCGAGTAGGCCGCGTTGCCGTTCTGGAACACCAGGTACCACAGGCGCGACGGCGCATGGAAGAACACGAAGGGCGCGGCCCGGTACCCGCCGCCGATCGCGGTGGAATCGAGGAAGTAGGGCGTTGCCGATCCGGCGTTCGACCAGTCCGAGAAGGAGCGGTACTCCAGGCCCCAGCCGTTGCCCTTGGCCTGGGTGGAGAACACGTGCCAGAGGCCGTTGTGGTACACGACCGACGGGTCCTTGATGGCCACTTCCGGGAACTGCGCGGCAGGCTTGGCGGTCATCAGCGGTGCACTGGAGGTCCAGCGGAAGCTGGTCGGCAGCGACACGTTGCCGGTCCCGCCGCCGCCGCCCGGCGGCGGTGTGGTGGCACCGACCTGCACCAGCGCCCAGGTCTGGTTGCGGCCGCCCCAATCGGTGTACTGGGTGACGTCGCCGCCGTCGGCGGTGGAGGCGCCGGCGACCTCGAGGGCCTTGCCCGAATTGCGGTTGATGAAGCGCACCGCATTGTTGTCGGAGCCGACCAGCTGCCATTGCTGGTTGCTGCCGTCGTGGTCGGTGTACTGGTTGACGGCGGCGCCGTCGGCCTTCGAGAAGTTCCAGACGTCGACGACCTTGCCCGAGTGCCTGTTCTTGAGCCGGTAGGTGCCGTTGCCGGAGCTCAGCAGCTGGAACTGCTGGTTGGCAGCGTCATCGTGCCGGGTCCACTGGCGGAACTCGGCGCCGTCGCCGGTCATCCAGTTGTAGAGGTCGAGCGCCTTGCCGCTGTTGGCGTTGACGATGACGTACCAGGCGTTGGTGTCGACCGTGATGGCGGCCTGTGCCGGGGCGGCGGCCACCAGGGCGCCCGCCGACAGCACGAGGGTCGCCAGCGCCGACAGCGCCTTGCGAAGCTTCATGGTGTTCTTCATGACTGTTCTCCTGTTGCGCCAGGGAGGCTCAGAGATCGCCGAATCCGATGGCGCCATTGCAGTGCAGCCATTCGCTGCGACCGCTGCCGCCGCCGCAGCGGCCGTTCTGGTACACGCCGGTGTTGTAGGTCTGGTTCTCGGCCTGCCGCACGCTGCCGTTCACGCTCAGGTAGTCGACCTGCACGTCGCGGCCCGCGGCGTCGTTGGTGAACTCGACGGTGCTGCCGCCCGACAGGCTGGTCGTGAACGTGTAGTTGGTCATGGTTCGACCGAGCGTCCACGACTTCACTTCGGTGCCGCCGATGCGCAGGGTCACGCGCTCCTGGCCCGAGGTGCCGCGTGCGCGCACGACGATGGTCTTGTTGGTCGTGCCGCCGCCCCCGCCCGGGTTGCTGCTGCGCACGTAGTTGGCGAGCCAGGTCAGCGCGGGCCGCTCGCTGCCGTCGCGGCGCACGAGGTGGGAGTTGGCCACCCAGGTCTGGCCTTCGATGTAGCCCCACAGGGTGACGCCCGCGACGGCCGGGTGCGTCCACAGGAGCGGGAACTTCTCGCGATAGCGCGCCAGCTGCGTGGCGTCGTCACCGGTCATGTCCAGTTCGGACACGTAGATCGGCAGGCCGGCCTGGGCCAGCGAGTCCAGATTCTGCGTGAGCGTCGCCGGCGCCAGGTTGTCCATGCTGAAGTAGTGGGACTGGATGCCCACGCCGTCGATCAAGCCGCGCGACTTCAGGATGCCGATGATGCCCTTGTAGCGGTTCACCGCATTGGCGTCGTTGATGATCCCGTACTCGTTGATGAGGAGCTTGGCGTTGGGGCAGTGCTGGCGGGCCTTCTGGAACGACCAGACGATCCAGTCCCAGCCGGTCGAGCCCGCGCCGCCGAGGGCCTCGCGGTAGCTGGCCGGCTGGTGCAGCGGCTCGTTGACCACGTCGATGTACTGCGTCTGCGGGTAGCGCTGGCAGTACTGCCGCATGAAGTCCTCGACCTCCTCGGCCTGCTGCGCGTGGCTCAGGCCGCCGATCCATCTCGGCTCCTGCGAACCCCACACGAAGGTGTGCTGCTTGAACGCGAAGCCGTTCGACCGTGCGTAGTTGTAGGCGGTGTCGAGCGGGCCCCAGTTCATCTGGCCACGCGCCGGCTCGACCGATTCCCACTTGCCGGCGTTCTCGGGCGAGACCTGGTTCCAGTAGCCGCTGAAGTTGCCCGGCGGGTTGCCGGCGATGATGTTGCCCAGGAACTTGGGCTTCCCGACGGCAATCTGCGCCTGTGCGGAGCCGGCCGCACCCAGCAGGCCGAGGGCCGCCATGGTGCAGACGGCTGCACGGTTCATGGCATTGAAGAGCTTCGAGGTGTTCACTGTTGTCTCCCTTGAGGGGTTGGATGGGTCGAACTGCGGCCCCCGGGGGCTACCGGCGGCCGTTAACGGCGCGAATGCAGAACAGCGCAGCCCCACGCCAGCTTGGCTGTCGTCGTTCTCAGTTCACCAGGGTCGTGATGCTCTTGGCCGGCAGCGAGACGGAGAACGTGTTGGCGCTCACGCCGATCGTGGGCTGGCGCTCGAACGTGGCGGTTGCGGTGGTGCGGTACGGCGTGAGGCCGGTCAGCGAGCGGCCCGCGATGGACGTCGTGAGGGTGACGTCGGTCGCGTTCTCGTTCACGAGCACGACCACGGTCTTGGCGTCGGAGGTGCCGGCGGGCGTTCCGAACGCCGAGACGCGGACACCCTTTTGCGGCAGCGCCGTCGCGTCGTAGCGGACGTAGCCGGGGCGGATGAAGTACGAGAAGTGCTTCAGGCCGATGCCGAAATAGGTCGGCTTGTTGTTCGTGCCGATCAGGCCGGTGGGCGTCGCGTCGTTGGAGTTGACGAGCCACCAATGGACGTAGGCGTTGTACTGCGACAGCGTCAGGCCGTCGTGGACCTCCTTGGCCATGGCGATGGCGTCGTCGATGCTGGTCGACCACGAGGTCTTGGCGTCGGACTTGTTGACCGAATCCAGGAAGTGCTCGGTCATCCACACCTCCTTGCCGAGCTTCTGGGCCGTGCTCGAGTAGTACGGCGTGCCGCCGTACAAGTGGCCGCCGATGATCGAGAGGTTGGCGGCGGCCTTGGCGTCCGCCAGCAGCGTGTCGGTGGTGGCCTGCGAGTAGTAGAAGGACTCGGCCGCCATGAGCTTGGTGGTCGTGCCGGCGGTCGCCGTGGCGCCATGGCCGCCGACCCAGGCCGTCATCTCGTCGGCGTTCCACAGGCAGGACTCGTAGTCGGTGGGATCCCAGTCCGGCTCGTTCTGCAGCGACACGGCGTAGAGCTTCACGTTGCGGCTGGCGGCGTACCGGATGTAGGCATTGAGGTACTGGGCATAGTCCGCGTACTTCGCCGGGTCGAGGCGGCCGCTGTAGAGCGGGTTCTTGCGGTCCGTGTTGACGATCTTCATGCTCGCCGGGGGCGACCACGGCGAGGCGAAGACCAGGGCGCCGCGCGCCTGGGCCGAGATGCCGTTCTCCATCTCGGCGCCCCACTGGCTGGTATCGGCCGTCCTGGTGGAAGCGTTCCAGTCGGCGGGCGCGATGCGCAGCCGCAGGATGCTCAGCCCGAGGCTGTCGGCGAGGCTGGTGCCGAACAGGACGTTCATGCGATCGTCCGTCATCTTGTTGTAATACCAGGCGGCCGAGCCGCCGAAGCCCTGGACGGTCTGCTTGGCGTCGCCGAAGTCGATGGCGGCCGTGGTGGACGCGGGCTTGATGGTCAGCGTGGTGCTGATGACCGACGAGATGTAGTGCGCGCTGTCCCTCGGGACGAAGGTGGCCAGGACGATGGCGGACCCGGCGGCGGCCGTGGTGGCGGTGCCCAGGGGCTTGCCGTCGGCGGTCATGTACGAGGCCGGGTCGGCCGAGCCCTGGATGCCGTAGATCGCATAGGGCGCCGTGCTGATCTGCGAGGGTGTGAGCGCGGAACCCTGGAGCACGGCGGACGGCAGGTCCCAGCGCACCGGCGGCTGGGCCTTGTGGACCGTCAGCTTGCGCGTGATGGTGCTCTTCGCGTACTTGCTCGTGTCCTGCGGCGTGAACGTGAGCGACAGCGTCTGGACGCCGACCTCGGGTTTCGCGCCAACGGCGGGTGAATAGGCATACGTGCCCGGGACGCTCGCTATCGCGTTCAGCTGGGCCGTGCTGAGGGCCGTGCCCCAGTCGATGGCGGCCGGGTCGGGCCAGGTGATTTGCACAGCCGGCGCGGGTGCAGGCGCGGGCGCAGGTGCGGGTGCAGGTGCGGGTGCAGGCGCGGGCGCGGGTGCGGGTGCGGGTGCAGGCGTGGGTGCAGGTGCAGGTGCAGGTGCAGGTGCAGGTGCAGGTGCAGGTGCAGGTGCAGGTGCAGGTGCAGGTGCAGGCGCCGGGCTCGGCGCGGACGCAACCGGTGCCGCCGCCGTGTCCGTGTCGCGGCCACCCCCACAGGCGGACAGCACCATGGCGCACAGCAGTGCGCTCGTCGCAGTGATGCGTTGGGGACGTTGGCTAGGCATGTTCATCTTGAAGATCCTGTTGCGTCGAGACGCTGCGGGGATGTTGATGTGCGGCGGGATTGTGTTGGAGGCGGCGCTGCAAGAGTTGACGGAACGACGACCGCGGAGAGACGACTGCAACGAGATGCAAATCTCGGGAGAGCACGGGCCCGAAGCCCGGCATCAGCGCTGCGGCGCGCCGTAGACGATGCCCCGTCCCACCGTGCTCATGTAGACCAGCCCTTCCGTGTTCATGTCGCCGACGACGAACTGGCCGTTCCCGGGGCCGCCGAACTGGTGGGCGTCGTCATTGATGCGGATCCAGTTCTGGCCCGCATCGGAAGAGCGGTAGATCCCCCGCTTGCCGCCATTCGCGGAACCCCAGATGAACACGGTGGGATAGCTCGCGCCCGAGAGCGCCTTGCCGAAGCCGACCGCACTGCAGAACGTGACGTTGGACAGCTTGCTGAACGACGTTCCCGAGTTGGTGGAGCGCACCAGGCCGCCGTCCTTCAGCGCGACCCACACGTCGCCCTCGCGGCCCGGCGCCACGCCCAGCCGCGCGGAGCCCCCGGCGGCCAGCGTCGCCGCGACGTTGAAACTGGCGCCGCCGTCGGTGCTGGTCAACACGGTGCCGTTGCTGTTGTCGTAGGCGTAGAACTTGCCCGCCCTGGCCGGATCGGCGGTCGGCCGCACGGGACGCGAGCCGAGGCTGGAGACCTTGCTCCATGCCGGGCTCGCAGCGGCAAAGTCGGTCGAGCGGTAGGTGGCGGTGACGCCGCCGGCAGTCATCGTGTGCAGCAGTGTTCCGCCGTCCGCCGACAGTGCGACCACGCCGTCCGAGATCGACGCAGCCTGGGTGATGGGCACCTGCGTCCAGCTGACACCCGTGTCGGCGGAACGGTACATCTTCTCGCCTCCCACACGGACGACGACCGAGGTGTTGGCGGCCGCGACCGCCAGCCCGGAGGTGGTGCCGATGCGCGGCGTGTGGATCGGCGCGTAGGCGGAGACGTCGGTGTGGCGGTAGCCGTCGTAGTCTCCGATCACCGACAGCAGCGGTCCCCCGGGGATGCTCACGAGCCCGAGGGGCACCGTTTCCTCCAGGCCCTTGACGGCGAAGGTCCAGGTCGTCGGCACCGCGTCCAGGTTGGCGGTCCGGAAGACACCATTGCCCGACGTCACCCAGGCTGCCTTGGCGTCGAAGGGATCGAACTCGATGCTGTTCGCCCAGTGGATGGTGTTGCCGCCGATCCAGCTGACCCCTCCGGTGTCGAGGGCGAATCCGCGGGAGACCACATCGGTCCACGCCCCTCCGCCGTTGGACGTGACGAAGAAGTGATCGCCCCAGCCACTGCCCTGTTGCATCCAGTTGTTGATGGTCGACACCAGCACCCGCTGCGGATTCTTGCTGTCCACGGAGACGCCGGAGAAGGCCCCGGTGATGCCCGTGGGGGTGACGTTGGTCCAGGCGCCGCTGGCGATGCCGTATTTCCAGACCTGGCCGGCGTCCATCGGCTCCGGCGGGTTCAGGCTCCTCGAGTCTCCGTGCGGGCCGGACCCGTTGGCATAGGTGATGTAGAGGTTCCCGTCGCCCGCCCATGCGGCACGCTGCGGCAGGAAGCCGGCCGGTGCGCCGGTCACCGCGCTGAAGCTCGCACCGGCGTCATCGCTGCGATAGAGGTTCGCGCCGACCGAGCCATAGCGCGACACGCCGACGATGATGCGCTGTGCCACGCCGTTGGCCACGCTCGCCGGGTCCAGCATCACGAAGCTGATGCCGGCCTCGTTGGGCGTGCCGGTCACCGGCAGGGTGTTCACGCGGGCAAAACTCGCGCCGGCATCGGTGCTCTTGAACAGGCCGTTGTTGCGGGAGCCGACATAGAGCACGCTGCCGTTGCCCGGGTCGACCTGCATCTTCTCGCCGTTGCCGCGCCCCATGCCGTTGCCGTGGACGCGGAACTGCGCGCTGACGTCGGTGATGCGGGAGAAGGTGTTGCCGTAGTCGGTGGACCGCATCACCACCGTCTTGCCGTTGCTGAAGTACGAGGTGCCGGCGAGCACGTAGACCACGGACGAGGCCTTGGCGTCCAGGGCCATCGACTCCACCCCCAGCAGGCCGACGTCGTCTTCCGACACGCCGTCGAGCAATGGCACCCACTTCCCGAGGGTGTTGTCCCAGCGATAGGCGCCGCCGACGTCGGTACGCGCATAGAACAGGTTCTGCTGCGTCTTGCTGGGAATCACCGCTGTCACGAACCCGCCGGCTCCGATCGCCACGTTGTCCCACCGATAGGACGGGGTCTGGCCACTGGGCGGTGCGGGCGCAGGCGCGGGTGCGGGTGCGGGTGCGGGTGCTGGCGCAGGAGCGGGTGCTGGCGCAGGAGCGGGTGCAGGTGCAGGTGCAGGTGCAGGTGCAGGTGCAGGTGCAGGTGCTGACGCAACCGGTGCCGGGGCTGAGCCCGAGTCATTCCCTCCGCCGCAGGCAGACAGCACCAGGGCGCACAGCAGTGCGCTGCTCGCAGTGGCGCGTTGGGGGCGTCGGCTTGGCGTGCTTGTCATGAAGATCCTGTTGCGTGAGGGGGGGACGCCCATCTCGTCCGATGGGCTGCTCTCTCGATTTCCGGCGCGATTGTGTGAGTCGCGATGTTGGTGAAAGCTGACCAAACTTGCGGAAACGAAGGGAGGCCGGGCAAGGCGTTGGCACGGCGAGACGTCATGCAACAGGATGCAAATTCAGCGCGCTCCGACTTACATCGAATCGGGCCGACGAAGCGCATCCGGAAATATTCCTCACGCATGGCTGCACGATGGCTGCCATCACGAATCGATAGACGCGCGATCATTCCTTCCGTCGAGGCGGTCTCCAGACTCCGGGCTTTCAAGGAGTCCAGGCCATGCCTTCATTGCAGCCCCGCGTGCTGTCGTTCATGCTGCTTCTGGGGGCCGCCGGGGCCGCGTGGCCACAGTCCCACGGCGACACCATGGCGAGGATCCGCGACAGCCGCACCATCACCATCGGCGTGCGCGAATCGGCGCGGCCCTTCTCGTTCCTGAACGAGCAGAAGCAACCGGTGGGCTACTCGGTCGACCTGTGCATGAACGCCGTCGAGGAGATCAAGCGCGAGTTGAAGCTCGGCGAGCTCAAGGTGCAGTTCAGGGTCGTCAGCGGCGCGGAGCGCATCCCCCGGCTGCAGGCCGGCGACATCGACCTCGAGTGCGGGTCGACGACCCATACCCTGGCGCGCCAGCAGAAGGTCGATTTCAGCTATTCGTTCTTCGTGGCGTCGATGCGTGTCCTCACGCCCAGGAGCATTCACGTCGAGTCCGTGAAGGACCTGAACGGATTGCCGATCGCGCTCATCCAGGGCACGACGTCGGAGAAGCTGTTCAAGCAACTGGCCGACGGAGAGCTGCGCGCGCAGTTCCAGTCCTACACCAGCAATGCCGAGGCCTACCAGGCGCTGAAGGAAGGCCGCGCCCGGGCCTTCCCGCAGGACGACTCGCTGCTGCTCGGCCTGGCGTCCGCGGACAAGGCGCTCGATGCGCTCGAGGTCAGTCCGCTGGCCCTGTCGGTCGAGCCCTATGCGGTGATGGTCCGCAAGGGGGACAAGGCCTTGCTCGCGGCGGTGGACCGCAGCCTGGTGCGGCTCTACGCGAGCGGCGAGATCAATGCGCTGTACGACAAGTGGTTCCTGACCGACACGCTGACGATCCGGATGAGCCGGCTCACGCGCGACGGTTTCGCGCGCCCCAACAAGGAGGCCGGCGTCGCGGCGCTGCTCGGCTTCTCCCTCTGATGCCGCCCCTGCGGCTCAGCGGCCCAGCGTGATGCGGCCCACCTGGAAGTCGATGTCCCGCTTGCCGGCGCTCACCTTGGCGTCGGCCACTTCCACGGCCGACAGGGCGGCCTGCGTCGCGGCAGCGGTTCGCGCATTGGCGCCGCAGTACGACTCGGAAGCGAACCTGGCCAGCGGGATGCTGTACTCGCGCAGTTCCGGCGTGACCGGCTGCAGCGCGACCGGGTAGCAGCCGGTGTCGCGAACGCCCTTGTCGTCGCCGAGCACGCGGATGCGCAGCACGCCGGGTGCGCTGGCGGCGAGCTGGAGCGTCAAGGTCTTGTAGGCCGAGGCGTCCATCGGCTTGCCGCCGTTGGCCACGCCGGCGGTGAAGCCGATCCCGGCCCAGGTGCTGCCCTTCTGCGGCCAGATGACCCCGGTCACGCGGGCGACCCCGTTCGCCGCCGCCAGCTTGCCGACGGAGGCATCGCCGGCCTTTTCCGCGTACGCGAAGGCATCGGTGGATGCGCCCTGGTCGGTCCCGCCGCCGGTCTTCATGGTCGCAAGCACCAGCCTGCCGGCGTCGGGCGCCGGCTCGGCGGCGGCGTTCGCCGCTGGCCGCGCGGCGTCGGCGGCCGCTGGGGCGGCCTTCGGCGCGGGCGCCGTGCTGCAGCCCGCTGCGAGCGCCGCGACGATCGTTCCCGCCAGCCGTGCCGGGCCGTGGGTGCTTCGGGGGGTCATGCCGGTCTCCTCGAGGTGGTGATGGACAGCAGCGCGTTGCCGTTGCCGCGGATGGACGGGCGGCGCAGGCCCTGGATGGCGGCCAGCCAGCTGTCGTTGCTGGTGGTCAGCGCCCAGCTGGTTTCCTTGACGATGTCGAACCAGGTGAAGGCGCGGACGTTGGGAAGCGTCTCGATGTCGCTGAACATGCGCTCGATCCACGCGGCCTTGTTGCCGCCGATTTCGGAGCAGCCGAGCTCGGCCAGCACGATCGGCTTGGATGGCGCGATCTCGCGGGCCATGCCCACCGCGGCGCCGAAGACCTGGCTGAAGGGCTTCCACTGCGACCAGCTCTGGCTCGTGCCGAAGTTGTAGCCGTCGATGCCGATCCAGTCGACGTAGTCGTCGCCGGGGTAGGCGGCACGCGGGTCGTTCCAGGCCTCCGCGGGCGTGCTGTCGTTGTTGAAGCACCAGACCCAGCGGACCTTGTTCGCGCCGGCCGCCCGGAAGCGCTCGACGATGCGGCGGTGCGCCCGCGCGAAGAGCTGGGGCTGGCGGCCGTTCTTCACCAGGCACCAGGGGTACCAGTCGCCATTGAACTCATGCCCCACGCGCAGCATGAAGGGGTGGTCGATGCGCGCCGCGCCCTGCGCCCAGGCGTCGAGGGTGGCGTCCCACTTTCCGGCGACGATGTCGGCGAGCGCCACCGGGCTGTTGTCGAAGCCCCAGGGCTCCCAGGTCACCTGTGCCGCCATGCCGTGCTGCGCGAGGAAGCGGATCTGCGACTCCGGGAAGGCCGCGCCGAAGCGGGTGAACCACATCGCGGCTGCCGGCTGGCGCCGCAGATCGGCCGGCACGTCGTCCACCAGATCGGGCAGCGCGCTCTCGCGGAAGATGCCGAAGAAGATGCCGCGGCCGGTGTCCGAGTCGCGGTCGACGAGGATCGGCAGTGCCATCGCGTCGTCGAGGCCCGACGCCGTCTTCGGGGCGACGGCGCAGGCCGGCAGGCCCGCGCCGAGCGCCGACGCGGCGAGGAGGCGGCGGCGCAGGAGCTGGTCGGGGCTCACGGTGCCAGCTCCAGCCGGACGATCGCCATCGAGCGCGCGGGCAGGGTGACCGTGCGGTCCCCTTCCGCAGCCAGGGGCTGCAGGGGCTTCTCCTCGTCCGCGATGGCGGCGTCGAAGAAGCGGGCGTCCTTGAACGCCAGCGCGGCCTCCGCGTCGATGCGCACCGGCCGGGCCTGCGTGCCGGTGTTGAACAGCACGAGTTGAAGCTGCTTGCCCTTCCGGGTCGCGTGGGCCCACAGCAGCGGATCGCTGCTCGTCGCCTCGATGAAGGAACCCTGCAGTTCCCCCAGCAGGCCGAAGCCGTAGTAGGTCGGGCGCGGCACGCCGCCGGTGTCCAGCAGCCCGTGGAACCCGGTGCCCATGTAGGCAAAGTAGTGCGCCACGCTCACGCCTTGCCGGGCCATGCGCAGTGCCGACTCGGCGGCCCACATCGCGCCCACCTGGTCGGACAGGAAGCGCGGCCGGTCGGTGCGCCACGACAGGCCGAATTCCGTCACGCCGAACCGGATCGGCTTCGCGTGGCCGAGCGGGTTGCGCGAGCGGTCCTTCCACAGCGCCGAGAAGCGGGCGATCGAGCGGTCGACCTCGGCCACCGTGGCCAGCGCGGCCTCGTCCGTGCCGTCGCCCTCGGTGGGGTAGATGTGCCAGGTGAGCACGTCCACGGCGTCGCCGCACAGCGCCACGAAGCGCTCGAGGAAGAGCGGTGCGCCGGGCTGGGCCCCGGAGACGGCGGGGCCGGCGATCAGGGCCTTCGGGTCCTCGCGGCGGATGGCCGCGGCCTGCGCGCGGAAGACGTCGCAATAGCGCTGGACCGTCCAGCTCGCGTCGCCGCGCACGGTGCTGAACAGGTCGGGCTCGTTGCCGATCTCCCAGATCCGCACGTCCAGTCCGCGCGCGCGGGCCAGCCGCACGGCGCGCGCCGCGTCCTGCGGCGTGTTGGCGGCGGGGCGGTCGGGCCGGCCCTGGAACACGCGCGTCTGCACCATCAGTTCGCGCTCGCCCGCGACCTGCGACAGCAGCGACTTGAAGGCGTCCAGCGTCGGCTCGTCCATGTCGTGCTCGTCGCCGATGTTGCCGCCGGGGAAGCGCAGCGCAGCGGCCGGGACCTTGGCGAGTTCGTCGCGGAATTCCGTCACCGACATCCAGTTGCCGAAGTTGAAGCCCGCCAGCACCTTCGGGTTGACGGCCGGGCCCGCGTGCGAGGGGTCGATGCGCACCGTGGCGACCTGCGCATTCGCCCAGGTGGCCGCGGCGAGCGCGAGGACGCCGGCGCAGCGGACGACCGCGCGCAGGCTCGGGGGCCGCGGGAACGGCGGCGGGAACGGGAGGGCTTTCGGCTTCATGGCCGGCACGATAGCGTTCCATGCAAGCGCTTGCAATGCACGCGCCTGACTGTTCTTGCGAATCGGCGTGGGAGCGCGGGTAAGTTCGGGGATTTCCTGGGCAGGAGACCCCGGCCGATGGGTCCATCGCCTTCCGCGCGCCGTGAAGTCAAGCGCTATCATCGGGGCCATGCCCACCGAAAACACCAGCGTCACCCTCGAAGAGGTGGCGCGCCTGGCCGGGGTGTCCACCAGCACGGTGTCGCGCTACCTGAGCGGCACCCACGTCGTCGCCGAACAAAAGGCGACGGCCATCGAAAGCAGCATCAAGCGCCTGAACTACCGGCCCAACCTGGTCGCGCGCGGGCTCGCCAAGGGCCGCACCATGACCGTCGGCGTCCTGACGCAGGAGATCTCCAGCTCGTTCTTCAACGAGGCCATGCGCGGGGTCGAGGATGCGCTGGCGGGCCACCGCTACGAAGCCGTCTTCGCGAGCGGCCACTGGAACAAGGCCGAGGAAGAGCAGCGGCTGCTGTCGCTCGTGGGCCGCCGCGTGGACGGCGTGGTCCTGCTCGTGGCCGAGCTGGACGACGAGCTGCTGGACCGCCATGCGCAAGGCGTCCCGATGGTCCTGCTGGGGCGGCGGTCGGCGTCGATGCGGGTGCATTCGCTCTGCTTCGACCACTATGCCGGCGCCTGCGAGGCGGTGCGCCACCTCCTCGAGCTCGGCCATCGCCAGATCGCCTTCATCGCCGGCCCTCCGGCACGCCAGGATGCCGAAGAGCGCTGGCGCGGGTACCGCGACACCCTGGTCGCGGCCGGGCTGCCCTTCGACGAGCGGCTGGTGGCGCCGGGCGGCTACGTGGAGACCGGCGGCGTGACGGCGATGAACATGCTGCTCGACCGGGGCCTGCCCTTCAGCGCCGTCTTCGCCGCGAACGACGACTCCGCCTATGGCGCGATGCTCGCGCTGTACCGGCGCGGGATGCGCGTGCCGGACGACATGTCCATCGTGGGCTACGACGACCTGGCCCATTCCTCCTTCTCGCTGCCGCCCCTGACGACGGTGAGGCAGCCGTTGCGCGAACTCGGCCGGGAGGCCGCAGGCGCCGTCGTGGCGCTCATCGACGGCCGCAAGCCGCCGCGCACGACGATGGCGAAGCTGGAACTGATCGTGCGCGAGTCGACCAAGGCCGTTCCCGTCACGCGTTGATCATCTGCGCACCATCCTGGTGTGCGCAGGCCGCGAAAACCGCAAGATCGGCAAGGTCCCTCGAGGGTTCACCCTGGGTTGGTGCCGACCGAGTCTTCCTACACTGCTGTGCAAGCGCTTGCACGTCGAGCTGTGAACACGGAAGAGGCGCGTCGTTGGAACCCCACCAGGAGATGAAGTGAATTTCGCAACCAGGCTCAGCGTCGCCGCGCTGCTGGCATCGGCCACGGGCCTTGCTTCCGCCCAGACGGTGCTGACCGTCGCATCGTTCAAGGACCTCGACCGCTCGGTGCAGGCGGCGATCCCGCTGTACAAGAAGATCCATCCCGAGGTCGAGATCAAGCTGGTTGCGCTCGGCTATGGCGACCACCACAACGCGATGACCACGGCGCTCGCCACCGGGGCGAACCTGCCCGACGTGATGGGCATCGAGATCGGCTTCGTCGCCAAGTTCGCCGAAGGCGGCGGCGTGGAGGACCTGTCCAAGCCGCCCTACAACGCGCTGCAGTACAAGGACCGGTTCTTCCGGTTCACCGTGGCGCAGGCGACCAGCCACGGCGGCGTCTTTGCTGCGATGCCGGCCGACATCGGCCCCGGCGCGCTGTTCTACCGCAAGGACCTGATGGACAAGGCCGGCGTCACCGAGGCCCAGCTGACCCGGTCGTGGGCCTCGTTCATCGATGCCGGCAAGGCGCTGAAGGCGAAGACCGGCGCCTACCTGATCCCGCATGCCGCGGCGATCAAGGACATCATGATCCGCTCGGGCCTGAAGGACGGCGAAGGCCTCTACTTCGACGCCAAGGGCAAGGTCCTGGTCGATTCGCCGCGCTTCGTGGAAGCCTTCGAGACCGCCAGGCTGGCGCGCGCCGCCGGCATCGACGCGAAGGTCGGCGCCTGGAGCAACGAGTGGAGCGAAGGCTTCAAGCGCGGCACCATCGCCTCGGAGATGATGGGCTCGTGGCTTGCCGGCCACCTGAAGAACTGGATCGCCCCGGACACCAAGGGCCAGTGGCGCTCGGCCGGCCTCCCGGGCGGCGTGAACGCCTCGTACGGCGGCAGCTTCTACGCGATCCCCAAGGGCGCCAAGAACAAGGAGATCGCCTGGGACTTCGTGAGGTTCATGACGACCAGCAAGGAGGTGCAGATCGCCGCCTTCCGCGAGCTCGACGCCTTCCCGGCGCTGGTCGAGGCCACCACCGACCCGTTCGTCGACCAGCCCATGCCCTTCCTCGGCGGCCAGAAGGCGCGCCAGGACTGGAAGGCCACCGCGGCGAAGATCCCGGCCACCGAAGTGGACAAGCTCGACCCGGTGGCCGCCGAGGTCGTGAGCGCCGAGTTCGACAAGGTGCTGGAGCAGGACAAGGACGTGAAGGCCGCGCTGGCCGACGCGAAGAAGGCGATCGAACGCCGCGTCCGCCGCTGATCCACCGAGACCGGAAGCTCCCCATGTCCGCAGTTCCCGCCCCGAACGGTACCCCGGCGAAGCCCGCGAAGCGGCGCAGGCTCAAGCCGTGGCGCGTCATGCCCTACGTGTTCGTCGCGCCGTTCTTCATCCTCTTCCTGGGCTTCGGCCTGTTCCCGCTGCTGTTCTCCGCCTATGCGTCGTTCTTTCGCTGGGAGCTGACGGCGGGCCTCTCGGGCATGAAGTGGGAGGGCCTGGGCAACTATGCCTTCGTCCTGCAGCTCGACGACCTGCCATGGTCTCGCTTCTTCTCGGGCGAGTTCTGGTCGCAGCTGTACGCGCGCGACTTCTGGCGCGCGATGTACAACACCTTCTGGCTGGGCATCGTCTCCGGCCTGCCGCAGCACCTCATCGCGGTGCCGCTCGCGTTCTTCATCCACACCAAGTTCCGCCGCGCGCGCAACCCGGTGATCGCGATGTACTTCCTGCCGTACATCACCAACACCGTGGCGATCACGCTGGTGTTCTCGTCGCTCTTCTCGCGCGATTTCGGCGTCATCAACCAGGTGCTCACCGGCCTGGGCCGCCTGGAGCTGTTCGGCGCGCACCCGCTCGCCTGGCTGTTCCCGGTGCAGAACGTCGACTGGGGGCGGCCGGAGTACACGCGGCCCATCGTGTCCTTCATCGTCTGGTGGCGCTTCGTCGGCTGGAACACCGTGCTCTACCTGTCGGCCCTCCAGACCATCCCGAAGGACCTGTACGAGGCCGCGACGATCGACGGCGCCGGGCTGTGGCAGCAGTTCCGCTACATCACGGTGCCGCTGCTGCGTCCCATGATGCTGCTGGCGGTCACGCTCACCATCATCGGCAACCTGCAGCTCTTCGAGGAGCCCTTCATCCTCACCGGGGGCAGCGGCGGGGTGGGCCAGGTCGCCGAGACGGCGGCGATGCAGATGTACAAGGTCGGCCTCAACGACGGCGACTTCGGCACCGCGTCGGCCATCGCCTGGCTGATGTTCATGGTGATCGCCGCGCTCACGTGGCTCAACAACCGCACCCTCGGGCGCAAGGACTGACCGGCCATGGCCGCATCGCAACTCACCGCCGGGGCCGTCGCCCCGGGCCGCTCGCCCGCATGGGCGCTGCTGCGCAGCCTCCATCCCTCCGCATGGCTGCCCTATGCCGTCGTGATGGTGGGCGCGCTCATCATGCTGGCGCCGTTCTACTTCATGTTCGTCTTCGCGACGCACACCAACAGCGACATCCTCTCGATGCCGCCGCCGATGTGGTTCGGCTCGGCGCTGGCCGACAACATCCACCAGCTCGTCGCGCTGCGGCCGCACTTCTGGCACAGCCTGGGCCTGTCGCTCTGGATCGCCGTCGCGAGCACCGCGCTCAACCTGTTCCTGTGCTCGCTGGGGGGCTACGCCTTTGCGATGTACGAGTTCCCGGGGCGCGACACGCTGTTCGGCGGCCTGATGGCGACCATGCTGCTGCCTTCCTTCGTCGGCATGATCCCCTTCGTCCTGCTGATGAACGAGATCGGCTGGCTCAACAGCACGCGCGCCCTCATCGTGCCCGGCGCCTGCTCGGCCTTCGGCGTGTTCATGATGCGCCAGTACATCGGCTCGGCGGTGCCGCGCGAGCTGGTCGAGGCCGCGCGCATGGACGGCTGCGGCGAGTTCGGCATCTACTGGCGCATCGTCGTGCCGCTCATCGGGCCGGCCATGGGCACGCTGGGCCTGGTCACCTTCATCGGCTCGTACAACAACTTCGTCGGCGCGCTGCTCGTGATGAGCCAGCAGGAGATGTTCACCGCGCCGCTGGTGCTGCGCTCGCTGCAAGGCACCGGGCAGACGCCCTGGGGGGCCATCAGCGCAGGCTCGGCGATCACGGTGCTGCCGCTGCTGGTCCTCTTCGCCGTCTCTTCACGCCGCCTCATCGAGGGCCTCTCCGCGGGCGCCGTCAAGGGGTGAGGCGTCCAGACACATCATCCCCGGAAGCAACACCGACATGACCCACCTGACCCTCCAGGGCATCGAGAAGCAATACGGCGCCGGTCCCCGCGTCCTGCACGGCATCGACCTGCACGTCCGGTCCGGCGAATTCATGGTCTTCGTGGGCCCGTCGGGCTGCGGCAAGACCACGCTGCTGCGCTCCATCGCCGGCCTCGAGGACATCAGCGCCGGGCAGATCTTCATCGGCGGCGAGGAGGCGCAGGACCTGCCGCCGGTGCACCGCGGCGTCGCGATGGTGTTCCAGAACTACGCGCTGTACCCGCACATGACGGTGGCCGAGAACATCGGCTTCGCGCTCAAGTTCACCCGGCTCGACAAGGCCGAGGTGCACAAGGCGGTGATGCGCGCCGCCGAGATGCTGCAGATCGTGCCGCTGCTGGACCGCAAGCCGAAGGCGCTGTCCGGCGGCCAGCGCCAGCGCGTGGCCATCGGCCGGGCCATCGTGCGGCACCCGAAGGTCTTCCTCTTCGACGAGCCCCTGTCCAACCTCGACGCCGCGCTGCGCGTCCAGATGCGCATGGAGCTCGCCCGGCTGCACCGCGAGCTGGGCACGACGATGATCTACGTGACGCACGACCAGGTGGAGGCGATGACGCTGGGCTCGCGCATCGCGGTCTTCCATGCCGGGCGCATCGAGCAGGTCGGCACGCCGCTGGAGCTGTACCGCAATCCCCAGACGCGCTTCGTCGCCGGGTTCCTCGGTTCGCCGAAGATGTGCTTCCTCCCCGCCCTCGCGAACCCCGAGGGCTCCGGCCTGCGGCTGTCGATGGGCGACGCCGGCAGCGTCTTCCTGCCCGAGCAGGGCGGGGCCGGCACCCCGCGCGAACTCACGCTGGGCGTGCGCCCGGAGCACATCGGCTTCGCCGACCCGGGCGGCGGCCTGAAGGCCACGGTCGACCAGGTCGAGCACCTGGGCGACTGCGACATCGCCTACACGCGCCTGGCCGGCCATGCCGAGCCCGCGGCGATCAAGCTGCCGAGCGGCAGCCGTTCGCTGAATGCGGGTGACGTGGTCTGGCTCAGGCCCGAATCGGCGCACTGCCACCTGTTCGATGCGCAAGGGCGCGTGGTCAACGCGCGCTGAGCCTGGCCCCCACCCGCGAGATGCCCGATGAACACGATCCTCCTGGCTTCCGCAGACATCGCGCCGCGCCGCCTCGCGCACGGTCTCCTGCCCGCCGGCACCGGCCTGCCGAAGGCGCCCGTGCGCCCGCGTGAGCAGCCCGTGCTGCGCAGCCACCACCTGCGGCGCATGGAGCAGGTGCTGGACCACGTCGAGACGCACCTGTCGAAGGACCTGAGCCTGGAGCTGCTGAGCAAGCGCGCGGCGTTCTCGCCGTTCCACTTCCATCGGCTCTTCCTCGGCTGGACCGGCGAGACCCTGAAGGAGTTCGTGCGCCGCCGACGGCTCGAGACGGCGGCCGGCCGGCTGCGCCACTGCCCGGGCGAGAAGGTCACCGCCATCTCGCTCCACTGCGGATTCGCGTCGCCGGAAGCCTTTGCGCGAGCCTTCCGCGACCACTTCGGCATGACGCCGTCCCGCTGGCGTTCCGGCGGCTGGACCGACTGGCCGACACCGGTCGGCGACTGCCGGCCGGCCGCGGGCGGCCATGTCGAGCTCCGGCATTTCGAGGCAAGGGAGTGCTTCTACATGCGCGAGCGCGGCGACTACGCCCGCAGCTCGGAGATCCTGCACACGCGCTTCGTGCCCTGGGTCGCCAGCATGGGACTGTCGGACCGGCCGATGCTGGCCATCGGCCTCGACGACCCGGCCATCACGGCGGCGGCGCATTGCCGCATGGACGCCTGCGTCGAGCTGCCCGCCGGCTGGCAGGACCCCGGCCTGAAGGCGATGCGAAGAAGCCTGCCGGCGCAGTGGGCGGCCTGCCTGCGCTACGAAGGCCCGTCGAGCGAGATCGGCCGCGGCTGGCACACCCTGCTCACCGAATGGCTGCCGACCTCGTCCTTCCAGCTCGGCGAAGGACACTTCATCCAGCGCTGCGAACCCGGCTCGCCGCCGCCCGGCTCGCCGTTCGTGCGCTGCGAGCTGTGCATGCCGGTCAAGGCGGCATGAAGTCAAAGCTGTGGGTCCTGGCGGTGCTGGCCGCGGCCTGGCTGTCCGCGCCGGCGCGGGGCGCCGAGGCGCCGTCGATCGTGTGGGCCGATTTCAAGACGCCCCCGGCCGGCAGGCCGCGCCCGCCCGTGACGCTGCTCCAGCTCTCCGAGAAGCCCGGCGATGTCGCGGCCGATCCGCTCGGCACCTACGACGGCGGCGTGCGCGTGTCCGGCCGCCTGGGCCGTGCGCAAGGCAGCGCCTGGAGCACGCTGGGGGTGGACGTGGGCTCGGGTCGCGACGGGGCGGCGATCAACCTCTCGGTGTTCCGGAACCTGCGCGTCCGGCTCGTCTCGCCGAACGAACGGGTGCTTCGCATCCGGATCAAGGGGACGGACACGAAGCTGCAGAACACCGGCTGCTACCCGGTGCTGCTGCAGCGCGTGCGGGGCACGATGGACCTCGACATCCCGCTGGCGGCCTTCGAGCCCGAGCCTTATTGCGCGGGCAGCGGCGCGAGCATCGCGCAGACCCTGCCGGCGGTGGCGAGCGTGGAGGTCACGGCCAACGAACCGTCGGACGAGCCGGTGCGCTTCGAGGTGGGCCGGATCGAGTTCCTGAACGCGTCCGGCGAGACGGCCGCGGCGCCCGCTGCCGTGGCCCGCGAGACGCGCGATGGCGCCTGGAAGCTCGCCTGGGCCGATGAGTTCGATGCGGCGTCCAGCGTGCGGGTCGACGACAAGCGCTGGCGCGTCCAGAAGGCGCCCGGCGGCGCGAGCCCGCAGCTCGACGGCAATGGCCACCTGCTGCTGCCGCCTGCGAGCAGCCTGCGGGTGCGTCCCTCGGGCGCGATGGTCTATGGCCGTGTCGAGTTGCGCGTGAAGCTGCCGGCCGGCGCGGCCCGCCTCGCGCTGCAGGGGGCACCGCTGACCTCGCTCGACTGGCTCGAGGCCGGCGAGATCACCCTGCTCGAAAAGGACGGGGCCGACCTCGGCCTCGGCCTGTATGCGCCGGGCATCGGCGACGAGACGGCCTTCCGTGCATCGGTGGAGTTGACGCCTTCGGGCGACGGCTTCCACCGCCTGTCGCTCGAATGGGACCCGGTGAAGATCCGGTGGGCCGTCGACGACGTGGCGGTGAAGGCGGTGCTTCGCGCCGACCTGCCCGCGGCTGCGCGCGACGTCTTCGAGCAATGGCCCTTCCTGCTGAGCCTGGAGGCGGGGGCGGGGACGGAGCCGATGCTGGTCGACCAGGTGCGCGTCTACCAGAAGGACGAGCTGGCCGCCCTGTCGCGCGAGCGGCTCGCGGCCTGGAAGGCGGCGACCGGCCGCGAAGACGCGGTGAACGCCGCGGCGCCGACCGCCCGACCGGTGGCACGGCCGGCGGCGCCGCGCAAGGCCATCGAGCCCGCCGTGCGCGCGCGCGTCGTCACCTGCGAGCGCAACAAGTTCGGCCTGATGATGTGCTACTGAGGGCCCGCACCCCGCGGAGGGCAAGAGAACTTGGGGCGGCCCGGCGTTCTCTTGAGCGCAAGAACCGCAAGGACAAACGCAAACACGCGACGGTGCCGGCGACCGGGCGGGAACACCATCACTGGGTCACTTCACAGGAGACAGCAGTGATTCGGATTTCTCGGCGTTCATGCACCGCCCTGGCGGCACTCTTCGGCGCCGCGGCGCTCACGGCCTGCGGCGGGGGCGGTTCCAGCACCCCCACGCCGGCGGCCTCCGCGCCTCCGTCGGCGCCGGTCCCGGCACCCCCGTCGGGGCCGTCCCCGGGCGACGTTGCATTCGCGACCCCCGCCAGCGCAACGGACACAAAGGAAGCCGGCAAGATCGACACGTACTCGTTTGCCGAGAAGGGCAACCAGCTCACGGCCGGTACGGTGGCGTATGCCGCGGGCGAAGTGGACTTCAGCGCCACGCTGTCGGCCAGCCAGGCCTATGCCGGGACGGCGATCCGGGCCTACGCGCCCGGCAACACCGGCGCGGCCCCGGTCGCCGCCTTCAACGCCTCCGGCTTCACCAAGCTGAAGATCCAGCTGAAGTCGACGAGCGACGGCGTGTTGTCGATCAAGCTCCAGCCGAGCCCCGTGGCCGGCGACGGCTGCACGGCGACGGCGCAGGCGATCGTCAACTCGACCCTGTCCGAGCTCGTCATCGACCTGAACGACACGATGTTCCCGCTGCCCGACTACTGCAACGGCACCGGCTCGAAGGTCGGCACCCTGAAGGCCGGTCTGTACGCGATCGACGTGATGAACGCCGCCACCGGCGCGGGTTCGCACGACCTGGGCGTGGGCAGCGTGAAGCTCGCGCCCTGATCGCGACCGACAGCACAACACACCAAGACAGGAGACAAGCATGATCAATTCCATCGTCAAGGGCAGCCTCGCCCTGGCCATGGCCGCGGGCCTGCACCTGAACGCGCAGGCCACGAACTTCTTCGACGGCTTCGACGGCACCGGCGGTCCGAACGGATCGGCCTGGGAGACCGCCAACTGGGCCAACGGCGGCATCTTCGGCTGCACCTTCGCCTACAGCGAAGCGTGGCTGACGGGCTGGGGCGGGCTGGACCTGAACGTCAACGGCAGCAACCGCAGCGCGGTGAAGTGCGCCGAGGTGCGCACCTGGCAAAGCTTCCAGTACGGCAAGTTCGTGACCCGCATGCAGCCCGGCACCATCCCCGGCGGCAACAGCTCGTTCTTCCTGTACACCGGCAACGCGGGCACGTCCAACCACTTCGAGATCGACATCGAGTTCATCAAGGCCGGCACCGTCCTGCACACCAACGTGTGGACGGCGGGCCGGCAGAACTTCCAGCAGTTCGCGATCGGCACCGGCTGGCGGACCATCGGCTTCGAATGGCGGCCGAGCTTCGTGCGCTGGTTCCACGTCAACGATGCCGGCGCGGAGATGGAGTTCCGGCGCGTCAACACCTCGATCTCGGCGCCGATGCGCCTGATGCTGAACCACTGGGTGGGCAACAACTCGTCGGACGCGGTCGGCTTCGTGGGCACCTACAACGGCGGCGGCGGTCCGGCCTACTACGACTGGGTGAAGGTCTCGGATTGAGCCCGGTGCGCTGAGGCCTGGCGATCGGCCGTCGGGGAGAACCCTCCCCCCGATCCTCGCCCCCGCTCCGAAGACCCGGCGATCGAACCCACGCCGCGCCGCATTTGGCGCAGAATCGGCGCAGGCGTGGGCCGCCTGGCGGGCTGTCGACACGTCGCCGGCACGAACCGGGAGCGAGCTCATGTCCAAGCGCATCGTCTCCATGATCGCCATCGGCGCCGCCGTCCTGGCGGCTGCCGCCCTGTTCTTCCAGTCGTACCGGCCGCCACCCGGCCCGTCGCCCGCCGTGCCCGTCGCAGGAGGCTTCCTGCACGGCGAGACGGTGCGCATGCTGATCGTCGGCGACCCGTTCTCCATCGCGCTGCGCGCCGGGGCGCGCGAGCTGGGCCGGCGCGCGGGGGGCAGCGTCGAGATCGAGGTGGTGGGCTACGACGACGTGCGCCGGCTCACACTGCTCAATGCGCGCGACCAGCGCTCGGCCTACGACATCGTCAGCTTCGACAGCGTGTGGGCCGGCGAGTACGGTGCGGCCGGCCTGCTGCTGTCGCTGAACGACTGGATCCAGGCGTCGGCGGCAACGATCCGTCCCGACGACTTCCTCGAGATCGCCTACCGGCAGGGGCAGTACAAGGGCCGGCAGCTCGGCCTGCCGATCCAGCCCCACCCCGAGCTGCTGTGGATCCGCCGCGACCTGTTCGAGCAGGCCGGCCTGGCCGCCCCGCAGACCACCGACGAGCTGCTGGTGGCGGCGAAGCGCTTCACGCAACCGGCGCAGGGCCGGTTCGGGATCTGCTGGAACGGCCAGCGCGGCCAGGCGCTCGGCCAGCAGATGGCGCATTTCTACGCGGCCTTCGGCCAGCCCCTGCTCGACGCCGCCGGGCGGCCGAGCCTGAACACCGAGCGCGGCATCGCCGCGGCGCGCTTCGCGCGGAGCCTGCTGCCGTTCTCGCCGCCCGACGTGCTCAACATGGCCTGGGACCAGCGGCCGGTGCGCTTCGCCAAGGGCGGCTGCGTGATGGCCTACGAATGGGCGGCGCGCAGCTACCTGGTCGAGGAGGACCCCGGCTCGCAGGTGGCCGGACGGGTCGCCTACGAGGCCGCGCCGCACGCGCCGGGCGCCCGGCCGGTCACGTCCATCGGCACCTGGAGCCTGGGCATTCCCGCCAACATCGGCGCGCGGCGCGACGTCGCCTGGGCGTTCCTCGCCTGGCTGACGGGCAGCGAGACCGAGCGCTGGCTGGCGCAGCAGGGCAACGGCGGCATGCCCCGCTACTCGGTGATGCGCGACCCGGCGCTGGCGCAGCGCTACCCGGCCTTCCAGTCCGTCGCGCGGCTGGGCAGCGCCGGCCAGCTCGACGACTGGATGCGCCCCGCGGTGCCGCAGTGGTCGGCGCTGGCGGACATCCTGGGCGCGGTCTACCACGACATGCTGCGTGGCGAGTCGACGCCCGAGCAGGCCGCCGCGCGCGCCCAGCAACAGGCCGAAGCCCTGTTCACGGCCGCGGCCAAATGAGGGCCTGGCAGGCATGACGGCGCCGCAGCGGGGGCCCGCGTGATGCCGCGCTGGCCGGGCCTGGGCCTGCGGCACCAGCTGATCGCCGCGTTCGTCGCCGTGATCCTCCTGCCCACCGCGATCATCTCCGTCTACAGCCTCAACCGCAGCAGCGAGCTGATCATCCAGATGGCCCGCGACGAGGGCCTGCGCGGTGCCGGCGTGCGGGCGGCGGCGGCCAACCGCCAGCTCGCCGACATCGGGACCGACCTGCAGGTCATCGCCCAGGCGTCCGTCCTGCGCCGGTACCTGAATGCGGCCCCGGGCGCCGAGCGCGCGGGCATCGCACGGGAGGTGGAGCGCTACTTCGCCGCCTTGCTCAAGCGCTGGGGCGAGCGCTACAGCCGCCTGTGCCTGCTCGACAGCAGCGGCCGCGAGGCGAGTTGCGCGCGGGTCGGCCCCGGCGCGCCGGTGGTGCTGCCGCCCGGCGAGCTGGCGGATCGCTCGGCCGAGCTGTATTTCTCGGGCGCGCTGCAGCTGCGGGCGATCCCCGGCCAGGAATCGACGTACATCTCTGAACTCGCGCTGCTGGCGCCCGGCGCCAACGATCCGGTCGTGCCGGTGCTGCGCTATGCGACGGCGCTGCAGAGCGACAGCGGCCTGCTTGACGGCGTGGTCGTGCTGGACGCGCTGGTGGCGCCGGTGCTGGGCACGCTCGAGGCATCCGCCGCCGCCGCGGCGACCACCTACGTCGTCGACCGGCAGGGGCAGTACCTGCTGCACCCCGATCCGGCGCGCCGCTTCGCCCACCTGCGCGGCGACGGCGTGTCGCTGCGCAGCGAGCGTCCGCACGATGCGGCGGTGATCCTGGCGCAGTCGGCCGGCACCTTGTATGCGTCCGCCGACCGGCCGCACACCCTGCAGGTCTTCGCGCGCATCCGGCCGCCCGGGCAGAGCGGCGTGCTGTGGACCCTGCTCGACGAGCAGTCGCTCGACGCGATCCTCGTCGAGGTCGGCCACACGCGCAACGTCATCGTGACGGTGGCCGCGGTGGCCCTGCTGCTGGCGGTCGCCATCGCCTTGCGGATGACGCACGGCATCGTGCGGCCGATCGGTGCGCTGGCGCAGGCGGCGGATGCGATCCGCCAGGGCGACCTCGACACCCCCCTTCCCGCGGCAGAGCGGCCCGACGAGGTCGGCGTGCTGACGCGCGCCTTCGCGCAGATGGCCGCCCGGGTGCGCGAGCTCGTCGGCACGCTGCAGCAGCGCGTCGCCGACCTCGAACGCAGCGACGCGGCGATGCGCTCGAGCCGGGCGCGCCTGCAGCAGATGATCGACTCCAACCTCGCCGGCATCGTCTTCTTCGACCTGGAGGGCCGTGTCATCGAGGCCAACGACGCCTACCTGCGCATCGTCGGCTACGACCGCACCGACCTGCGCGAGGGGCGCATCCACCGCGCCACCCTGACGCCGCCGGAATACCGCGAGGCGACCGAGCAGGCCCTGCGGGACGTCCGCGCGCTGGGTGCCTGCAAGCCGTACGAGAAGGAGTACCTCCGCAAGGACGGCAGCCGGGTGCCGGTCCTGGTCGGCGTGGCCTTGCCCGAGCCCGGGTCGGAGCAGGCCGTGGGCTTCGTGCTCGACCAGACCGCGAGCCAGCAGGCCCGGATCGAGCGCGAGGCGCGCGCGGCCGCGGAGCATGCGAGCCTCGCCAAGAGCGAATTCCTGGCCCAGATGAGCCATGAGCTGCGCACGCCGCTGAACGGCATCCTGGGCTTTGCGCAGATCCTGCAGCGCGACAGGACCCTGACCGAGCGGCAGGCCCGGGGGTTGAAGATCATCGACGAGAGCGGGCAGCACCTGCTCACGCTCATCAACGACATCCTCGACCTGTCGCGCATCGACGCCGCCAAGCTCGACCTGCGCCCCGCCGACGTCGATCTGCCGGCGTTCCTCCAGGTGGTCGGCGACATCATCCGCGTCAAGGCGGAGGAGAAGAGCCTGCTGTTCGTCTACGAGGCGGCGCCGGGCCTGCCGTCGACGGTGCGCGTCGACGAGCGGCGACTGCGCCAGGTGCTGCTCAACCTGCTGTCGAATGCGGTCAAGTTCACCGACGCCGGCCGGGTGACGCTGCGCGCGACGCGCCTGCGATCGCCGGCGGGGGACGCCGGGGCGGATGCGACGGCGCGCCTGCGCTTCGACGTGGAGGACGAGGGCATCGGCATGGGCGAGGCGCAACTGGCGCGCCTGTTCCGGCCCTTCGAGCAGGTGGCCGAGGTCGAGCGGCGCGAGGGCGGCACCGGCCTGGGCCTGGCGATCAGCCGGGAGCTGATCCGCCTGATGGGCGGCGACATCGAGGTGCGCAGCCGGCCGGGGGAGGGCAGCGTCTTCTCGTTCGAGATCGAGGTGCCGGCGCTGCAGGTACGGCTCCAGGCGTTGCCTGCGCGCGGCGCGGCGATCGGCTACGAAGGGCCGCGCCGCAGGATCCTGGTGGTCGACGACGTGCCGCAGGCGCGCGCGATGCTGATCGATGCCCTGGGCACGCTGGGATTCGAGGTGGCCGAGGCCGGCAATGGCGAAGAGGCGCTCGCCGCGGTGGCCGGGTTCCGGCCCGACCTGGTCGTGATGGACCTCGTGATGCCGGTGATGGACGGCTTCGAGGCGACGCGGCGGCTGCGGCTCCTGCCCGAAGGCGCCGGACTGCCCGTCATCGCCACGTCGGTGAATGCGAGTGTGCAAACGCAGGCGCGCTGCCGCGCGGTGGGGGTGGATGCCTTCATCGGCAAGCCCGTCGAGCTGAAGGCCCTGCTGGACGTGATCGCCACGACGCTGGGCGTGGCCTGGCTGCACGAGGAACCGGCGGCCGAGGAAGCGCAGGCCGATCATGGGCCGGGCCTGCGCGGTGCACGCGTCCTGCTGGTCGAGGACAACCCCATCAACCAGGAAATCGCGCTGGAGGTGCTGGGCCGCGCCGGCATCGTGGTCAGCGTCGCCGGGGACGGCCAGGCGGCGCTCGAGATCCTGCGGCGCGAGCGTTTCGACGGCGTGCTGATGGACTGCCAGATGCCGGTGATGGACGGCTATGCCGCGACGCGTGCGCTGCGCCAGCAGGCACTGTGGCCCGAGGTGCCGGTCATCGCGATGACCGCCAACGCCATGGTCGGGCACCGCGAGAAGGTGCTGGCGGCAGGAATGAACGACCAGATCACGAAGCCGATCCGGGTCGAGGAGATGTTCGCGACGCTGGCCCGCTGGGTGCGTCCTGCCGCGGACGATTCGCGCAGCGCGGCCGGCCCGGCGTCGACGCCCTCGGCGCATTCGGCGGCATGACGCCGAGGCTCAACGCCTCACGAGGGTCGCCAGCGCCAGGGCGCAGAAGATGCCGACGTTGAGCTTCGGTTCCCAGTAGCCCATGAACAGGAAGGTGACGGCCCACCAGCCGAGGCCTGCCGCCAGCGCCAGGATCAGCACCGGAGGCGCCGCTGCGAGGTCCATCGCGCGCCGGGCGAGGAACAGCCCGAGCAGCCCGAACGCCACCTGGCCGAGCGAGAACGCGGTGTTCAAGCCGTAGTACAGCGTCGTCTCCGGGCCCGGCGGGTGCTTGCCCCGAAGGGCGTGCGACACGACGTCGACGAGGAAGTGAAGGGTGCCGCTCAGGGCGAGCCAGCCGTAGGTGGCATACACGAGGTAGTTGCGCATGTCGGTCTTCAGCTGGAGTGGGCCGGGAAGCCGGTGCCGGGGGCTTGGGCCAGGATGGGTTGCCAGGTGGTGCGCCATTCGCCGAGCGCGGTGTCGTCGCCCTGGAACGCCAGGTCGAGGAACGCGAGCGCGAGTTCGGCCGTGGCCGCCTTCACCCGGGGATTCAACGCCGCACCGCCGGTGAACGCCCGGTCGGTGAAGACGCTGTGGGATCCGCCCTGGAAGACCGCCAGCAGCTTGCGCGGGTCGCCGATGGCGTCGAACACGGCCCGTCGGTCGGACGCGCCCGAGCGGTAGCCCGGGATCTCGATGACGTCGTCGGTGGCGGTGACGTGGACGGTCGGCACCGCCACGGGGCCAAGCACCGCGGCCAGGTTGGGCTCGCCGTAGAACGGCGGGGCCGAGATGACGACGGCTGCCGAAAAGCGATCGTCCCGGCAAGGCACCGCGTGTCCCTGGCGGACCACCTGCGCCCCGATCGCCAGCAGCGTCGTGTTGGCGCCATAGGAGTGGCCGGCCGCGACCAGGCGGCGACGGTCCACGGCGGCCCCGAGGGCGCCGGTCTCCTCGGAGAGCATCTGGTCCAGCGCGAAGCGCAGGTCCGCGGTGCGTGCGATGGCCTCGCCCTCGCGCGCCGCGGCCTGCAGGCGCCCGACCACGCCGAAAGGATTGCCGCGCCACAGCGCGGCGTCGCTGCCCACGTGCTGCACGTGCAGGCTGGCCACGCCGCGGGACGACCAGTGCTTGCCGAGGTAGCTGTAGCCCTGCCGCGAGCCGCCGATGCCGTGCGAGAACACGACCAGCGGGACGCCCGCCCCGGCCGCCGGCTGCGCGGGCCAGTACAGGCGCGCGGGCACCGGGCGCGAGCGGGCGGCATCGACCCAGTCGAAGTCGATCACCCGGTATGGCGCCTGCGCAGGCTGTGCGCGTGCCTGGCCCGGCAGCGGCAGCGCGGCCGCGAGCAGCAGGGCGTTGAATCGGCGCCGTGGCAGGCCCGCCGCCGAGGCCTCCGGGGCGGCATTCAAAACGCGACCCCGGTGAGCCGGGCCGATGCGTCCCACAGCCGGGCCGCATCCGCCTTGTCGAGCGCCTGCGGCGGGATGCGTGCGAGCGTGGGGTGGCCGCGGGTCTCGCCGAGCCGGTGGGGGCCGTAGTAGAGACCTCCCTTCGCCTGCGGCGAGGTCGCGGCGAAGAGCGTGGGCAGCGCCCCCTGCTCGGCGGGCTGGAACAGGAACCACAGGAAGCGGCGGATCATGGCCTCGGGGCTGGAAGGGCCGGCGCCGTTGGGCAACAGGTCGGTGCGGGCGATGCCGGGATGCGCGGCGATGCCCTGCAGGCCCCAGCCCTGGGCATCGCTGCGGCGCTGGAGCTCGAACGCGAACATCAGGCAGGCGAGCTTGGACTGGCCATAGGCCACCATCGGCTGGTAGCGGCGCTCCGATTGCAGGTCGTCGAAGTGCAGGGCGCCCGAACGGGCCGCGACGCTGGACACGCTGACGACGCGCGGCGCGCGACCCTTGCGCAGCAGGGGCAGCAGGTGCCCCGTCAGCGCAAAGTGGCCGAGGTGGTTGGTGCCGAACTGGAGCTCGAAGCCGTCGGCCGTCAGCTTGCGCCGGGGCGGCGTCATGACGGCGGCGTTGTTGATGAGCAGGTCGAGGTGGTCCAGAGAGCTGCCCAGCCGCGTGGCGAAGGCTGCGACGCTGTCGAGGCTGGCGAGGTCGAGCCGCTCGAAGCGGACGTCGGCCTGCGGGACGCTGCGCCGGATCGCGTCGACCGCGGCCTCGCCCTTGCGCGCGTCGCGCCCGGCGATGACCACGTGCGCGCCCGCCCGGGCGAGTTGCAATGCGTCGTGGAAGCCCAGGCCGCCGGTGCCGGTGACGACCGCGGCGCGGCCTGCCTGGGAAGGGATGTCGGAAGCGGTCCAGTCGGCCATGGGGTCCTGTCTGTAGTAAGCTGGATGCACAAATATCTGCACTGAGTGCAATTTATAATGCACCCGGTGCGCAAACGCAAGAGCCTCCTCATGTCGGGAACTTCCCACCGGGCGGATGACGGGTCCGCCGAAGGCGTGCGCGAGCGCAAGCGCCGCGAGACGCGCTACCGCATCGCCGACACCGCGCTGCGCCTGTTCCTCGCCAACGGCTTCGAGGGCACGACGCTCGACGTCATCGCGGCGGAGTCGGGCATCTCCCGCCGCACCTTCTTCTCGTACTTCAAGTCGAAGGACGACATCCTGCTGTTCTGGCAGGGCGCCCATTGGCAGGCGATCTACGACGACCTGCTGAAGACGTCGCCGGACGCGTCGCCGCTGGACGCGGTGCGCGACATCATGGTGAAGCACATGGCGCGCTACACCACCGAGGAGATGGTGGCCATCGACACGCTGATGCGGTCGAGCGCGACGCTCCAGTCGCGCAAGCAGGCCTTCTATGCGGAGCAGGAGCAGGAGCTCTTCGCGCGGCTGTGCGAAGTCTGGCGCCAGCCGGAGCGCCGCACCGCGCTGCGCATGGTGGCGATGGTGTCGATGGGCGCGATGCGGCTGACGACGCAGACCTGGAACGAGCAGGCCAGCCCGCGCAAGCCGATGGCCCGGCTGCTGCGGGAGACGTTCGAGAGCCTCAGGTCCGAGTTGTGATGCGGCGTCAATGCGACGACACCCACACCGGCTTCCCCGGCGGCTGGGGCATCGCGAAACCCGCCTTGAGGCGGGCCACCTCGTCACCCGGCGTGCGGGCGAACAGCCGCTTGAACTCGCGGCTGAACTGCGACGGGCTTTCGTAGCCGACGTCGAGGCTCGCCGCCGCGGCGGTCTTGTCGTTGCGCAGCATCAGCAGCCGGGCCTGGTGCAGCCGGACCGACTTGAGGTACTGCATCGGCGAGCTGTGCGTCACCGCCCGGAAGTGGCTGTGGAAGCTGGGGATGCTCATGCCGGCTTCGCGGGCCAGGCGCTCGACGGTCAGGCGTTCGTTGTACGACGCATGGATGCGCCTGACCGCCCGGGCGATCCTGCCGAACTGCCCCTGGCTGGACAGCGCCGCGCGCAAGGCCGGGCCGTGCTCGCCGAGCAGGACGCGCAGGTAGATCTCGCGGACGATGGCCGGGCCGAGCAGCGCCGTCTCCACCGGCGACGCCAACGCATCGAGCAGGCGGACGACGGTGTCCGCCAGCCGCTCGTCCATCGGCGTCGAGACCATGCCCACCGGGCGCTGCGCCGGTGCGCCGGCGAGCTCGTCGAGCTGCAGGGCGAGGGCGCCCAGCACCACGACATCGAGGCCGAGGTAGATCGCCAGCAGGGGTTCCTCGGCCGTGGCATCGGTCTCCATCGTGAACGGCACGGGAACGGCCACGGCCAGGTAATGCTGGGCGTCGTAGAGGTACACCTTGTCCGCCCAGAAGCCGCGCTTGCGGCCCTGGCAGACGATCACGATGCCCGGCTCGTACAGCACGGGCGTCGTCGTGAGCGGGCGGTCCGAGCGCAGCAGCCGCACCTCGGGCAGCGGCGTCAGCGTGTAGCCCTCCTGCGGCGCGAGCGACTTCAGGCGGGCCACCATCTGCGCCTGCCGGGTGGCCGTCGCTGCGTTGGTCGTTCGTGCCTTTGACATGAGGTCGGTCTTGCTCGGAATCCGATTGTGCATCTGCCATGGGGCGTCGATCCGCGCCGACCAGGCTGAAGCTCATAGGAACAGGCAACAACGCCAGACGAATGCGCCTGGGCGGCGGAGGTCCCGCTGCCTAGACTGCCGCCATGACTTCATCCAAAACGCTCTTCATCACCGGCGCCAGCAGCGGCTTCGGCCAGGCGATCGCCCGGGCCGCCCTGGCGGCCGGCCACCAGGTCGTGGGCACGGTGCGCAACGACGCCGCGCGCATCGCGTTCGAGGCGCAACACCCGGGGCGCGCCCATGCGCGGCTGCTCGACGTCGTCGAGTTCGACGCTGTCGCGCCCCTGGCCGCGGAGCTCGAGTCCCGCATCGGTCCCATTGACGTGGTCATCAACAACGCCGGCTATGGGCACGAGGGCATCCTCGAGGAATCGCCGCTGGACGAGATGCGCCGCCAGTTCGACGTCAACGTCTTCGGCGCCGTCGCCGTGATCAAGGCTTTCCTGCCGTTCATGCGCCGGCGCCGCCGCGGGCACATCGTCAACATCACGTCGATGGGCGGAACGATCACGATGCCGGGCATCGCCTACTACTGCGGCAGCAAGTTCGCCCTCGAGGGCATCTCGGACACGCTTTCCCAGGAGCTGCGGGGCTTCGGCATCGCGGTGACCGCGGTGGCGCCCGGCTCGTTCCGCACCGACTGGGCGGGCCGCTCGATGGTGCGTTCGCCGCGCAGCCTGCCGGACTACGATGCGCTGTTCGACCCGATCCGCCAGGCGCGGATCGACAAGAGCGGCCACCAGCGAGGCGATCCCGCCCAGGCCGCGCAGGCGATCCTGCGGCTGCTGGCGATGCCCGAGCCGCCCGCGCACCTGCTGCTCGGCAGCGATGCGCTGGCGCTGGTGCGCGCGAAGCTCGAGGCGGCGCTGGACGACATCGCCCGCCACGAGGCGCTGACCCGCTCGACCGACATCGCCTGACGGCGCGACCGCTCAGGCCGGCACCGCCTTCGCCAGCTCCAGCCGGTACTGTTCCCACCCCGACGCCGGCACGGTCTCGCCGGTGCGGGCCGTGACCTCGTCGAGGCGCGCGCACAGCCGCTCGGCGACATCGGCCGCATCGCCCAGGTGCACGCCCTGCGTCATCGTGATGTTCGCGCTCTCGAAGCTGCCGGCGCCGGCCAGCAGGATCATGCGCGTCGGGGCCTCGTCGCCCACCAGCGCCAGCAGTCCCGGGCTCACGCGCTCGGCGGTCAGGCGGGCCAGGGCCTCCGGCGGCAGCACGCCCTCGGTCATCGCCGTCGCCGCGGTGGGCGCCAGGCAGTTCACGTGCACGCCATACTTCGCGCCTTCGAGCGCCAACGTCTGCATCAGCCCCACCAGGGCCATCTTGGCCGCGCCGTAGTTCGATTGCCCGAAGTTGCCATACAGGCCGCTCGACGAGGTCGTCATCACGATGCGGCCGTGGCGCTGCGCCTGCATCGGCGCCCACACCGCCTTGGTGGCGTTGACCGCCCCCATCACATGCACGTCGAGCACGAGCCGGAAGTCGTCGATCGACATCTTCGCGAAGCTCTTGTCGCGCAGGATGCCGGCGTTGTTGACGAGGATGTCGATGCGGCCCCAGCGCGCCAGGGCCGCGTCCGCCATCGCCTGCATGTCGGCCGCCGAGGTCACGTCGCCGGCGTGCGCCATCGCCTCGCCGCCGTGCCGGCGGATCTCGTCGGCCACGGCGCGCGCCGCGGCCGCGTCGTCCCGCCCGGCGAGGTCGTTGACGACCACCCGCGCCCCGTGGCGGGCCAGCTCCAGCGCATGCGCCCGCCCGAGCCCGCCGCCCGCGCCGGTCACGATCGCCACCTTGTCCTGCAAACGCTTCTTCATGGTCCTGTCCGTGGTCCGTCGCCCGTGATTCAGATGTCGACGGCGTCGCCGCCCTTGAGGGCCAGCATGGCGCGCGCCTCGGCCGGCGTCGCGATGTCCAGCGACAGCTCTTCGAGGATGCGGCGGATCTTGCGCACCTGCTCGGCGCACGAGCGCGCCAGCCGGCCGCGCCCCAGGTAGAGGCTGTCTTCCAGGCCGACGCGCACGTTGCCGCCCATCACCGCGGCCATCGTGAGCAGCGGCATCTGGTGGCGCCCGGCCCCCAGCACCGAGAAGCGGTACTTCCCGCGGCCGAACAGCCGGTCGGCGGTCGAGCGCATCGTGACCAGGTTCTCCGGATCCGCGCCCATGCCGCCGAGGATGCCGAAGATGCTCTGGATGAACAGCGGGCCCTCGACCAGCCCTTCGTCGACGAAGTGCGCCAGCGTGTAGAGGTGGCCGACGTCGTAGCACTCGAACTCGAAGCGCGTGCCGGCGTCCCGGCCCAGCACCTCCAGGATGTGCCGGATGTCGCGGAAGGTGTTGCGGAAGATCAGGTCCTCCATGCCCTCGACGTGCGGCTTCTCCCAGTCGTGCAGCCAGGTGCCGACCTTGCGTGCCATCGGGTGGATGGTGAAGTTCATCGACCCCATGTTCAGCGAGCACATCTCGGGCCGCGCCTGCAGCGGGTAGGCCAGCCGCTCGTCCAGCGTCATGCGCGTGCTGCCGCCGGTGGTGATGTTGATCACCGCATCCGTCGCGGCGCGGATGCGGGGCACGAACTGGTCGAAGACCTTCGGGTCCGGCGTCGGGCGGCCGTCCACCGGGTCGCGCGCATGCAGGTGCAGGATGGCGGCGCCGGCCTCGGCGGCCTCGATCGCCTGCTCGGCGATCTGGTCCGGCGTCAATGGAAGGTGGGGCGACATCGTCGGCGTGTGGACCGAGCCCGTCACGGCGCAGCTGATGATGACCTTGTCGGGGGAAGGGGGCACGGGATCTCCTGGGGTGGCGCGGCTCAGGGCCTGTTTCAGACGGCGAGCCACTGTTGCTGCAGGTCGGGCTCGGCCAGCAGCTGCGCGGGGCTGCCGTCGAAGACGATGTGGCCGTGGCCCATCACGCAGACGCGGGTCGAGACCTTCAGCGCGATGGCGAGCTTCTGCTCCACCAGCACGACCGAGACGCCCCGCCGCCGCATGTCCTGGATGCACTCGGCCACCTGCGCCACGATCTTCGGCGCCAGGCCTTCGGTCGGCTCGTCGACGAGGATCGCGAGCGGGTTGCCCAGCAGCGAGCGGCACATCGTCAGCATCTGCTGCTCGCCGCCCGAGAGGCTGCCCGCCTTCGTGTGGCGGCGCTCCTTCAGCCGCGGGAAGTAGTCGAACATCTGCGCCACGGTCCAGCGCACGGCGCCGGCCACCGGCGGCTGCTCGCCCATGCGCAGGTTCTCGTCCACGGTCAGGTTCGCGAACACCTCGCGCTCCTCGGGCACGTAGGCCAGGCCGGAGCGGCAGACGACGTGCGGCGGCGCCCCGGCCAGCGCGCGGCCCGCGAGCGCGACCCGGCCGGCGCTCGGCGGCACCAGGCCCATCATCGCCTTCAGCGTCGTCGAGCGGCCCGAGCCGTTGCGGCCCAGCAGGCTGACCACCTCGCCGCGCCCGACCTGCAGCGTCACGCCGCGCAGCACGTGGCTCTTGCCGTAGTGGGCATGCAGGCCGTCCACCTGCAGCAGCGGCGTTGCGGTTCCGCTTCCGTTTTCGCTCTCATTACCGCTCTCATTTCCTTTTTCGCTCATGCGCCGTGCTCCTCGCCGAGGTAGGCCTCGCGCACGCCCTCGTGCCGGCGGATCTCGTCCGGCGTGCCGGTGGCGATGACCTGCCCGTAGACCAGCACGCTGATGCGCTCGCCGAGCGAGAACACCACGTCCATGTCGTGCTCCACCAGCAGCAGCGTGCGCCCGGCCGTCACCTCGCGGATGAGCTCGGCCGTGTACTGCGTCTCCTCGCTCGACATGCCGGCCATCGGCTCGTCGAGCAGCACCACCTGCGGGTCCGAGGCCAGCGTCATGGCCAGCTCCAGCGAGCGCTGCGCCGAATAGGTCATCTCGCCGGCGATCGCGTTCGCCTGCTGCTGCAGGCGCACGCGCTCCAGCAGCCGCTCGGTCTCCTCGCGGATCGAGCCCATCCGCTCGATGCGGCGCCAGAAGTTGTATTGCAGCCGGTGGCGCCGCATCACAGCAATGCGCACGTTCTCGAACACGCTGAGCCGGGGGAAGATGTTGGTGATCTGGAACGAGCGCGACAGCCCGCTGCGGTTGATCCGCTCCGGCGACCAGCCCCCGATGGCCTGCCCGCCGAGCAGGATCTCGCCGGCGCTCGGCCGCAGGTTGCCCGAGATCAGGTGGAACAGGGTCGACTTGCCGGCGCCGTTCGGCCCGATCAGGGCATGGCGCTCGCCGGCCTGCAGCGCCAGGTCCACGCCGCGGATGATCTCGACCGGCCCGAAGGACTTGCGCAGCCCGCGCACGCTCAGGATCGGGGTCATGCCGCCCCCCCGAGCCGGCGCCGCGCCGCAACCGCCAGCAGGGCCCCGCCCGCCACCAGCGCCGCCGGCAGCAGCCAGGTCGACAGGGCCGCCGGCGGCCAGGCGCGGCCCAGCAACGGGATCGCCGGCAGGGCGGCGGCGGCCTGCGCCAGCGCGCGGTAGTCCTGCGAGCACAGCCGCTGCAGCATCTCGACGACGAAGACGCCGCCGGCCGCGAGCAGCACGGTCGCACCCACCGCGAGCGCCGCCGTCGATGCGGCCACCCGCCAGCCGCGTCGGCGCGCCAGGCCCATGGCCCGGTCGACCAGGCCCGCCAGGCCGGCCGGCGCGAACATCATCACCAGCACGAACAGCACGCCCTGGTACAGCAGCCACGACTGCGTGGCGTCCGACACCGCGTAGCCGAAGAAGGTCATCGCCGCCGCGCCGAGGGCCGGGCCGAGGAAGCTGCCGACGCCGCCGATGTAGCTGTTCAGCACGACGCCGGCCGACACGCCGGCATCGAACACGGCGTAGTTGGCGGCCTCGTTGCTCAGCGCCTGCAGGCTGCCCGCGACGCCGGAGAACATCGCCGAGATGGCGAACGCCGACACACCGAGGCCGTGCACGTCGTAGCCGAGGAAGCGCAGCCGCGGGCCGTTCTCGCGCAGCGCCAGCATCAGGCGGCCGGCCGGCGTGCGGCTGTGGAAGTGCAGCAGCCCGATCGACAGCAGCACCCAGGCGAGCGTCAGGTAGTAGACCTGCGTGGTCGAGCCGAACGCGAGGCCCCAGGCCGGCGCCCGCATCGTCGCGATGCCTGACTCGCCGCCGAACAGGCCCTTGAGCTGCGGCGCCAGCGCGTGCAGCAGCTCGGCGATGGCCAGCGTGATCATCGCGAAGCTGGTGCCGCTGCGCTGGGTGGCGAACCAGCCGGCGACGATGCCGACGGCCAGGCCCGCCGCGGCGCCCGCCAGCGGCATCAGCGGCGTGGGCAGCAGCCCGCTGCCGCCGAAGGCATTCATCGCGTGCACGGTGGCGAAGGCGCCGATCCCGAAGTAGGCCGCGTGCCCGAAGGACAGCATGCCGGCACGACCGCTCAGCATGCCGTAGGCGCTGGCGAACAGGGCGGCGACGAGCACCTGGATCGACGCGATCAGCAGGCCCGCCGACAGCAGGGCCGGCAGGGCCGCCAGCAGCGCGACGCCGGCCGCGGGAAGGAGAAGGTTCATGCGCATCGGGTCAGGCCGTCTTCATTTCTCGCCCATCAGGCCGCTCGGCCGCACGAGCAGGATCAGCAGCATCAGGGCGAAGGGCAGGGTGGCGGCCAGGCTCGACAGCTTCAGGGTCAGCAGGCCGCCGACGCCCTCGGCCCAGGCGCCGGCCCCGATCAGGGCCAGCAGGTCGGCGAGGCTGCGGTCCACGCCGACCGCGAGCGAGGTGACGACGCCGATCAGCAGCGAGGCCAGCATCGCCCCGCCGAGCGAGCCCAGCCCGCCGACGACGACCACCACGAACACCATCGCCCCCACCTCCAGCGCCATGTTCGGGTTGGTGGTGTAGAAGGCGCCGGCGATCGCGCCGGCGAGCCCGGCCAATGCCGCGCCGACGCCGAACACGCCCATGAACACGAGCTGCACGTTGTGGCCCAGGGCCTGGGCCATGCGCGGCTTGTGGATCGCCGCGCGCACCACGATGCCGATGCGCGTGCGCGTCAGCAGCAGGTACAGCGCCCCGAACATCCCGAGCGCCACCGCCGCCATCAGCGCGCGGTAGGCCGGGTACTGCTGGCGGCCGAGCGTGAAGGCGGCGATGTCGAGGGCGGGCGGCACGCGGTAGTCGACCGGGTGGTTGCCGAAGAACAGCTTGATCGTCTCGGCGATGATGAAGGACAGCCCGAACGTCAGCAGCAGCTCGTGCGCATGGCCGTGGTGGTGCACGCGGCGCAGGAAGCAGCGCTCCACCACCACGCCGACCGTGCCCGCCAGCAGCGCGGCCGCGACCACCGCCGGCCCGAAGCCGAGCGGCCGCTGCAGCGCGTACGCGAAGTACGCGCCCAGCATGTAGAACGAGGCGTGCGCGAAGTTCAGCACGCCCATCATCCCGAACACCAGCGTCAGGCCGGCCGAGACCATGAACAGCAGCAGCCCGTAGACCAGGCCGTTCAGCAGCGAAAACAGCAGCGTGTCCACGACCGTTGTCCGCGGCGTCAGGCGGGCCGCTGCATCTTGCAGGCGGCCTGCGCCGGCACGGCGGCTTCCTCGGCACTGAAGACCTTCACCGGCTTGAAGCCGAACGGCGTGTCGTCCGCCTTGTACTTCGCGTCGCGGGCCACCACCGACACCACCAGCGGCAGCAGCACCTGGTGGTCGGCGGCCCGCATGCGGGCCTCGCCCATCGGCGTTTTCAGCTGCGTGGTCTCGAGCGTGCGCGCGAGCGCATTGACGTCCAGCGCCCCGTTCACCGGCTTCGTGCGCTTCAGCGCATCGGCCACCATCTCCAGGCCGAACACCGTCTGCGGCTCGGTCGCCACCGGCAGGTGGCCGGTCCTGGCCTTGTAGTCGGCCATGAAGCGCTCGCCTTCCGCCCCGGCGGCCTCGGCGTTGAAGGCCTGCGCGACGAAGTGGCCGACCGCCTGGTCGCCGGCGTTCGCGATGTTGCCCACCTGGTCGAGGTAGACGGTGCCGAAGCGGACCTTCAGCCCGGCCGCCTTCGACGCTTTCATCATCAGCAGCAGGTCGTTCGACCAGTTGCCGGTGATCACCGTGTCGGCCCCCGAAGCGCCGATCTTCGCGACATAGGGCGCGAAGTCCTGCACCTTGTTGACGTCGTGCAGCGTCTTCTCGACGACCTGGTAGCCGCCGGCGGCGGCGTTGTCGACGATGGCGCGCTCCATGTCCTGGCCCCAGGCGTAGTTCTGGTTGATCGCGTAGACCTTGCTGCCCAGCGCCTGCACCTGCTTCATCGCCTGCACCAGCGCCCGGGTGCGCACCTGGGCGTTGCCGGCGAAGCGGAAGTGGTGGAAGTTGCACTTCTCGCCGGTCAGCTCCAGGGCCTCGGCGCCGACGTTGACGTACAGGATCTCCTTGCCCGGGTTGCGCAGGTTGTGCTTGCGCACGTCTTCGGTGATCTGGCCGCCGATGGCGGACGACCCGCCCTGCACGACGATCTGCACGCCGTCGGCGGCGGCGGCCTTCAGCTTGTCGGAGGCGCCGGCCGGCCCGCCCTGGTTGTCGTACTCCAGCAGCTGCACCGGCTCGCCGTTCCAGCCGCCGGCGGCATTCATCCGGTCGACCGCGTAGCGCACCGCGGCGCGGTAGGCGAGACCGGTCGACGCCTGCGGGCCGGACAGCGTCTCGAGCACGCCGATCTTGACCGGGGCGGCCTGCGCCGCGGCGGCGAGCAGCGCGAGCAGGGGAAGGGAGCGAACAGCGTGCATCTTCTTGTCTCCGTGAAGTTCAGAGGTATTCGACGTTGCCGTCGATGCTGATGGCCTGGCCCGTCAGGTTGCGGGCGGCCGGGGAGCAGAGGAACAGCGCGAGCGCGGCCACGTCCTCGGGGCTCACCATGCGGCGCAGCGAGATCTTGTTCAGGTACTGCCGGCGCATGTCGTCGACGCCGATGCCGGCGGTGGCGGCACGCGCGGCGATCACGCCGTTCATGCGCTCGCCCTCGACCGTGCCGGGCAGGATGGCGTTGACGCGGATGTCGTGCGGCCCGAGCTCGATCGCGAGCGACTTCGTCAGGCCGACGATGCCCCACTTGCTGGCGGCATACGGGGTGCGGAAGGCATAGCCCAGCCGGCCCGCGACCGAGCCCATCGAGATCAGGCAGGGGCCGGCCGGCGAGCGCTTCAGCATCGGCACCGCGCGGCGGGCGAAGTAGTACTGGCTGTTCAGGTTGACCGCGATGGTCCGCTCCCAGCCGGGCCCGTCGATCTCCTCGACCGCACCCGTCGGGCCGGCGATGCCGGCGTTGTTGACCAGCACGTCGAGGCCGCCGAAGGTGCCCTGCACGTCGTCGAACACCAGGTCTACGTCGGCGGGCACCGAGGCATCGGCCATGCTGCCGGTGACGCCGGGCAGCTCGGCCGTGAGGCGATCCAGCGCGCTGCGGTCGATGTCGCAGACGTGCACCCGTGCCCCGGCCTCGTGGAAGGCCCGCGCGATCGCGGCGCCGATGCCGTTCGCGCCCGCCGTCACGAGGACGCGCAGGTTCGGCGCGGGGCGGAGCGTATCCAGAATGGGCATGCAGGTCCTCGGTCGAGTCCTTGTCGGAAAAGAGGCGCCAGTCTCGGTGGCCGGCCGCGCGCGGCCAATGTGCGGTGCGCACATCGCGATGCCCCCTTCGATGTGTCCGGCGGCCGGTGCGGGGGGCGCTGCGGCCGCGCGCGCTCTGGTAGCCTGTCGTCCACGCAGACGCCGCCCACGGCGCACGTGCAGTACCAGGAGACAAGCCCATGCGGAGCCCTGCCCCGCCTTCCCCCGCCGAGCTCATCCAGATGCTCCACCAGGGCGCGCCCGCCGCCGACTTCGCGCGCCGCCTCGCTGAGGTCGAGGCGCTGCCGGACGACCTGGCCGGCAAGTCCACGCTGGCCGAGACGGTGCGCATGGCGATGGCCATCCGCAACCGCCTGGAGCTGCAGCAGCAGCGCGAGCGCGGCATGCTGGCGGTGATCGACTCGGCCCAGGCGCTGTCGAGCCGGCTCGACCTGCAGAGCCTGCTGGGGGCCTTGGTGCGCCAGGCGCGCAACCTGCTGGGCGCGGACCTCGCCTGGCTGTCGGCCTACGACGCCGGCCGCGGCGAGTTCCGCGTGCTGGCGGCCGACGGCGCGATGCAGCAGGGCACCTCGGGCATGGTGGCGCGGCACGACCGCGGCGTGGCCAGCGTCGTGATGTCGACGCGCCTGCCCTTCACGACGCCGGACTACCTGCACGACGCGCGCTTCGAGCATGACGCCGGCCTCGACGCCGCCTTCCGCGACGAGGGCATCGCCGCGCTGGTGGGCGTGCCGCTGGTGTGGGACGGCGAGGTGACGGGCCTGCTGTTCGTCGCCGACCGCTACCACCGCATGCACACCGCGCAGAGCATCTCGATCCTGTGCACGCTGGCGACGCACGGCGCGGTGGCGCTGAAGAACGCGCGGGATTTCGAGCGCGCCCACACGGCGCTGCACGACGCCGACCAGGCCCGCGCCGAACTGGAGCGGCACGTGCGCCGCATCCAGGCGGCCACCGACGCGCACGAGCAGCTGACCTCGCTGCTGGCGCGCGGCGCCTCGCTCGCGACGCTGTGCGAATCGGTCGCCGGGCTGCTGGGCGGCAGCGTGCTGGTGCTGGACGAGGGCTCGCAGGTGGCGGGCATGGCGACGGCCGCGGGCCATGCCGGCCCCGGCGCGGCGGGCTACGCGCCGAACGGCGAGCGCAGCGCCGAAGTGGCGCGGGCGCTGCGCCAGAGCCGCGAGAGCGGGCGCTCGGTGCCGGCCTGGCGGCAGCAGGACGAATCCTGCCGCGTGATGGCCGTGATCGGCGGCGACGGCATCCTGGGCGCGGCCCTGCTCTTCCATGCCGGCGAGCTGGAGGAGATCGCGGTCCGCACCTTCGAGCGCAGCGCGAGCGTCATCGGCGTGGTGCTGCTCTCGCGGCAGCGGCTCGAGGCCTCGAAGAGCCACGATGCGTCGGACCTGCTGCGCTCGCTGGTGTGGCCGCGGCAGGGCGAGCTGCAGCAGCTGGCGGACCGCGCCGACACGCATGGCGTAGACCTGTCGCGGCCGCTCGCGCTGATGCTGGTGGAGATGGACGGCCCGAGCGCCGGCTATGCGGCGCGGCGATTCCGCACGATGCGGCCGCTGGCCAACGCGCTGGTTGACGACCTGGACGGCACGCTGGTGATTCTGTGCGGGGCGAGCGCGGCGCCCGATGCGCGGCTGGCGGTGTCGGCCTGGGCGCGCAGCGAGCTGCAGGCGGCGCACCGCGGCGTGCTGTCGCGGCCGGTCGGCGGGCCGGCGGAGATCCCGGCGCTGTACGCCACGCTGGGCCGCGCGCTGCCCGTGCTGCGGCGCATCGGCGTGCAGGGCCAGATCGTGGGCCAGAACGAACTGGCCTTGTACTCGACGCTGTTCGAGACGCACGACCGGTCGAGCCTCGGCAGCTTCCTGCAGGCCACCATCGGCCCGCTGATCTCGCTGGACCGCAAGCGCAGCGCCGAGCTGGCGCCGACGCTGCTGAGCTACTTCGACAACAACCAGAACGCCAGGACCACCGCCCAGCGGCTGGGCATCCACGTCAACACGGTGCGGCAGCGCCTGGCGACCATCGAGACGCTGCTCGGGCACTGGGGCCAGGCCTCGCGCGCGCTCGAGATCCACATCGCGCTGAGGCTGTGGCACCTCGGCGCGGCCGGCGAATGAGCCTCACTGCACGCTGATCTGCTTCGCCGCCGGCGTAGCGTCGAACACCAGCGTCGCGGGCCATTGCGGCCAGGCGACGCCGAGGCTCGCGTTGTTCGGGTCGCCGCGGCGGGCGAAGGCGCCGATGCTGCGCATCATCGCGTCCGACAGCGCCAGCCGCCCGGGCGCGTTGGCCGTCGTGTTGGTGATGTTCGCGTAGAGCGACGGGCCGAAGTTGCCGAACGCGAAGGGCAGGTCGAAGGCATGCGCGGCACCGTAGATCTCGTTGAACGGGGCCGGCATCTCGTCCCAGTCGAAGCGGTAGTACCAGATCGGGTTCTGCCGCGACTGCAGCGCCGAGAGCACGCTGTCGCGGCTGTTCAGGAAGAAGAGGCGATTGAGCCGGTCGGCGCGCTCGGTGAAGCCGGTGACCGGTGCGTCCACCGGCAGGTAGGCAGGCGGGATCCACTGCGCGAGGGTCGAGGTGGCGGGGCCGTCGGGGCGGTAGTTGAACGCGATCGAGAAGACGGTGGCGTCGTCGAGCAGGCGGCCGCTGCCGGTGCCGCCGGCCAGCGGCAGCAGGGTGGGGAAGAGCTTGCCCTCGTCGCGCGTGTTGCCCGCGAGCACCGGCACCTGCAGGTACTGGCCGGCCTGGATGGCGGCGATGGGGCTGGCGGGCAGCACCTGGCCATCGGCGATGGGGCCGGAGCCCGAGGCGCCCGCCGGGGCGAGCTTCGCCGTCACGGTGTCGATGAGGGTGGCGGCGCTCTTGCCGCGCAGGTAAGCGGCCACCTGCTCCGGCGTGCGCGAGGCGACGTAGGCATAGGCGCCCGCGAGGTCGGCGGCGAGGCCGTCGGCGAGCACCAGGTGGGCGACGAAAAAGTCGGCCTGCGCGCGGAAGTCCGCAGGAGAGGCCAGCGTCGCGACGCTGCCGGCCGGCAGCTCGCCGGCGCGCGAGATGCCGCCGCTGATCGGGATCACGCGGTGGACCAGCGCCGGGCTGGCCTGGGCGACGAGCGGCGAGGTCATCAAGGCGTAGACGTTGACGGCACCGGCCGACTGGCCCATCAGCGTGACCTGGCCCGGGTCGCCGCCGAAGGCCGCCGCGTTGCGGTTGACGAACTTCAGCGCCTGCAGGATGTCGAGCAGCGCGAAGTTGCCCGAGTCGTCGAGCGGGTCGCCCGTCTTCAGCTGCGCGAGGTTGATGAAGCCGAGCAGGCCGAGGCGGTAGTTCACCGTGACGACCACCGCGTTGGCCGTGCGGGCCAGCGCCGCGCCGTCGTAGACCGGGTCGGCGGTATAGCCGGTGACGTTGCTGCCGCCGTGCACGAACACGATCACCGGCAGGTGGTCGGCGGCGGTGGCGGGGCGCCAGATGTTGAGGTAGAGGCAGTCCTCGCTGCCGACCGGCCGGCCGAGGGTGGTGCCGATCGTCGCGTCGTAGCGGTTGTTCGCGCCCGGGCCGTAGAGGCGGCCGAACGAGGCGCAGGCGTTGCCGAACTGCTGCGTGGCCTGGGGCGAGGCCCAGGCCTCGGCCTCGGCCGGCGCCTTCCAGCGCAGCTCGCCGACCGGCGGCCGGGCGTAGGGGATGCCCTTCCAGGCGTAGGTGCCGCTGGTGGCCGAGTGGTCGGTGCCGATCACGTCGCCGAGCGTGGTGCGGCGCTGCGTGGGCGGGGCGGCCTCGCGGTTGGCGCAGGTGAAGGATGCGGCCGCGTTGACGTCGCCGCTGCCGTTGTAGCGCGGCCAGGTCGGGTACTGGCACAGCGGGCGGGTGCGGCCCGGCACGCCGGCGGTGTCGGCGACCACCGGGGCGGCGGGGGCGGTGCCGTCCTCGGCCCAGTGCTCGAGGGCGGTGAGGGAATCCCACGCCGCATTGAAGGCGGTGCTGACCGCATGGCCGAGGCCGGGGATCTCGTAGTAGCGGACGAAGGCGTCGACCTGGGCCGGGCCCATGCGGCTTTGCAGGCGCTGGTAGTACTCCGCCGTGGCGCGGGTGCTGACCAGGACGTCGGCCAGGCCGTGGGCGAGCAGCAGCTTGCCGCCCCGGGCGGCGAAGGCATCGAGGTCGACGCGCGTGTCGAGCAGGGTGCTGAGCTGGCTGATGCGGGGGCCCCAGGGGCCGGGGTTTTCCGGGTCGAGGGCGAGCGAGTCGTAGCCGGGGTCGCGGGTGACCGAGTACTTGATCCACTGGTCGAGCAGGGTGCCGATGTAGGGCGCGTTGCGCGGCATGGGCGTGGCGGGCGCGGCGGTGCCGAGCGCGAGGAAGGTGATCGTCGGTTGGAGCGGCGAGGGGTGGGTGGTGATGCCGAGGTCGGCGCCCCAGACGTTGTAGCCGGGGTAGTGGGTCTCGCCGCTGGCGAGGGCGAAGTTGAAGCGGGTGTCGGTGTTCATCGCCTTCAGCGCCGTGATCTGCGCGTCGGAAAGGCAGGCGTCGCCGGCCTCCGCGCCGTCGGGGCAGCGCAGCGGGTTGCCCTGGACGCTGGCGGTGGCGGGGTCGAACACCGCATTGCAGCGCACCTGGTTGCTGATGAGCCCGTCGGCGATGCCGTCGAGCGCGTCGCAGGCCTCCAGGGCGGCGGCGTAGACGAGGGCGCGCTGGGCGGTGTTGGGGTAGGCGCCGGGCTGGGCGAGGGCGCGGCTGACGCGGTGGCCGTGCAGCAGCGCGGCGGCGTCGTTCCAGGCCGGGTAGAGCGAGATGGCGCCGTCCCAATCGGCGGGCCAGCGCGTGATGGCGGCCAGCGCCTCGCGACCGCCGGTGGAGCCGCCGGCGAAGTAGGCCTTGCGGATCGACGGGGCGGCGTAGCGCGCCTTGACGAGGAAAGTGGCGGCGTCGCGGGTCTTCTTGATCGCGTCGCCGCCGAAGTTGTCTGCCGCTTCGTCGTTGAGCGCGAAGGAGCCGTCCTGCGAGCCGAAGGCGTTGGCCTGGTGGCCGGAATCGCTGGCGAAGGTGGCGTAGCCGCGGCCGAGCGGGTTGGGCTGGTCGGTCGGGCCCACGGGCACGTTGCCGGCGACGGCGGGGATGCTGCCGTCGAAGCCGCCGCCGCCGAACATCAGGACCTTCTGGTTCCAGTCGGTGGGCAGGGCGAGGTTGAAGCGGATGTCCGGGGCGGCGGGGTCGACGGGGGCGATGCGGGCGACGACGAGGCAGTGCTCGGGGATGGCCTTGGGCGCGGTGCCGCTGGGGGCGACCAGGGTGGCCGAGACGACGGTGGCGCCGGAGGTGGGCAGGGCGATGGCGCCGGCCGGGATGGAGGTGCCGGCCAGCTGGGCGCAGGTCAGGGGTGTGCCGGCGGTGGGGGGCGGGGGGGCGGCGCCCCCGTCGTCGCTGCCGCCGCCGCCGCAGCCGGCCATGAGCAGGGAGAGGGCGAAGAGCGCCGCGAGGTGGCGGCCGGGGAGGCCGGGGAAAGGGTGTGCCATGGTGTCTCCTGTGGCGGATGCGCTGTCCGGAACGCAGGAGTCTTTGGCCGGCGGGGCGGGGACTCAATGGCCGGGGCGCACATCGGCGGCGGGCGTCGGATGTGCGTGCGGGCCATCGCGGAAACCCGGGTGGCCGGTTCGCGAGCGGGCCGGCGTGTCGATCCGGGCTGGGGCGGAACGTCGTGGGGGCATGGACCCTGCAGACCTGCGAGCCTGCGACTGGCGGAAGGCAGGGGCTTCAGACCTTGGACATCACCAGGAGACTTTCATGACGAAGATGATTTTCGTGAACCTGCCGGTCACCGACCTGAAGAGGTCGATTGCGTTCTACAAGGCGCTGGGGTTCGAGCAGAACCTGCAGTTCAGCGACGACACGGCGGCCTGCATGGTGTGGAGCGAGGCGATCCACGCCATGCTGCTGACCCATGCGAAATGGCACACCTTCACCGAGCGGCCGATCCCGCCGGCGGGGACGAGCGGGGTGATGCTGACCCTGTCGATGGACAGCCGCGAGGAGGTCGACCGGATGAACCGGGCTGCGGAGGAGAACGGGGGGCAGGCCGACGTGAACCCGGTGCAGGACCTGGGGTTCATGTACGGGCGGGATCTTGCCGATCCGGACGAGAACCTGTGGGGTGCGGTGTGGATGGATCCGGCGGCATTCTCTGCGCCCGAACCCGCACCTGCGCTCGAGCGACGCCGGTGGTCGGTCGACATTGCGGCGCCGGCGTCTCGGGTGTACGAGGCCTTGATCGGACCCGACAGTTATGCAGCATGGACGTCGGCCTTCGGCAACGGGCTGTACTTCGAAGGCGCGTGGCGGGAAGGCGAACGGATGCGCTTCCTGACACCGGGGCGGGATGGCGTGGTCTCGGAGATCGCCGAGAACCGGCCGAATGAATTCCTGTCGATCCGGCATGTCGGCTACATCGTCGGCGGGGTGGAAGACACGGTCAGCGAGGCCGTCCGCGCCTGGGCCCCGGCGTACGAGAACTACACCTTCACGGCCACGCCGCAAGGGACGACGCTCATCGTCGACCAGGACATGACGGACGAGTTCAAGGAGATGGCGCAGGCGTGGCCGGAGGCACTGGCGCGGTTGAAGGTGGTGTGCGAGAACCTGTCGAGTTGGCGGCAGCAGACCAGACAGTGAGTCGCTGTTGTCGCAGGCGGAGGTCCAATTGATCATCCATTGGAAGTGCATGCAATTCGCCGCGCAGAGCTTGACATCGCATACGACGGTTGCCCGGCGTCTGATCAACCCAGCCCCTCGTTCGCGGTGGTGTCGTAGCTGAACTTCGTGTCGTGGAGCGTCACCCGCCGAGATACGGCAGTAGGATCGGCAGCAGGCGGTTGGTGACCTTGACGTGGCCTGCGTCACTGGGGTGAACGCCATCGGTAAAGTCCGTGGACCCGGTGGACGAATCCAGCCAGCCGGTGGTGTCGACGTAGTGGACCTTGGCATCGCCCGCATTGACGCGTGCATTCACCGCCGCTTGCGTCTCGGTCGGGTAGTAACCGCCGAGGGTGCGCAGCGCGAAGATGTCCGCGTTCGGGAACTTGGCCCGGATGTTTTGCAGGAAGGCGGTGTAGCGGCTCTGGAACGTGGCCGACGGCACCGAGTTGAAGGCGTCGTTGCTGCCGAGGTTCACGACGACGAGCTTGGCCGTGTAGTTGGCGAAGTTCCAGGCCGGGTTGCCGGTGCACGCCACGTCGGGGCAACGGTTGGCCTGCCACAGCTTGAAGTAGAGCGACTCCATTCCCGGGAAGGTGTTGTCCGAGTAGTGATACCCATCGGACAGGGTGATCCCGGGGTAGGAGATCTGGGTGTGTTCGGCACCCATTCTTTCGCCGGTGAGCCAGGCGTAGTCCGAGACCACGACGTCGGTCGTCGTGATGCCGGTGGTGATGGAGTCGCCGATGAATTCCACCAGCGGGAGCGTGTCGGGTCGCACCGTCGAGGCGCCGGCATCCAGCACCAGGCCCTGGAACGGCAACTCGATCTTCTCGTACGCGGCGACGATCTTCAGCGTGTGCGTCCCGTTCGCCAGGGGCGTCGGCGTCAGGTCGATGGTGCCGACCCTGTCCCAGTAGAGGCTGGGGACCCCGTCAATGAAGGCCCTGAAGACCGTCTTCTCGGCCAGCTTGACCTTCACCGTCGTGCCGGTGAACTTGGTGGAGAGGTACGAGCCGTTCCAATAACTGCGGTAGGTGGCGCTGTTGCTCTTGTCCCAGCGCCCGATGTAGTTGATGTTGGAATCCCTCAGGCCGCCGTCGCCGCCGTACTTCGGCGTGGCCGCCGCCGACTGCGCCGAGGCCGCGCCTTCGCCGGCCTTGTTCGTCCCCGTGACCGTGTAGTAGTAGGTCGTCCCGTTGGCCGCCGTGGTGTCGCTGTAGCTCGTGCCGGCGCTCGTTCCCAGCAGACTGCCGCGCGTGCCTTGCGCCGTCGAGCGGTAGACGTTGTACGAGGTGGCATGCGCGGCCGCGGTCCATCCCAGCGTGACCTGCGCGTTGCCCGCCGTCGCGTTCACGCCGGTGGGCGCGGGCGGGCGGGTCAGCGGAACCTGCGGCGTCGCAGCGGCCGACTGCGCGGACGGTGCGCTCTCGCCCGCCGCGTTGGCCGAGGTGACCACGTAGTAGTAGGTCGCGCCGTTGATCGCGCTGGCGTCGCTGTAGCCCGTGGTGGCGCTCGTTCCGACCAGACTGCCCTGCGTGCCGAGGATCGTCGAGCGGTAGACCTTGTACGCGGTGGCGGTGGGCGCGGCCGTCCAGCTCAGCGTCACCAGCGCGTCGCCGGCCAGCGCGTTCAGCGCCGTGGGCGCCGCGGGCACCGCCAGCGGCACGGCTGGCGTCGCGCTGGCCGACTGCGCCGACGCCGGCCCTTCTCCTGCGGCGTTGTCGGCAGTGACCGCGTAGTAGTAGGTGGAGCCATTGGACACCGCCGTGTCGACGTACTGCGTGGTCGAGCTCGAGCCGATCTTCGAGCCTTGCGAGCTCGCGTTGGTGGAGCGGTAGACGTTGTACGACCGGGCACCGCCGACGACGGTCCACGTGAGTGTCACCTGCGCATTGCCGGCGGTGGCGCTCAGCCCCGCGGGGGCTGCCGGTACCGCGACCGGCACGGCGGGCGTCACGCCGCCCGATTGGGACGACGCGGACCCCTCGCCTGCAGCGTTGTCCGCCGTCACCTGGTAGTAGTACGTGGTGCCGTTCGATGCGCTGGTGTCGACATATGAGGTGCCCGTGCTGGCACCGATCTTCGTTCCCAGCGAGCCCTGCGTGGTGGAGCGGTAGACGTTGTAGGAGGTCGCGCCGGCAACGGCCCCCCAGTTCAGCGTGCTCTCGTTGTCGCCCGCCGTCACGGTCACGCCGGAAGGCGCGCCCGGAACGGTCGCCGCCTGCGGCGTGGCCGACGAGGACGTGCCCACGCCGCCGCCGCATCCCACCAGCAGCGCCACGAGGCAGGCCGACAGGCGCAACCATGCGACACCCCAAATCCGCCGACCCGCGGGCCGTCCTCCAAGCGGGTCGCCTTGCATCGGCGCTTCACGGTATCGCAGCATCTCGTTCTCTTCAAGGTTGGATTTGGGTCTGTCCTGCGCGTCGGCAGCGAAGGTCGTACGGCGCCATGCATCGACGAAATGGGGGCACAGCAGCCGGGTTCCGACCTGTGCGGTGAGCGAGGTCGCGGCATTCAGCTGCACGACACTGCGTTCCTGCCCGTCTTGCAGGTGCCATCTGGGCCCGCGTGTCGAAGCCTTCCAGGCATCGGCCTCAGGCCGCGCCCGCAGCGAGCGCGCGCATGCCTCCCGGCGGTCCCACAGGCATTCGAGGGCGCGGCGGCATGCGCCAACCAATGCCCGGTTCAAACCCCGCGTTTCGGCCTGCGCGAGATTCGATGGGCGGGCGCGCCGGTGCGCAGCGATGGGGGCGAATTGCATCGATCCCGAGTATCGACAAGCCCCGGCGCGCATTCATGATGAACCCGTGACGGACCTCCAGCCGGTCCTGCGTTTGTGGAGACGCCGCCACGGTTCTTTGGCGACGCCGGACTCGGCGCCGACAAGCAGCCGCTCAACGCTCGATACAAGCGGCTGCCGCAAGCGCGGCGCATCTGTGGATGTCCGCTCGGACACAGCGCAATGATCGCGAGAAAGAACGAAGCCCAAGGACGGGCCTGGGCTCGCCTGACCCAGGAGACCAGAAGAAGTGGATTTGCAAGCCAAGATATTTGCCCATCCACAACGCCGATGGGCTCAAGCAAGAATGCTTCGAGCCCATAGTGCTCCAAGCTTCGACCAGGTGCATCTGTATCCGTAAGGTACGCGGGCAGCGCCAGGCTTCCTGCATAGGCCGGCAAGCTGATCCAGAGGAGCACCATTGAAAGCATTGGATCGACGCGAGGGAGTCGAAGCAGACAAAACAGCATCAATGCAGCCTAACGATTGATAGAGGCACTTTCCCGTCCGGATGTAGCCGCGATGTGGCAACCGGCGATTCAGTGCCACGATGGAAAGAGATGAGGCAGAACCGACGAGGAGGTAGCCCCGCCGCCGGACGGAATATGCGTACACCAGCATCCCAACTGCCTGCCTCAAAGCCTCCTCTGGTGAGCGGCAGGAGATGGCCGAACAGAAGGTGATTGAGCCTTTCGTCTGCGGCAGCTTGTCGACTCGAGCCGATCCCGCGGCGGACCGCCAAGACGCCTTGGCGTGATGGAGCGCTCCAGCCGATCGTGGGTCCGCCGGAGTTCATGCAACGCCTGCAGCAGCTTTCGGCTCGGACACGGCGCGTTACACCCCGTCATCGATCGCTCAGGCTTCTCACCCGGTGGTCACCTACCGTCGGTCCTCAAGAACAACCCCACCCCCCTCGCCGCCCGGCGATCGACGAAGGCCTGACAGGATGAAAGTGACGCGACGCTCCGCCGGACTGGTGGCAGCACGCTGCTGCACACCGACGGTTCCAACGTCACCTACCGCTCCACCGACTTCACGAACGCCTCGCCGACCTGGACGGCGGTGACGGGCCTGGGCAACATCGGCGCGCGGCCCGAGGCCGACCCGGTCAACGCGAACAAGTTCTACGTCTACGACCCCTCGGCCGGCCGGCTGCTCGTCAGCACCAACGGCGGGGCCAGCTTCGCCGCGGCCGGCGCGCTGGACAGCTGGGGCGCGCCCCGGATCCGCGCCGCGCCGGGCCGCGAGGGTGACGTGTGGGTCGGATTGAAGGGCGGCGGGCTGGCACGCTCGACGAACTCCGGCGCATCGTTCAGCAAGATCGCCAAGGTGACGTACTGCGCCGCGGTCGGCTTCGGCAAGACGATGAGCGGTGCGAGTTATCCCACCGTGTTCATCTGGGGTTCGGTCGACAACGGCAAGCGCGGCATCTACCGCTCGGCCGACGCGGGCGCAAGCTGGCTCCGCATCAACGACGACGCGCACCAGTTCGGCGGGCCGGGCAATGGGGAGTTCGTCAACGGCGACATGAACACCGAAGGGGTGGGGTACATGAGCACCGTCGGGCGCGGTGTCGTCTACGGCGCGCCGGTGGCGACGCCGTGAAGCAGCGCCGGGCCGGATCGCGGGCTGGCGGCGCGTAGCGCCCGCCGCGCGGGGCGGAACATGGATTGCCCCCGGCTGTGTTCTTCCCGGGGACCGCCATGTTCACACGCCTTCCGCTCCTCGCCGCCTGCTGCGCGGCCTCGCTCTCGCTTCCCACAGGCGCTCGGTGCGAGCCCCTGCCCGGCCAGGAGAAGTCCACCGAGACGCGCGTGCTGGAAGCCGGTGCCCGCGCGCTGCAGCGGTCCGCACCGCTCGGGCCGATGGACATCTACCTCGTCGGCTTCCACCCGATGAAGGAGGCGCCGTCCCACCAGATGGAGGCCCACCACTTCTGCCACCAGATGAACGAGGACTTCGCGCAGTGCGTGCTGTTCGATGCCAACACACCGGAGGCGCGGCTGGTCGGCATCGAGTACATCGTCTCCGAGTCGCTCTATGCCAAGCTGCCCGCGGCCGAGCGCGCCTACTGGCACCCGCACAACGGCGAGATCCTGAGCGGCCAGCTGGTCGCGCCCGGCATCCCGCTCGCGGCCGAGAAGGCCTTGATGCGCAAGAAGATGAACAGCTACGGCAAGACCTGGCACGTGTGGAACACGCCCGCCGATGCCTTGCCGATCGGTCCGCCGATGCTCGCCTGGTCGTTCAACCGGGACGGCGAGCTCGATCCCGCGCTCCTGCTTCAACGCGACGCGCGCCTGACGATGCGCAGCGACGAGCGGCGCCGGCAGCGCAGTGATCTGCTGCCGCTGGCCAAGCCGCAGGGCGGGGTCGATGCGCTGAAGGATGCGTTCCGCGGCAGCACGCCGATCCCCGGCGTCGCTGACAGCGGGGCGTCCGCACCGCGTTGATCCGGGCCCCTACAGCGGCCGGCCCCTCTGCAGCGTGCGCACCAGGCCGTAGATCGCGGCCGCGCCGACCAGCCCGTGCAGGATCCGGAAGGCCGCGGATTCGGTGCCCAGCACCGCGCCCACCGCGTCGATGCCGAACACGGCGTACAGGCCGAGGTTGAGGCCGCCGAGCAGCAGCAGCAGGAAGGCGCACCAGTCGAAGAGGGTGGACGGCGGTTCGTCGGGCGACGTCTTCTCGCGCAGCGGATGGATGTACGGCATGGTTGTCTCCTTCGGATCCCACCTCCATCGGCAACCGGCGTACCGCCGCGCGTGCCCCACCGGCGGATCGTCCTACCGTGCAAGCCGCCGCAGTCCTATACCGCCGGGCTTGAACTTCCCGATCATGGATGGGCTTTCAAACCACAACGACGGAGATCCACCATGGCAACTGCACCCAGGAAAAGCGCGGCGAAGAAGACCGCCGCCAAGTCCGCCCCCGGCAAGAAGACGAGCACCACGGCCCGCAAGGCACCGGCCCGCAAGAGCACGCGTGCCTCGACGCAGGACGCGACCGCCCTGCTGCGGGCCGACCACCGGGCCGTCAGCGAGCTGTTCGACCATTACGAGAAGGCTCGCTCGCCGGCGCGCAAGAAGGACATCGTCCGCCAGATCTGCACCGAGCTGACGGTGCACGCCCAGGTCGAGGAAGAGATCTTCTACCCGGCCGTCAAGCAGGCCCTGAAGGACAAGGAGCTGATCCCCGAGGCGACCGTCGAGCATGCGACGCTGAAGGACCTGATCGCCCAGGTCGAAGGCGTCGAGCCCGACGGCGAGATGTTCGATGCCAAGATCAAGGTGATGTCCGAGTACGTGAAGCACCACGTCAAGGAGGAGCAGAACGAGATCTTCCCCAAGGCGAAGGCGACGCGGCTCGACCTGGTCGCCCTGGGCGCCGAGATCGCGGCGCGCAAGGAGGCGCTGCTGGCCGGCGCCTGAGCCGCGTCACCCCAGGGCCGTGTCCAGCACCATCATCAGCACGAAGCCGAGCATCAGCGAGGCGGTCGCGCTGTGGGCATGGCCCTGCTCGTGCGAGCCCGGGATCACCTCGTGGCTCACCGCGAAGAGCATCGCCCCGGCCGCAAAGGCCAGCCCCCAGGGCAGCAGGCCGCCCGAGATCGTCACGGCCACGGCCCCCAGCACGGCGGCCAGCGGCTCCACCAGCCCCGACGCCGCGCCGAACAGCACCGAGGTGCCTCGCCCGTAGCCCACGCCGCGCAGCGCCAACGCCACCACCAGGCCTTCGGGCACGTCCTGCAGCGAGATGCCGGTGGCCAGCGCCCGGGCATGCGCCGCATCCTGCCCCGCGAAGGCAACGCCGATGGCCAGCCCCTCGGGCACGTTGTGCAGCGAGATCGCGAGCACGAAGAGCCAGGCCCGCTTCAGCGCGCGGCGGCGCGCATCCGCCCCCGACGGCTCGAACCACGCCTGCGGCAGCCAGCGGTCGGCCAGGCGCAGGAACAGCCCGCCCAGCAGGATGCCCCCGCCCACCACGGCCGATGCCGCCCACGCCCCGGCGCCGCGCTCGCGCGCCGTCTCCAGCGCCGGGATGATCAGCGAGAACGAGCACGCCGCGAGCATCACCCCCGCCCCGAAGCCGAGCAGCGAATCGCTCCAGCGCGGCGAGATGCGCTGCGACAGCAGCACCGGCAGCGTGCCCGCGGCGGTCGCCGCGGCCGCCACCAGCCCCCCGAGCAGGGCGCCGGCGATGCGGCCATCGAGCGAAGCCAGCCCCCGGCCCAGCGCCAGCAGCGACAGGCACGCGCCCGCCGCCGCGACGAGCGCCCCCAGGCACAGGCGCGGCCGACGCCACACGGGCGGCCGGGCCGCGGGCAGCGAACTCACCGCACCTGCTCCTCGCCGTCCTGCTCGAGCCGGCCCAGGTCGGCGCCGGTGGTCGGGTCCGATGCCGGATCGGAGGCGGTGCGCAGCGCGAGCTGGGCCACCACGCCGGCCTCGTCGTCGGTCAGGGTGACCTCGCCCAGGCCCGAGCCGCCGTCCACCGCGGGCGCGGCGTCCCGGAACTCGAAGGTCGGCTCGTTGTTCCAGGGGCCGCGCGTGTCGCCCTCGCCCTGCGACGTGTTGAAGTAGACCTGGCTGAACTCCTTCATGCCCGGCAGCTTGCCCGGGGGGAAGCTCGCCGACATCGAGTACAGCGCCTTCTCGAAGGACTGCTGGTGCGAGATCTCGCGCGTCATCAGGAAGCCGAGCGCTTCCTTCACGCCGGGATCGTCGGTCAGGTTGATCAGCCGCTCGTACACGATCTTGGCGCGCGCCTCGGCGGCGATGTTCGAGCGCAGGTCGCAGCTCGGGTCGCCGATGCTGTCCACGTAGGCGGCGGTCCATGGCACGCCGGCCGAGTTGATGAAGGCCGGGCCGCCGCCGTACAGCACCTGCGTGACGTGCGAGTCGTTGCCGGCCCCGTGGATGTTGCGGTAAAGCTCGGCCTCCGAGTCCATCGCCTCGGCCAGCTGGCCCTTGGCGCCCTTGTTGAGCATCGCGACGATGGTGCCGATCACCTCCAGGTGGCTCAGCTCCTCGGTCGCGATGTCGATCAGCATGTCCTTGCGGCCGGGATCTTCCTCGGCCAGGTACTGCGAGAAGTAGCGGCAAGCGGCGGCCAGCTCGCCCTGCGGGCCGCCGAACTGCTCCAGCATCAGGTTCGCCAGGCCGGGGTTCGTCTCGCTGACCCGCACGGTGTATTGGAGGCGCTTGTTGTGGGAAAACATGAACATCCTTTCAGCCGGCGTTCGGCCGGCGCTGCGTTGCGACACAGGCGCGGTCGAATGACGCGCGCCGTGAGCCCTGCGGCACGTGGCGTGCCCGAAAGGCGAGCGCACGGCGTCGATGCGGTGGGTATGCCGATTGCCGAAGGGGTGGTCGGCAGGGCGCCGATTCAGCCCGAAGATCGCCATGAGCGATCAGTGCCGCAACCAGCAGGCCGGCCGCCAGGAGGTCGGCCAAGGAGATGAAGATGGGAACTGTTTTACCGGCCGACAAGCAGTCGCGCCGATTGTCCGGCGAGGCGCAATCGGCGCAAGCCAAGGTGCCGACCTACCAGGAGCTGCTCGATGACGCGCTGGACAGCACCTTTCCGGCGAGCGATCCCGTGGCGACCAGCGTCGCCCTGCACGTGCACGAGCCGCGGTTGAGCGCGCGCGATGCCAGGGACTGGACCCTCGCGCCCGGCGCCTGCGGCCCGGTGGGTCAGGCGGCCGAAGCGGTGGCAGCCACCACCGGCCGGAGCGCGGCGCGCGTCGTGAGCCCGCTGCGCTGGCAGGACGGCGAGCAGCGCGTCGTGACGGTGCCCGACGGACCCTGCACCCTCGAGCAGACGGACGAGGTTGCGCTGCTGCGCTGGCAGGAAGGGCCGGTGAGCCGCTCGATTTCGCTGCGGCTGCCGGAGCTGAAGGCGCTGCTCGCCGACGGCATGATCGAGCGCGACGAGTTGTCGTGATGCCGTCGGCGAGGCGTTCAGCGGCCGTTGCGGCCTGAGATCAGCCGGCCTGCACCGAGATGCGCCGCGGCTGCGCATGCGCCTGCTTCGGGATCCGCAGGGTCAGCACGCCGTCCTTGAGGTTGGCCTCGATGCGGCCCGCGTCCAGCTCCCGGCTCAGCGTGAAGCTGCGGCGGAAGCGGGGCACGTTGACCTCGGCCCAGAGCGGGCGCATGTCTTGCGCGGTCGGCAGGTCGACCTGTCCTTCGATGGCGAGCGAGTCGCCGTCCAGGCGGACGTCGAGCTTGTCCCGCGACACGCCGGGCATGTCGGCGAGCAGCGTGATGCCGCCGGCGTCCTCGAAGATGTCCACGGCGGGTGCGACCGCGCGCTGCGAGGTCTCGCCCGCTTCCGTGCGCGTGGCCTGGGACGACGAAGGAGTGCCTCGGCCGGGTTCGGTCGTGGCCAGATGGGTGTTGGACATGACAGTTCCTTTCAGGGTCGGTGGGCAGGTGGATGTCAGCGGACCGCGATGCGCTGCGGCTGCAGCGCCTCCTGCAGGCCCACGCTGATGCGCAGGATGCCGTCGCGGTAGGTCGCCTCGACCTTGCCGGTGTCGGCATCGTCGGGCAGCGTCAATGCGCGCGTGAAGCGTCCCACGGGGCGTTCGGCGGCATAGGCCTGCACCTTGGGATCGCTCCCCGGGCCGCTCTGGCGCCGCTCGCCGGAGATCTTCAGGACGCCCCGTTCCACCGTGACGTCGATGGACGCCGCGTCGAGGCCGGGCGCGAAGGCGTAGACCTCCACGCTCTTGGCGGTGCGGCCGACGTTGATGCCGGGGAAGCTGCCGGCGGCGACCGAGCGGATGGCGTCCGGCGTGCCGTCGGCGGCCAACGAGCGCGTGAGCGCCTGGTGCAGCGAGTTCAGCTGGTCGAAGAGCCCCTGAGGGCGATAGAACATGGTGTCGAGCATGTCGGACCTCCTTCAGTGATGAATCGTGATGCCGATGCGGGGCATCTCCGCGGTTCGAGGGCGGCTGCGGATGCAGTCGGCTCGGTGCAGGGCGTCTTGCGCGCCCCGGTGCCTAAGGGTGGGCGTGGGCCCGTCCGTCGCGGTGCGGCGGCGGAAACTCGGGCGGTACCCAGGGCGTGGGCGTCGGCTTGAGGCGACGCAGGGTCTCGCGGGCCACGAGGTAGGCCTGCAGCTGGTTCGGGCTCATGGACGCGACGGGGCGTCGCGACGCGCGGGGGGCAGAAGTCTGGGCCATGATTCAGTTCCTCATCCGAATCGGTTGGTTGGCGAAAAGGGCTGACGAGGCCGAGGTAGGTTGCGGGACGGGATCTTCAAGATCTCGTTCGATCTAGGGAAAACCCTGATTTTTTCCATAGCCCATAGCGAGAGCTCCTCCATCTTTCCTTTACCTATGCAAGACGACGACATGGAGGCGGCGTGGTTGGCACAGGCCGCCGAAGATGCGGCAGACCGCGAGCGCAGGGCCGAGCCGCCGCCGGCAATCGGTCGCGATGAGTTTCTTGCCTGGCGCGCCCCCCGTGAGGTGAACGAAAACCCGACTCGCCTGGACAACCCGCTGTGGCATTGGCTGGTGAGAACGCGCCATTCGGCCTACGGCGCCAACGAAGCTTTCAAGGGCCCTTCGCCCTTTGAGCATGGGCCCGATGTGGTGCTTTGACCGATTTGGCAAGAGTGAGACCCCCTTGCCAGACGGTCGCGTTGTCCATATCGGCGGAGAGCACGAGGACTACTACGACCCCGATTTCTTCATCTACAACGACGTCACCGTCTTCAAGCCGGACGGATCCATCGAGATCCTTGGCTACTCTCGCGACGTGTTCCCTCCCACGGATTTCCACAGCGCCACGCTGGCGGGCAACGCGATTGTCATCATCGGTGCACTGGGTTATCCGGAGCAGCGAATCATCGGACAGACACCGGTGTTCCGGCTGGCGCTGGACGACATGACCATCGCTCCTGTTCGCACGTCGGGCGAGGCGCCTGGGTGGCTTCAGCGGCACTCTGCCGAACTCGCGGCGGACGGCCGCTCGATCGTCGTGCGAGGTGGCGAGCTCTGGCTTGGCGACAAGCGCGCCATGCAAGAGAACATCGACGCATGGTCGCTCGACATTTCAAACGGATGCTGGACGCGCCTCACTGCCTTGGATTGGCAACGCTGGACGATGGTTCGCGCAGATCGGAAGCCCAATCGCTTGTGGGACGTGCGCCAGGAACTCTGGCGTCGCAAGCACGGGTGGCCAGGACTGCAGAGCTATTGGCGGTACGACGACGAGCCGGATTTCGAGGCGCTCGCGACGCTGTATCGGCTCGACGACCTGGCCCAGCCCGCGGAACAAGGGTCGCAGCACAACGCGTATCGCGTCACCATCGACGGGGTCGCGGTGAAGTTCGTCGAGACCCGATTGTGGGTTCAGGCGCTGGTGGAAGGCAGGCTCTCCGAAGCGCGGCTTGCAGTACTTCAGCAGAGGACGTTGAGCACGCTGCGGCGGCTCGAGGCCAGTGATTGGGAGATCGAGTCGGCGTAGGCGTGGCAGAGGCGCACCGTCCTTCGCAGGCGGCTCGCCCGCTGGAGTCCGGGGACGTCGACGGCGCGTTCACGGGCTACGAGCCGGGCCCCGGAAATTTCCTGGCCAAGGTGCGCCTGCGTTCCGGGGTCGTCCAGTCCATCAGCTTCGGGCGAGACCCTCGATAGGCCGCCGGTCGGCCCCAGGCGGTGCGGCGGAGAGCCGCTTTTCCTACGGCGCAAGACGCCGCGGTCCTATCGCGCGCGGGTGCGATGTCCCGGACGATCGGCGCTGCAACTGCAGACACCGCCATGGCCATCGCAACCTCGAAGACTCCCGCTTCGCCCTCGTGGTGGAAGACCCTCGGCCCGGGCCTCATCACCGGTGCCGCCGATGACGACCCGAGCGGCATCGCGACCTACACCCAGGCCGGGTCGCAGTACGGCTACGGCATCGGCTGGACCCTGCTGCTGACCTTCCCGCTGATGGTCGGCATCCAGCTCGCCAGCGCCCGCATCGGGCGCATCACCGGCAAGGGCCTCACCGGCAACCTGGCCAAACTGTGCCCGTCCTGGCTGGTCGTGGGCCTCGTGTCCCTGCTCGTCGTCGCCAACGTCATCAACCTGGGCGCCGACCTCGGCGCGATGGCCGATGTGCTGGCACACCTGCTCGGCGGACCGGCCGCGGTCTACGCCATCGGCTTCGGCCTCCTGTCCCTCGGGCTGCAGGTCTGGCTGCCCTACCAGCGCTACGTGGGGATCCTCAAGTGGCTCACCCTGAGCCTCTTTGCCTATGTCGGCGTGGCCCTCGCGGTGCGCGTGGACTGGCCTGCCGCGCTGCACGGCGCGGTGTGGCCCCACATCGAATGGCACAAGGACTACGTGACCACCCTTGTCGCGATCCTCGGCACCACCATCAGCCCCTACCTCTTCTTCTGGCAGGCGGCGCAGGAGGTCGAGGAGATCCGCCGCGTCGCCGACGACAAGCCGCTGCTGCGTGCCCCGGCCCAACGCGAGGCCCAGTTCAAGCGCCTGCGCATCGACACGATCGTCGGCATGGGCTTCTCGAACCTCATCGCCTTCTTCATGATCGTCGCCAGCGCCGCGACCCTGCACCAGCAGGGCGTCACCCACGTCGAGTCCACCACCCAGGCCGCGATGGCGCTCAAGCCCGTCGCCGGCGAGTTCGCCTTCGCGCTGTTCGCGGCCGGCATCGTCGGCACGGGGCTGCTGGCCCTGCCGGTGCTGGCCGGCTCGGCCGCCTATGCCGTGTCCAGCGTGGCCCGCGTCCGCCGGGGCCTCGACCAGCCGCTGCACATGGCCAAGGCGTTCTACGGCATCCTGGCCGCGGCGATGGGCGTGGGCGTGTGCATCGGCGTCTCCGGCTTCAACCCGATGAGCGCGCTGTACTGGTCGGCCGTCATCAACGCCGTCATCGCGGTGCCCGTGATGGTGGGCGTGATGATCGCGTCATCGTCCCCCAAGGTGGTGGGCCCCCTGAAGCTGGGCCTCGGCTGGCGCCTGCTGGGCTGGGCGGCCACGCTCGCGATGGCCGCTGCCAGCGTGGCGATGCTGGTGGCCGCGGTTGCCTGACTGGCGGGCGGCGAGATGTCGGAGTCCCGTGTCGCGATCTACGGCGCGATCGCCGCCAACGTTGCCATCGCGATCACCAAGTTCGGCGTCGCCGGCATCACCGGCAGCTCGGCCATGCTCTCCGAGGGTATCCATTCCGGGGTGGACACCTTCAACGGCGTGTTGCTGCTGGTCGGCCTGCGCCTGAGCCGGCGCCCGCCCACCGAGGAGCATCCCTTCGGCCACGGCAAGGAGCTGTACTTCTGGAGCCTCATCGTCGCCGTGCTGATCTTCGGGCTGGGCGGCGGCATCTCCTTCTACGAGGGCGTGCTGCACGTTCGCGAGCCGGTGCCGCTGAAGGATGCCGGCTGGAACTACGTCGTGCTCGGGCTGGCCTTCCTGTTCGAAGGCGCGAGCTTCCTGGTCGCGCTGCGGCAGTTCGTTCGCACGGCCGGCAAGACGCCGTTCTGGCAGGCCCTGCATCGCAGCAAGGATCCGACGACCTACACGGTGCTGGCGGAGGATGCGGCGGCGCTGATCGGCCTCGTGATCGCGGCGCTCGGGATCGCGCTGAGCCACCGCTTCGGCATCCCGGCGCTGGATGGCGTGGCCTCGATGCTGATCGGCGTGCTGCTGTCCGGCGTGGCGGTGCTGCTGATCGCGGAGTCGCGCGGGCTGCTGATCGGCGAGGGCATCCGGCCGGAGACGGCGCGCGCGATCCGCAAGCTGGCCTTGTCGCACCGCGGGGTGAGCGGCGTCGGACGGATCCTGTCGATGTACATCGGGCCGGACGACGTGCTGGTCACGATGGACCTCGACTTCGGTCCCGAGGTCAGCGCCGCCGAAGCGGCCACCGTGACGTCGCTGATCCACGCCGAGGTGCGCGCGACCTACCCGACGATCAAGCGGCTGTTCATCGAGGTCGTCCCGTCGTGACCACGCGGGGCTATCCAGGCATCTTCACTTGCCCAGGGCCGCACGCAGGTCCCCGACGGTGAGCATCAAAGTCATCGGGTCCAGCGGCGATTCTTCCCATCCCAATCGCTCGTAGAAGGCCTTGGCTTCTTGCGAGAGTGCGTGCACGACCATGCCCCGAATGCCAATCGAATCGGCTGCGTGGACGACACGCTCCGCGGCATCCTGGAACAGGGCACGTCCCAATCCCCGTCCTTGATGGCTCGTTGCGATCGCCAGGCGGGCCAGGGCGACCACCGGGACCGGGTCGGGCATGTTGCGACGGAACCGTCCCGGCGCGGCAGCTGGAACCACGGCACTGGATGCCAGGGCGTGGTAGCCGACGATCTTGCCGCCGTCGCAGATGACAAACGTTCGCGACGCCCCGCTGGCCTGGTTGGCCGCCGCGCGGCGCTCGAGCCAGTGGTTGAGCGAATCCACGCCGCAGTCGAAACCGGACAGGTCATGGTCGGAGGACAGCGGTTGCGGTGCGCGCAACATGCAGCTCAGCCCGTCTTCCAAGGCTTCCTGGTCTGCATCGTCCGCCGCAGGCGTTCATTGGGCCGTGCCGGTTGCTCCAGCCGCCTCAGAAACTCGTCGTACGCCTCGGGGCCGACCACCATCAACGCGCGATCCAGCAGCGTCTCCTCGGCCGCGCGGCGTGCTGCTTCAAGAATGAAGTCGGTGCGCGTCTTGCCCGCTGATTCCGCCGCGCGGTCGATCAAGTTCCGCTCGGCCGCAGGGATCCGCAGGTTGAGCGTGTCCCGGGGTGTCTTCGATGGAGGGGCGGTGGTCATGCGACAGGGCCTTCGCGAGGTCACCTACCGTACCACAGCGTAACGACAAAGTCATTACGATTTCATGGTGACATACCGCCCCATCCACCCAGCCGGCTACTTCACGGTCAGTGTCGTGCCGAAGCGGAACGCGCCGAGCGTGGCATCCCAGGCCTGCCGGGCCGTCGCGTTGTCGGCGTTGGCCGGGCGCACCGAGAAGCGGGGATCGCCCGCGAGCTGGCCGGCGGTATCGGGGAGGGCGAGGAAGACGTCGTAGTCGCCCGCGGCCGTGCCCGAGGGGACGGTCACCGACACGTCGTGCGTGAAGCTGTTGCCCGCCGTCCAGCCGCGCGGGTCGACCGCCGTCGCGAGCGTCACGACGTTGCCGCCGGTGCGGTGCTTGAGCAGCACGTTCACCGCACGCGCCTTGAACGGCCGCGCCCAGCCGACGTTGCGCACGCTAAAGCGCAGCGCCAAGGCCGATCCCCTGGCCACGGAGGCCGGGTGCTCGGCCGAGACGAGCTCGAGCCGGTAGCCCATCAGGCGCTTGACCTCGTCGTAGCAGCCGTCCTGCTTCCAGCGGCCATGGAAGGCCTCGGTGTAGTAGTCGTTGTTCAGGTAGGTCAGCGAGAACTGCCTGCCCTCGGTGCGGATGTCGTCGCAGCTCGTGCGCGGCTGCGCTCCGGCCTCGTCGGCCGGGTTGCAGGTCTCGCCGCCGAACGGCGTGACCTTCGACAGCGCCATGGCGTAGTCGCGCTGCTGCTTGCGGGTGGTGGCGTTCTCGCTGTAGGTGCCGACATCGGTGGCGCTGGCCAGGAAGCAGTCGTTGTGGATCCCGGAACGCGATGCGGCCGAGCCGTTGAAGGCGCTGGATTCCGCCGGCGGCGTGGTGAACCACTCCATCACGTAGGGCGGGTAGCGGAACTGCACGAACTGGTCCTGCGGCAGGGCATCGAGCAGCGCGTCGCGGACCTTCGTGCGGTTGGTGGCACTCGTCAGGCCGTTCGACGAGGTGTGCCACTCGCCCCAGGCGCCGATGAAGCCGGCCTGCACGTAGGCGATGACGTCGGCGTTCTCCTGCAGCACCGGCTTGAGCTGCGCGATGTGGCCGAGCACGCGCGTCAGCGGAGCGTCGACGGCGTTCTTGTACTCGGTTTCGTTCTCCGGGTAGTTGTAGACGAAGCGCGGGATGATCTTCACGCCCTGCTGCCGTGCATGCGAGAAGCCGGAGCGCACGGCGTCCAGCAGGCTCGCCGGCAGCGTCGAATCCTTGTAGGCGTCGAGGCGGACCATCGCGTAGAGCACGCGGTAGCCGTTCGTGTAGGCATCGGCCGCGTCATCGCCGGTGAACTTGGTGAGGTCCGTCCAGGCCCAGCGGTAGAAGCCGCGCTCGGGGTTGGCGATCTCGGCGTCGCTGGCGGTGAACTGCGCGGAGACTTTGGTGGCTGGTGCGGGTGCGGGTGCGGGTGCGGGTGCAGGTGCAGGTGCAGGTGCAGGTGCAGGTGCAGGTGCAGGTGCAGGTGCAGGTGCAGGCGCGGGTGCGGGTGCGGGTGCCGGAGCAGGCGCAGGCGCAGGCGCAGGCGCAGGCGCAGGCGCAGGCGCAGGCGCAGGGCCGCCTTGTGGCGGGTTGTTCCCATTGCCGCTGTCGCTGCTGGATCCACCACCGCACGCCGCCAGCAGGGCGGTGTTGGCACAAAGCGCTGTCAGGGCGACCAGCTTCCGGAATTTGTTTCTGTTCATGGGGTTGTCGGCTCGTGCCGATGACTCAGAGGTTCCTACGCGCAGGGGCTCATGTTGACTCGCCCTGCCGTGTGTCCTTGTACCCTGCGTTGAACACCGGCTTGTTCTTCGAAGTGAAAACGGTGTAACCACCGCAGTCGCCCCGGGCTACAAGCGCTTCATCCCGTCGATGCAGCCCATCAGCTCGCCATCGACATACACCCACAGCCGCCCCCCATCGTGCTCGGCCTCGCGGCGACCCCGGCAGATGCAGGGAGCGGGATCGCAGGGCTCGCGGCCGAGCACCCACGCCCACCACGCCGCCATCACGCCAGTTCCTTCAGCTTGGCCGCATGCCGCGCCTGCGCGGCCGCGTCCAGCGCCGCGAACGCGGCCCGCGCCTGCCCTGCCGCGCGCTCGAACCCGGCTCGGTCGTGCAACGCCCGGTCGACGAGTGCCAGCGCCTGCCACCCGAGGAAGCACTCCAGCGCCGGGTCCCCATGCACCGCTGCCAGCGCCAGGCAGCGCAGCGCGCTGCCCCTCGCCCGCTCCAGGTCGCCGTAGCGCCGCCAGGCCTGCGCCAGCCGGTACTCGCCCTGCGTCACGTCTTCCGGCGAACCCGACAGGCCCCAATGGTGCCGCGCCGTCTGCGCTGCCAGCAGCATCAGCGCCAGCGAACTCGCGGGCAGGTCCGCCTCGCGTCCCAGCCCCGCGGCCAGGTTGTGGGCGCTCAGGGCGAGGTCGCCATGCGAGGGGTCCTCGGCCGGCAGCCGCGCCTGCTGCGCCATCGCCACCGCCTCGCGGAACAGCGCCGCGGCGCGCGGCAGGTCGTGGCTGTCGACGTTCGACGTGGCGAGCGCGAGGATGCGGATCCGGTCCGAGGCGGCGAAGCCCTCCAGCGCCGCGGCCTCGCCCGCCGACAGGCGCAGGCTCGCCGAGAAGCGCCGCAGCGCGTCGCCGCTCGCGCCCTCTCGCCGGTATGGGGGCATCGCGGTCATCGCCTCGAGGCGCGCCAGTCCCTGCAACCGGTCGGCGAGGTGGTCGCCGTAGAGGTGGTGGACCAGGTCGGCGAGGCGGATAAACTGGTCTTCGTCGGTGACCCGCGGCCTGCCGTCGGCGTCGATGCGGCCGGCCACCGCGTGCGGATCGCCGGCGTGGTCGTCCCAGGCTCGGGTGATGAAGGTGTCGAAATCCATGTGCGGTCTCCGGTGGTGGTCGTGCAGCAGCGATGCCACTGTCCACCGGGGCCCGCCGCCTCGTCCTTCACCCACCTGAAACTCACCTGAAGAAGCCCGCCCGATGCCGACGGATGCCCTTCACTTCGGCCGTTTCGAACTGCGTCCGGCCGAACGCCTGCTGCTCGAGGCCGGCCAGCCGGTGGCCCTCGGCGTGCGCGCGCTCGACGTGCTGGTCGCCCTCGCGCAGCGCCGCGAGCGCGTCGTGCCGGCCGACGAGCTGATCGAGCTCGCCTGGCCCGGCCTGGTGGTCGAGCCCAACAACCTGCAGGTGCAGGTGTCGGCGCTGCGCAAGCTGCTCGGGCCCGACGCGATCGCCACGGTCAAGCGCCGCGGCTACCAGTTCACTGCCCGGCTGCATGAGCCGGGTCCGCCGTCGGCCGCACCCGCCGTGCCGCTTGTGCCGCACCGCCTGCCCCTGCCGCGCACCCGGTTCATCGGCCGTGAGGCCGCCCTGGCCGACGGTGCGCGCCTGCTCGCGGGCACCCGCCTGCTCACCCTCACCGGCACCGGCGGCAGCGGCAAGACCCGGCTCGCGACCGAGCTGGCGCGGCGCGCGCTGGCCGATTTCCCGGGCGGTGCCTGGTTCGTCGACCTCGCCGCCCTGCAGGACCCGCAGCGCCTGCCGGCCGCCATCGGCTCGGTCGTCGGGGCGGGCCAGGGCCGGGCCGACGATCCGGTCGACGCGCTGGTCGCGCGTCTCGCGCCGGCCCGCGCCCTGCTGCTGCTCGACAACTGCGAGCACCTGCTGGCCGCCGTCGCCGCGCTCGCCGACCGGCTGCTCGCCGGCTGCGAGGGCCTGCAGCTCCTGGCCACCAGCCGTGAAGGCCTGGGACTGCCCGGCGAGCAGATCTATGCGGTGCATTCGCTCGGCCTGCCGCGCGTCGACGAAGACGATGCCGAGGCGCTCGCCGCGTCCGATGCCGTGCGCCTGTTCGTCGACCGCGCCCGGCTGTCGCACCCCGACTTCTCGCTCACCGCGGCCAACGCGCCCGTCGTCGCCGACATCTGCCGCCGCCTCGACGGCATCGCGCTGGCCATCGAGTTGGCGGCCGCCCGGGTGCGCATGTTCCCGGTCGACGAGATCCGTGCCCGCCTCGACGACCGCTTCCGCTTCCTCACCGGCAGCGCGCACGCCCCGCCGCGACACCGCACGCTGGCCGCCACCCTGGGGTGGAGCGTGCGGCTGCTGTCCGAGGCCGAGGCGGTCGCCTTCGCGCGCCTGTCGGTCTTCGCCGGCGGCTGCACGCTCGCCGCGGCCGCCGTCGCAGCCGGCCTCGACGACGAGTACGTGGCCCTGCAGGTGCTGACCCAGCTGCACGACAAGTCGCTGCTCGTGATGGCGCACGGGGACCTGCCCGAACCGCGCTTCCGCATGCTGGAGACGGTGCGCCAGTTCGCGCAGGATCGCCTCGACGACGCGGGCGACGCGCCGGCGGTGCGCGCACGCTGCCTGGACTTCTTCGTGCGCTTCGCCGAGGAGGCCGGCGGCCGCCTGCACGGCCCGGCCGAGATGGCCTGGCTGCGGCGCCTGGAGGCGGAGGAGGCCAACCTGGTCGCGGCCCACGACTGGTGTGCCGACCTGCCCGAGGGCGCCGATGCCGGCTGGCGCCTGGTGGCCGCGCTCGGCCGCTACTGGACCTTCGCCGGGCCGCTCGACGTGGGCTACCGGCTCGCCGCGGCCGCCGTCGCGCGCAGCCCGCGCCGGCTCGACGACACGGCGCGCGGCAAGTCCCTGCAGGCGATGTCGCACATCGCCTACCGCCGCGGCTTCTACGAGGAGGCGCTGGCCTGGGCCGAACAGGGCGTCGCGTTGGCCGAGCCGGTCGGCGATCCGGTGCAGGTCGCCGCGGCGCAGAGCCATCGGGCGAGCGCCTGGCACGCCCTGGCGCGCACGGCCGAGGCCGAGCAGGGCTACGAGCGCGCGATCGCGCTGCTGCGCGCCGCCGGCGTGACCGACATGCGCCTGGTCGTGACCCTGAACAACCTGGCCGAGATCCACCGCGGGCGGGGCCGCCATGCCGAGGCCCTCGCGCTGTACGAGGAGGGCATCGCGCTTGCCCGTGCGCTGGACGTGCCCTCGTCGGTGTGCCACCTGCTGTGCAACGTGGCACGCCTGCAGGTCGCGGCGGGCCGGCTGGCGGCGGCCCGCGAGGCGGTGCGGCCATGGAACGCGCTCGTTGTGCAGCACCGCCTGCCGAAGATGGCGGCCCGGCTCGCCGAGGTCGCGGCCGGCCTGGCGGCGTTGGAGGACGAGCCCGCGCAGGCGGCGTACCTCTGGGGCATGGTGCTCGCGCGCCTGCGCGAGAACGGCGAGCGCCTCGAGCCGGTCGACGAGGCCTTCATCGCGCCGCTGATGGCGCGGGCCCGCGCGGCACTCGGCGACGAGCGCTTCCAGGCCTCGCAGGCGGCCGGCGAGCGGCTGCCGGCCGAGGCCGCCGAGGCGGTGCTCGCCGGGATCCTTCAGCCGGAGGCGAGTGCGCTCGCGTCCAGCAGCTCGCGCACCTCGCCATCCTCGGTCTGAGCGAAGTCCTCGTACCACGCGCCCACCGCGTGGAAGGGCTCCGGCGTGCTCGCGCACACCACCGTGTCCGCCTCGGCGCGCAGCGCCTGGCAGGTCTCGGCGGCGGCCACCGGCACCGCGACCACGATGCGCGCCGGCGCCATCGCGCGCAGGGCCTCGACCGCCGCGCGCATGGTCGAGCCGGTCGCGAGGCCGTCGTCCACCACCACCACGGTGCGGCCCTCGAGCTGCAGCGCCGGCCGTCCGGCGCGGTACACGTGCTCGCGGCGCGCCAGTTCCTGCCGCTCGGCCAGCACCACCGCGCCGACCTCGTCGGGCCGCAGGCCCAGCAGCTCGATCATGTCCTGGTTCAGCACCTGCACCCCGCCGGCGGCGATCGCGCCCATCGCGAACTCCCCCTGGCCGGGCACGCCGAGCTTGCGCACGAGGAAGACGTCGAGCGGCGCATGCAGCGCGCGCGCCACCTCGTAGCCGACCGGCACGCCGCCGCGCGGCAACGCCAGCACGGTCACGTCGGATCGGTGGGCATAGGCCGACAGCTTGGCGGCCAGCACGCGGCCGGCATCCCGGCGGTCATGAAACAGGCGGTCTCGCATCGCAACTCCTTGGTCCGCACCGGCACCTCGCTGCGGGCAATCGGCGTTCCAGCCGCGCCGCGGCACGCAGCTTGCCGGCCCGGTGCATGGACGCCCACCGACATCATGCGCTGCAGCGCCTCCAGGCGGAAGCCCATCCGCTGCAGCACGACGAGGACATCGCCGCCGCGGCGGCGGCCATCGGCGGCGCACCGCTGGTGCTGCTCGGCGAGGCCACCCACGGCAGTTCCGAGTTCTACCGCTGGCGGGCCGCGCTGACCCTGCACCTGATCCGCGAGAAGGGCTTTGACGCGGTCGCGGTGGAGGCCGACTGGCCCGCGGCGCTGCGCGTCAGCCGCCACGTGCAGGGGCGGGGCGACGACGGCTCGCCGCTGCAGGCGCTGGAGGGCTTCGAGCGCTTCCCGCGCTGGATGTGGCGCAACCGCGAGGTCGTGTCCTTCCTCGAAAGCCTGCGCCAGCACAACGAGCGCATCGCCCCCAGCCTGCGCGTCGGCTTCTTCGGGCTGGACCTGTACAGCCTGGGCGAATCGATGCACGCCGTGCTGCAGTACCTCGACGGCGTCGACCCCGAGGCGGCGGCGCGCGCCCGGCTGCGCTATGCCTGCTTCAACGGCATGGTGGACGATCCGCAGGCCTACGGCCATGCGGTGAACTTCGGCCTGCGGACTGACTGCGAGCGCGACGTCGTGATGCAGCTGCGCGAACTGCTCGGCCGCACCCAGCGGCGGCTGCTGCCCCCTGCCGCCGAGGGCGACGAGCTGTTCTACGCGCAGCAGAACGCGCGCGTCGTCCGCAACGCGGAGACGTACTACCGCAGCATGTTCGCCGGCCGCATCGAGTCCTGGAACATCCGCGACCGGCACATGGCCGTCACCCTGCAGCAGCTGCGCGAGCACCTGTCGCAGCGGCGGGGCCGGCCGGCGCGCGTCGTGGTGTGGGCGCACAACTCGCACGTCGGCGATGCGCGCGGCACCGACAGCGCCGACGAAGGACAGCTGAACCTGGGCCAGCTGGTGCGCGAGCAGCAGGGGGACGAGGGCGACAGCTTCCTGCTCGGCTTCACCACGCACGTCGGCACCGTCGCGGCGGCCTCCGACTGGGACGCGCCGGTGCAGTGCCGCCGGGTGCTGCCCTCGCGCCCCGACAGCCTGGAGCGCCTGCTCCACGACACCGGCCTGCCGCGCCTGCTGCTGCCGACGAGCCGGCGCGGCGGCGCCTCGGACGCGCTGCGCCAGGCGCTGGCGGCCGTGCCGCTGCTCGAGCGCGCGATCGGCGTGATCTACCGCCCCGACACCGAGCGCTGGAGCCATTACTTCGCGGCCGTGCCGCCGCGCCAGTTCGATGCCGTCGTCCACCTGGACGAGACCCGGGCGGTGCAGCCGCTGGACGTGGCCCACCCCTGGGCGCCGACCGCCGAGCCGGAGACCTGGCCGAGCGGGATCTAGTTCTTCTTCTGGTAGACCCGCACGTACTCGACCTCCATGCTGCGCGGGAAGATGCTGTCGTCGACCGCGCCGCCCATGTCACCGCCGATGGCCAGGTTCAGCAGCAGGTACTGCGGCTTGTCGAAGGGCCAGCTCGCGCTGCCCTGGTGCTTGTTGGCGTAGGTGTGGAAGGGCTTGTTGTCGACCGCGATCACCAGGCTCTCGGGCGTCCAGGTGAGCTGGTAGTTGTGGAAGGCGGTGCAGGCGTCGTCCAGGTGGGTCTCGCCGCCGTCGCCGAAGGTGCCGGCGGTGGAGGTGTTGTGGATCGTGCCTTCGATCGCGGTCGGGTTCTTGCCGACCTGTTCCATGATGTCGATCTCGCCGCCGGCCGGCCAGTCGCCGGTGGTGCCGAGCATCCAGATCGCCGGCCAGGTGCCCTTGCCGCAGGGGAGCTTGGCGCGGATCTCGAAGAAGCCGTAGGTCCAGCTCGCCTTGCCGTTGGTGATCAGGCGCGCCGAGCTGTAGTTCTGGCCGCCGTAGTCGTTGGCGCTGGTCAGGCGCTCCTTGCGCGCGGTGATGACGAGCTTGCCGTCGGCGATGCGCGAATTCTCGGCCCGCGCCACCGCGTAGTACTGAAGCTCGTTGTTGTACCAGCCGGTCGCGTTGGCCTCGGTGTCGTAGACCCACTTGTTGCCGTCGGGCAGCGTGCCGGTCTCGAACTCGTCGGCCCAGACCAGGCTGTAGCCGGCCGGGGCGTTGGATGACGGGGCGGGAGCCGGTGCGGGGGCAGGCGCCGGCGCTGGTGCAGGGGCTGGTGCAGGGGCTGGTGCGGGAGCCGGAGCTGGTGCGGGAGCAGGCGCAGGCGAGGGGGCTGGTGCAGGCGCCGGTGCAGGCGCCGGGGCGGGGGCGGGTGCCGGGGCGGGTGCAGGCGCCGGGGCGGGAGCGGGAACCGGCGCCGGAGCGGGTGCCGAGCTGACCGGCGAAGGCGCCGGAGCGTCGTCGTTCCCACCGCAGGCGGCGAGGGCCAGCATGCTGGCGCAGAGGGCGGCGAGGGGGGCCACCGAATGGCGGCGTGAGGGGGTCCGGGTCGTCATGAGGGGTTCCTTTGGCGCGCAGCATGCCCTACCCACCCCCCGCGATCCGCTAACGGCGCGTGACGGGCGATACATCATGTAGCCGCTCCCGTACCATAGGCCCTTCCGCCGCCGGCTTATTAGCTAATCTTCTGCCGCCATGCCCGCCCGAACACCGACCCCTGCGACCGATGCGGCCCGGCGTGTCACCATGACCGACGTCGCCACCCGGGCGGCGGTGTCGCAGTCGACGGTGTCGCTGGTGCTGAACGGCATGACCGGCACCAAGCTGTCGGACGAGACCCGCGCCCGGGTGCTGCGCGTCGCGGCCGAACTGGGCTACCGCCTGCCCGAGCGCCGCGCCGCCGCCGCGCCGCGCCGCGCCGGCGGACGCAGCGGCGCCGCGAGCCCGCTGATCCTCTACCTCGTCGACGAGATCTCCACCAGCCCGCACCCGGTGCTGTCGATCGACGGCGCGAAGGACGAGGCCTGGACCCAGGGCGCGCTGGTGTCGGTGTTCGCGACCCGCTCCCATGCCGGGATCGAGTCGGCGGTGCTGGCGACCATGCTCGCCAACCCGGCCGTGGTCGGCGTCGTCTACTCGACCATCTTCACGCGCGAGATCGTGCTGCCGCCGCCGCTGCTGCGCGTGCCGACCGTGCTGCTCAACTGCCACGAGCCCGAGTCCGCGCGTGATGGCGCCGGCGAGCCGCGCTTCTCGTCGGTCGAGCCGTCCGAGGTGCTGGGCGGCTTCGTCGCCACCGAAAGCCTGCTCGAGGCCGGCCACCGCCGCATCGGCTTCATCAACGGCGAGCCGTGGATGGAGGCCGCGCGCGACCGCCTGAAGGGCTACCGGCGCGCGCTTGCGAGCGCCGACATCGCCTACGACGCAGCCCTGATGCGCGAAGGCGACTGGCACGTCGCCTCCGGCCACGAGCAGACGCTGTCGCTGATGAAGCAGCCGCGCCCGCCGACCGCGATCTTCTGCGCCAACGACCTGATGGCCGTCGGCTGCATCGAGGCCCTGCGCCAGCTCGGCAGGCGCGTGCCCGAGGACGTCTCGGTGATGGGCTACGACGACCAGGAGATCGCGCGCCACACCAACCCGCCGCTGTCGACCCTGGTGCTGCCGAACTACGAGATGGGCCGCCTCGCCGTCGAGACCCTGATGGCTCAGATCGCCAGCCCCGGCGGCCGCCGCCGCCGCGTCAAGGTCGACGGGCGACTCGTGCCCCGCGGCACGGTTGCTTCCCCGTAGCCCGGATGCCCATCCGGGGATCGTCCTTCACGTCGACGGCCGCTCCCGGATTCCGCTTCGCTGCATCCGGGCTGCACGACCCGGGCTACAAGCGCTTTCAAACAGCGCTGGCCAAACGTCTGTTGCGGGACTAATATTTGCAGATTATTAGCGATGGCCCGCGCGCAAGCCCGGAGCCGTCCGTCATCGAGCTGGCGCCGCAACACCCGTTCCGAGGCAACAGAAGGAGACACGATGAAGAAGACATACCGGCAATGGCTGGCGAGCGTGCTCGTGCCATTGATCGCCGTGGGCTGCGGGGGCGGATCCGACACCGCCACCGCGCCCGAGACCCCAGTGGCCCAGGCGGCCGCCCCCGAGGCGGGTGCGCAGGCACCGCAGGAACGTGCGCAGGCCGCGGTCGCGCGCCTGACCACCCCGTGGACCGCGGCGGCGCTGCAGGCCGCGGTGCCGCTGCCCGAGTACCCGCGGCCGCAGCTGGTGCGCAACGACTGGCTGAACCTGAACGGCCTCTGGAGCTACAACGGCGGCAGCGCGGCGCCGAATGCCGACAACCCGCCGGCCACCGCGCCGGCCTTCCCGGCGAACCCGGAGCAGATCCGCGTGCCGTACCCGGTGGAGTCCTACCTCTCGGGCATCCAGCGGATGAACGACCGCAACCTCTGGTACAAGCGCAGCTTCACGGTGCCGGCCGGCTGGAACGGCAAGCGCGTGAAGCTGAACTTCGGCGCGGTCGACCGCAAGGCCACGGTGTACGTCAACGGCCGCCAGGTCGGCCAGCACACGGGGGGCTATGACGCCTTCAGCTTCGACATCACGCCGTTCCTGCGTGCGGGCAGCAACGAGCTGGTGGTCGGTGCCTTCGACCCGACCACCGGCGACGACATGCTGGGCAAGCAGACGCTGAACCCGGGCGGCATCTTCTACACGCCGAGCTCCGGCATCTGGCAGACGGTGTGGCTGGAGCCGGTGGCCGTGCCGCACATCACGCGGCTCGACATGACGCCGGACGTGGCGGGCAACCGGCTGCGCATCATCGTGCGCGGCAGCAACCTGGCGGGCCAAACCCTCGAGGCGGTGGCCTCGAGCGGCGGTGCGGAGGTGGGCCGTGCGACCGGGCGCGCCGATGTCGAATTCAGCGTGCCGGTGCCGAACGCGCACCTGTGGTCGCCGGACGACCCCTTCCTGTACGACCTGAAGGTGCGGGTGCGCGGCAGCTACAGCGTGCCGCTCGACGAGGTCGGCAGCTACTTCGGCATGCGCTCGATCGGCATCGGCACGGTGGATGGCGTGCCGCGTCCGCTGCTGAACGGCAAGTTCGTGTTCCAGTACGGTCCGCTCGACCAGGGCTTCTGGCCGGACGGCCTGTACACGGCGCCGACCGATGCGGCGCTGAAGTCGGACCTGCAGGCCATCAAGGACCTGGGCATGAACATGGTGCGCAAGCACATCAAGGTGGAGCCGCAGCGCTGGTTCTACTGGGCGGACAGGCTGGGCCTGCTGGTGTGGCAGGACATGCCGCATGCCTGGGACGCCGAGTCCAACACCGCGGTGCGGGCCAAGGTTGAGGCCGAGGACCGCGAGATCGTCGACGAGCACCGCTCGTCGCCGTCGGTGGTGACCTGGGTGATCTTCAACGAGAGCTGGGGCGACTTCGACATGGTCCGCATGGCGGGCCAGTTCAAGGCCTGGGATCCGAGCCGGCTCGTCAACACCCATTCGGGCATCAACTTCGCGCCGGGCGACCAGGGGGCGGGCGACCTGATCGACAACCACGACTACCCGGGCCCGAGCGCGCCGCCATGGCAGCCGAACCGCATCTCGGTGCTGGGCGAGTTCGGCGGCAACGGGCTGCGCGTCGACGGCCACATGTGGAACCCGGCGTCGACCTGCTGCTACAACCTCTACCCCGACGCGGCGACGCTGACCAATGTCTACCTGTCGCAGGTGGAGGGGCTGCGCGAGCTGGCGGCGACGCAGGGCCTGAGCGCGGCGGTCTACACCGAGATCACCGACGTGGAGGACGAGCTGAACGGCTTCCTCACCTACGACCGCCAGGTGAAGAAGATGGACTTCGCGCAGCTGAAGACGGCGCACCGGGCGCTGATCGACGGCGTGCCCTTCCTGCGGCGCGGCACCTCGTACTCGCTGCGCACCGTGACGCCGGGCGTGACCAACCGCTACCTGCGGCATGCCGACAGCCTGGGCGTGACGGAGGTGGTCGATGCGAGCAGCGCGGAGCTGTTGAAGAAGGACAGCTCATGGAAGGTGGTCAACGGCCTCGCGGATGCGTCGTGCCTGTCCTTCGAGTCGGTGAACCAGCCGGGGCAGTTCCTGCGCCACCAGGCCTCGCGGCTGCGCATCGATCCGAGCGATGGCAGCGCGCTGTTCAAGGACGATGCGACCTTCTGCGCGCGCAAGGCGCTGGACGGCGGCAGCGGCCTGTCGCTGGAGTCCAAGAACTACCCGGGGCGCTACATCCGGCACATGAACGCCGAGGTGTGGCTGGGCGCCTTCGAGGACACGGCGCTGTTCCGCGCCGATGCGTCGTGGGCGCCGGCGGTGGGGTGGTGGCGCAGCAGCGTGATCGTGGCGCCGTCCACGGTGCATTCGCTGCGCGTGTTGACGCCGGGCTACGACAACCGCTACGTGCGGCACCAGAACGCACTGGCCTACACCGAGGTGGTGACGGACGGGAGCGACGCGACGCTGAAGGCGGATGCGAGCTGGCGCATGGTGCCGGGGCTGGCGGATGCGAGCTGCTATTCGTTCGAGTCGCGCAACTTCCCGGGCGAGTACCTGCGCCACCAGAACTCGCGGGTGCGGCGCGATGCGCTGCAGGGGAGCGACCTGTACCGCGCCGATGCGACCTTCTGCGCCCAGGGCACGCCGGACGGCAGCACGGGCACGCGTTTCGCGGCCTACAACTACCCGCACCGCTACCTGCGCCACTACGCGGCCGAGGTGTGGATCTCGGACGGCCTGGGCGGCTCGAGCTGGAACACTTCGGGCAGCTTCGACGTCGACACGCGCTGGGCGGTGGAGAACCCGTGGACGCCGTGACCCGAACGTAGCCGGGATGCCAATCCGGGGATCGTCCTTCACTTCGACGGCCGCTCCCCGGATTGCGCTGCGCTCCATCCGGGCTACGGATGCTCATGCGCGGCGCATCGTGAGCGGACGCCTATACTCCAGGCGCATGAAGCCGAAGCCGTTTTCGATGATCCGCGAGTTCCACCTGGCGGACTGGTTCACGCTCGGCAACGCCGTGTCGGGCACGGGTGCGCTGTTCTCGATGATGTCCTACCTCGCCCTCGCGGACGTGGTGCACATCTACTTCGCCTGCGGCCTGGTGTTCGCCGCCCTGGTCTTCGACGTGCTCGACGGCCGCATCGCGCGCTGGCGCCAGAAGTCCTCGGCCCTCGGCCGCGAGCTCGATTCGCTGGCCGACGTCATCTCCTTCGGCGTCGCCCCCGCCGTCATCGCCTATGGCTGCGGCATGCGCGGGCTCTATGACCGCATCGTGCTCGCCTACTTCGTCGCCTGCGGCGTCTCGCGCCTGGCGCGCTACAACGTCACCGCCGTCGCGATGGCCGACGACAGCGGCAAGGTCTCGCACTTCGAGGGCACCCCGATCCCCACCTCCATCGTGCTGGTGCTGATGCTGGGCATCGCCGCGTCCTATGGCGCCGTCGGCCCCAACCTCTGGTTCGGCCAGGTCACCCTCGGTGCCCACTACTTCCACCCGCTGGTGCTGCTGTTCCTGCTCTCCGGCTCGCTGATGATCAGCCGCATCAAGATCCCGAAGTGGTGACCCGCGCGGTGCGGCGCCCCCGCCGCCGTCGCGCCCCGGCCTCCGCCGCCGCCAACTCGTGCGGCGCCAGGAAGTAGGCGCGGTTGCCCGCCACCCGCTCCACCACCAGGTCGATGAAGGCCCGCACCCGCGCCGGCTGCGCCACCCGGCTGCCGTAGTACAGGAACAGGTTCAGGTGCTCGGCGACATGCTGCGTCAGCACCGGCACCAGGCGCCCGCTGCGCACCAGCGGCGCCGCCGTCACCCCCACCAGCTGCCCGATCGCGTGCCCGGCCAGCACCGCCTCGGCCTCCAGCTCGACGTCGTTGGTGCACACCACCGGCGCGAACTCGCGCGACACGATCTCGTCCCCGACCCGGAAGTCCCACGCCATCACCTTGCCCGTCGACGGGTGCCGGAAGCCGCTGCAGCGGTGCTGCGCCAGGTCCTCGATGCGCTGCGGCGTGCCGTGCCGCGCCAGGTAGTCCGGCGTCGCGCACACGATCAGCTGCAGCGGGAACAGCCGGCGCGACACCGCCCCGTCCGGCGGCGTGCCGGCGCGGAAGCCCACGTCCACCCGGTCCTCGACCCAGTTGCCGATGCGGTCGTCCAGCTGGACGTCGGGCTCGATCTCGGGATGGCGGCGGCAGAACTCGTCCACCACCGGCCACAGCACCGGCAGCATCAGCGAGCGCGTGGCGGCGATGCGCAGCGGCCCGGCGATCGCCTCGCGCCCGAGCCGCGCGCCATGCAACGCCCGCTGCAGCGTCGACAGACCCGGCTGGGCCGCCTCGAGGAAGCGCCGGCCCTCCTCGGTGAGGCTGAGGCGCCGCGTCGTGCGATGGATGAGCCGCACGCCCAGGTGCGACTCGAGCTGCGCGAGCGCCTGGCTCGCCGCCTGCGGCGTGATCGCCTGGGCCACGGCGGCCTGGCGCAGGCTGCCCAGCTCGGCGGCCTTGACGAAGGTGGCGATGGCGCGGAGTTCGTTGAAGGCCATGCAGGATTATCACGATGGGCTTGCGAATGATTCCAGCGATTGTGGGCTAGTTCGATGTCAATCGCCTGCCTAAAGTGGCGCCATCCACCCACCCCGAGGACATCGCCATGAGCACCACCACCACCTCCTCCAGCACCACCACCGCCCCGTCGTTCAAGCGCGTGTGGTTCATCACCGGCGCGGCGCGCGGCATCGGCGCGCGCATCGTCCAGGCGGCCCTCGCGCAGGGCGACGCCGTCGTTGCCAGTTCGCGCGATGCGAGCGGGCTCGAACAGCGCTTCGGCGCCCAGCCCGGCCTGCTGCCGGTGGCGCTGGACGTCACCTCCGAGGCCCAGGCTTCGGCCGCCGTCGAGGCGGCGCTGGCACGCTTCGGCCGCATCGACGTGCTGGTCAACAACGCCGGCTTCGGCCTGCTGGGCGCGGTCGAGGAAGCCACCGATGCCGAGGTGCGCCGCCTCTACGACACCAACGTGTTCGGCCTGCTGAACGTGACGCGTGCCGTGCTGCCGTCGATGCGCGCCCGCCGCCGCGGCCATGTGATCAACATCTCGTCGCTGGGCGGCTACCGGTCCGGTCCGGGCTTCGGCGTCTACTGCTCGACCAAGTTCGCGGTCGAGGGCCTGACCGAGGCGCTGCACGCCGAACTCGCGCCGCTCGGCATCCATGCGACGGCGGTCGAGCCGGGCTACTTCCGCACCGACTTCCTGGAGAACGCCTCGCTGGCGGTCTCGCCGCGCATCCTCGATGACTACGCCGCGAGCGCCGGCCAGGTGCGCGAGGCGGCCCGGCGCATCAGCCTGAACCAGCCCGGCGACCCGCAGCGCCTGGCGCAGGCGATGCTGGCCCTGGTGGAGTCGGCGCATCCGCCGCTGCGGCTCCCGCTCGGCACCGACACGCTGCAGACGATCCGCGACAAGCATGCCTTCGTCGAGGCCGAGACGTCGGCCTGGCAGGCGCTTGCGGCATCGACCGACTTTCCGCAGGGTTGAGGCAGGCGCGGCACACTGCGGGTCTCGCATCCCGGAGACCCGCTGCATGGCCACGCTGCACGCCCTCGAAACCACCCCGCCCGCGGGCGCTCCCTGGCGCATCGCCGTGATGGGCGCCGGCGCCGTCGGTTGCTACTACGGCGGCATGCTGGCCCGCGCCGGCCATGACGTGGTGCTGATCGCCCGGCCGCAGCATGTCGAGGCGATCGAGCGCGACGGCCTGCGCATGGAGACGCGCAGCTTCGACGAGCGCGTGCGCCTGCGCGCCAGCAGCGAGGTCTCGGCGGTGCGCGACGCCCAGCTGGTGCTGTTCTGCGTCAAGTCGACCGACACCGAGTCGGCCGCCGCCGCGCTGCGGCCGCACCTGCCGGCCGGCGCCCGGGTGCTGACGCTGCAGAACGGCGTCGATAACGACGAGCGGGTGCGGGCGGTGCTGCCGCAGGAGGTGATCGCGAGCGTGGTCTACGTCGCCACCGAGATGGCCGGCCCCGGCCATGTGAAGCACCACGGGCGCGGCGAGCTGGTGATCGCGCCCTCGTCGATCGGCGCCGGGCTGGTGCGGGTCCTGTCGGAGGCCGGCGTGCCCGCCACCCTCTCCGACAACGTGCGCGGGGCCCTGTGGGCCAAGCTGGTCCTGAACTGCGCCTACAACGCGATGTCGGCGATCGGCCGCGTGCCGTACGGCCGCCTGGTCGACTCGGCCGGCGTGCCCGAGGTGATGCGCGACGTGGTGGCCGAATGCCTGGCGGTCGCGCGGGCCGAAGGCGTCAGCGTGCCGGGCGATGTCGAGGCGACGGTGCGCGGCCTCGCGGCGACCATGCCCGGCCAGTTCTCGTCGACGGCGCAGGACGTGATGCGCGGCAAGCCGAGCGAGATCGACCACCTGAACGGCCTGGTCGTACGGCGCGGCGCGGCGCATGGCGTGCCGACGCCGGTGAACCGGGTGCTGCACACGCTGGTGCGGCTGATCGAGGCGCAGCCGCGCGCTTGACGCCTCGCCCTCAGGGCAGGGGTCGGAAGCCCGTGTCGAGCAGCGACTGCAGCGGCGCGAACAGCGGCTGCGGCAACGCGTCCCAGTCGAACCAGGCCCAGCCCTCGCACTTGTCGGGCTCGCAGGTCTGCGGCTCGCCGCGGCTGTCGAAGGCCAGCACGAAAGCAGTCAGGAAGTGCTGCCGCACCTCGTCGAACACGTCGCTGGTGTAGGGCCCGCGCCGGCTCGGACCGAGCGCGAGGCCGGTCTCTTCGAGCAGTTCGCGTCGTGCGCAGTCCTCGATCGTCTCGCCGTACTCCAGGCGCCCGCCCGGCGCGGACCAGGTGCCGGCGTCATGCGAACCGCGCCGCCGGCCCAGCAGCACCTTGCCGTCGCGCAGCACGAGCACGCCGACACCGACGCCGATGGAGGGGGATGGCGAGGGCGTGTCAGGCATGCAGGGGGCGGCAAAGGATGCAGTCGCGATGCTACCCGGCCTCTGCCAACGCCACCCATGCCGGCGCATGGTCGCTCGCCTTCGGCTGGCCGCGCACCGCCTTGTCGACGCCTGCATCCTGCAGCCGCTTCGCCGCAGCCCGGTTCAGCAGCAGGTGGTCGATGCGCAGGCCGGCGTCGCGCTGCCAGTGCTGGCGGAAGTAGTCCCAGAAGGTGTAGACCGGCTCGCCCGGGTGGACCGTCGCGATCGCGTCGGTCCAGCCCTGGTCCAGCAGCCGGCGCCACGCTGCGCGGCTCTCGGGCTGCAGCAGCGCGTCCTTCAGCCACGAGCGCGGGTTGTAGATGTCGCTCGGCTCGTTGGTCGGCACGACGTTGAAGTCGCCCGCCACCACCGCCGGCTCCTTCAGCGCGAACAGCGACGCGGCATGCGCGATCAGGCGCTCGAACCAGGCGAGCTTGTAGTCGAATTTCGGGCCGGGCTGCGGGTTGCCGTTCGGCAGGTAGAGGCAGGCGACGAGGATGCCGTCGACCGCCGCCTCGATGTAGCGGCTCTGCAGGTCGTCGGGGTCGCCGGGCAGGCCGCGGCGCACCTCCAGCGGCGTGTCGCCGCGCGCGAGGATGGCGACGCCGTTCCAGGATTTCTCGCCGCTCCAGATCGCGCCGTAGCCGGCGTCCTCGATGGCCGCCAGCGGGAAGGCGTCGTGCGCCGTCTTCAGCTCCTGCAGGCAGACCACGTCGGGGGCGCGGTCGCGCAGCCAGGCGAGCAGCGCCGGCAGGCGGGCGTTGAGGCCGTTGATGTTGTAGGTCGCGATCTGCATGGGCATGCCTCCTTCAGTCTGTCGACCAGGTGGCAGGATGCGTGCCCGGGGGCATCGAGGGCCAGCGGCAGTGCGCCGGCGTCTCCGAGAACCGCGCCGCGTGGCCGATGGTGACGAGGCGGCCGAAGCCGGAGGGCTCGCTGATGCGGTACGGCTCGAACGACGGGGCCTGGACCGCGAACCCGCCGTCGACGCGGCCCAGCCCGCGCAGCCAGTGCGCCACACCCGCCAGCGACACCTGCACATGCCAGCTGCCGCCTTCCCGTGCCTGCCGCGCCAGCGCCGCCTGCGCACCGAACGCCAGCAGGTAGCCGGCGGCGTAGTCGAGCGCCTGCAGCGGGAAGGCGCGCGGCGCGCTGTCGCCGGCCGCCTCCGCCTCGGCGAGGTTGAACCCGGTGGCCGACTGCACCAGCGAATCGAAGCCGCGCCGGCCGGCCCACGGACCGTCCGGGCCATAGGCCGACAGCGAGACCGCGACGATGCCCGGGCGCAGGCGGGCCAGCTCGTCCGGCCCGAAGCCCAGCGCGGCCAGGCCGCCGGGGCGATATCCCTGGAGGAAGACCTGTGCCTCCTTCACCAACCGGCGCAGGGTGTCGCGGTCCGCCTCCTGCCGCAGGTCGAGCCAGGCCGAGCGCTTGCCGCGGCTGGTCTCGGCGATCGCCTCGATGTTGGGCAAGGCCGGCGAGTTGATCAACAGCAGCTCGGCGCCATAGGCGGCGAGCGTGCGGCCGGCGACCGGGCCGGCCAGGATGCGGGTGAGCTCCAGCACCCGCAGGCCGTGCAGGGGCCGCTGGTGCGCGGCCGCCGCAGGCCACCGCTGCGGGGGCGCGTCGCCGATGCGCTCGATGCGCACCAGGGGCGCGGCCCGCACCGCCTGCCCCTGGGCGTGGCGGTCCCAGGCCTCGAAGCTGCGCACGGCAGCCAGCACCAGGCCGGCCTCCGCGGCGGCGGTCTCCAGGTCCTCGGCGCGCCAGCGCCGCAGCGCGAGCTCGACCTCGTCGCGTCCGGTGCCCTCACCGGGCGGGCAGCCCAGCAGCCGCAGGGCACCGTCGCGGTGGTGCGCGAAGTTCGCGTGCAGGCGCACCCAGCCCGTCTCGCCGGCCTCCGCGCCGCAGGGATACAGGCCGGAGAGCTTGTCCCACAGCTGGGGGGCAGCGCCGTCGAGCGTGAAGTGGGCACAGCTTTCCAGCACCGCGTGCTCGCGCGGCACGTGGACGCGCTGGCGCCGGCCGTGCCGCCGATGCCAGAGCTCGGCCGCGATGCCGGCGGCCGCGGCCATGCTGGCCTGGATCGCATCCGCGACTGCGAAGCTGGACGGGAGCACCGGGCCGCTGCCGCTCAGGTCGATCGCGTCCAGGCCGTCGGCCGGCAGGCCGGCGTCGTTCCAGAGGCCGCGCAGGGCCGCATGGGCAGAGGCGGGGGAGGGGGCGGGCGTGGTCATGCAGGCATTTCACCCGATTTGCGCCGGTGTCGCGAACGTCGGCGCCCCGGTGCCCCGGTGCCCCGGTGCCACCCCGCCGCAGGCTCGCCGACGCTTCGGCAAACCGTGCACGCCATCGCACCGGCGGCCGGCGCCCGCGGGCGCTGGGCGCAGCATGTCTCCACAGGCCTCCGACAAGGCCGCAAAGGAAGACCGCCATGAGCCTCACCGTCAGCGCCGCCACCTCGTCCCCGCTCGCCCTGTACCGGTCGAAGGGACCCATGCCCCTGCACCCCGGGCAGTCCGCGTTCGAGGCGGCCTCGGTGAATGCGCTGCGGCGCCCGCTCGCCGAGCCGGCGGCCGAGACGGTGGCAGCCCGGCCGGCCGAGATCGCGGTCGATCACACCACGCGCGGCCCGGAGCTCGCGGAGATGTTCGACTTCATGATGCAGCAGTTCGTGCAGCAGCAGTGCCAGAAGTCGCCGCTCGCCGAGACCCAGGCGGAACTCGCGGCCCATGCCGAGCCCGCGGCCGACAAGGTGACCGAGCAGCGCAACTACGCCAGCCACCCGCACCTGATGCTGGCGGTCTGAGCCCGGGCCGGCTGCGGCCCGATCGCCTAGTCGCGCACGAGCTTCGTGGCGTAGAACGCCAGCGTCTCGTTGAAGCGCAGGCAGGACTTGCCGGTCACGCCCGGCGCCATCTCCTGGTCGTAGCGGTCCTTCATGCGCACGAACAGGCCGAGCGCCACGTCGTGCGCCTCGGCCGCGCCCACCTTGCCCGAGGCCTGCGCGAACTTCTCGATCTGCTGCATCGACCGCAGCAGCAGGTCCCCTTGCTGTTGCTCCCACCGCCGCAATGCGGCCATCGACGGGTAGCCCAGCTTCTCGCACTGCTCGCCGCCCTTCAGGGCGAAGGCGAAGTGCATCAGGTTGCTCGCGGCCTCCTTCTCGGTCATCGCCGAGGCGCCCGCGCTGACAAGCTGAAGTGCCGCGGCGAGCGCGGCACCGCGAACCCAAACCGGCGTCATCGGGGGACCTCCCTGTGCATCGTGGCCGTGATGTGGAGATGGTAGCGGTTTCAGCCCTCCGTCCGTCATGTTCTAGAATGCGAACAATTCGTATTTGGCGCCGGTGCTGCGAACGACCGGTTCGACGAAGTCCCCACCGAACCCTTCGCGAGAACACACCATGACCCGATGGACCCCGATCGCCTGCGCGGCTGCGCTGGCCTGCCTGTTGCCTGCCGCGCAGGCCCAGACCGCCGCGGCGGCCCCGGACGCGGCGGCAAGCGGCCCCGCCCCTGCGGTCGCCACGCTGCCGGCGGTCACCGTCAACGCGAGCGCCGACGCATCGGCCGCCGGCCTGTCCAAGCCGTACGCCGGCGGCCAGGTGGCGCGTGGCGGCCGGGCCGGCATCCTCGGCACGCGCGACCTGATGGAGTCGCCGGTCAGCATCACCAGCTACACCCACGAGCTGATCCAGGACCGGCAGGCGCGCAGCGTCGGCGAGGTGCTGCAGAACGACAGCGGCGTGCGCATGGCGCGCGGCTTCGGCAACTTCCAGGAGGCGTACTTCCTGCGCGGCTTCCTGCTGAGCTCGGACGACGTGGCCTACAACGGCTTGTACAGCCTGCTGCCGCGCCAGTACATCGCCACCGAGCTGTTCGAGCGCGTCGAGGTGCTGCGCGGCGCCTCCGCCTTCCTGACCGGTGCCAACCCTGGCGGCGGCGGCCTGGGCGGGTCGATCAACCTGCTGCCCAAGCGCGCCACCAACGAGCCGCTGACGCGCGTCTCCGGCGGCGTCTCGAGCGGCGGGACGGGCAGCGTCGCGGCCGACATCTCGCGCCGCTTCGGCCCGGACAACAGCACCGGCATCCGCGTGAACCTCGCCCATCGCAACGGCGACGGCAGCATCGACGGCGAGACGAACAAGCTCGGCCTGGTGTCGGTCGGCGTGGACTGGCGCAGCCGCGACCTGCGCCTGTCGGGCGACCTCGGCTACCAGGACAACCGGCTGAAGGCGCCGCGCCCGAACGTCACGCTGCAGGGCCTGTCGGCCGTGCCCTCGGCGCCGGATTCGGGCAGCAACTTCGCGCAGCCCTGGACCTACTCCAACGAGCGCGACCTGTTCGGCACGCTGCGCGGCGAGTACGACATCGCGCCCGGCCTGACCGCCTGGCTGGCCTACGGCCTGCGCCGCAGCGACGAGTCCAACTCGCTGGCGAACCTGACGGTGACCCAGCTCGACGGGACCGGCAGCTTCTACCGTTTCGACAACGCCCGCGAGGACAGCGTCGACACCGGCGAGCTGGGCCTGCGCGGCACGCTGCGCACCGGCCCGGTCGGGCACGAGTGGGTGGTGTCGTACGCGAGCTTCCGGCTGAAGAAGAAGAACGGCTACAAGTTCGACTTCGGCAACCAGTTTGCGACGAACCTGTACCGCCCGGTCTCGTACGCCGAGCCGGCCTGGAGCGCGACCGCCGGCGCCGGCAACCGCCTGGATGCGCCGGCACTGACCAACGACACCCGCTTGAGCAGCGTCGCGATCGGCGACACCCTGTCGCTGCTGGACGACCGGCTGCTCGTCACGGGGGGCCTGCGGCGCCAGAAGTACGACATCGCCGACTACGCCTACGACACCGGCACCGAGACCGGCCGCTACCAGCGCTCGCGCTCCAGCCCGATGCTGGGCGTGGTCTGGAAGGCGAGCCGCGAGCTCTCGCTGTACGGCAACTACGTCGAGGGCCTGAGCCAGGGCGAGACGGCGTCGGCCTTCCTGGTCCCGAAACCCTCCAACGTCGGCCAGACGCTGGACCCCTACGTCTCCAAGCAGAAGGAGCTGGGCCTGAAGCTCGATGGCGGCAAGCTGGGCGGCAGCCTCGCGTTCTTCTCGACGACGAAGCCGCGTGCGCTGGTCAATGCGGCCGGGGTGTTTGCCGAGGAGGGCGAGGACCGCCACCGCGGCGTCGAGCTCAACGTCTTCGGCCAGGCGATGCCGGGCCTGAAGCTGCTGGGCGGGCTGACCTGGCTGGATGCGAAGCAGAAGACCACCGGCAACCCGGCGACCGAGGACAAGCGCGTGATCGGCGTGCCGCGCGTGCAGGCCAACCTGGGCGCGGAGCTGGACGTGCCCGGCGTCGAGGGCCTGGCGCTGGACGGCCGCGTCGTGCGCACCGGCGCCTTCTACGCCGACTCGGCCAACACGCTGGAGGTGCCGTCGTGGACCCGCCTGGACCTGGGCGCGCGCTACGGGGTCAACGTGCAGGAGCGCCTGGTGACGCTGCGCCTGCGCGTCGACAACGTGACCGGCAAGGACTACTGGGCCTCGGCGGGCGGCTATCCCGACAACGGCTACCTGGTCGTCGGCGCCCCGCGCACGGTGTCGCTGAGCGCGAGCGTCGATTTCTGAGGGAGACCGCGGCATGCTGAGCGCGCGCGCCCTGAAGACCTGGTCGTGGTGGCACAAGTGGAGCAGCCTTGTCTGCACCGGCTTCATGCTGCTGTTGTGCCTGACCGGCCTGCCGCTGATCTTCCACCATGAGATCGACCACTGGACGGGTGCCGAGATCGAGGCCCCGCCGATGGCCGACGACGCGCCGCGCGCGCCGCTCGACCGGGTGCTCGCGTCCGCGCGGGCGCTGTACCCCGAGCGCATCGTGCAGTTCGCCTCGCAGCCCGAGGACGACGACCGCCTCTGGCACGTCACGCTGACGCCCACGCCCGAGCCGACCCGGGACTTCAAGTCGATCGCGGTCGACGCGCGCACGGGGAAGGTGCTGGGCGAGGTGCCGGTGAACGCCGGCTTCATGAGCGTGATGCTGCGCCTGCACGTCGACCTGTTCGCCGGGCTCCCGGGCAAGCTGTTCCTGGGCGCGATGGGCCTGCTTCTGCTCGTCGCCATCGTCTCGGGCGTGGTGCTGTACGCGCCCTTCATGCGCAAGCTGCGCTTCGGCGAGGTGCGGCGCGAGCGCTCGGCGCGCATCCGGTGGCTGGACCTGCACAACCTGCTGGGCATCGCCACGCTGGTGTGGGCGCTTGTGGTGGGCGCGACCGGCATGATCAACACCTGGGCCGACCTGCTGATCAAGCTGTGGCAGCACGACGCGCTGACCACGCTGCTCGCGCCCTACCAGGGGCAGCCGCTGGTGGCCGAGGCGGCGCGCGCGCCGGCGCAGCGCATGCTGGTGGCGGCGCGCGCGCACGCGCCGGGCACGCGGGTGGCGTTCATCGCGTTTCCCGGGACCGGCTTCTCCAGCCCGCACCACCACACCTTCTTCATGCGCGGCAACGCGCCGCTGACCGCCCGGCTGCTGCAGCCGGTGATGGTCGACTCGCAGACCGGCGCCGTCACGGCGGCGCCGGCGGTGCCCTGGTACATCGCCACGCTGCTGCTCTCGCAGCCGCTGCACTTCGGCGACTACGGCGGGTTGCCGCTCAAGGTGCTGTGGGCGCTGCTGGACATCGTCACGATCGTGGTGCTGGGCAGCGGGCTGTACCTCTGGCTCAAGCGCAGGCAGCCCCGGTCGCTGGTGGACGAGGCCGGCGCAGTGGTCGAGCCGGTGGTGGAACACGTGCCGCAGATCCGGCCGCACTGACCGCGGTGGGCGACCGGCGGCGCCGGGGCGCCGGGCTCGGTCACCGGATCGGCCGGGTGCGGGGAGGGCGGGTCGTCGATCTCCGGCAGCGCCGGCGGCGCCTGGGGAGGCTGCGGCGGCGCCGACGGCGGTTCGGGCACGGTGTGCAGGCGCACCGGGTGCGCGGGGACGGCAGGTGTCATGGCAGGCGGCCGCGGAGTCGCAATGCCGGCCCTGCGGCAATCCGCGTTCCCGCGGCGCGGGATGTCGCGCGACGGGTCAGGCGGCGGCCGCGGGGCGGGGAGGATGGTCGGCGTGGGCCAGGTCCTCGATCCAGCGGCGCAGGGCCTGCTCGCGCTCGGCGGGGTCGCCGCGCAGCAGTGCTGACGGGTGCAGGGTGACAAGCACCGGCAGGCCGTCCTCGCGCGGCAGCCAGTGGCCACGCTCGCTCATCACCTTGACCGCGCGGCCGAGCAGGGCGCGCGCTGCCGTGCCGCCGAGGGCGACAAGGGCCTGCGGGCGCACCGCGGCGATCTCGTCCTCGAGCCAGTGATGGCAGGCGAGGATCTCCAGCTGGCCCGGCGTCTTGTGCATGCGGCGCTTGCCGCGCAGCTCGTACTTGAAGTGCTTGACGGCGTTGCTGACGTAGAGCGTGCGACGGTCCCAGCCGAGCTGCGCGATCGCCTGGTCGAGCAGCCGGCCGGCCGGGCCGACGAAGGGGTGGCCGGCGAGGTCCTCGCGGTCGCCGGGCTGTTCGCCGACGAGCATCAGCGGCGCATCGATCGGTCCCTCGCCCCAGACCGTCTGCGTGGCCCGTGCGCCGAGCGGGCATTCTCGGCAGCCGGCGGCGGCCTCGCGCAGGGCCAGCCAGGCCGTGCGGCGGGTGCGTGCGGCGGTGGGCATGCCGCAGGCCGGCAAGCCGCGTGCCCGTGCAGGCCGCGGTCAGGGCCGCTCGTCGCGGCCGTCGACGTGGCGCGCGAAGCGCACCGGGTCGGGCCCGTGCACCGGTGCGTCGTCCTTCCAGGGCCAGCCGCCGAAGCCGGTGCTGCGGTAGTCGGCGAAGGCCTGCTGCAACTCCTGCTGCGTGTTCATCACGAAGGGGCCGTACTGCGCGACCGGCTCGCCGATGGGGCGCCCCTGCAGCAGCAGGAACTCGGCGGCCTCCGGGCCGTTGTGCAGCTCGACGGCCTGCGTGGCGCGCAGTTCGAGCGCGGCATGGCGGTCGACCATGGTGCCGTCGACGCGCACCGAGTGGCCGGCGAAGAAGTAGAGCTTGCGGCGCGTGCCGGCACCGGCCGCGGGCGGCAAGGTCCAGCGCGCGCCGGGCGCCATGCGGAGGGTCCAGATCGCGAGGTCGGATTCCGCCTGCGAGGCCCACGAATCGGGCGGCGGTGCCAGCGGGGCGGGGGCGCCGTCGAGCCGGCCGGCGATGCAGACGACCTCGGTCTGCGCGCCTTGTGCGTCGGCGAGCTCGTGGTGCGGGATCTGCTCGGACCAGAACATCGTGAAGTGCGGCGGCGCCATCTTGCTGCGCGTCGGCAGGTTGAGCCAGATCTGGAACAGCTCGAGGCGGTTGGGCGCCTCGCGGTTCAGCAGCGGGAACATCTCGGCGTGGACGATGCCGCGGCCGGCGGTGAGCCACTGCACGTCGCCGCCACCGAAGCGCGCCATCGCGCCCAGGGAGTCGGAATGGTCGACGAGGCCGCGGCGCACGATGGTCACGGTCTCGAAGCCGCGGTGCGGGTGCGAGGGGAAGCCCGGGACCGTCATCCCGTGGTACATGCGCCAGCCGTCGAGGCCGGCGAAGTCCTGTCCCAGGTTGCGGCCGGCGAGCAGCGCATCGGGCCCGAACGCGGCGTTGCCGCGCGGGTAGGCGTCGTCGTGGTGGACGCAGAACAGGAAGGGGTCGAGGGTCTCCCAGGGAAATCCGAGGGGGCCGATGTGGAGGAGGGCGTCAGCGGGCATGGGCCGCAGTGTCGCGCGAAAGTCGCACGCCCGTCTGCGCGATGCTCATGCCGCCCTGGGCGTCGACGCGCACGGGGCGGCCGTCGTCGAGGCGGTACTCGGATTCGCCGGTGGGTTCCCAGTCGCCGCCGATGCCGGGCGCGGCATCCAGTCGGGCGAGGTGCTCGAAGCCGTGCACCACGTAGTCCTGGCCGTCGTCGCCGTGCAGGCGCAGGGTCTCGAGACGATGCAGCATCTTTTCCATCGCGGTCTCCTTGCGGGTGGGAAGCAGGGACCCACGATTGAACTGCAAGGCGGAAGGCCGCGCCAGGGACGAGGGCTTGCCCTGAGGCAAAAAAGAAGGCCTTGCATCGCTGCAAGGCCTTCTTCGGTCGATCTGGTGGCGCTTCAGGGATTCGAACCCCGGACCTGCGGATTATGATTCCGTCGCTCTAACCGACTGAGCTAAAGCGCCTGAGCCGCTGATTATAGCCAGGCTTTTGATCGCTTTCGCTCCGACCCGACATCGACTGTCGTGGGACCCTTCACACTCTCGCCCTCACACGACCGACCTGCCCCGCATGTTCAGCTTCTTCAAGAAAAAGCCGCCCCCCGTCGAGGCCCCGCCACCGCAACCGGTCGCTTCCCCGTCGCCGATCGCGCCCGCCGCGCCTGGCCTTCCGGTCCCGGCCGCGGTCGTTCCGCCGCCGGCCAGCCCGCCGGCGGCCGAGCCGGAACGCCGCAGCTGGATGGACAAGCTGCGCAGCGGCCTGCGCAAGACCGGCTCCAGCATCACCCAGGTCTTCACCGGCACGCAGATCGACGAGTCGCTCTACGAGGAACTGGAATCCGCGCTGCTGATGGCCGACGCCGGCGTGAAGGCGACCGAGTTCCTGCTCGCCGACCTGCGCCGCCGCGTCAAGGAGGCCAAGGCGACCGACCCGGCTCAGGTCAAGGCCCTGCTCGCCGCCGCCGTGACCGACCTGCTCAAGCCGCTCGAGAAATCGCTGCGCGTGGGTGAACGCAAGCCCACCGTGATGATGGTCGTCGGCGTCAACGGGGCCGGCAAGACGACCAGCATCGGCAAGCTGACGCGTCACCTTGCCGACCATGGCGAGAAGGTGCTGCTCGCCGCCGCCGACACCTTCCGCGCCGCCGCGCGCGAACAGCTCGCAGTGTGGGCCGAGCGGGCGGACGGCGCGCCGGGGGCGGCGGGGGGCCCGGCGCCGGGCTCGGTCGAGATTGTCTCGCAGGCCGACGGCGACCCCGCCGCGGTCAGCTACGACGCCGTGGTGGCCGGCCGCGCCCGCGACTGCGACGTCGTCATCGCCGACACCGCCGGCCGCCTGCCGACCCAGCTGCACCTGATGGAGGAGCTGAAGAAGATCAAGCGCGTGATCGGCAAGGCCCAGGACGGCGCGCCGCACGAGGTGCTGCTGGTCGTCGACGGCAACACCGGGCAGAACGCGCTTGCCCAGGTCAAGGCCTTCGACGACGCGCTCGGGCTCACCGGGCTGATCGTCACCAAGCTCGATGGCACGGCCAAGGGCGGCATGCTCGCCGCGATCGCGCGCGAACGGGCGATCCCGGTCTACTTCATCGGCGTGGGGGAGAAGCTGGAGGACCTGCAGACCTTCAACGCGAAAGAGTTCGCGCAGGCCTTGATGGATTGAGCTTTCGGGGGCCGCTCCCGGATTGCACTTCGCTCCATCCGGGCTACAGGAATTCGTAGCCCGGATGCCAATCCGGGATCAGCGTGGCCGGGGCGAATTGCCCGACCTGGGGATGTTGGCCGGCGGCGTCGCGCTGGCGAGCGGCGCCGGCGCCGAATCGATGTCGTCGAACCAGGTCGACGGCGGCGGCTCGCGCATCTCCAGGCCATCGTCCTCGTCCGCCTGCGACCGGCCGACCGGCTGGAAACCCGCCGCCGTCGACGGCGCGCCATGCGTCGATGGCGTCGACGCAGCCGACTCGCTCGCCTTGCCCAGGATCGCGTTGCGCGCCCCGGTCGCGCTCGGCAGCGCATCCTCGCGCCACACGTGCAGCGGGATGCCGGCCGCCTCGAGCACCCGGTCCATGCGACCATGGCGCTGCGAGGTGCGCTCCTTCTCCTGCGACTCCGGCGCCCGGATGTCGACCACCGCGATCACCTGCGAGCTCGAATCGCACACCACCAGGTCGGCGCACAGCAGCCCGACCCGGCGCAGCCATTCCGAATACGAATGCCGCGTCGGCACCTTGACGAAGCGCGCCAGCGGCACCTGCGCCAGCACGATGTGCTCCGGCAGCCCGCCGCGCAGCGCCAGGTAGGCCTTGCGCTCGGCCGTGGTCAGGATGCGCGTCGCCTGCGGCTGCCACGACTGCAGCGTGTCCAGCGCCTCCAGCGAGCGCGGCTTGGCCCGCTTCGCCGCCGGCTTCGCGCTGCGCGACGCGTTCAGCTTCCAGATCACGAAGCCGCCTGCCAGCACCAGGGCGGCGATCAACAGCAATTCCATCTCGGGTCCAGGTCCTTGTTGGGGCAGCGCGGACCTTAGCGGGCCTCGCGCACGGGGTCAATGATTGTGCCGCGTGCGCACCGCCCGCGGCCGGTTTTACCGGTGGTTGCCAGTACGGTCAACCAAGCGTCAGATGTCCGACCCCCCGCCTGCGGGGGTCAGCGCAGGCCGCCCGGGCCGCCCAGGCCCTTCATGCCGCCCATGCGCTTCATCATCTTCATCAGGCCGCCGCCCTTCATCTTCTTCATCATCCCCTGCATCTGCTCGAACTGGTTCAGCAGCCGGTTCACGTCCTGCACCTGCACGCCGGCGCCGGCGGCGATGCGGCGCTTGCGGGTGGCCTTCAGCAGCTCGGGCTTGCGGCGCTCGAGCGGGGTCATCGAGTTGATGATGCCTTCCATGCGGCGCACGTCGCGCTCGGCCCGGTCCATGTCGGCCTGGCCGATGTTGCCCGCGCGCCCCGTCATCTGGGTCGGCAGCTTGTCCATCAGGCCCGACAGGCCGCCCATCTTCTTCATCTGGCTGATCTGCGCCAGGAAGTCGTTCAGGTCGAAGCTGTCGCCCGACTTCAGCTTCTCGGCCAGCTTCTGCGCCGCCTCGACGTCGACCCCCTTCTGCACCTCCTCGACCAGCGCGACGATGTCGCCCATGCCCAGCACCCGGCCGGCATGGCGCTGGGCGTCGAACACCTCCAGCCCGTCGATCTTCTCGCTCACCCCGGCGAACTTGATCGGCGCCCCCGTCACCTGCCGCACCGACAGCGCCGCGCCGCCGCGCGAGTCGCCGTCCGTCTTGGTCAGCACGATGCCGGTCAGCGGCAGCGCCTCCTTGAAGGCCTTCGCCACGTTGACCGCGTCCTGGCCCTGCATCGCGTCCACCACGAACAGCGTCTCCACCGGCTTCAGCTCGGCGTGCAGCTCGCGGATCTCCTTCATCAGCAGCTCGTCGATCGCCAGCCGCCCGGCGGTGTCGACGAGCAGCACGTCGAAGTAGTGGCGGCGAGCATGGTCGATCGCGGCGCGCGCGATGTCGAGCGGCTTGTCGGTCGGGGCCGACGGGAACCACTCCGCCCCGGCCTGCTTCGTCACCGTCTTCAGCTGCTCGATCGCGGCCGGGCGGTAGACGTCGGCCGACACCGTCAGCACCTTCTTCTTGCGCTTCTCGATCAGGTGCTTGGCCAGCTTGGCGGTGGTCGTCGTCTTGCCGGCGCCCTGCAGGCCGGCCATCAGGATCACCGCCGGCGGCTGCGCGGCGAGGTTGATGTCGGACACGCCCTCGCCCATCGTCGCCGCCAGCTCGCGGTTGACGATGCCCACCAGGGCCTGGCCCGGCGACAGCGAACCCACCACCTCGGCGCCCAGCGCCTTCTCCTTGACCCGGGCGACGAAGTCGCGAACCACCGGCAGCGCGACGTCGGCCTCGAGCAGCGCCATGCGCACCTCGCGCAGCATGTCCTGCACGTTGCTCTCGGTGATGCGGGCCTGGCCGCGCATCGTCTTGACGAGCCGGCTCAGTCGGTCGGTGAGGGTGGAGGCCATGGGCTGGGCGCGGCGCGGCGGAGGCGGCCCGCGAAAGTACACTGTGGACCATGATTTTATCGCCCGGGATCGCACCGCCTTGAGCACGCCCTCGTCTTGGATGCTGTGGCTGCCCAGCGCCGTCGCCCTGCTGGGCTACGCCGTGGCCGTGCTGCTGAGCGCACGCGACAGCGCCGCGCCGCGCCGCGCGCTGATCGCCGGCTGGGTGGCCCATGCCCTGGCCATCGTCGTCGACATGGCCGGCATCGGCAGCCCGGTGTCCGGCGCCCGCTTCGGCTTCGCCCCCGCGCTGTCGGCCACGCTGTGGATGGTCATCGCCGTCTACGCCGTCGAGAGCCGCTGGGTCCCGCTGCCCGGCGTGCGCCGCTGGCTCGGGCTGCTGGGTGCGGCGGCGGTCGTGCTGGCGGCGATCTTCCCCGGCGAGTTCCGCCCGCAGGCCACCTCGAGCTGGGCGCCGCTGCACTGGGCCCTCGGCATCGCCTCGTATGGCCTGTTCGGCGCCGCCGTGCTGCACGCGGTGATGCTCGACACCGCCGAGCGCCGCATGCGCGCCCACCTGAAGCTGGCCCTGCCGCGCGCCGGCACCGGCATGCCGCTGCTGCAGCTCGAGCGGCTGACCTTCCAGTTCGTGACCGCCGGCTTCGCGCTGCTGTCGGCCACGCTGCTTCTGGGCTGGTGGTTCACCACCCCCTGGCGCTGGGACCACAAGGCGACGCTGTCGGTGCTCGGCTGGATCGTCTTCGCCGGCCTGCTGGTCGGGCGCCAGGCGCTCGGCTGGCGAGGCCGGCATGCGATCCGCTGGCTCTATGCCGGCTCGCTCCTGCTGCTGCTGGCCTACGTGGGCTCGCGATTCGTGTTCGAGGTCGTGCTGCACCGCACGGCCACCTGAGAAAGACGACATGGCCCGTTTCATCGTGTTGCTGGCGGTGGTGGCGTTGATCATCTGGGTGGTCCGCAACGGCCGCGGCCGCAAGCCCGTCGCGCCGCCGCCGCCGGCCGAGGCGCTGCCCGACACCATGGTCGCCTGCGCGCAATGCGGCGTGCACCTGCCGAAGGCCGAGGCGCTGCCGGGCCGCGGCGGCGCGTTCTGCTGCGAGGCGCACCGCAGCAGCTTCGAGAACGGGCAGGGGCGGTCGTGAGCCCGCCCCCCCCGGCCCAGCAGGACCGCCGGCGCGGCGACCGGCGCAGCACGCGCGCCGACCGCCGTCCCACCCACGAGTCCTGGTTCGGCGCCCTCGGCGGCGACGAGGACACGCAGGCGCGCGAGGGCTGGGCCGAGGACGCCGACTCGCGCTACGACGGCAACTGGCAGGCGGCGCAGGCGGCACAGGCCGACAGCAACTTCCTGACGCGCCAGGCCTGGCGCCTGATCGGCTCCGGCCAGACCGCCTTCCAGCGCATCTACGGCGCCTTCATCAGCGCGCGCGCCGCCCTCGGGGTGGCCCTCGTGGCGGCGATGGCGGTGTCGACCATCTTCGGCGTGCGGCCCGCCCTGGCGGTCGTGGCCGTCAGCGTGGCCTACGCGGCGCTCGCGCTCGGCATGTGGGTGCTGCCGCGCTACCGCCGCAGTGCCGCGCCGCGCGGGCTGGCCCGCCTGCGCGGCCCGCAGTGGGTCGCGACCATCGGCGTCGACATCGTCTGCTTCGGCGCGCTGCACTGGCTCGCGCCGGCGTCCGGCCTCAACTACGTGGCGCTCCTGGTGCTGCCGGTGCTGATGGCCGGCGTGCTGACGCCACGGCTGATGGCGCTGGCCACCGCCGCCGCCGTCACCCTGGCCCTGCTCGCGGTGGCCTGGATGTCGGTACTGGCCGGCGCCGGCGACGCCACCGCGCTGCTCACCCAGGCGGGCCTGGCCGGCAGCGGCTTCTTCGTGATCACCCTGCTTGCCGGCGAGCTGGCCGGCCGCCTCGCGCGCGAGGAGCTCACCGCCCGCGGCAGCCTGGAACTCGCGCGCCAGCAGGCGCAGCTGAACCGCCTCGTGATCGAGGAGATGCAGGAAGGCGTGATGGTGGTCGACCAGCGCGGCCGCGTCCGGGCCGCCAACCCGGCCGCGCGGGCGCTGCTCGCGCCGAACGGCGTCGCGCGCGAGGCGCCGTTCCAGCTCCAGGGCGTGGACGCGTGGGGTGGGCTGCGCAAGGCGGTCGAGCGCGCCTTCGCCGAATCGGTGTGGCCGGAGGGCGGGCGCGACGTGGTGCTCGACTTCGAGTCGGGCCCGCCGCGCACCTTGCGCGTGCGCGTGCGCTTCACGCGCCGCCAGTCGCCCGACCCGAGCGAGGCGCTGTGCGTGCTCTTCGTCGAGGACGTGCGCAGCATGCAGGCGCGCACGCGCCAGGAAAAGCTCGCCGCGATGGGCCGGGTGTCGGCCGGCATCGCGCACGAGATCCGCAACCCGCTGGCCGCCATCTCGCAGGCGAACGCGCTCCTCGCCGAGGACGACCTCCCGCCGCAGCAGCGCCAGCTGACGCGCATGATCGCCGAGAACACCATGCGCCTGAAGCGCATCGTCGACGACGTGATGGAGGTGGCGCCGAGCGAGGTGCAGGACGGCGGCCCGATCGACGCCACCGCGCTGGTCGCCGCGGTCTGCAGCGAGTGGGCGCGCACCGCCGAGATGCCGATCGGCGGCGACAGCCTGCTGCGCGTCAAGCTGCCGGAGGAGCCGCTGGGCGTGGTCTTCGACCCCGAGCACCTGCGCCGCGTGATGATCAACCTGCTGGACAACGCCAAGCGGCATGCCCAGCCGACGCCGGGCGGCGTGCGCCTGTCGTTGTCGGCGCGCGACGAGGTGCACGTGGTGCTCAGCGTCACCAGCAACGGCGAGCCGATCCCGCCGGAGGTCGAGCGCTACCTGTTCGAGCCTTTCTTCTCGACGCGCAGCCGCGGCACCGGCCTGGGCTTGTATATTTGCCGGGAATTGTGCGAGCGCTACGGCGCGCGCATCGACTACCGGCTGCGCGCGGCCAGCGAACCGAACCGCAATGAGTTCTTCGTCGCGATGCGCCGCAAGCCGCTGGCCGGCACCGAAGCGCCCGAGACACGACTGCACCTGACATCATGAGTTCGCCTTCCCATTTCAGCCTGCTGGTCGTCGACGACGAGCCCGACCTGCGTACGCTCTACGAGCTGACGCTGCTGCGCGAGGGCTACGACGTCGAGACGGCCGGCACAGTCGAAGACGCCCTGCTGCACCTGAAGGACCGGACCTACAGCGCCGTCATCACCGACATGCGCCTGCCCGACGGCACCGGCCTCGACCTGCTGCGCCGGCTGGAAGAGGGCAACCGGCGCGAGAAGGCGATCGTCATCACCGCCTACGGCTCGGCCGAGAACGCGGTCGAGGCGCTGAAGGCCGGGGCCTACGACTACCTGACGAAGCCGGTCGACCTGAAGCAGTTCCGCGCCGTCGTCGCCTCGGCGCTCGGCCGCACCGCCGCCACCGTGCCGACCATGGTGCCGTCCAGCCTGCCGTCCGAGAACGGCACGCCGCCGGCGCAGCCCCGGCCTGCCGCCGCCGTCGCCGCGGCGGCCGGCCCCGCATCGCCGCCGCCGGCGCAGAACGGCCCGGTGAGCCAGGCGCTCGCGCGCATGGCGGGCCAGTCGCAGGCCATGCAGCAGGTGCGCCAGCTGATCGACAAGGTGGCGCGCAGCATGGCGCCGGTGCTGGTGAACGGCGAGTCGGGCACCGGCAAGGAGCTGGTGGCGCGCGCCATCCACGAGATCAGCCCGCGCGGCGCGCAGACCTTCGTGGCGGTCAACTGCAGCGCCATCCCCGAGCAGCTGCTGGAAGCCGAGTTCTTCGGCTACCGCAAGGGCGCGTTCACCGGCGCGGCGGAAGACCGCGAAGGCTTTTTCCAGGCGGCCAACGGCGGCACCCTGTTCCTCGACGAGATCGGCGACCTGCCGCTCGCGATGCAGAGCAAGCTGCTGCGCGCCATCCAGGAGCGCTCGGTGCGCCCGGTGGGGGCGGTGGTCGAGCAGCCGGTCAACGTGCGCCTGCTGAGCGCCACCCACAAGGACCTGGGCGCCGAGGTGCAGGCCGGCAAGTTCCGCCAGGACTTGTACTACCGCCTCAACGTGATCCAGATCCGCGTGCCGCCGCTGCGCGAAAGGCTGGAAGACCTGCCCCTCATCTGCGAGCGCGTGCTCGACCGCATCGCGCGCGATGCCGGCGTGTCGCCCGCGCCGCGCCTGACGCGCGACGCCCTGGTCCAGCTCAGCCGCTACAGCTTCCCCGGCAACGTGCGCGAGCTCGAGAACCTGCTGCACCGCGCCGTCGCGCTGACGGTCGGCGACGTCATCGACCTGGGTGACCTGGGCGTCTCGGAGCTGGTGTTCAGCGACAGCGATGCGTCCGAATTCGACGCCACGCCGGTGGTGTCGGCCAAGCCGGCGCCCGTGGCCGAGCCGCCGCGCGCGCCGGCGGCGCCGGTGCAGGCACCCCTGCCCAGCGACCTCGCCGCCTACCTCGACGACATCGAGCGCGACGTGCTCGAGCGCGCGCTCGAGCGCTACCGCTACAACCGCACCGCGGCCGGCGCGAGCCTGGGCCTGTCGCTGCGCCAGATGCGCTACCGCATGGCGCGCCTGGGCGTGAACGTGGGCGGCACCGACGACCCCGCCGATGCCGACCGCGGCGACGCCGGCTGAGGGCTTGCCGCGTGACGCCGCCATGCCGCCGCTGGTGATCGACGCGGCCGGCTGGTGCAGCCGCGCACGACGCTGCGAAACGCCGAACTTCGGCCCGCGGCCCCCCGGCGCCGCCATCGAGCTGGCGCTGGTCCATTCGATCAGCCTGCCGCCCGGCGTGTACGGCGGCGATGCGATCGAGCGCCTGTTCGCGAACCGCCTCGACTGGGACGCGCACCCCTACTTCCAGCAGATCCGCGGCCTGCAGGTGTCGTCGCACTTCGTGCTGCGGCGCGACGGCGAGCTGCTGCAGTTCGTCGCCTGCGGGCAGCGCGCCTGGCATGCCGGCAAGTCGGCGTGGCAGGGCCGCGAGGGCTGCAACGATTTCTCCATCGGCATCGAGCTCGAGGGCCTGGAAGGCGAGGGCTTCGAGGACGCCCAGTACGACGCGCTGCAGGCCCTGTTGCGCGCGCTGGCGCAGCGCTACCCGCTGCGCGGCGTGGCCGGCCACGAGCACGTCGCGCCCGGCCGCAAGCTCGACCCCGGGCCGGGCTTCGATTGGGGGCGCCTGGTGGCGGGCCTGCGCTGGCACGGTCGGTATTTTCCCGAGGGATTGGCCGCACCGCGTTGAGGCGTGCGCGCCGGCGCGCCCGGCGAAGGCCAGTGTCCATGCGCGCCGTGGCGCCAAATGCGGCGCATCGCAAGGCCTCGTGCCGTCTCGACGCGCGATGCGCAGCGTTGGTGGGCGCTGGCGCCGGCGCGGGCTCCCGCACGAGATCCGCAGGTGTCCGCGGCTCCCTCCCCATCTTGTGGGGGGACGCTATAGCTAGTGCTTGAAGGGTGCCGCACCCCCAGATATAGTGTCCCTCCGTGGTATCCTCTCGCCTCAACAACTTCTGACCATGCCTGCCCTCGTCACCTGGATTGCAGGGGTCTGCATCGCAGACGGCATGGTCATCCGGGCCCTTCGCGGGCTTGAAGGCGTTGGCCCGTCGTACCACAAGCTCATCGCCCACCCGTCGTCCCTCATCGATCCCATCCAGCGTCTCCGGCGGCTCAGCGCCGGCGGCGTGCCGCAGTCCCTGGCTGTGGAGGTGGGGTCGGCGTGAGCGCCGGACAACGAATCGATTCGCGTCGACCACAGACCACAAGAAGGGGTATCCAATGCAAGCAGTCAGCAACGTCCCTCCCGCCGCCGCCACCTCGGTCGCTTCCTCCGCCGCACACGGCGGCACCGCCCCCGCCGGCTTCGCCTCGGCGTACCAGGGCTACCAGATCATCCGCCGCAACGGCGCGGTGGTCTCCTTTGAACCCAACAAGATCGCGGTCGCGCTGATGAAGGCCTTCCTCGCGGTGCACGGCACCCAGGGCGCGGCCTCGGCCAGCGTGCGCGAGACGGTCGACGGCCTGACCGAGGCCGTGGTGCGCGCGCTGCTGCGCTCGCGCCCGGGCGGCGGCACCTTCCACATCGAGGACGTGCAGGACCATGTCGAGCTGGGCCTGATGCGCGGCGGCCACCACGAGGTCGCGCGCGCCTACGTGCTGTACCGCGAGCGCCGTTCGCAGGAGCGTGCGAAGCAGGGTCCCGTGGCGGCCGCCGCCGAGCCGGCGATGATGGTGGTCGACCGCGGCCAGCGCGTGCCGCTGGACCTGGGCCGCCTGCAGGCGCTGGTCGAGTCGGCCTGCGCCGGCCTGGGCGCGGACGTGAAGCCCGAGCCGATCCTGGCCGAGACGCGCCGCAACCTGTACGACGGCGTGCCGATGGACGAGGTGCACAAGGCCGCCATCCTGGCCGCCCGCACGCTGATCGAGAAGGACCCGGGCTACACCCGCGCCACCGCGCGCCTGCTGCTGCACACGATCCGCAAGGAGATCCTCGGCGAGGAGGTGCTGCATGCCGAGATGCAGGCCCGCTACGCCGACTACTTCCCCGGCTTCATCAAGAAGGGCGTGCAGGCCGAGCTGCTGGACGACAAGCTGCTGCAGTACGACCTGGCCCGGCTGGGCGCGGCGCTGAAGGCCGACCGCGACCTGCAGTTCGACTACCTCGGCCTGCAGACGCTGTACGACCGCTACTTCCTGCACGTGGGCGACGTGCGCATCGAGATGCCGCAGGCGTTCTACATGCGCGTCGCGATGGGCCTGGCGCTGAACGAGATCGACCGCGAGGCGCGCGCCATCGAGTTCTACGAGGTGCTGTCCAGCTTCGACTTCATGAGCTCGACGCCGACGCTGTTCAACGCCGGCACGCAGCGCTCGCAGCTGTCGAGCTGCTACCTGACGACCGTCGCCGACGACCTGGACGGCATCTACGAGGCGCTGAAGGAGAACGCGCTGCTGTCGAAGTTCGCCGGCGGCCTGGGCAACGACTGGACCAACGTGCGCGCGCTCGGCTCGCACATCAAGGGCACGAACGGCAAGAGCCAGGGCGTGGTGCCGTTCCTGAAGGTGGTCAACGACACCGCGGTGGCGGTGAACCAGGGCGGCAAGCGCAAGGGCGCGGTCTGCGCCTACCTGGAGACCTGGCACCTGGACATCGAGGAGTTCCTGGAACTGCGCAAGAACACGGGCGACGACCGCCGGCGCACCCATGACATGAACACCGCCAACTGGATTCCCGACCTGTTCATGCGCCGGGTGATGGAAGGCGGCGAGTGGACGCTGTTCTCGCCCTCGACCTGCCCGGACCTGCACGACAAGTTCGGCAAGGCCTTCGAGGAGGCCTACACCCGCTACGAGGACAAGGCTGCGCGCGGCGAGATCAAGCTGTTCAAGAAGATCCCGGCCAAGGACCTGTGGCGCCGGATGCTGTCGATGCTGTTCGAGACCGGCCACCCCTGGATCACGTTCAAGGACGCCTGCAACGTGCGCTCGCCGCAGCAGCACGTCGGCGTGGTGCACTCCAGCAATCTGTGCACCGAGATCACCCTGAACACCAGCGAGACCGAGATCGCGGTGTGCAACCTGGGCTCGGTGAACCTGGTGCAGCACCTGACCGTGGTCGACGGCACGGTGCAGATCGACCACGCCAAGCTGAAGAAGACGGTGGCGACGGCGATGCGCATGCTCGACAACGTCATCGACATCAACTACTACGCCGTCAAGAAGGCGCGCGACTCCAACCTGCGCCACCGCCCGGTCGGCCTGGGCATCATGGGCTTCCAGGATGCGCTGTACGAACTGCGCACGCCGTACGCGTCGGATGAGGCGGTGGCCTTCGCCGACCGGTCGATGGAAGCCGTCTGCTACTACGCCTACTGGGCCTCGACCGAGCTGGCGGCGGAGCGCGGCCGCTACTCCAGCTACCGCGGCTCGCTGTGGGACCGCGGCGTGCTGCCGATCGACTCGCTGGACCTGCTGGCCGAGGCGCGCGGCGGGTATGTCGACGTCGACCGCAGCACGACGCTGGACTGGGCGGCGCTGCGCAGCCGCATCGCCGCCCACGGCATGCGCAACTCCAACTGCGTGGCGATCGCGCCGACGGCGACGATCTCCAACATCATCGGCGTCAGCGCCTCGATCGAGCCCTCGTTCGGCAACCTCTCGGTCAAGTCCAACCTGTCGGGCGAGTTCACGGTCATCAACGAGTACCTGGTGCGCGACCTGAAGAAGCTCGGCCTGTGGGACGACGTGATGGTCATGGACCTGAAGCACTTCGACGGCTCGCTGCGCCGCATCGACCGCGTGCCGCAGGAGCTGAAGGCGCTGTACGCGACCGCCTTCGAGATCGAGACCCAGTGGCTGGTCGAGGCCGCGGCGCGCCGCCAGAAGTGGATCGACCAGGCGCAGTCGCTGAACATCTACATGGCCGGCGCCTCGGGCAAGAAGCTGGACGAGACCTACAAGCTCGCCTGGACGCGCGGCCTGAAGACGACCTACTACCTGCGCACCGTGGGCGCGACGCACGCCGAGAAATCGACCGTCAGGTCGGGCCAGCTGAACTCGGTGTCGAGCGGCTCGGCGCCGACGATCGCAGCGGCGCCCGCACCCGCGGCACCGGTGCTCGCGGCCGTCGAGGCGCCGGCGACCGACGTGCAGTTCTGTGCGATCGACGACCCGACCTGCGAGGCCTGCCAGTGATCCGCAGCGAGCACGCGATGTGATGCGCGACGTGTCGCATCGAGCGCGCGCACCGACCGCATCGGCGCGCGTTTTTCGATGCGACACAGCAACAGCGAAGTGCTCGCGAAGTCAATAAGTGCTTGGTGTTTCGACACAACACTCTCATAATTCATCGCGTACAGGAAGTCCACCATGTTGGTTTGGGAAGAAGACCTTAAACCCTCGATCTCTCACAAAGCGAGTCCCGCGCAGAGCCCGTCCTCTCAAGCGCGTGCGGTCGCTCCGTCTCCGGACTTCGACGCTGCCGCCGCAGCCCCTCTCTCTGTTGTTTCTTCTTCGGTTTCCTCTTCCGGCTCTTCTGCCATCCCCCCCGCCTCCTTGAACGCTGCCGCAGCGTCCGGCACGCAGCGCGTGAAGGCTGCGGACAAGCGCATCATCAACGGCCGCACCGACGTCAACCAGCTGGTGCCGTTCAAGTACAAGTGGGCGTGGGAGAAGTACCTCGCCACCTGCGCCAACCACTGGATGCCGCAGGAAGTGAACATGTCGCGCGACATCGCGACCTGGAAGGATCCGAACGGCCTGAGCGAGGACGAGCGGCGCATCATCAAGCGCAACCTCGGCTTCTTCGTCACCGCCGATTCGCTGGCCGCCAACAACATCGTGCTGGGCACCTACCGCCACATCACGGCCCCCGAGTGCCGCCAGTTCCTGCTGCGCCAGGCCTTCGAGGAAGCGATCCACACGCACGCCTACCAGTACATCGTCGAGTCGCTGGGGCTGGACGAGAGCGAGATCTTCAACGCCTACCACGAGGTGAAGTCGATCCGCGACAAGGACGAGTTCCTGATCCCCTTCATCGAGGCGATCATGGACCCGGCCTTCCAGACCGGCACGCCGCAGAACGACCAGACGCTGCTGAAGTCGCTGATTGTCTTTGCCTGCCTGATGGAAGGCATGTTCTTCTACGTCGGTTTCACGCAGATCCTGGCGCTCGGTCGCCAGAACAAGATGACCGGCGCCGCCGAGCAGTACCAATACATCCTGCGCGACGAGTCGATGCACTGCAACTTCGGCATCGACCTGATCAACCAGATCAAGCTCGAGAACCCGCACCTGTGGACGGCGGAGTTCAAGGCCGAGATCAAGGGCCTGTTCACGAAGGCCGTCGAGCTCGAGTACCGCTATGCCGAGGACACCATGCCGCGCGGCGTGCTGGGCCTGAACGCCTCGATGTTCAAGGGTTACCTGCGCTACATCGCCAACCGGCGTGCGACGCAGATTGGTTTGGAAGAGCTCTTCCCGAACGAGGAAAACCCGTTCCCGTGGATGAGCGAAATGATCGACCTGAAAAAGGAGCGCAATTTCTTCGAGACGCGCGTCATCGAATATCAATCCGGTGGCGCCCTTTCGTGGGACTGACGCTTCGCTGAAGCAAGCAACAGGTCATGTGCAAGATCAAGATTCGCAAGCCGTCAAGAGATCACCGTCAAGTACGCGGTGGCCAACGGTTTGCAACCCCATTCACCGTACCGGGGCGTCCCTCCTGGGCGACTTCGGACGGTGAATAACTGCTGCGAGCCGGCATGGCGCCGGAGCGAGGCAGTGCTCTTTCAACTTGATCAAGGAGAAATGTAATGGCAACTGCAAAGAAGGCTCCGGCCAAGAAGGCGGCAGCGAAGAAGGCTCCGGCCAAGAAGGCGGCAGCGAAGAAGGCCCCGGCGAAGAAGGCCGCGGCGAAGAAGGCTCCGGCGAAGAAGGCCGCTGCCAAGAAGGTCGCGGTCAAGAAGGTCGCCGCCAAGAAGGCGCCGGCGAAGAAGGCTGCGGCGAAGAAGGTTGCGGTCAAGAAGGTCGCGGCGAAGAAGGCTCCGGCGAAGAAGGCTGCTGCCAAGAAGGCCCCGGCAAAGAAGGCTGCTGCCAAGAAGGCGCCTGCGAAGAAGGCCGCTGCCAAGAAGGCGCCTGCGAAGAAGGCTGCTGCGAAGAAGGCGGCGAAGAAGCCGGCTGCGAAGAAGGCGGCCCCGGCTGCGCCTGCTGCGCCGGCTGCGAAGCCTGCTGCTGCTCCGGCGGCGAAGACGGCCCTCAGCCCCGCGGCTGCCTGGCCCTTCCCGACGGGCAACAAGCCCTGAAGCAAAAACCCGGCTCCGGCCGGGTTTTTTTTATGGATGGGCCCACCCCCGAGACGCTTCGCGTCTCCCCCTCAAGGGGGCGCCGCCAGTGGCCCGGCGGAGCCGGTTCCACGGCGTCCGCTGGAAGGGCGCATCGCTTCGCTTGCGCATTCCGTAGCCCGGATGCCAATCCGGGATCGACGCTCACTTCAACGGCCGCTCCCGGATGGGCATCCGGGCTGCGACCTCATGACTGCCGCGCGACGACGAGCAAGGTGCGCCGGACCCACACGCCGAGCACCACGATCAACATCGCGAGGTTGCGCAGCAATTGCCAGGGCCAATGCGCGCACTCCGCCAACGGGTGGGTAAACCGACGCCGCGACGCCAGCGCGACGCACAGCCCACGCATCCACGCGCCGTTGCGCGGCCACTCCAGCAGCCTTCCCGTCCATTCCCGGGGCACGCCGTCCACGCCCACGCCGGCGCCCACCAAGCCACCGACGATCGCCGCGGTGGAATCGGTGTCGCCGCCGCAGCGGATCGTCTCGGTCACCGCCGCACGGAAGTCGTCGCCGTGGCGCATCCAGGCGAGCAGGGCCACAGGGACGGTGTGCAAGGCATAGCCGCTGACACCGTCGGCGCAGCCGATCGTTTCGGCAAAGCGAGCCAGGGACTGGTCGGCGTCGATCGCGGCCTGCAGCGACACCAGCTCAGCCGACATCGGCGGCAAGTCCGCCGACACGCCGGCGAAGGCATCGCGCCAGGCCGCGTGACGAGCCATCGACGTCGACGACGGCACCCGCCGGGCCGCGCAAGCCGCCGCGACGGCTACGGCGAGGGCCGCCTCCAGCGCCCGCGGATCGCGATGGGTGACGTGCGTCGATGCTCGCACGAAGGTCCGCAGCCGGTCGGGATCGCCAGCGAAGACGACGCCGAGCACAGCCGCCCGCATTGCCGCGCCGTTGCCGGCCGACGCCACGCCGCTGCGCGCGGGCGACACGCCCAGCCAGAGCTTGAAGACCGAGCGCACCGTCGCACTTCCGACGCCCGGAGGAAGCGCCGCCATCCACCAACGCAGCCGACGGGCCAGGGCACGCGCGAAACGCGATTCGTCCTCGACCGCTCCCTGCAGGCTAAGCAACACCATCACGCTGTGCTCGGTGTCGTCCGACACCAGGCCCCACCCGCCGACAAGGCTCTGGCGCAGCGGCTCCCGCATCAAGGCGCCGACCGACCGCCGCGACAGGTTCTCGAAAGGCAGGCCGACCGAATCGCCGGCCGCCGTGCCGAGCAGGCAGCCTTGCAGCGCCTGCGCCGGGCGCGACGCGTCCCGCGCCACTACATCGGCATCGTGTCGGCGAAGCCGTTCGCCGGCAGCGCCGGGGCGCCATCGCCTCCGCCCGTGCCGGGCAGGTCGACGTCGACGTGCTGCTGCATCACCGCCTGCAGGTCGCTGCGCTTCTGCTGCAGCACCACCATCTGCTTGTGCAGCTGCTCGATCTGCTTGCGCGCCTGCTGGGCATGCTGGCCGGCGACATGGCGCGCCTTCTCCAGCTTCTCCACCCGCTGCTGCAAGACCTTCACCTGCTTGCCGTACCACCAGTGGCACGCGCCCCAGGTCGCGCCGCACAGGGCGAGCGCCGTCACGAACAGAATGAGGTAGTGAAGAGCTTGCACTGTTGTTCCCTTTGCCGGTTTCCCACGTCAGGACCGCGGCGAGAAGGTAACAAGATTTAACCGCAAGATGGCGTGAAGATGTTCCGCAAACCTGGGGGATTTGTCAGATTGACACGGAACCCCCCGGTTCAGAGGCCCAGCGACGCGCGGTCGATCACGTGGTTCTGGCCGCCGCGGCTCGCGATCTTCAGCGCGCCGATGCGGTTGCCCAGCTGCACGCAACGCTCCAGCGACCAGTCGCGCTCCAGGCCGTAGAGCAGCGCGGCGCGGAAGGCATCGCCGCAGCCGGTCGGGTCGACCACCTCGCTCGCCTTCACGCCCGGCACATGGGTGCGAACGCCGCCCTGCCACAGCTCGCAGCCCTCGGCCCCCAGGGTCACCACCACGCCTTTCAGGTGCGAGCGCGACATCGCCTCGATGCTCTGGCCGGTGCGCTCCGACAGCATGCGCGCCTCGTAGTCGTTCACCGTCACCCAGCTCGCCTGGGCGACGAAGCGGCCGAGCTCGGCGCCGTCGAACATCGGCAGGCCCTGGCCCGGGTCGAAGATGAAGGGGATCTTGGCATCGGCCAGTTGCTGCGCATGCTGCAGCATCGCATCGCGGCCGTCCGGCGCGACGATGGCGATGCGCACGCCGCGGTCGGTGGGCACCTTCACGCTGTGCGCCGACTGCATCGCGCCCGGGTGGAAGGCGGTGATCTGGTTGTTGTCGGTGTCGGTGATGATGATCGCCTGCGCGGTGTAGCTGCCCGGCACGTTGCGGACGAACTCGGTGCTCGCGCCCCAGGAGGCGATGCGGGCGCGGTACTCCTCGTCCTCCGCGCCGACGGTGGCCATCACCAGCGGCTCCCCGCCGAGCGCGGCCAGGGTGTAGGCGATGTTGCCGGCACAGCCGCCGAACTCGCGGCGCAGCGTCGGCACGAGGAAGGACACGTTCAGGATGTGCACCTGTTCCGGCAGGATCTGCTGCGCGAAGCGGCCGGGGAACATCGTGATGGTGTCGAACGCCAGGGATCCGCAGATGAGGGCAGACATGGAAAGCTCCGGAATCAAGGGTAGAAAATCTCGACGGTGTAGCCGCTGACGCGGCGTCCGTCGGTGGAAAAAATCACCTGCAAGGGCGTCTCGCTGCCCGCGGCGAGCACCGGTGCGGCGACATTGAAATCGGCGGGCGACAAGGCGCGGCGCGAGACCAACTGGCCGTTCGGGTCGCTCAGGCTGAGGTCGACCGAGGGCATCGCCAGCGCCAGCGCGCCGCGGTTGCGCATCACCACCGACAGCTTGTAGGCGGCACCGCCGTTGGCCGGTGCGAGCGCGCTGCTCTCCACCACCACGTCGTCGATGCGGCGCGGCGCCCCGAGCTCGCAGTGCCACTGGCGACAGGCCGCGGCGAGCCAGGGCCGGGTCTCCGGCCACTGCGCGGCGACGGTGTCGCGGAAGTGGAAGGCCGCCTGCCCGGCCAGCCCCGCCAGCAGGCCGAGCACGCACAGCGACAGCAGGCCGCGCACCCAGGGGCTGCGCCAGCGCTCGCGCTGCCGTGCCTCGCGAACGAAGCCCGGTGCCGCCGGCTTGGGCGGCGCGGCCGGGCGGGCGGGCGCCTTGGCGGCCGGGGCCTTGCGCGCCGGCGTCTTGGCGGCGGGCTTGGACTTGCGCACCGGCTCGCGCGGCCCGCCGGCCTCGCTCTCCAGCAGGTCCATGTTGAACTGCGCGTCCGAGAAGTCGACGCGGTCGCGCTGCGCGACGCTCTGCGCCGGCGTCTGTGCGACATCGGGCTGTTCAGGGTGGAAGAAGCGCGAATGGATGCGGTCTTCCTCGCTCAGCTGGAAGATGTCGTCATCGTCCGGCGGCTCGGGCTGGAACGAGGGCGCGGGCGCCGGCGGCTGCGCGGCGGGCGGCGCCTTGGCACCGGTCGAAGGGGCAGCCGGCGGCGGGGCCACCGCGGCGACGGGGGGCGCGGCCGGCGGATTCCACTGCGGCGGCTCGTCGCGCTCCAGGTCGAACAGGCCTTCGAGCGCGTTGAACACCTCGTCGCAGCGCCCGCAGCGGACCCAGCCCTCGGAGACCTTGAGCTGGTCCTGGACGACCCGGAAAACGGTTCCGCAGGCAGTGCAACGCGTGGCCAGGCTCATGGCGAAATCATGCCATGGCCTTCTTTCGCGCCGTCATCAGGATCCAGCCGTCTTCCTGGTCGCTGACCTCCAGCGTGACCCAGTCGGCGTACGCCGCCTTCAGCTCGTCGGCCTGGCGCTCGAGGATGCCCGCCAGCACCAGGTCGCCGCCCTCGGCGACGTGGGCGCACAGCAGCGGGGCGAGCAGTTTCAGCGGCGTGGCCAGGATGTTGGCGAGCACCAGCGGGTAGCTGCCGGCCGCCGCATCGGGCAGCCCGGCGGCGAGCTGCACGCCGTTGGCGGCGGCGTTCGCCTGCGTCGATTCGACGGCGGCCGGGTCGATGTCGACCGCGTCGATGCCGCGGCCGCCGTGCAGCGCGGCGCCGATCGCGAGGATGCCCGAGCCGCAGCCGTAGTCCAGCACGCGTGTCCAGCCGGCGGCGCGCGCCGGGGCCTGGGTCGCGATCCAGCGCAGGCACATCCGGGTGGTCGGGTGGGTGCCGGTGCCGAAGGCGAGGCCGGGATCGAGGCGGATCACGGTCTGCGCCGCGGCCGGCGGCTCGTGCCAGGTCGGCACGATCCAGAAGCGCTCGGTGATCGGCACGGGGGCGAACTGCGACTGCGTCAGCCGCACCCAGTCCTGCTCCTCGACCTGCTGCAGCGCCTGCAGCTGCAGGCCGGTGGTCCAGTCCTGGGCCATCAGCAGCGCAGCGGCCCCGGTGGCGGCATCCTCGGTGGGGAAGAGCGCCTTCAGCACCGAGCGCTGCCAGCCGCCTCGCGGCGCCGGCATGCCCGGCTCGCCGAACAGGGCGTGCTCGGCCTCGGTGTCGGCATCGGCGTCCTCGACCGAGACGGACAGGGCCTCGAGCTCGTCCATCAGCGCATCGGACACCGGCTCGACCAGGTCCTCGGGAACCAGCAGCAACAGCTCGAACATCGGAGCCTCAGCGCTTGTGTTGGCTCATCCAGCCTTCGAGGTAGTGGATGCTGGTCCCCCCCTCGACGAACTTGGCGTCCACCATCAGCTCGCGGTGCAGCGGGATGTTGGTCAGGATGCCCTCGACCACCGTCTCCGACAGCGCGATGCGCATGCGCGCGAGCGCCTGTTCGCGGGTGTCGCCGTGGGTGATGATCTTGCCGATCATGGAGTCGTAGTTCGGCGGCACGAAGTAGTTGGTGTACGCATGCGAGTCCACCCGCACGCCCGGGCCGCCTGGTGCATGCCAGGTCGTGATGCGGCCCGGCGAGGGCGTGAACTTGTACGGATCCTCGGCGTTCACCCGGCACTCGATCGCATGCCCGCGCATCTGGATCTGGCGCTGCTGGAAGGGCAGCTTCTCGCCGGCGGCCACGCGGATCTGCATCTGCACGATGTCGATGCCGGTGACGAGCTCGGTCACCGGGTGCTCCACCTGCACGCGGGTGTTCATCTCGATGAAGTAGAACTCGCCGTTCTCGTACAGGAACTCGAAGGTGCCGGCGCCGCGGTAGCCGATGCGCTTGCAGGCGGCGGCACAGCGGTCGCCGATCTTCTCGATCACGCGGCGCGGGATGCCCGGCGCCGGCGCCTCCTCGATGATCTTCTGGTGGCGGCGTTGCATCGAGCAGTCGCGCTCGCCCAGCCAGACGGCGTTCTTGTGCTCGTCGGCCAGCACCTGGATCTCGATGTGGCGCGGGTTCTCGAGGAACTTCTCCATGTAGACGGCCGGGTTGCCGAAGGCCGCCCCGGCCTCGGCGCGCGTCGTCTGCACCGCATGGATCAGCGCCGCCTCGGTGTGCACGACGCGCATGCCGCGCCCGCCGCCGCCGCCCGCCGCCTTGATGATCACCGGGTAGCCGACGGTACGGGCGATCTTGATGATCTCCTTCGGGTCGTCGGGCAGAGCACCCTCGGAGCCCGGCACGCAGGGCACGCCGGCCTTGATCATGGCCTGCTTGGCCGAGACCTTGTCGCCCATCGTGCGGATCGCGTCCGGCGTCGGGCCGATGAAGACGAAGCCGCTCTGCTCGACGCGCTCGGCGAAGTCGGCGTTCTCGGACAGGAAGCCGTAGCCGGGGTGGATCGCCTCGGCGTCGGTCACCTCGGCGGTCGAGATGATGGCCGGCATGTTGAGGTAGCTCTGCGCCGAGGGCGCCGGGCCGATGCACACCGCCTCGTCGGCCAGCTTGACGTACTTGGCGTCGCGGTCGGCCTCGGAATAGACGACGACCGACTTGACGCCCATCTCGCGGCAGGCCCGCTGCACGCGCAGGGCGATCTCGCCTCGATTGGCAATGAGAATTTTCTTGAACATGGTGCCTCGGCTCAGGCCTTATTCGATGATGAACAAGGGCTGGCCGAACTCGACCGGCTGGCCGTTGGCGCACAGGATCTTGGTGACGGTGCCGGACTTGTCGGCCTCGATCTCGTTCATGATCTTCATCGCCTCGATGATGCAGATCGGCTCGCCTTCCTTGACCGTGCTGCCGACCTCGACGAAGGGCTTGGCGCCCGGGCTCGCGGCACCGTAGAAGGTGCCGACCATCGGCGACTTGACGGTGTGGCCTGCCGGGGCCGCCGGCGCGTCGGCCGGGGCGGCGGCCACGGCGGGGGCTGCGGCGGCCGGCATGGCGGCCGCGACAGGCGCCGGTGCCACCAGCGGCGCCGCATAGGCGATCGGGCCCGCGGCCACGGCCGCCGGATCGGACTTCACGATGCGGACCTTGCCGTCCGCCTCGGTGATTTCCAGCTCCGAAATGTTCGACTCCGACACGAGGTCGATCAGGGTCTTCAGTTTGCGCAGGTCCATGGGTTCTCCAACTACTGTCGTTGTTGTCGGGCGCGTACCACCCCGGTCGGGTGTGCCGCGCCGTGGGGGTCAGGCCGCCGGGGTCGAGCGGCGCCTGGCGTCGCGCGCCAGCACGTGGCGCAGGGCGCAGGCATAGCCGGCCGCGCCCAGGCCGACGATCACGCCGTCGGCCAGGTCCGAGAAATAGGAATGGTGGCGGAAGGCTTCCCGCCGGTGCACGTTCGACAGGTGCACCTCGATGAAGGGGATGGCCACCCCCGCGAGCGCATCGCGCAGCGCCACGCTGGTGTGGGTGTAGGCAGCCGGGTTGATGATGATGAACTGCGTGCCGTCGAGCCGCGCCGCCTGCACCCGGTCGACCAGCGCACCTTCGTGGTTGCTCTGGAAGCTGCTCAGCGTGGCACCGGCCTGCGATGCGATCTCGGCCAGATCGGCATCGATCTGCGCCAAAGTCACCGCCCCATAGACCTCCGGCTCGCGCGTGCCGAGCAGGTTGAGGTTCGGGCCGTGCAGGACCAGGATGTGCATGGAGCGGGGCGGGGGAGGCGGTCGGTGGCCTCCCGGGTTTTTAGCGAAGGCTGAACTTTACGCGCTTTAGGGGCCGAAGACAGCAATATAGAAAAAACTCGCTCAGGCGAGCTGTTGGGCCCAGGTGGCGAGCTCGGCCTCGGTCAGGCTGCCCAGTTTGCGCGCGAGGATGCGGCCATCGCGGCCGAAGACGGCGGTGAAGGGCAGGCCGCCGCGCTCGTTGCCGAGCGACCGGGCCAGGTCCACGCCGGTGAGGCCGGCCAGGCCGATGGGGAAGCCAACCGGCACGTTCTTCAGGAAGTCCCGCACCGGGGTCGGGCCGTCGACCGCGAGCCCGACGACCTGCCAGCCCTGGGCCTGGCGGGCGCGGTGGAAGGTGTCGAGCATCGGCATCTCCTTCACGCAGGGCGCGCACCAGGTGGCCCAGAAGTTCAGCAGCAGGGGGCGCCCGCGCAGGCCGGCCAGCTGCAGGGTGCCGCCGCCCGGCTGGTCGAAGCCGGACGCCCACAGCGCCTGCTCGGCCGGGGCCAGGGCCTCGCGGCGGCGCTGCCAGAGGCCGGCGCCGACGCCGGCCGCGACCGCGCCCCCGGCGACGCCGGCGGTCAGGAGGGCACGGCGGTTCACGCGGCGTCCTCCGCCAGCCGCCGGCGCAGGCCGGCCAGGTCGCCGCGCTCACTGCGGCCGCGGGCGTCGGGCTTGAGGGCGCCGCGCAGGTCGTCGCGGTCGAGGATGACGAGGTGCACCGTGACCTCCTCGCCCAGGGCGGCGCTGGGGCTGCTGACGCTCAGCACGTCGATGGGGTCGCCGCGCGGCCCCTCGAGGCTGCCGACGTCGTAGGACACGCGCTTGTCGATCAGGGCGAGTTCGGCCTCCTTGGCGTCGTCGCAATAGAGCTCGAGGCGCACGCTGTTGAGTCGGGTGGCGGTGCCGCGCCAGACGGCGCCGCAGAGGTGGGGGCGGAAGTCCTGCAGGCGTTCCATCCAGAGCAGGGCGACCTCGCGCAGGGCGCGCAGCTCGGCGGGCTGGGTGTCGGCGCAGAAGATCGCGAGGTAGGCCCGGACCTCGTCCTCGACCTGGTCGTTGTCGGGCAGGTCGACCGGGCGCGTGCTGCGCTTGCCGAGGTCGCGCGCGGCGCGGCGCTTGGCCGGGCCGTACTCCATGCCTTCCTCGACGATCAGCCGCGCGGCGGCGCTCGCCAGCTCGGCGCTCAAGGGGGTTGCCATGGCCGGATTTTAAGGAAGGTCGACGGCGCCCATGCGGGCGACCACGGTGCCGGCGCGGCCCACGACGTACGCCGAGCCCGGGCGCTTCTCGAAGCGCTTCGGCGCCGGCAGCATCACCGCCAGCCGCGCCGCCTGGCTCGCGCCGAGCTGCGCCGCGTCGACCCGGAAGTAGTGCCGCGCCGCCGCCTGCGCACCGAACACGCCTTCGCCCCACTCGACGTTGTTCAGGTAGATCTCCAGGATGCGCCGCTTCGACAGCAGGCCTTCCAGCATGAAGGTGATGACGAACTCCTGCGCCTTGCGCGGCAGGCTGCGCTCGCTCCCCAGGAACAGGTTCTTCGCCAGTTGCTGCGTGATGGTCGAGCCGCCGATGATCTTCGGCTCGGCCCGCTTCGGCGCCGCCGCGTTCGGGCGCGCCGGCCGCGCCTCCAGCCGCTCGTTGATGCGCTCGGCCCGCGCCTCGGCGCGCTGGTTCTTCTCCCAGGCCTTCTCGACCGCCTCCCACTCGACGCCGCTGTGCTCGACGAAGCCCGCGTCCTCCGACGCGATCACCGCCCGCTTCAGGTGGTCGGACACCCGCTCGTAGGGCTGCCATTCCTGCCGCCACGGCAGCTCGTGCCGCTCGCTCAGCAGCCGCCAGGCCTCGGAGCGCTGGAAGGTCGTCGACTGCGGGTCGACCACCGCCATCAGCGCGACCCGCGCCAGGAAGTACAGCTGCAGCGCGAGCGCCGACAGGACCAGCAGCGCGAGCAGGCGCCCGCCCTGCCTCATGGCGCCCTTCATCGGGGCACCGTCGCCGTCGTCGCGAGGCGCTCCTGCAGCGCGGCGAGCACCGGCCGCGTCTGCGGACGCACGCCGCGCCAGACGAAGAAGGCCTCGCCGGCCTGCTCCACCAGCATGCCCAGCCCGTCGCGGCCGACCGCGCCGTGCTGCACCGCCCAGTCCAGGAAGCCCTGCGCCGCCGGGCCGTACATCATGTCCAGCGCCAGAGTGCCCGCGCGCAGCACGCGCGGCGACACCGGCACCGCGGCGCCCTGCAGGCTGCTTGCGCTGGCGTTGACCACCAGGTCGAAGGCCTCGCCGCAGTCGTCCAGCGTGGCCGCCGCCAGTGCCACGCCGCCCGCGCGCGCGAGCGGCGCATGGCGCTCGACCAGCTGCCGCGCCTTGTCGAGCGTCCGGTTCGCCAGCACCAGCTGCGCCGGCCGCGCCTCCAGCAGCGGCCCGAGCGCGCCCGCGGCCGCCCCGCCCGCGCCCACCATCAGCACGCGCTGCCCGGCCAGCGGCCGCCCGGCGTTCTGCTCGATGTCGCGCACCAGGCCGCAGCCGTCGGCGTTGTCGGCGAACCAGCCGTCCGCGTCGAAGCGCAGGATGTTGGCCGCCCCGGCCAGCGCGGCGCGTTCGCTGTGACGCGCCGCGAGGCTGAAAGCCTCGAACTTGAACGGCACCGTGATGTTGCAGCCGCGCCCGCCCTCGGCCGCGAAGCGCCGCACCGTGTCGGCGAAGCCGTCCAACGGGCACGGCAGGCGGCCGTAGGCCAGCGCCTCGCCGGTCTGCTCGGCGAAGCGGGCGTGGATGAAGGGCGACTGGCTGTGCTGGACCGGGTTGCCGGCCACGACGTAGCGATCCATGGAAATGCGCGTGGGGTCAGCGCTGCGGCGGCGCGCTGAGGGTGGTTTCCAGGCCCTCCTCGCGCGTGAAGCGGAAGCGCGAGGTGATGACAAGCTGGTCGGCGCGCTTGCGCATCTCCGGGCTGAACTGGCCGAAGGGCGAGGCGGCGCGCACGATCGCGATCGCCCGCTTGTCCAGCAGCGCCGACTTCGACGGCCGCACGATCTCGGTGTCGAGCACGCGCCCGGCGGCGTCGATGGTGATCACCATCAGCAGCTCGCCGTAGAGCTTCTTGCCCTGCGACTCGGGGAAGTTGCGCGTCCCGCGGTCCTCGATCTTGCGGCGCAGCGAGTCGTAGTAGATCGCGTACAGCTCCTCGCGCGTGGCCGGGCTGATGTAGCGCTTCTTCGGCCGCGCGTTCTCTTCGTTGATGCGCTTCTCGATCTCGGCCAGCAGCTGCAGCAGCTGGCGCCGCCGCTCTTCCTGCGCGCGCGCCTGCGGGTCGCCGCGGTCGCGCTTCGGATCGGGTGCCGGCAGGTAGGCCAGCTCGCGCCGCGTCTGCGCGAGCAGCTGCTGCTGCGTCTCCTGCAGCTGCTCGATCTGCTTGTGCGCCTCGTCCGCCGAATCGCCCAGCTCGATCATCGGCGACGAGGGCAGCGGCGAGGTCGCCCGGCCGCGCTCGGCGTCGCCGCCGCCGGCCAGGTTGCGCTGCGCGATCGCCTGCGCCTTGGTGGGCGGCTCGGCCGAGCTGCCGTTGACCAGGATCACCTCGAGCGGCGTGTCCTGGAACACCCGGTTGAAGCCCTCCGGGTCGACGAAGCGCACGACCAGCAGCAGGGCGTGCACGCCGATCGAGATGCCCAGGGCGATCTGCAGGGTGGTCAGCTTCTTGAGCATGCGCGGTCTCGTCCTCAGGCGGCCGGGGTGGCGGTGGCGGGTTCCTCGTCGGCCGCGTCGGCCTGCACGTCGATCGCGAGCGTCAGCGGGCCCGCCGCGACGTCCTCGGAGTCGCCCTCGTCGACCGTCTTGTCGTCGTCGGCGGCGGTGTCCGGATCGTCCAGGCGCGCCAGCACGCTGGCGTGCACGTCCAGCGTCAGCAGGTCGGTGCCGGTGATGCGGATGCGCACGCGCGCGCCGCGCGGCAGGCGCTCGGCGCCGACGGCGCGGCACACCAGCGGCAGCGTGTCGGCGCGCACCAGCCCTTCCTTCATGACGGCGGCGTCGAGCTCCTGCACGTCGTTCTGCGCCAGGTACTTCAGCGTCCAGTAGCGCTCGATGCCGGACTGGAAGCCGTTGTAGGCGCCATAGGCGGTGTCGAAGCTGGAGATGACGGAGAACAGCGCCGCGTCCTTGGGCTTGAACGGCGCGGCCAGCGCCGCGGTGCGGCCGTGGCGCGCGCAGGCGATGATCTGCCACTGGTTCAGCAGGTCGACATAGCGGCGCAGCGGCGAGGTCGCCCAGGTGTACTGCGCGACGCCCATGCCGGCGTGCGGCGCGGCACGCGTGCCCATGCGCACCTTGACGCCCGGCGCCATGCTGGCCTGGCTGCGGTAGATGCCGGGCACGCCGAGCTCGTTGAGCCAGCCGCCCCAGGTGCTGTTGGCGAGGATCATCGCCTCGGCCACGATCAGGTCGAGCGGCGAGCCGCGCTGCCGCGTGCCGATGACCACGCGCTCGTCGCCGCGCGGCTCGGCGCCGTCGTTGCCCTCGAGGCGGAAGTTGTAGTCGGCGCGGTTGAACAGCTCCGGCTTGCCGCGCACCTTCTCGCGCCCGGCCTTCAGGTGCTGGGCGAGGCGGAAGCAGAAGGCGAGCTCGGGCGCGAACTCGTAGCCGGCCGGCGCCGCGCCGGTGAGCGTGGCCTCGGTGATGACGGCGTCGAGCTGGTCGTGGCGCAGGTTGGCGGCGATCGGCACCTGCTCGAGGCGGGTCTCGGTGGCGGTGACCTGCAGCGTCGCCTCGTCGAAGCTCACGTACAGCGACACCGCCGGGCAGTCGCGCCCGGCCTGCAGCGTGTAGGCCTGCACCACCTCGTCCGGCAGCATGGTCAGCTTGTAGCCGGGCATGTAGACGGTGGACAGCCGGTCGCGCGCGACCTTGTCGATCGGCGAGTCGGGCGCGATCGCCAGGCCCGGGGCGGCGATGTGCACGCCGAACACCACCGTGCCGCTGCCCAGGCCCTGCACCGACAGCGCGTCGTCGATCTCGGTGGTCTGCGAATCGTCGATCGAGAAGGCGCGCACCGGCGCGACCGGCAGCGCGTCCTTGATGGCCGGGGCCGACAGCGGCGGGAAGCCGGTGCCCTTGGGGAAGTTCTCGAACAGGAAGCGCTTCCAGTGGAACTGGTAGGGCGAGTCGATCGCGCCGGCGGCCGTCAGCAGGTCGAGCGGCGCCTTCTGCGCGCGCCGCGAGGCCTCGACCACGGCCTTGTACTCGGCCGCGTTCTTGTCGGGGCGGAACAGGATCTTGTAGAGCTGCTCGCGCACCGGCGGCGGGCACTGGCCGGCCACCAGCTCGCCGGCCCATGCCTCGATCTGGGCGGCGACCTGCTTCTTGCGCTCGATGCCGAGCAGGGCGGCCTTGACGATGTCCTCGGGCGCCTTCTTGAACTGGCCCTTGCCGAGGCGGCGGAAGTAATGCGGCGCCTCGAACAGCCGGAACAGCGCGGCGGCCTGCTTCTCCACGCCGGCACCGGCGTCGAAGTAGTCGCGCGCCAGGTCGGCGAAGCCGAACTCGGCCTCGGGCGCGAATTCCCAGGCCAGGTCGAGGTCGATCTCGCGCGCGAGCCGCTGGCCCTCGGCGATCAGCTCGGCAGGCAGCGGCTTCTCGAACTTCAGCAGCACATTCGCCGCCTTCACCTTCACGCGCTTGCCCGAGTCGAGTTCGATCTGCATCGAGCTGTCGGCTTCGGTCATCACGCGGCCGGCGAGGAACTTGCCGGCGTCATCGAACAATGCGTACATGGTGGGGATTGTCGCCTGACTCGCGGCAGGCCATCAGCCGCCGCCGGGCCGCCCCAAGGCGGCTGATCGCCCCCCGGGGGGGCAGGAACGAAGTGGCGTGGGGGCCGTCATGAATCACGGGGAGGGGGCGAGATCGAGGAAATGCATCAGGTGGGGGAGGTGCTCGTCGAAGTCGCTGAGCGCATGGTCGCTGCCCTCCACGATGCGCAGGTGCGCGCCGCGGTAGCGCTCGCTCATCTCGCGCCAGTCCAGCACCTCGTCGCCGGTGGCGATGACGGCGAAGTAGCGCGACGGGTCGGCCAGCCGCGCCGGCCGCATCGCCCGCAGCTGGTCGACGTAGGCCGGCAGGAAATGGAAGCGGTCGGCGCTGTGCCAGGCGGTCGTCTCGCCGATGTGGGCGGCGAGGTCGCGCGCCGGGTCGACGGCGGGGTTCAGCAGCACCGCCGGGCAGCCCAGCCGCTCGGCCAGCACGGTGGCATAGAAGCCGCCGAGCGAACTGCCGACCAGGGCCATGCGCCGGCGCGGCCAGTGCGCGAGGCCGCGTTCCAGGCCTTCGATCGCTTCCTGCGGCGACGGGGGCAGCTGCGGGCACCACCAGCTGACGCGCGGCGCATGGCGGCGCATCCACGCCTCGACCCGGCGCGCCTTGGTCGACTGCGGCGAGGAGCGGAAGCCGTGCAGGTAGAGGAGGTGGGTCGTCATCGGCTGGGGCCTGCAGAATGCGCCAAGGTCCACGAAAAGGCACGGAACCTGCAGGTCGCGACGAAGTCTAGCTCGGCGTTTCCCATGCCGGCGGACCGCCGCCAAGGCCTACACTTTGTTTCCTCGCCGTGCCCATCCGACGGGCGCGTGCCTCCTTCGCCCAAGGACACCGTCGACGTGAAAGCATTCCCGTTGTTCCCCGCCGCCGCACTGGCCGGCCTCCTCCTGCAAGGCTGCGTGACGACCGCGCCGCCGCCCATCGTCGTGGTGACGCCGCCCGGCGGCGCCGCCTCGGCCCCGGTCGCCGCGGCGGCGGCGGGCGCGGCTGCCTCCGCGGCCTCCGCCCCGGGGGCCACCGTGGTGCGGCTCGACCCCTCCGCGCCCAAGCCCTTCGACGAGGTCATCAAGGGCGCAACGCGCCAGGACGGTTTCGTGCCGGTGTGGCGCAAGGACGAGAAGACCTGGCTCGAGATCCCGGTCGAGCGCCTGGACCAGCCCTTCCTGCTGTCGGTCAACATCTCGCACTCGGTCGGCGAGCGCGGGCTGTACGCGAGCCAGATGGGCCCGCAGTGGCTGGCCAGCTTCCGCAAGATCGGCAGCAACCTGGTCCAGCTCGTGGCCCTGAACACCGCCTTCGTCGGCACCACCGCGCCGATGCGCGCGAGCGTCGAGCAGGCCTTCTCGAACAGCCTGCTCGGCGCCGCCGCCATCGTCAGCGCGCCGCACCCGCAGCGCAAGTCGGTGCTGGTGGATGCGAGCTTCCTGCTGTCCGACATGCCGGGCTACTCGACCGCCATCGAGACCGCGTACCGCCTGCCGTTCTCGCTCGACCGCGGCAACTCGTACTTCGAGAAGGTGCGCACGACGGAGGACCTGACGACGCTGAACGCGCGCATGCACTTCGCGACCGCTCGACTGCCGGCGCCGCCGCTGACGCCGAGCCCGGTGCCGATGCCCTCGCCGCCGACGACCACGCCGGATGCGCGCAGCATGTTCGTCGGCTTCGTCTACAACTTCGCCAAGCTGGCCGAGCCGATGGCGCCGCGCAGGACGGACCCGCGGCTCGGGCACTTCTTCGACGTGGTCACCGACCTGACCACCGACACCAAGGCGAACCCGCGCCTGCATTACGTGAACCGCTGGCGGCTGGAGAAGAAGGACCCGCAGGCGGCGCTGTCCGAGCCGAAGCAGCCGATCGTCTACTGGCTGGACCGGAACATCCCGGTCGCCTACCGCGGCGCGGTCGAGGCCGGGGTGCTGGAATGGAACAAGGCCTTCGAGCGCATCGGCTTCAAGGATGCGATCGTGGTCAGGCAGCAGCCCGACGATGCCGACTGGGACAACATGGACGCGCGCCATGCGTCGATCCGCTGGTTCACCGGCGCCGACGTGGGCTTCGCGATCGGGCCCAACCATTCCGACCCGCGCACCGGCGAGATCATCGATGCGGACATCGGCATGAGCGACGTGTTCGGGCGCAGCGCCCGGCGCTTCCTGGTCGAGGACGTGGGGGCGCCGAAGCCGGCGTCGCCGATGGCGTTCCTGCCCTGGAACCGGCTGCACGGCGCCGACTACTGCAACTACGCGCAGGAGGCGGCGATGGAGATGGACTTTGCGCTCGACCTGCTGGAGGCGCGCGGCGAGATCGCGCCGGACGGGCCGGAGGCGGACGCCTTCGTGCTGTCGCGCATCAAGGACGTGGTGATGCACGAGGTGGGGCACACGCTGGGGCTGAAGCACAACTTCAAGGCCTCGACGGTGGTGACGCGGGCGCAGCTGCAGGACAAGGGCTTCACGGAGACGAAGGGCATCTCGGGCTCGGTGATGGACTACAACGCCTACAACCTGGCGACTTCGGGCGAGCGGCAGGCGAGCCTGAACAACACGACGCTCGGGCCGTACGACTACTGGGCGATCGAGTACGCCTACAAGCCGATCGCGGCGGCCGACGAGGCGGCGGAGCTGGCGCGGATCGCGGCGCGCAGCACCGACCCGCTGCTGGCGTATGCGGACGATGCCGAGGCGGGCGGCCAGCGCGGCAACGACGGCATCGATCCGCTGGTGAACCGCTTCGACCTGGGCGACGACCCGCTGGCCTACTACGAGAAGCGGCTGCAGCTGTCGCGCGAGCTGTGGCAGCGCGTGCAGGACCGGGTGCCGCAGCCGGGCGACGAGGCGACGCGCCAGCGCCGGGTGCTGCTGAGCGGGTTCGGGCAGCTGGCGCGGTCGGCCGACCTGGTGGGCAAGTACGTCGGGGGCATGAACACGGTGCGGGACCTGCCGGGCTCGACGAACCGGCGTGCGTATGCGCCGGTGGCGCCGGAGAAGCAGCGCGAGGCGCTGCAGTTCCTGGCCAAGGGTTTGTTCAATGCGGACAGCTTCCGCTTCAAGCCGGAGTTCCTGTCCAGCCTGTCGCCGGACTACAACGAGTGGGACCGCGGCGGGCCGGTGAGCATCCCGGCGGCGGTGCTGCAGGTGCAGGTGACGGCGCTGGACCGGCTGATGAGCGCGGGCACGGCGTCGCGCCTGCTGGACCTGCCGCTGTACGTGGGCGAGACCAACAAGCGCAGCATCATCTCGCTGTCGGAGGTCTACACGACGCTGCAGTCGTCGGTGTGGAGCGAGCTGAAGACGGGATCGGACATCGACCGGCTGCGGCGCAACCTGCAGCGCGAGCACCTGCGGCGGGTGCAGGCGCTGCTGACGCGCGGCGCGGGCTCGCTGCCGCCGGATGCGCTGAGTCTGGTGCGGATGGAGGCGGTGGAGCTGCAGGCGCAGCTGCGCGGCGCAGCCAACAGCCCGAAGCTGTCGGTCGAGAGCCGGGCGCATCTGCTCGACAGCCTGTCGACGCTCAATGAAGCGTTGAAGGCGTCCATGCTGCGAAGCTGATGTCGCTTGTCCGCACCCGCCTCTGCAACACCGCCGTGCTCCGTCGCGAGGTTCCCGGATTCCGCTTCGCTCCATCCCGGCTACATCCGTAGCCCGGATGCCAATCCGGGGTTCGTCTAACCGGCCAACGCGGCGAGGAGTTTGTCGTGGACCCCGCCGAAGCCCCCATTGCTCATGCAGAGCACGTGATCGCCCGGCTTGGCGGCGCGCTTCACCGCGCTGACCAAGGCCTCGATCGTGTCGCACACGATCGCCTTGTCGCCCATCGGCGCCAGCGCCTCGCGCGCATCCCACCCCAGGTTGCCCTGGTAGCAGAACGACAGGTCGGCCTCTTCCAGCGACCACGGCAGCTGGGCCTTCATGGTGCCGAGCTTCATCGTGTTCGACCGCGGCTCCAGCACCGCCAGGATGCGCTCCAGCCCCACCTTGCGACGCAGGCCGTTGACCGTCGTGCGGATCGCGGTCGGATGGTGCGCGAAATCGTCGTACACCTTCACGCCGCCCGCCTCACCGCGCAGCTCCATGCGCCGGCGCACGTTCTCGAAGCTCGCCAGCGCCTTTGCCGCCACCTCCGGCGCCACGCCCACGTGCTCGGCCGCAGCGATGGCCGCCAGCGCATTCAGCTGGTTGTGCTCGCCGAGCAGCGGCCATTCCACGTGCGCGATCTTCAGGCTGCCGCGCAGCACGTCGAAGGCGTGCGGCTCGCCGCGCGCGCGCAGTGCCCCCGGCGCCTCCTTGCGCGCCCCGAAGCGCACCACCTCGCTCCAGCAGCCGCGCGCCAGCACCCGCTGCAGCGATTCCTCGCGCGCATTCACCACCAGCCGCCCCTGCGCCGGCACCGTGCGCACCAAGTGGTGGAACTGGGTCTCGATCGCGCCCAGGTCGGCGAAGATGTCCGCGTGGTCGAACTCCAGGTTGTTCAGCACCGCCGTGCGCGGCCGGTAGTGCACGAACTTGCTGCGCTTGTCGAAGAAGGCGGTGTCGTACTCGTCCGCCTCGATCACGAAGGGCCGGCCCTGGCCGAGCCGGGCCGACACGCCGAAGTTCTGCGGCACGCCGCCCACCAGGAAGCCCGGCTGCACGCCGGCCCGCTCGAGCACCCACGCCAGCATCGAGGTGGTGCTCGTCTTGCCGTGCGTGCCCGCGACCGCCAGCACATGCCGGCCCTGCAGCACGTTCTCGGCCAGCCACTGCGGCCCGCTCGTGTACGGCAACCCGGCGTCGAGGATCGCCTCCATCAGCTCGTTGCCGCGCGAGACCACGTTGCCGACCACGAACAGGTCGGGCGCAAGCTTCAGCTGGTCGGCGCCCCAGCCCTCGATCAGGTCGATGCCGAGCGAGCGCAGCTGGTCGCTCATCGGGGGGTAGACGCCGGCGTCGCAGCCGGTCACCCGGTGGCCGGCCTCGCGGGCAAGGGCGGCGAGGCCGCCCATGAACGTACCGCAGATGCCGAGGATGTGGATGTGCATGGAGGAAGACCTGAAAGCGCAGCCGCGGCTGCCGGCGGGCTCAGCGGAGCACGGATCGTGCCGCGGCCACCGTCTCGGCGATGTCCTCGGCGGTGTGCGCCGCACTGACGAAGCCCGCTTCGTAGAGCGCCGGCGCCAGGTAGACGCCACGGTCGAGCAGGCCGTGGAACAGCCGGTTGAAGCGCTCCTTGTCGGTCGCCATCACCGTCGCGTAGTTCTGCGGCAGTGCATCCGCGAGGAAGAAGCCGAACATCCCGCCTTCGCAGTCGGCCGACCACGGGACGCCGGCGTCTCGCGCCGCGGACGTCAGCCCGTCGACGAGGCTGCGCGTGCGCGCTGCCAGCGCCTCGAAGAAGCCGGGGCGCTGGATCTCGCGCAGCGTCGCCAGCCCGCAGGCCGTCGCCACCGGGTTGCCCGACAGCGTCCCGGCCTGGTACACCGGGCCGAGCGGCGCAAGCTGCTCCATCACCGCCCGCTTGCCCCCGAAGGCCGCCAGCGGCATGCCCCCGCCGATCACCTTGCCGAACACGCTCAGGTCGGGCTCGAAGCCGGGCAGGGCCTGCGCATACAGCCCCTGCGCCCCGTGCAGGCCGACGCGGAACCCCGTCATCACCTCGTCGAACACCAGCAGCGCGCCGTGCTGCGTGCACAGCTCGCGCAGCCGCTTCATGAACAGCAGCTGCGTGCGCACGAAGTTCATGTTGCCGGCGATCGGCTCGATCATCACGCAGGCGATGTCGCCGCCGTGCAGGCTGAAGGCCTCCTCCAGCTGCGCCAGGTGGTTGTACTCGAGCACCAGCGTGTGCTGCACCACCTCCGCCGGCACGCCGGCCGAGGTCGAGGTGCCGAAGGTCGCGAGGCCCGAGCCGGCCTTCACCAGCAGCGCATCCGCATGCCCGTGGTAGCAGCCCTCGAACTTGACGATCCGGTTGCGCCCGGTGGCCCCGCGCGCCAGGCGGATCGCGCTCATCGCCGCCTCGGTGCCCGAGCTGACCAGGCGCACCTGCTCCAGGCTCGGCACGAGCTTCAGGATCTCCTCGGCCAGCTCGACCTCGCGCTCGGTCGGCGCCCCGAACGAGAAGCCGTCCAGCGCCGCCTTCTGCACCGCCTCCAGCACCGCCGGGTGGCCGTGGCCCAGGATCATCGGCCCCCACGAGCCGATGTAGTCGATGTAGCGCCGGCCCTCGGCGTCGTAGATGTAGGCGCCCTGCGCACGCGCGATGAAGCGCGGCGTGCCGCCGACCGCCCGGAAGGCGCGCACCGGCGAGTTCACCCCGCCCGGGATGACCCGCCGCGCCCGCTCGAACAGGCCTTCGTTGGTCTTCTTGACGTCTTCAGTGGACATGCCGCGGATCCTTCGGAGCCTCGTCGTCGTTCGCGGCGCCGCCGGCGGCCGGCTCGGCGCCTTCCTCGCCTTCTTCCTCGCCGGGCGGAAGGGCCCAGAAGAAGCGGTCCGGGATCACGTTGCCCATGCCGGGCCGGAAGCCCGCGTCCAGCGCCTGGTCGAGGAAGGCGAGCGACTCGCCCACCGCCGCATGCAGCTCGCTGCCGGCCGCCAGCAGCGCCGCCAGCGCCGAGGCCAGCGTGTCGCCCGCGCCGACGAAGCTGACCTCGAAGCGCTCGAACTTCTCGCCCGTGATCGCGCCCTGCGCCGAGGCCAGCACGTTGTCGACGAACTGGTCCGGCAGCGGCACGCTCGTCACCAGCACGAAGCGCGTGCCGTGCTCGGCCGCGGCCACCGCCAGCTCGCGCGGCGAGGCCGGCCGCTCGCTGCTCCACTCCGGCAGCAGGAAATCGGTCAGCGTCTGGTGGCTCCCGACCAGCACCTCGGTCTGCGGCAGCACCAGCTCGCGGAACGAATCCAGGTAGGCCTGCTGGTCGTCCTCCTCCATCCACGACAGGTTGGGCATGTAGGAGACGAGCGGCACCTCCGGATAGTCGGACAGCACCTCGGCCACCGCGCTCACGCCCTCGGCCGAGCCCAGGAACCCCACCTTCCAGGCCGCGATGCTCACGTCCTCGAGGATGCTGCGCGCCTGCTCCACGACCACGTCGGCGTCGATCGCGCTGTGGTCGAACACCTCGGCCGTGTCGCGCAGCACGATCGCCGTCACCACCGGCAGCGCGTGCGCGCCCATCGCGGCGATCGTCGCCACGTCGCCGGCCAGGCCGCCCGCACCACTCGGATCGCTGGCATTGAAACTCATCACGCAGGCCGGTGCCGGGGCTTCCTGGGTCGGGTCGGAGGGGGGGGCCTCGGAGGGGGCGTCAGGGGTCATGGGAAGTCCGTCGGGAATGGCGAAGACGAGCCGGGTTTGCCGGCACTGACTTCTAGAAAAATGTGAGGAATGTGGCGTAGGTGCCTAGAAATCAATGTATTTTTGTCAATCTGCCTCGCTACAATCTTTTCCCATTGTAGTGAAGCGACAAAAACAAAGTGAGCAATGACCTCAGCGGTACCCGAACCTGGATGTGCCTGATCTGCGGCTGGATCTACGATGAAGCCGCAGGGGATCCGGAACATGGTATTGCACCGGGCACCGCATGGGCAGAAGTTCCCATGAACTGGACCTGCCCGGAATGCGGCGCGCGCAAAGAAGATTTCGAAATGGTCCAGATCTGATGATCGCTGAGGCTCTTACCTTGCGTGCCGGGCGGAAGCCGCGGCCGCACACAGTCATTGAGGGGATTCTCGGTGAGCAATGAAGCCATCGCGGCAGGTATCAAGGTGCTGGTGATCGATGACAGCAACACGATCCGTCGCAGTGCGGAAATCTTCCTGAAGCAGGGCGGTCACACCGTGCTGCTGGCGGAGGACGGTTTCGATGCCCTGTCCAAGGTCAACGACCATGGCCCGGACCTGATTTTCTGCGACATCCTGATGCCGCGCTTGGATGGCTACCAGACCTGCGCGATCATCAAGCGCAACGCGAAGTTCGCCGACGTGCCGGTGATCATGCTGTCGTCCAAGGACGGCCTGTTCGACAAGGCGCGTGGCCGCATGGTCGGCTCCGAGGACTACCTCACGAAGCCGTTCACCAAGGACCAGCTGTTGCAGGCCGTTGAACAGCACCGGCCCGCCCGCGTCTGACGCAGGGCGCCGGGGCTCACCGAAGAGACGAAGGAGTTAGGACATGGCGATTCAGAAAATCCTCTTGGTCGACGATTCGAAGACCGAACTGCACTACCTGTCGGAGCTGCTGACCAAGCGCGGCTACACCGTGCGCACCGCCGAAAACGGCGAGGACGCGATGCGCCGCCTCGGCGAAGAGAAGCCCGACCTGATCCTGATGGACGTGGTGATGCCGGGCCAGAACGGCTTCCAGCTGACCCGCGCCATCACGCGCGACCCGCGCTTCACGGACGTGCCGGTGATCATGTGCACCAGCAAGAACCAGGAGACCGACAAGGTCTGGGGCATGCGCCAGGGCGCGCGCGACTACATCGTCAAGCCCGTCGACGCCGACGAGCTGGTGTCCAAGATCCGCGCGTTCGACTGAACGCGGCCTCCCGTCTCTTCCACACCCGTCCCGCAGGCGAAACCGAATGGCCAACAAGGAAGCATTGCGCGAGCTGCAGAGCCGGCTGGCCGAGAGGCTGCAGGCGGCGCGTACCCAGGAGCGCGGGCGCGCCTGGCTGGCCGTCGAGTGCGGCAGCCACGGCTTCCTGTTCCCCCTGCAGGAAGCCGGTGAAATCTTCCCGTTCGCCCCGGCCATGCCGGTGCCGTACACCAGCCGCTGGTTCATGGGCGTGGCCAACCTGCGCGGCAAGCTGCACGGCGTGGTCGACCTGGCCGGCTTCCTGGGCGTGCGCGGCCAGGAGCCGGTGCGCGAGCAGTCCTGGTTCGTCGCCTTCAACAACGACCTGAACATCAACTGCGCCGTGCTGGTGGACAAGCTCGCCGGCCTGCGCAGCCTCGACCAGCTGACGCCGCAGGCCGACGACGGCCAGCCGCGCCCGGCTTTCGTCGGCACCCATTTCCGCGACGAAGGCAACCGCCTGTGGCGCGAACTGAATCTCGCACAGCTGGCCAACGAGGCCGCTTTCCTGAAGATCGCCGGCTGATGCGCAGCGCGCGCCGGCCCTCCTGACTGCAATCCCAAAGACGACGCAACGAGGCACCTATGAGCTTCCTGGACAAAATCAAAGGCAAGGGCAAAGGCCGCGACGACGCGTATGCCGACGGCGGCGCGATGGCGCTGGACGACGCGGCCGGTCTGGACCTGGGACGCGGTGACGACGGAACGCGGCCGGACGGCGCGCAGACGGTGAACCTCGACTCGTCGATCATCTCCGAGGCCGCGCCCTCCGAGATCGCCGACTTCTCCGAGACCCGCCTGCCCTCCGGCGACAACGCCGCGCTGATGGCCGGCACGGGCGTGCCGCTGATCGGCGGACGCCCGGTCGGGCAGCAGCAGCGCATCCTCGGGGCGATGGTGCTCATCGGCCTGGTGGGCCTGGTCGCGATGACGATCAGCTCGCTGAACCAGGCGAACAAGGGCGCCGCCCAGGTGGGTGCCTCGGGCCAGGCCCTGATGCAGTCGCAGCGTCTCGCGAAGTCGGTCTCCCAGGCGCTGATCGGCAGCGCCCAGGCCTTCCCCGAGGTGAAGGAAAGTACCGAGGTGCTGGCGCGCAACGTGCGCGGCCTCGCCAAGGGCGATGCCAACATCGACGCCGCGCCGGGCGCGGTCCAGGAAACCCTGGAGCCGCTGCTGCCGCTGATCGACCGCGCCGAGAAGAACGCCAACACCGTGCTGGCCCAGCAGAAGATCCTGACGCAGGTCGGCCAGGCGCTTCGCGCGATCAACCGCCAGTCGTCGGACCTGCTGGAAATCGCCGAGACCGTGTCCTCGCTGAAGCTGCAGCAGGAAGCCTCCCCGGCCGAGCTGTCGGCCGTGGGCCAGCTCGTGATGCTGACCCAGCGCATCGGCAAGTCGGCCAACGAATTCCTGACCATGGAAGGCGTGAGCCCCGAGGCCGTGTTCCTGCTGGGCAAGGACCTGAACTCCTTCCGCGAGATCGCCGACGGCCTGTCCAACGGCAACGCCGAGCTGCGCCTGCCGGGCACCAAGGACCCGCAAACGAAGGAACGCCTCACCGCGCTGCTGAAGCAGTACGAGGAGACCCGCACCCAGGCGAGTTCGATCCTGGGCAACCTGCAGGGTCTGGTCTCGGCGCGTGAAGCGCAATCGGCCATCATCGGCGACAGCGAACCGCTGCGCAAAGGCCTGGAAACCGTGCAGGACCGCCTCGGCCGCGAGACCGGCTTCAACGTCGTGAGCCTGGGCCTGCTGCTGCTGTCGGCCGTGGTGCTGGCGCTGGGCGGCGCCGGTTTCCTGCAGCTCTATGTGCGTGACCAGGCGCAGCGCGCGGCACTCGCCGAGAACCAGCGGCTGGAAGCGGAACGCCAGGAGCAGGAAGCCAAGCGCGTCAACGACGCGAACCAGGCGGCCATTCTGCGGCTGATGAACGAACTTCAGACGGTGGCCGAAGGCGACCTGACGCAGCAGGCGACCGTGACGGAGGACATCACCGGCGCCATCGCCGACTCGGTGAACTACACGGTGGAAGAGCTGCGCACCCTGGTGTCGCAGGTGCAGGGCACGGTGGGTCGGGTGACCGAGACCACGCAGCAGGTGGAAGCGACCTCGACCGAACTGCTGGCGGCCTCCGACGAACAGCTGCGGGAGATCCGCGAAACCGGCGAGTCGGTGCTCCAGATGGCCGGTCGAATCAACGACGTGTCCAGCCAGGCGCAGCAGACGGCCCAGGTGGCGCGCCAATCGCTGCAGGCCGCCGAATCCGGCCTGACCGCGGTGCAGAACACGATCGGCGGCATGAACTCCATCCGCGACCAGATCCAGGAAACCTCGAAGCGGATCAAGCGGCTGGGCGAGTCGTCGCAGGAGATCGGCGAAATCACCGAGCTGATTTCCGACATTACCGAACAGACCAACGTGCTGGCACTGAACGCCGCCATCCAGGCCGCATCGGCCGGTGAAGCGGGCCGGGGCTTCTCGGTGGTTGCGGAAGAAGTGCAGCGGCTGGCGGAACGCTCCGGCGATGCGACGCGGCAGATCGCGGCCCTCGTGAAGACCATTCAGACCGACACCCAGGATGCTGCGGCGGCCATGGAACGTTCGACGCAGGGCGTGGTGGAAGGAACCCGGCTGTCCGACGCGGCAGGTAACGCACTGGGCGACATCGACCGCGTGTCGCGCCAGCTCGCCGACCTGATTGCCCACATTTCCAGCCAGGCGTCCCGCGAAGCCGAATCGGCCAACGTGGTGGCAGCGAACATCCAGCACATCTTTGCGGTGACGGAGCAGACCGGTGAAGGTACCCGCTCCACCGCCCAGATGGTGCGCGAGCTGTCGCGTACCGCCGAGGAACTGAAGCAATCGGTTGCACGGTTCAAGATCGGTTGAGCTAGTGTGCTGCCTGCGGCCGCGAGCGTGGCCGCAGCCTCGCCCTTGACTCCACCCACACAGGCATCGAATGGATGGCCACCGTACCCAACGCGACGATGAGCGACACCATGAGTGAGACCACAGACGACCTCAGCGCGCTCGCGTGGGTACACGAGGAACTGCGCAAGTCCCTGGACACGGCCCACAAGGCGCTGCGCCGCTACGTGAAGGAAGCGGAGGCGGTGAGCGGCTCCGACACCGACGCGGTCGATCCGGCGGTGCTGCGCACCGCGCGCCAGCAGATCCACCAGGGGGTGGGTGCGCTCGAGCTCGTCGGCCTGCCGGCCGTCGCCAAGGTGCTCGCCGCCAGCGAGGCGGCGGTGCAGCGCTTCGTCGCCAAGCCCCAGAAGCTGAGCTCGGCCGAGGTCGAGACCATCGAGCGCGCCTCGTTCGCGCTGCTCGACTACCTGCAGCGGCTGCTGGCCGACAAGCCGGTCTCCGCGCTCGCCCTGTTCCCGCAGTATCAGGCGGTGCAGCAGCTTGCCGGTGCCGAACGCGTGCACCCGGCCGACCTGTGGCACACCGACTGGCGCTGGCGGGAGCTGCCGACGGACACGAGCGTCAAGCCGCGTGCCCCGGATTCGATCGCGCGCGGCCTGATGGAGCGCCAGCTGCTGCTGATCATGCGCGGCGAGCCGATGCCGGCGGTGCAGCGCATGAGCGACATCTGCGCCGGCCTCGGGGCGCATGCCACCGACCTGGCCCAGGCCACGCTCTGGAAGCTGGCCGCGGCCTTCTTCGAAAGCCAGGCGAACGGCCTGCTCAAGGGCGACATCCACACCAAGCGCGTCGCGTCGCGCCTGCTGGCCCAGCAGCGCACGCTCGAGCGCGGCCAGCCCGACGTGTCCGAGCGCCTGGCGCAGGACCTGCTCTTCTTCTGTGCCCAGAGCGCCTCGCCCGGCGACGGCCGCAAGACGCCGCGCCTGGCCGCGGTCCGCCAGGCCTACGGCCTCGCGCAACACCTGCCGGTGGACTACGAGACGAGCCGCCTCGGCCGCTTCGACCCGGCGCTGATCGTGCAGGCGCGCAAGCGCGTCTCCACCGCCAAGGACGCCTGGTCGTCGGTGGCCGGCGGCGAGATGCACCGCATGAGCGGGCTGGTCGAGCAGTTCTCGCTGGTCGGCGATTCGGTCAAGCGCCTGTACCCGAACGGCGAGTTGCTGGCCGACGAGATCCAGCAGGCCGTCGCGCAGACGCAGCAGTCGAATGCCGCGCCCGAGGCCGCGCTCGCGATGGAAGTCGCGACCAGCGTGCTGTACCTCGAGGCCTCGCTCGAGGACGCCGACTTCGACCACCCCGACCAGGCCGCGCGCGTGCGCCGCCTGGCGCAGCGCATCGCCTCGGTGCGCGCCGGCAACACCCCCGACCCGCTCGAGGCGTGGATGGAGGAGCTGTACCGCCGCGTCTCCGACCGCCAGACCATGGGCAGCGTCGTGCAGGAGCTGCGCGCCTCGCTGTCCGAGGCCGAGAAGTCGATCGACCAGTTCTTCCGCAACCCGGCCCAGCGCGAGCTGCTGGTGCCGGTGCCCAACCAGCTGTCCGCGATGCGCGGCGTGCTGTCGGTGCTGGGCATGGACCAGGCCTCGCATGCCGTGCTGCGCATGCGCGAGGACGTGGACGGCCTCGTCGCCACCGAAGTCGACCCGCAGCGCGTCGTCCAGTCGGGCACCTTCGACCGCCTGGCCGGCAACCTGGGCGCGCTGGGCTTCCTGATCGACATGCTCAGCGTGCAGCCGCAGATGGCGAAGTCGCTGTTCGTGTTCGACGCCAAGAACGGCACGCTGAGCCCGCTGATGGGCCGCAGCGCCGCGGCGCGCCAGGCGTCCAACCTGGCCCTGGCCCAGCCGGCCGCCCCGGCACCCGTGCCGGCGCCGGTCGAGCCGCGCCTGATCGAGCAGGCCCAGTCGCTGTCGCTGACGGCAGCGAGCGACCACGTGCCGCTCGACGAGGTCACGCGCGACCTGGACCGCCTGTCGCACGAGGCGCAGGTGGCCGCCCAGCCCGAGCTGGTCGCGGCCGTCGAGCATGCCAAGGAAGCCATCGAGCACGCCCACAACACCGAGGAGGTGGTGGCGGCGCGCGAGCAGCTGTCCGAGGCGCTGTCCGACTTCGTGCATACCGCGACCGACCCGGTGCTCGACATGCCCGAGGCCGCCCCGGCCAAGCCGCAGCCGGCCCCGCTGTCGGCCGCCCCGGCCAGCATGGCGACCGACCTGGGCGACGACCCGGAAATGCGCGAGATCTTCCTGGAGGAAGCGCGCGAGGTCATCGAGACCGCCGAGGCGGCGCTGAAGACCCTGGCGCATGCGAGCGCCGACGTCGAGCAGCAGACCACCGTGCGGCGTGCCTTCCACACGCTCAAGGGCAGCTCGCGCATGGTCGGGCTGAAGGAATTCGGCGAGGCCGCCTGGGCCTGCGAGCAGGTCTACAACACCTGGCTCGCCGGGCAGAAGGCCGCCGAGCCGAGCCTGCTGAATTTCTCCAACGAGGCCCTGGCCTACTTCGCCAAGTGGGTCGACGCGATTGCCGCGCAGAACGTCACCGGCTTCCATGCCTCGACGGTGAAGGCCGCGGCCGAGGCCCTGGGCCGCGGCGAACCGGTGCCGCCGATCAAGGTCGGTGCCGCCTCGCCGGTGCCGCTGATGTCGCTGTCCTTCGGGGACAGCAAGCCGGCCCCGCTGAAGCCGCCGGTGGTGACGGCACCGGTGTCGGCGCCCGCCCCCCTGACCCCGGTCGCCGCGCCGGTCGTGGCCAAGGCCGCGCCGCCCGTCGCCGTGCCGCCGGCCGCGCAGGTGGCGTCGCAGCCGCTGCCGCTCGCCGACCTGTCCTTCGACCTCGACCTGGGCGCACTCGACGGCCCGGCCGCCACGCCCGTGGCCGCGCCGGCGGCGTCGACCGAGCTGCCGAGCCTGGAGCTGCCCGACACCTCGATGCTGGATTCGCTCGCGCTCGGCGAGGCCGCGCCGGCCGAGGCCGTGCTCGACCTGCCGGTCGCCGAGACGGTCGAGCCGGTGGCCCTGCCGGCCGAGTCGGTCGAGCTGATCGAGCTCGACCTGGGCGAGGACTTCTTCGGCAGCGGCCCTGCCGCCGAGGCCGCGCCGCTGATCGCCGAGATGGCGCCGACGCCGGCCGCCGAGCCGGCCCCGTCGGCCCCGACGGCCAGCGACGACGACCAGGTGAAGATCGTCGGCCCGCTGCGCATCGGCATCCCGCTGTTCAACATCTACCTGAACGAGGCCGACGAGCTGTCGCGCCGCCTGACCACCGAGGTCGCCGAATGGGCGATGGAGCTGCACCGCCCGGTCGGCGAGATGCCGATCGCGCTGGCCCATTCGCTGGCCGGCAGCTCGGCCACCGTCGGCTTCAGCGAGCTGTCGCACCTGGCGCGCCTGCTCGAGCACGCGCTGATGCGCTCGCAGGCCATCGGCACCGGCACGGTCGAGGAAGGCCGGCTGTTCGTCGACTCCGCCGAGGAAGTGCGGCGCCTGCTGCACCAGTTCGCCGCCGGCTTCCTGAAGCCCGCCGCCCCCGAGCTGCTGGAGCGCCTGGCCGAGCATGAACTCAGCTCCGCGCGCCGCCTCGAGGCCGTCAACGCCGCCAACGACGCCGCGCCGCCGGTCATCGACGACATCCCGGCCCCGCAGCCCGAGGCCGGCTTCGACAGCATCGACATCCCGTTCGACGAGCCTGCCGCCGAACCCGAACCCGTTCCCGAGCCGGTCATCGACCTGGTCCTGAGCGAACCGGTGGTCGAGGCGCCGCCGGTGCCCGCCGTGCCGGACCCGCAGGCGCTGGCCGCCGCGGCCGAGGATTCCTTCGGCGGCGCCGACACCAACTTCGCCGGCCTGGGCCTGCCCGAGCTGAAGGCCTTCGAGCCGCTCGCCCCCGAGCAGCGCTCGGCGCCGGTGCGGGTGGATGCGGACGACGAGGACGACGACGAGGACGACGACATCGACGCGGTCGACGCGGTCGATGCCGAGCTGTTCCCGATCTTCGAGGAAGAGGGCGAGGAGCTGATCCCCGAACTCGCCGGCAAGCTGCGCGACTGGGCCCGCCGCCCGACCGACGACGGCCCGCCCGCCGCCTGCATGCGCACGCTGCACACGCTGAAGGGCGGTGCCCGCCTGGCCGGCGCGATGCGCCTCGGCGAAATGGCGCACCGGCTGGAAACCCGCATCGAGCACCTGATGCAGCAGACGGCGCCGGTCACGACCGAGGACGTCGAGGCGCTGCAGTCGCGTGCCGACACCATCGCGCACGTCTTCGAGGCGCTGCGCTCGCGCGATGCCCAGGCATACGCCGAGGCCACCGCGCCGGTGTATGCACCGCCCCCGCCGCCGGCCTACGTGCCGCCGCCGCCGGCTTACGTGCCACCGCCGGTGCAGGTGCAGGCCCCGGTCGCGCCGCCGGTGCAGGCCGTGGCCGCCCCGGTCGCAGCCCCCGTGCAGCCGGCCCCCGCCCCGGTGCAGCCCGAGCCGCCGGTCACCGAGCCGGCCGCGCTGGAGCCGGTCGCGACCGCCCCGGCCCCGTTCATCGAGCCGCTGGTGCCCAGCCCGGCCGCGGTGCCCGCCGCCCCGGTGGTGGCTGCGGCCCCGGCCCTGACCCCCGCTCGCGCCGCGGCGCAGGCGGCCCAGCCTGCCGGCGACATCGACTGGTCGCGCTTCGCCGCCACGCCGACCGAGGTGGTCGCGGTCGACCAGGCGGTCGCCCCGACGCATTCCGCGGTGCGGGTGCGCGGCCCGCTGCTCGAGCGCCTGGTCAACCAGGCCGGCGAGGTCAGCATCACGCGTTCGCGCATCGAGGCCGAGGTCGGCAACCTGCGCGGCTCGCTGACCGACCTGACGGACAACCTGGAGCGCCTGCGCGGCCAGCTGCGCGACATCGAGCTGCAGGCCGAGACGCAGATGAGCTCGCGCCTGGAGCAGGCGAAGGCGCAGGCCCAGTCCTTCGACCCGCTGGAGTTCGACCGCTTCACCCGCTTCCAGGAACTGACCCGGATGATGGCCGAGTCGGTGAACGACGTGGCCACGGTGCAGCGCACCCTGCACCGCACGCTGGAGACGACCGAGGACGAGCTGGCGGCGCAGGCGCGCCTGACGCGCGACCTGCAGGACGACCTGCTCCGCACCCGGATGGTCGAGTTCGAGAGCGCCTCCGACCGCCTCTACCGGGTGGTGCGCCAGGCGGCCAAGGAAACCGGCAAGCAGGTGCGGCTGGACATCCTGGGCGGCTCGATCGAAATCGACCGCGGCGTGCTGGACCGCATGACGCCGGCCTTCGAGCACCTGCTGCGCAACTGCGTGACGCACGGCATCGAGCGCCCCGAGGTGCGCACGGCCGCCGGCAAGGAGGCTGCGGGCAGCATCATCGTGTCGCTGCACCAGGAAGGCAACGAAGTCGGCGTGGAGTTCCGCGACGACGGCGCCGGCCTGAACCTGCAGCGCATCCGCGACAAGGGCGTGGCGATGGGCCTGGTCAAGGCCGACGAAACGCACAGCGATGCGGAGCTGGCGAACCTGATCTTCACGCCGGGCTTCTCGACCGCCGACCAGGTGACCGAGCTGGCCGGACGCGGCGTCGGCATGGACGTGGTGCGATCGGAAGTGAACGCCATGGGCGGCCGCATCGAGACTGCGACCGCGGCCGGCCAGGGCACCAGCTTCAAGCTGCTGCTGCCGCTGACGACGGCGGTGACGCAGGTCGTGATGCTGCGCTGCGGAAGCAGCGTGATCGCGGTGCCGGCGACGCTGGTCGAGATCGTGCGCCGCGCCAAGCTCGACGAGCTGGAGCAGGCCTATGCCACCGGCACCTTCCAGGTCGGCGACCGGTCGCTGCTCTTCTTCTGGCTCGGGGCCCTGCTGCAGCAGACGGCGGTGAGCCAGGAAGCGAGCCGCATGCGCCCGGTGGTGGTGGTGCGCAGCGCCCAGCAGCGCGTCGCGCTGCACGTCGACGAAGTGCTGGGCAACCAGGAAGTGGTCGTGAAGAACCTCGGGCCGCAGCTGTCGCGCCTGCCGGGTCTCGCGGGCATGACCCTGCTGGCCTCGGGCGCCGTCGCGCTGATCTACAACCCGGTGGCGCTGGCCACGCTGTACGGCGACGTGGCGCGGTCCGCGACGATGGCGGCCCGCCAGGCGCCGAGCAAGTCGGCGGTCATCGAGTCGGTGGTCGAGGAAGCACCGCAGCGCCTCGCGCCGCTGGTGCTGGTGGTCGACGATTCGCTGACGGTGCGCCGCGTGACGCAGCGCCTGCTGGTGCGCGAAGGCTACCGCGTGCAGCTGGCCAAGGACGGCATCGAAGCCCTGGAGCGCCTCGCCGAGGACCTGCCGTCGGTGGTGCTGAGCGACATCGAGATGCCGCGCATGGACGGGTTCGACCTGGTGCGCAACATCCGCGGCGATGCCCGCCTGCGCGACCTGCCGGTGATCATGATCACCTCGCGGATCGCCCAGAAGCACCGCGACTACGCCGCCGAACTGGGCGTCGATCACTACCTCGGCAAGCCGTATTCGGAAGAAGACCTGCTGGCCTTGATCGGGCGCTACACGGCCGACGTGACTTTGGCGTAGGCTCGCACCCATGGGGCCTCACGAGAAACTGCGATGTCAGAGCAGCTGGTCGACCACCTTGCCGAGCTGACGGGTTTTCGCGATCGCGACATCCTCGACGTCACCCTGGTGGGGGCGCTGCGGGACCTGCTGCGTCCCCTCTCGGTGGCCATCTATCGCAGCGTGGGCGACCAGGGGCAGGAACGGTGGCTGACCCGGGCCCACCTCGGCCAGCAGGACGCCGTGGCGCGTGCCGACCCGGTCTGGGCCGATGTCGACAGCCTGCCGCTGCTGGATGCCTATCCGGCCCGGCTCCAGGCAATGAGCGGGCAGACCGTGCTGGCGGTGCCGGCCGCGGCCGGGTCGCCCGACCTGACCGTCTTCGCCGTCAGCACCGACCGCGAGGTCGTGGGCGTCCTCGAGATCGAGACCGCGGGGCCGATGAGCGATGAATCCCAGCGGCTGGTGGGCAGCATCCTGCGCATCTACCGCAACTTCGAGGGCCTGCTGGACTACAGCGAGCGCGACACGCTGACCGGCCTGCTGAACCGCAAGACCTTCGACGAGAGCTTCCTGAAGGCGACCAACACGCCGGCGCTGGTGTCGCATGCCGACACGCGGCGCGCGCCGCCGTCGGCGCAGCAGCACTACTGGCTGGGCGTGATCGACATCGACCATTTCAAGCAGGTGAACGACGGCTATGGGCACCTGATCGGCGACGAGGTGCTGCTGCTGCTGTCCCGGCTGATGCGCAGCAGCTTCCGCTTCCACGACCGGCTGTACCGCTTCGGCGGGGAAGAGTTCGTGGTGCTGATGCGCTGCGCCCGCGAGGAGGATGCGGCGCTGGCGCTGGAGCGCATGCGTGCGAACACCGAGGCGTATTCGTTCCCCCAGGTGGGGCGCATCACGATCAGCATCGGCTTCACCGAGGTCAAGCCGGGCGACACGCCGAGCGGCGCCTTCGAACGGGCGGACAAGGCGGTGTACTACGCGAAGGGCCACGGCCGCAACCAGGTGCGCAGCCATGCGGCGCTGGTGGCCTCGGGCGCCCTCGAAGACGACTCCATCATCGGGGATGTCGAGCTGTTCTGAGGCGGCGTGAACGTCGGTCCCGGCGCGGCGTCCGGGCGACAGGATCCGGCCTACGGGGTCGCGCTGACGACCCGGACCTGCGGGTGGGCGACGGCATTCTCGGCCTCGTGCTGGCGCTCGGCGCTGCGCACCACGCTGCCGACCACCAGGCAGAAGGCGACCAGGAAGATCGCCGACAGCACCAGCCCGGCGGCCACCAGCACGCGCTCGCTGCGCCATTCGGCGGGCAGGCGCTGCCGCCAGGCGGCGGTGAAGGGGGCGGCGGTGGCCATCACGATTGGCCCGGCAGCGCGTCCGGCCAATGCCGGGCCTGCAGCGCAGGATGGGCGGCTTCGTAGCCCAGGTCGTCGGGCAGGGCAGGCGCCATGTCCGCCGCCGCCGAGCCGGGCACGACGGCCGCCGCGGGGGAGATTTCGCCCAGCGCCCAGCGCCGAACGTCTTCCAGCCAATCCGAATCGCTTGCCATCGCCACTGCTCCTCGACGGTTGATGCGGGCATGGTCGCCGTGGCGCCCGGCGCGCGCCATCGGCCGAGGCTGCGAGCCGGCGTAGGAGCGTGCCTACACCCGTTCATCTCGATACAGGCGTCAGCCGTGCCCTACACGGTTTCCGGCGGCCTCCTGCACGCCGTCGCGGCCCGCGGCGACAGCGCCGGCGCGGCGCCCTTGCCACGATGGCGTCGAAGCGCCGGCCATTCGCCGGCATCGAAAGGAAGCCTCATGAACAGCCGCACCTGGACCACGCCGAGCGTGGTGCTCTCTGCCCTCGGCGCTGCCATGATCGTCGCCGCCTGCGGCCCGCAGAACGGCGAGCCGGTGGTGGCCTCGGCCGCACCGGCGCCGACCCAGGCACCCGCCCCCGTGCGGGCCGCCCCGGCGCCGGCCCCCGCGCCGGTCCAGGCGACGCCCGCGCCGGCCCCGCGTTCCGTGCCCAGCGACCACTATGGCCAGGTGAGCCGCATCGAGACCATCACCGCGACCGGCAAGCCCACCGGCGTCGGCGCGGTCGCCGGCGGCGTGCTGGGCGGCGTGCTGGGCCACCAGGTCGGCAGCGGCACCGGCCGCGACGTGGCCACCGTGGCCGGCGCGGTCGGCGGTGCGGTGGTGGGCAACAAGGTCGAGAAGAACCGCTCGGAGAAGGTCGTCGGCTACCGCGTCCACGTGACGCTGGACAACGGCCAGCAGCGCAGCTTCGAGCAGTCCGGCAGCACCGGCCTGCAGGTCGGCGACCGGGTGCGCGTCGACGGCAACGCGGTGCACCGGGTCTGACGCCGCGGGCTTCCCCCTGCGCAGCGGCGCCCGCTGTGCTTACACTCGGCCATCGCCGCCCGCGCGCGGCCTGAGCTGAGAGGAGTCGGCCCGTGGCCATCAGTTGGATCAGCGCGCTCAAGGTCATCCCCTGGGGGGACGTGATCGAGGCCGCCCCCGGCCTGGTGAAGGGGGCGCGCAAGGTCTTCAGCCGCGGCGAGGTGCCGCCCACCGGGCCTGTCGCTGCGGGGACCGAGCCGCCCCAGGCACGCATCGACCGCCTGGAAGCGGAGGTGGAGCGCCTCGTGCAGCAGCAACAGGCCGGCGCCGCCCTCGTCGAGTCCCTGGCCGAGCATCACGCGCGGGTGGTGGCTGCGGTGGAGGTGCTGCGCCGGCGCAGCAGGCTGCTGGCGGGCGCCTGCGCCGTGCTGCTCGCCGGCCTCGTCGCCCTGGCCGCCTGGACGCTGCGCTGACATGGATGTCGGCCCGCTGACCGACAGCTCGGCCGCGTCCGGGACTGCGGCCCCCGACAAGCCGGTGCGCCACCTGCGCCAGATCCTGCTGTGGCCGCTGCGCCTGGTGATGCCGCCCGGCGCGCCGCGGGGCGCGCGGCCCTGGGAGCTGCTGCGCGACCTGCCCGGCTCGCCGTGGCGCGAAGAGGTCGACGAGTTCACGGGCGACGCCACCCGCTTCCACGAGCGCCACTACAACGAGTTCGTCAGCTTCCTGCCCTACGTGCAGCGCTTCCTCTACGGCGAGGGGCGGGCGGGGCGGCGCGCCAGTGGAGGCGATGCCGGCTCGCCGATGCGCGTGCTGCGCCGCCACGACGTGAAGGCGGTGCGCGTCACCGCGCAGGCCGGCGATGCGCCGCTGACGCTGGCGCTGGTCCATGCCGACCTGATCTTCTTCTACGACATCGACGTCGTGATGCTGAACCTGGAGGTGGCGGCCGACCAGCTCGGCCTCGCCCAGGCGCAGGACCTGCTGTACCGCTTCGGCCGCGGCTACCCCGCCGGCTGGGATGCCGACGGCGCGCCGCTGCACGGCATGCACGCCGTCGAGTGGCTGGGCGCGGACGGGCAGGTGCTGGCGCGCTCGGACTCGCATGCGCGCGACCTGTTCCTGGCCCATGTCAGCGAGCACCGCGCCCCGCGCATCGCGGCGCACTGGGCCTTCATGCTGCAGCCGCTGGTCAGCGACCACACCGACGAGCCGGGCCCGCTGCGCTACCGCCAGATCGAGTACCACCGCATGCCGGTGATGGGCTACCTGGCGGTCGACGACCCGGGCAGCCTGACGCGCGCCGACTTCATCCGCCTCGGCCTGGTGACGGGCGGCGGGGGCGAGGTCGATGCCGCGCTGCCGCTCGCCGGCGCGCCGGTGGCCGGCCACCTGGCCGACTTCGAGCAGCGCTTCTGCTACGACCGCTTCTGGGTCGACGCGGGCCTCGCGCCGCGCACCCGCTACCTGTGCAGCGGCCATTCGCTGATCGTCGTGGGCGATGCGCGCTCGGTGTTCTACAACTGCCGCGACCGCGGCGTGCTGGCCCAGTTCCGCCACCAGCACTTCATGCTGTTCCTGATCGCCCACTTCCAGAAGGCGGCGCTGCTGATGTTCTCGGACGTGCTGGTCGAGGCGCTGAAGCAGCTCGACATCCGCGACCCCTCCAGCGTGCGGCGCTTCAAGCGCGCGATCCGGGGCAGCTTCGAAGCCTTCCTGCGCTTCACGCACCGCTACTGGTTCCACGCCGTGTCCGACCAGGCCCAGGTGCGAGCGCTGTTCCGCATGTGCGCCACCCACCTCGGGCTGGATGGCCTGTATGCCGAGGTCAAGGAGCGCATCGGCGACATGAACGGCTACCTCGACGCCGACAGCCTCCGGCGCCAGGCGAACACCGTGGTGCGCCTCACGGTGGTCACCATCCTCGGGCTGGTGGGCACCGTCACCACCGGCTTCCTCGGCATGAACCTGCTGGCCGAGGCCGATGCGCCCCTGCCGCGCAAGCTGCTGTGGTTCGGCGTCGTCTTCGTGCTGACCACGGCGCTGACCTTCTACACGATGGCCAAGTCCAAGGGGCTGTCGGACTTCCTGGATGCGCTGTCGGACGAGCGGCTGCCGGCGTGGAGCAAGTTCAAGGCGCTGCTGGCGGTCTGGCGCCGGCCGGTGGACTGACCGGGCCTCGCCTCAGGCCGCCCGCGTCCGGGCGTTGGAGGCCGGGATGCTGTCGCGTTCGATCGACCGGCCGTCGCGCACCGCGGCGATCCAGTCCGCCGTGGACGTCACCGCGGCGAAGCGGCTGTGGAAGACGACGCTGAACACGCGCTGGATCTCTTCCGCGCCGGCGCGGCCGGCCGCATTCGCATACGACAGCGCGCCGCTCGCATCGGCCAGGAACTCGACGGCGAAACCGCGGTGCGCCGCCTCGAAGATCGTCGACGCATTGCAGTTGTGCGTCATGTAGCCGGCGACGGCCAGCGTGTCGATCCGGGCGGCGGCGAGCGCGTCGGCGAGGCCGGTGCCGCTAAACACGCTGGGCGCGCTCTTGCGGATCAGCCGGTCGTGCGGCCGGCTCGCCACCACCTCGTGCAGCGCCCAGCCGGGCGACCCTTCGGCGAAGAGGGAGGCCCCCGGCGCCTCCGTGTGCTGCACCGCGAAGACCGGCACGCCGGCCGCGTGGGCCGCGTCGATGGCACGGGCGATGGCGGCCAGGCTCTGCGCCACCGGCGGGTGCTCGATCAACAGCTTGCCGCTGACGTATTCCTCCTGCACGTCGATCACGACGAGGGCGCGGCGGGGTGGGGTGGGCATGCGGGTCTCCTGGGGGTCGGGTGGAATGGGCGCCAGTGTCCCGCCGCAGGGCGCCGCGCGACAGTGGCCCGAAAGCCACCTTTCGATAAGATCGGGCCATGCCGTCCCGACCCCTCCCGTCCCCCGTGGCCACCGTGCCCGATGCGCCGCACCGTGTCGCCGTGCTGGCCTTCGACGGCATCAGCCCCTTCCACCTGTCGGTGCCCTGCATGGTGTTCGGCCCCGACATGGCCGGCAGCGGCAGGCCGGCCTTCGAGCTGCAGGTGTGCGCCGATGAGGGCGGCCCGCTGCGCACCACGGCCGGCTTCACGATCGCCGCGACCCACGGGCTGGCGGCGCTGGCGCGGGCGCAGACGGTGATCGTGCCCTCGTGGCGCGATCCCGCCGAGGCGCCGCCGGCGGCGCTGCTGCAGGCGCTGCGCCGGGCCCATGCGCGCGGCACGCGGGTGGTCGGCCTGTGCCTCGGGGCCTTCGTGCTCGCCGAGGCGGGGCTGCTCGACGGCCGGCCCGCCACCACCCACTGGCACCTTGCGCCCGAGTTCGCGCGCCGCTTCCCGCAGATCGACGTCCGGCCCGACGTGCTCTACGTCGACGACGGCGACGTGCTGACCTCGGCCGGCACCGCGGCCGGCATCGACTGCTGCCTGCACCTGCTGCGCGGGCTTGCCGGGGCGGAAGTGGCGGCGCGGGTGGCGCGGCGCATGGTGGTCGCCCCGCACCGCCAGGGCGGCCAGGCGCAGTACATCGAGCAGCCGCTGCCGCGCGGCGGCGCCGACCAGCGGCTGGCGGCAGTGATGGCATGGGCGCTGGCCCACCTCGACCAGCCGCACGCCCTGGACGCGCTCGCCGCCCGCGCGGCGATGAGCCGGCGCAGCTTCACCCGCCGCTTCCGCGAGGCCACCGGCAGCACCGTGCTGCAATGGCTGCAGAACCAGCGCCTGGCGCGCGCGCAGCGGCTGCTCGAGACGAGCAGCAAGCCGCTGGAGGACATTGCGGCCGAGGCCGGCTTCGGTTCGGCACTGTCGCTGCGGCAATGGTTTGCGTCCCGGCTCGGCACCTCGCCGTCGGCCTACCGCAAGGCGTGGATGGGTGGCGTCGCCGCGGGTTTGCGGAGATGATCGCGCTCTTGCAATTCCGGAGAGGCCCGTGGCAACTGGCAATCGCATCCGCGTCGGCATCGGCGGCTGGACCTTCGAGCCCTGGCGCGACAATTTCTTCCCCAAGGGCTGGCCGCATGCCCGGGAGCTGGAATACGCGAGCCGCAAGCTGAGCGCGATCGAGGTCAACGGCACCTACTACAGCACCATGACGCCGGCCACCTTCGCCCGGTGGCGTGCCGAGACGCCGGACGGCTTCATGTTCTCCCTCAAGGCCTCCCGCTTCTGCACCAACCGGCGCGTGCTCGCCGAGGCGGGCGAGTCGGTGCGGCGCTTCGTCGGCAGCGGCCTGGCCGAACTCGGCGACAAGCTCGGCCCCATCGTCTGGCAGTTCGCGCCGACCAAGCGCTTCGACGCGGCGGATTTCGGCGCCTTCCTGGAACTGCTGCCGGCCGCCGTCGACGGCCTCCCCCTGCGCCACGTCATGGACGTCCGCCACGACAGCTTCAAGACGCCCGACTACCTGGCGCTCGCCCGCCGGCACCGCGTCGCGACCGTGTTCACCGACTCCGACGACTACCCGTCCTTCGCCGACCTCACCGGCGATTTCCTCTACGCCCGGCTCATGCGCTCGCAGGCCGAGGTGCCCACCGGCTACCCGCTGCCGGTGCTCGACGCCTTCGCCGACTGCGCGCGCTGCTGGGCAGCCGGCGGCGAGCCCGCCGGGCTGCCGCGCGTCGAGCCGCCGCCGCCCTCGGGCGCCCCCCGCGACGTCTTCCTCTACTTCATCAACGGCGCCAAGGAGCGGGCGCCTGCCGGGGCCATGGCCCTCATCGAACGCCTCGGCTGACGACCCCCGGCTCTCCACAGTCTTGCAGCCCGTTGCGTGACGCAGTGGGCGGATCGGCGCCGCGCCCCGGCATCGGCTCCACAGTTTCTCGACGATCGCTGGGTACAAACGACGCGGAGGTCGGCACGCCGTTGCGCCGGCCCGGTTCCCACAGCGAGCGTCGCTTCTTTGAACACCCGGCAGTTCAGGTTCGGAGAGAACGAGGTCAATTCGTCCACGCGCACGCTGTTGCGCGGGGGCCGCAGCCTGTCCGTCGAGCCCAAGGTCTTCGATGTGCTGGTGCTGCTGCTCACCCACCGCGACCGCGTCGTCACGAAGCATGAGCTGCTGGACAGCGTCTGGGGTCGCCAGGTCGTGACCGACGGCGTGGTGACGCGAACGGTCATGAAGGCGCGCCGCCTCATCGGTGACTTCGGCGACAACACCCGTTCGGTGCGCGCGCTCCAGCGGATCGGGTTTCGCCGCCTGCCGGTACGGCGCCGGTCCGACCAGGAGGCGGTGCACTACATGGCGCTGGTGGCGCCGGGTGCGGAGGTCGACCTGATGCAGGTGCTGATCGACTACCACGTGCGCGAGGAGCAGTCGACGGACTTCGAGCACGACGAGCAGGTGACGGCCCCGGACGGCATGGCGCCATGAGCTGGCGGCGCGACGAGCAGGTGCGCGACCGGGCGCGGCAGGAAGCCCGGCTGGCCGAGATGCTGCGCGAACGGCAGCAGCAGGAGCAGGCGGCATTCCGGGCCCACCTGCAGGACGCGTCGCACGAGGAAGCGGTGATCGCGTGGGAGCAGCAGCTGCCGGAAGCTGCGCCGGCGGCGGGCGAGTGGCGGGACGCCACGAGGGCGGTGCTGCAGGCGGCGTGGCCGACGCCGCAGGTGAAGGCGCCGCAGCGGCAGGACGCTGCCGTGGCGATGTGGCCCCCCGCACCGTCCCCTGCCGTGCTGTCGCGCGGGTCGATGCCGCCGGCGTTTGCGCCGCCGCCGGAGCCGCATGGCGATGCCGGGACGGAGCTGCCCCGGACGGCGCCGGGCCCGCGCCTGTCCGACGCAGATGCCCCCCGGGAGCGGCCTGCAGCGCGGCCCCCATGGCCGCCCCGTGCGGTCGGCGCCTCGCCTGAACTCCCGCTGGAGCCCCTGTTGCCGCCTGCACCCGTACCGGTTCCCGCGACAGCGTTGCCGCCCGTTCTCGCGCCGGTCGTCGCGGGCACCCCCTGTCCACCGCCGCGGTTCGTGGCGCCAGGCGCGCGGCCGCTCGCTCCTCGCGATGCGCCGGCCCGCCGGGCGTTGCCTGCGCCGCTGCCCGAGGGCGCGCCGCTGCGTGACGAGACGCGGATACCCGATGAGGCGCTGATGCCTGACGAGAGGCCGGTACCTGACGAGACGCCGGTGCCTGACGAGACGCCGGTGCCTGATGAGGAGTCGATGGCGTCGCCGTCGCCGGTGCTCCGTCTGGGCCGCGTTCCAATCCGGACAGTGACGGGCGCGGCGCGGCGCGACCCGTCGGTGCGTGCGACGGACGATCGGCCTGCTGTGCCCGCCGATCCGCCCCGGAGCCGGGCCCGAACCGTGGTGTCAGTGGAAGCGCCGGTCCCCCCACCGGGTCCGCCTTTCTCGTCGTGTCCCGAGGCGGTGGCGACGGGCAGGCCCCGCCGTGCGGACGTCGTGGACACCGTGGAAGCCGATGCTGCGCCACCGCGGCCGCCGTGTCGCTCTACGCCGGTGCCGGTCCGCCGCTCCCGCCCAACGTCGACGGAGCCGGCCGATGCGTCGGCGCCTGTCGCGCAGCCTGTACAGGCCCTGGCCTCCCGTCCGCCATCCGGGCGGCAAGCCGGTGTCGACCTCTCGCCGCCGCCGACACCGTTGCAACTTTCGCCGCCGCAGCCGACGACGGTGGCGGAACCCCCATCTTCCCCGCTGTCCGAGAGCGAGATCGCGTTCTGGGCCGGTTACGCTGCAGTCGTGCCGTTGCCGGCGCGACCGCCGCAGGCGCCGCCGGTTCATCCCTCCGTGCCCGAGTCCTCGGCGCGCACACAGGTGCTCGCAGCCGAGATGGCTCCGAGCTGTGCTGCAACGGGTCGGGTGGAGGTCGACCCGGACGAGGCGGCCGCTGCCGCGCTTGCCTGCGAGGGCCCCGAGGAAGAAGACCTCGGCGATGCGGATCGGCTGCAGGTGGCGCATCAGCGTCTCGACGGCCACCTCGCCACGCTGACGGTCGTGCAGCAGCTGGCCAAGGGCAGCTGAGGGAAAGCCCTGCGCAGGGAACGATGTCCGGGGTCAGGGTGCCCCACCTGCTCCATCAACTCGCGGAGTCGGTATGACAAGGGCACTTCCATTGGGCAGGGCGCCGTTTCGCAACCCGCTGTCTGCCCCTCGCCATCCTTCCTTGGATAAGCTCGACGGGATCAGCGGCCGCTTCGATCAGGGGCCGATCATGCCGATCACCAACGCTCGGCTGCAAGAGGTGATTCAAGCCGATGTCGACATGGACGCCTACACTGTCCAGGAAGTGCCGGGACGCATCGCCTGCTTGTGTGCTTCTGCGGTGAACAGCGCCGTTGTGGTTTGCCTGAGAGGCCACAATGCGCGTTGGCCGGTGCTGGCCATGGGCTGCTTCTCCCCGCTGCTCACACCAGATGACGTGCGCCGGGGCCTGTCGGCCCTGATACTGGGGTTGGCCCAGTCGGGCGTCGAACCTGCCGAGGCATTCGTTCTCGGCGGCTGCCTGCAAGGGTGCAGCACAGAGGCGTGCGGATCGCTGGACTTGTGCGAGACGGTGCTTCGCAACGGCACCGAGATGGGCATCGTGTGGACCGGGGTGGCTGTCGGGCTGTCCCAGCCGACCGACTTTGGCCCGCGCGCGCACTTGCTCCCCTGGACCGGGCGGCCCGAGTCGGTCACGGTCGTGCTCACGCCGTCGTGGGTGGGGTACGCCAACGACCCGCAGCAAGGGCCTGAGCTCTTCGATCCCGTCTTGATCACCCACCGCGGCAATCCCTTCCCCATGCCTGAGAGGGGCGGATTGGCGACAATCCGCCGATGAACCCGCTTCGACCCGTTCTCGCCCTCGCCCTCCTGTCGCTGAGCACCGTGCCGGCCCAGGCCGAGCCCGCCCCCGCGCCGTTCCCGGAGCAGCCGCTGCTGCGAGAGGTCGCCGCCGCCGTCAGCGCCGACGAGCTGCGCACCACCGTCACCCGCCTCGTCGGCTTCGGCACCCGGCACACTGCGTCCGACACCGTGTCGCCCACGCGCGGCATCGGCGCGGCGCGGCGCTGGGTGCAGGCGCGCTTCGGCGAGATCTCGCGCGACTGCGGCGGCTGCCTGCAGGTCGCCACGCCGTCCCAGACCTTCACCGGCCCGCGCCTGCCGCAGCCGACCGAGGTGATGGACGTCGTCGCCGTGCAGCGCGGCAGCACCGACCCGCAGCGCGTGATCGTCATCACCGGCCACCTCGATTCGCGCGCCAGCGACGTGATGGACGCGAAGAGCGACGCCCCCGGCGCGAACGACGATGCCTCGGGCGTCGCGGCCCTGATGGAAGCGGCGCGCGTGCTGTCGAAGCACCGGTTCCGTGCCACGCTCGTCTACGCCGCGCTGTCCGGCGAGGAGCAGGGCCTGTACGGCGGCAAGGTGCTGGTCGACCATGCGAAGGTCGAGGGCTGGCAGGTGCAGGCCGACCTGAACAACGACATCGTCGGCAACAGCCACGGCCAGGATGGCGTGCACGACAACGGCACGGTGCGCGTGTTCTCCGAGGGCACGAAGGCGGTCGAGACGCCGCAGCAGGCGAACCGCCGCCGCTACAACGGCGGCGAGGTCGATTCCCCGTCGCGCAACATCGCCCGCTTCATGGCGACCCTGGCCGAGCGCTACGTCACCAACCTGCGCGTGCAGATGGTCTACCGCACCGACCGCTTCGGCCGCGGCGGCGACCAGGTGCCCTTCCTCGAGGCGGGCTTCCCGGCGGTGCGCGTGACCGAGGCGCACGAGGACTACACCCGCCAGCACCAGGACCTGCGCACCGAGAACGGCATCGCCTACGGCGACACGGTGGAGGGCGTGGACTTCCCCTACCTCGCCCAGGTGACGCGGCTGAACGCCGTGACACTGGCCGCGATGGCGAATGCGCCGATGCCGCCCCGGGGCGTGGCGGTCGAAGGGGCGGTGACGCCACACACGACGCTGAGCTGGCAGGCCATGCCGGGCGCCGCCGGCTACCGCGTGTGGTGGCGCGATACGACCACACCGCAGTGGCAGCACAGCCGCCATGTCGCGGACGGCGAGGCGACCCGGCTGACGCTGCGCAACGTCGTCATCGACGACTGGTTCTTCGGCGTGTCGGCGATCTCGGCCGACGGCTGGGAGTCGCCCGTGGTGTTCCCGGGCGACGCCGGCAGCTTCTGATCAGGCTTCGATACGCCGCCGGGCGTACCCTGTCCTGAGCCGGTCGAAGGATCAGCCCGTGTTCCGCAGGCCGGCGGCGACGCCGTTGATCGAGATGTGGATGCCGCGCTGCACCCGCTCGATCGCCGGATCGCCCTCGCGGCGCTGGCGGTAGCGCCGCATCAGCTCGACCTGCAGGTGGTTGAGCGGGTCGAGGTAGGGGAAGCGGTGCTCGATCGAGCGCGCGAGCGACGGGTTCGACGCGAGACGCTTCTTCTCGCCGGTGATCAGCGACACCGCCTCGCTGGTGCGCTCCCACTCGGCCTGGATCAGCCCGAAGATCTTCTTGCCCAGGCGCTTGTCCTCCACCAGGTCGACATAGCGCGCCGCGATGCCGAGGTCGCTCTTGGCGAGCACCATGTCCAGGTTGGACAGCAGGGTGCGGAAGAACGGCCACTGCTTGTGCATGCGCTGCAGCAGCGCGAGGCGCTCCTTGCGCTCCTTCGGTGCCTTGCCGAGGTACGCCTCGATGGCCGAGCCGAAGCCGCACCAGCCCGGCAGGGCGACCCGGCACTGGCCCCAGCTGAAGCTCCACGGGATCGCCCGCAGGTCCTCGATCGCGCGCGTCGCCTTGCGCGAGGCGGGGCGCGAGCCGATGTTCAGCTCGGCGATCTCGCGGATCGGCGTGGCCGAGAAGAAGTAGTCGGTGAAGCCGGGGGTCTCGTAGACCAGCTTGCGGTAGGCCGCCATGCTGGCCTCGCTGATCGCCGCCGCCGCGTCCAGGAAGCTCTTCGGCGCGCTCTTGGTCGGGTGCAGCAGCGTCGCCTCCAGCGTCGCCGCGACCAGGGTCTCGAGGTTGCGCCGGCCGATCTCCGGGTGGGCGTACTTGGACGAGATCACCTCGCCCTGCTCCGTCAGGCGGATCTGGCCGTTCACCGTGCCCGGGGGCTGCGCGAGGATCGCCTGGTAGCTCGGGCCGCCGCCGCGGCCCACCGTGCCGCCGCGGCCGTGGAACAGGCGCAGCGTGATGCCGTGCACCTCGCGCAGGCTGTCGAACAGCGCCACCAGCGCGATCTCGGCGCGGTACAGCTCCCAGTTGCTGGTGAAGGAGCCGCCGTCCTTGTTGCTGTCGCTGTAGCCCAGCATCACGTCCTGCTCGCGGCCCGAGCGCGCGATCATCGCCGCGATGCCCGGCAGCGCGTAGTAGTCGCGCATGATGGGCTCGGCGTTGCGCAGGTCGCCGATGGTCTCGAACAGCGGCGAGACGATCAGCCGGCACTCGGCGCCGTCGTCCAGCGTGCCGGTCATGAGGCCGGTCTCCTTCTGCAGCAGCAGCACCTCCAGCAGGTCGCTCACGTCCTCGGTGTGCGAGATGATGTAGTGGCGCAGCGCCTCGCGGCCGTAGCGCTGCAGCATGCGCAGCGCCGCCTCGAAGATGGCCAGCTCGCCCACGCTGTGCTCGGAGTACGCGGCGCCGTGCACGCGCAGCGGACGCGCATCGTTGAGCAGGCGCAGCAGCAGCGTGCGGCGCGCCGGCTCGTCGAGGGCCGCATAGTCCGGCTCGATCTTCGCGACCTTCAGCAGCTCGGCGACCACCGCCTCGTGCTTGTCCGAGCTCTGGCGCAGGTCCACCGTCGCGAGGTGGAAGCCGAACACCTGCACCGCGCGCAGTAGCGGGCGCAGGCGCGGCGCGATCAGCGCCTCGGCATGGTGCGAGCGCAGCGAGGCCTCGATGGTGCGCAGGTCGGCGAGGAAATCGTCGCTCGCGAGGTACGGGTCCTGCGGCGCCACCGCGTGGCGCAGCGCCTCGGTGCCGGTGAAGGCGTGCAGCGTGGCCGCCAGGCGCGCATACATGCCGATCAGCGCGCGGCGGTAGGGCTCGTCCTCGCGGTGCGCGCTGTGGTCGGGCGAGCGCTCGGCCAGGGCCTGCATCTCGGGCGTCACCGGCGCAAGCGTGGCCGAGATCGACAGCTCGGCACCCAGCTCGTGCACCTCGGTCAGGTAGAAGCGCAGCACCGTCTCGCTCTGCCGGCGCAGCGCCATCTGCAGGGTCTCGGCGCTGACGTTCGGGTTGCCGTCGCGGTCGCCGCCGATCCAGTTGCCCATGCGGAAGAAGGGCGCGATCGGGTGGCCGGGCAGCGCCTGCTCGATCTCCTGGTAGAGCTTGGGGATCTGGCGCAGGAAGGTCGACTGGTAGTAGCTGAGCGCGTTCTCGATCTCGTCGGCCACCGTCAGCTTGGTGTAGCGCAGCATGCGCGTCTGCCACAGCTGGGTCACGCGGGCGCGCAGCAGGGCCTCGTTGTCGGCCAGCTCGCGCGCGCTGTGCAGCTCGTCGCGCTCGCCCACCAGCTCGGCGATGGCGCGTTCGGCATCGAGGATGCTCTTGCGCTGCACCTCGGTCGGGTGGGCGGTGAGCACCGGCGAGATGTAGGCGTTCTGCAGCGTGCGGGCGATCTCCTCGGCGCGGATGTCGGCGTCGGCCAGGCGCTCCAGGCTCATCGCGAGCGAGCCCTCCTGCAGGTGGCCCTGGCGCTCGTGCACCTCGCGCCGGCGCACGTGGTGGCGGTCCTCGGCGATGTTGGCCAGGTGCGAGAAGTAACTGAAGGCGCGGATCACGCTCACCGTCTGGTCGCCGCTCAGGCTCTTGAGCAGGCGGTCGAAGGTCTTCCCGGCCTGCGCATCGCGCTTCAGGCGGTAGGCCACCGAGAGCTGGCGGATGCGCTCGATGAGGTCGAAGGCCCCCTGGCCCTCCTGTTCCCGGATCACGTCGCCGAGGATGCGGCCGAGCAGTCGGATGTCCTCGACGAGCGGGCGGTTCTTGTCGGCGGCCTCGGCGGCGGCGGTGCGGGCTGCGCTGCCGGTTGCGCTGCGAGGGGCGGGGCGAGAGGGGGCAGGTGTGGCGCGTGACATCGGTGTCCTCTGGGCCTCGTCGAGGCTGTAACTTGGTTACGAACCCGGATGGTATCAGCGGTCCCGCGCCGGGGGCCCTGATAGCATCTGCCGATGACGTTTTCCGAACCCCTTGTCATCGCCACGCGCGAGAGCCGGCTCGCCCTGTGGCAGGCCGAACATGTGCGCGACCTGCTGCAGCAGCGCTTCGGCCTGCGGGTCGAGCTGCTGGGCATGACGACCCGCGGCGACCAGATCCTCGACCGCACGCTGTCCAAGGTGGGCGGCAAGGGCCTGTTCGTGAAGGAGCTCGAATCGGCGCTGGAGGAAGGGCGGGCCCACCTGGCGGTGCATTCGCTGAAGGACGTGCCGATGGACCTGCCGGCGGGGTTCGAGCTTGCGGCGGTGCTTGAACGCGAGGACCCGCGCGACGCCTTCGTCTCCAACCGTTTCGCGACGCTGGCCGAGCTGCCGCAGGGGGCCTGCGTCGGGACGTCCAGCCTGCGCCGCGTGTCGCAGCTGCTGGCGCGCCGTCCGGACCTGCGCATCGAGCCGCTGCGCGGCAACCTGGACACGCGGCTGCGCAAGCTCGACGAAGGCCGGTACGACGCGATCGTGCTGGCGGCGGCAGGCCTGAAGCGGCTCGGGCTCGCGGCGCGCATCCGTGCCGTGTTCGCGGTGGACGACATGATCCCGGCGGCCGGGCAGGGCGCGCTGGGCATCGAGGTGCGCAGCGACCAGGCGGCGCTGCGCGAGCGGCTCGCGGGGCTGGTGCACCGGCCGACCTGGCTCGGCGCGCAGGCCGAGCGGGCCGTGTCGCGCGCGCTCGGCGGCAGCTGCAGCATGCCGCTTGCGGCCCACGGCGTGTGGGCGGGCGACGAATTGCAGATCAGCGCCGCGCTCGGCCATGTCGACGATCCGAAGCAGCCGCTGCTGCAGGTCCGCATCGCGGGCCGGGTCGCCGATGACGCCGCGGCCCGCGCGCTCGGCGAGGCGGCGGCGGCCCGGCTGCGCGCGGCCGGCGGCGACGCCTACCTCGGCGCAGGTTGAGGGCGGCCGACCGCATGCGCGTGCTGGTGACCCGTCCCGCGGCCCAGGCGCAGGAATGGGTGCAGGGCCTGCGCGACGCGGGTCTCGAGGCCCAGGCCCTGCCGCTGATCGACATCGTGCCGGTCGACGATCCGGCGCCGCTGGTCGCGGCCTGGCAGGACCTGGCGGCGAATGCGCTGGCGATGTTCGTCAGCCCGAACGCGGCGGAGCGCTTCTTCGCGCACCGTCCCGCGGGCCGGGACTGGCCGGCCGCGGTGCCCGCCGCCTCGCCGGGGCCGGGCACGACGCGGGTGTTGCGCGCGCTGGGCGTCGCCCGGGTGATCGAGCCGGCGCCGGATGCGCCGCAGTTCGACTCCGAAGCGCTGTGGCAGCAGCTGAAGGGTGAGGACTGGCAGGGCCGGCGCGTGCTGGTGGTGCGCGGCACCAGCGGGCGCGACTGGATCGCCGACCAGCTGCGCGCGCAGGGGGCCGACCTGGCGCTGCTGAGCGCCTACCGCCGCGCGGCGCCGCGGCTCGACGCCGCGGCTGCCGCGTGCCTGCAGGCCGCGCTGGCCGACCCGCGCGCTCACCTGTGGTTCTTCAGCAGTTCCGAGGCCATCGACCACCTGGCGGACCTCGTCCCCGCGGCGCGGTGGGATGCGGCGCTGGCGCTGGCCACGCACCCCCGCATCGCGGCGCGGGCCCGTGCGCTCGGGATCGGACGGGTGTTCGAATCGAGGCCGTCATTCGCCGACGTGGTGGCCTGCATACAATCGATCGCATCGTGACCGACGCCGTTTCTTCCACACCTCCGCCCACCCCGCCCGTGCTGGCCCCGTTGCGCCGCCGGCCCGGCTGGCTGGCGCCGGCGGTGCTGGCCCTGCTGGTGCTGCTGATCGTGATCGCGCTGGTGCAGGCGTGGTCGGCGCAGCAGCGGGTGCGCACGCTGGAGCAGGAGCTGGTGCGGCGCCAGCAGGACAGCGGCAAGCAGTCCGGCGAGGCGCAGATGATGGCGCGGCAGGCCCAGGAGGTCGCGCGCGACAGTGCGGCCAAGGTGGCGCTGCTCGAGGCGCGGCTCGCCGAGGTGGCGATCCAGCGCGGACAGCTGGAGGACCTGATCCAGTCGCTGTCGCGCTCGCGCGACGAGAACGTGCTCGTGGACATCGATGCCGGCCTGCGCGTCGCGCAGCAGCAGGCGGCGATCACCGGCAGCGCCGAGCCGCTGGTGGCCGCGCTGAAGCAGGCCGACGAGCGGCTGGCGCGCTACAGCCAGCCGCGGCTGGACGGCGTGCGGCGCGCGATTGCGCGCGACACGGACCGCGTGAAGGCGGTCGGCGTGGCCGACATCGGCGGCCTGTCGATCAAGCTCGACGAGGCGGTGCGGCTGGTGGACGAGCTGCCGCTGCTGTCGCAGGCCGAACCGCGGCGCGAGCCGGCGAAGGGCGGGGCCGTGCCGGCCGGGCCGGGGGTGCCTGCGTCGACGCCGGTGCGCGGGACGACGGGCAAGGGCACGCCCACGACCGCGCCGACGCCGGTGGGCGGCGGCCTGGCCGAGCTGTCGGAGCGGCTGGGCGGGGCGTGGGACCGCATCTGGGGCGAGACCCGCTCGCTGGTGCGCGTCAACCGCATCGACAACCCGGACGCGATGTGGCTGGCGCCGGAGCAGGCCTTCTTCCTGCGCGAGAACCTGAAACTGCGGCTGTTGAATGCGCGCCTGGCGGTGCTGAGCCGGCAGTTCGATGCGGCGCAGACCGACCTGCAGGGGGCGCAACAGGCGCTGGAGCGTTATTTCGATCGCAACTCGCGCCGCACGACGATGGCGCTGGAGCTGGTGCGGCAGGTGGCCGGCGGGGCGCGCCAGGTGGTGCTGCCGCGCCCGGACGACACGCTGGCCGCCCTCGCTGCCGCCACCGCAGGCCGTTAACCGTCAATGCGCGCCGTCATCTGGTTCGTGTTGTTGTTCGCGCTGGCGGTCGTCTGCGCGTCGGTGCTGGGGACGAACGACGGCCTCGCGACCTTCTATTGGGGCGCGTGGCGGCTCGACGTCTCGCTCAACCTGTTCCTGATCGCGCTGGTCGCGACCTGCTTCGCGCTGGTCACGGTGATCCAGGCGATCAATGCGCTGATCGGCCTGCCGCGGCGGGCCCACGAATGGCGCGTGGCGCGGCGCGACCGCACGGCCCAGGCCGCGCTGCGCGAGGCGCTGGCGCAGTACTTCGGCGGGCGCTACAGCCGTGCGCAGAAGGCCGCGCAGCGCGCACTGATGATCCAGGCCGACACACCCGACCTGGTGCAGGACAACGAGTTCACGGTGCTCGGCCACCTGCTCGCGGCCGGCAGCCTGCACAAGCTGCAGGATCGCGCCAGGCGCGACGAGCAGCTTCGGTTGGCGCTGGAGCTGTCCAGCCGCAGCGTGCCGGCGCGCCCGGCGGAAGAGGGCGCGCGGCTGCTGGCGGCCGAGTGGGCACTGGACGACCGCGATGCGGCGCGTGCGCTCGAGCTGCTCGGCGAATTGCCGCCGGGCGTGGCGCGCCGCACGCACGCGCTGCGCCTGCGCCTGCAGGCGACGCGCCTCGCGCGGCAGCCGCACGAGGCGCTGAAGACGGCGCGGCTGCTGGCCAAGCACCAGGCCTTCTCGAAGGAGGCGGCGCAGGGACTGCTGCGCTCGCTGGCCTTCGAGTCGCTCGACGGCGCGCGCGACGCCGACCAGGTGCGGCGCGTGTGGCTGTCGCTGGAGCCGGTGGACCGGCGCGATCCCTTCGTCGCGGCGCGCACCGCGACGCGGCTCGCGCAGTTCGGCGCGCAGGCCGAGGCGCGCAACGCGCTCAAGGCCTTCTGGGAACGCCTCACCGAGTTCGGCGTGGACGAGCGCTGCGTGCTCGCCGAGGCGCTGGTGGCCTCCATCGACGGCATCGGTGCCGACTGGCTGCCGCGACTGGAGGCGTCGCTGCAGGCCTTCCCGCGCGAACCGGCGCTGGCGCATGCGGTGGGCCGCGCCCTGGCGCAGCTCGAGCTTTGGGGCAAGGCGCGCCGGCTGCTGGAACAGGCCGCCGCGGCCGAGGACCTGCCGGTGCCCGCGCGACGCGACGCCTGGGTGCTGCTCGCGCAACTCGCCGAGCAGCAGGGCGACGTCGAGCGCACGGCCGATTGCTATCGACATGCGGCGACCTTGACCGAAAGCTGAAAAACCCGTGCTATACTGCGAAGCTCAGCGGCTGTAGCTCAGTTGGATTAGAGTACTTGGCTACGAACCAAGGGGTCGTGGGTTCGAATCCTGCCAGCCGCACCAGTAGTTGAACAACGCCTCAGAGGTCCTGCCTCTGGGGCGTTTTTCTTTGCTGCGTTAGCTTTGCGCGAGCTTCCCCTCGTCTACCCGTTGATGGCCTCTCCCGCGAGGGGAGGCACCGGCTGGGACCCCGTCAGAGAGCCTGCACGCCGAGTTGCGCGTACTGATCGCCGCCAGCCACCAGCGTCGGCCGGCGCGGTAAACGTCGAGCTGACCCGGCTGTACTGGACTGTCGGCCAGCGCCTGACGTCCGAAGTGCTGGGGTGGTGAGCGCGCTCAGTACGGCCGCCAGATCATGGCCAGGCTCGGGCAACGCTTGGCTGAAGAATTTGGGCGCGGGTTCGAGGCCAAGAACTTGCGTCGCATGGTGCAGTTCGCCCAGGCCTTTGCCGATCCGGAGAAAGTCGCATCACTGATGCGCCCATTGAGCTGGACGCACTTCCTGCAGCTCATCCCGGTCAAAACTGACGCCGCACGCTGGTTCTACGCACAGCAGTGCGTGGAAGCACGCTGGAGCGTGCGCGAGTTGCACCGCCAGATCGAACGCAAGGCCCACGAGCGCAGCGAGATTGCCGATGCCCGGCCCTCCGGGTTACCGTCATCCACCGACGCGTCGCCTACCCATGTCTTCAAGGACCGTACTTCCTGGATTTCCTGGGCTTGCGCCAAGGCCATGACGAGGCCGATCTTGAAGCCGCGCATCCTGCGCCAGCTGGAAGCGCACGCCGCGAGGGCATCTTCGAAAGCACGGAAGTCTCCCTCAGGCAAAATCCAGGGATGAACGACGGCCCCACTCTCGACACCGCCGACATCGTTCAGTTCGAGGACCTGTTCCGCGATCCCGCCTATGCGCAGGACCACCCGCTGGCCTTCGCCCTCGGCCGGAAGCAGCCCGCGCTCGACGCGCTGCGCGGGCTGTTCAGCGGCAGCCCGGCGCCCGTCAAGCTGCGCCTGTGGTGCTTCCTCGAGCTGGCCGCGCAGCCCCAGGCCCGGCTCTCGCGTGACGATGTCAACCAACTCTTCCACGCCGTGCTGCCCGAGGCGCTCGACACGGCCCTGAAGCGCCTGCGCGACCTGGGCCTGCTGGTCTGGGACGCCACCTCGCAGGACTACCACCTGTCGCCGCTGGCGCACGAGGCCCAGGCCCTTCTCGCGCCGCTGACCGCCGCCCCGCAGGACGACGAGCTCTCCGGCCTGCTCGCCCAGGTCGCCGGCGCCCAGCAGCTGGGCCTCGTCGACGCGAGCCAGCTGCAGCACCTGCACGCCCAGCTCGCGCGCCTGCACGACGAGTTCGCCGAGGCGATCGCGAGCGGCTCCGAGGCGCGCCTGCGCCAGGCCCAGCCGCGATTCGACCGCGCGCTGAGCCTGGTCGACAAGGCCGGCCAGACGCTTTCGGCCATCATCCAGGACCAGCATGACAGCCCCCGGCTCGAACGGGCCGCCCGCGCGCTCGGCCAGGACCAGGCGCGGCTGCTCTCCATGGCCAGCCAGTTCACGCGCGCGCTGCAGCAGGCCGACCGCCAGCGCGTCACGCTGGGCAGCAGCGGGCTCACCTCGTCCGACGTGCGCAACTGGCTGCAGCACCATCCCGACCTGCCGGGGCTGCTCGGCGAGGCCCTGTCCATCGGCGTGCGGCCGATCTTCGTGACCCAGCACGACCTGCTCGACGTGGCCGAGGGCGAGTTCGACCGCGCCCGCCCCGACCCGGCCCGCAGCGTCGGCCTGCCGCCGCCGGCGCAGGCCGATGCCGGCACGCTGGACATCCTGAGCCTGCCGCCCGAGCTGGACCAGTTGATCGGCCTGCTCGGCCGCTGGCAGGGCGAACCCGCCGCAGACGGCAGCGCCGGCCACCCGTTGGCCGACGCCGTGCTCGGCGGCCGCTTTGCGCATGCCGCCTACCGCCTGCAGCTGATGCCGCTGCTGGGCGATGCCCAGGCCCAGGCGCTCACGAGCCCGACCGGTGAACTCGCCCGCCAGCCCTGGCGTGTCGAACTCACGCCGGCCTGGCACACCACGCCCGATGCCGAGGTCGCGCTGATCAGCGAGGGCCGCCTCCTGAGCACCCTGCCGACCCCCGGGCCCGCAGCCCCCCCACCTTCCGCACCCGAATGAAGACCACCCTCGACGACGCCGCCGTGCTGGCGGCCGAGCTGCTCGCGCGCCGCTGGCTGCCGCGCCAGCACCCCAAGGTCAAGCGCGCGCTGATCGATGCCGACCTGTGGGCCGCGCTGCAGGAACGCCTGGCCCAGGTCGGCCTGCGCCTGGTCGACAACCTCTATGCCGACCACATCACCGTCGCGCTGCTGCGCCCCGCCGAGGGCGCCGTGTTCGGCGAGGCCGGCCTCGACAGCCACAACAACATCGACCTGCCGCGCGATGCCGTCTCGCTGCTCATCGTGCTGTGGGCGCTGATCGTGCTGCCCAAGCGCGAGCGCCAGGCGGCACGCGCCGGCGGCCTCGAATCCGACGGGCAGAACGAGATGTTCAACACCGCGCGCCCGCTGCCCGATGCGGCGAGTGTCAGCCCCGTGGTGTCGTACAAGTCGCTGCTCACCGATTTCGGCGTGCAGCTCGGCAAGAAGACCCGGCTCGACGGCAACCTGAAGCGGCTGGCCAACCACGGCTTCATCGTCCACCGCGGCGACGAGATCACCGAGGGCCCGCTGCTCGACCTGCTGCTCGACTACGACGTGCTCGCGCCGCGCATCCTCGAAGGCGCCTTGCAGGAGGTGCTGGGCCGCGCGCGCGGCGAAGCCCATGCCGCCGTGGCGACCGCGGCCGATGCCGCCGATGCCGCCGATGCCGTCCACGCCGCCGCGCCGGCCGACGACGAGGAGACCTGATCCCGATGTTCCACCTCCAGACCCTCGAACTCCTCCACTGGGACTACTGCCAGCGCCTGACCCTGCCGCTGGACGGCGCCATCATCACGGTGGCCGGCCCCAACGGCTCGGGCAAGACCACGCTGCTCGATGCGATGCGCACGCTGCTGGGCCTGGACTGCTCCGGCGGGCGCAACTACAAGACCTACGCGCGCCACGCCAACGCCGACAGCGCCTGGCTGCGTGCCACCGTCGACAACCGGCCGCGCAACCGGCAGGCCTCGAACCGGCCGTTCGCACGCTGCCTGCTCTATGCCGACACCGTGACGCTCGCCTGCCGCATCGACCGCAACGGCGGCGACTGGCAGCGCCGCTACCTGATGGTCGACGGCGACGTGCCCATCGAGACGCTTGTCGAGCGCCCGGAGAAGGACTGGCTGGGGATCGAGCACTGGCGGCGCCGCCTCGAAGGCGCCGGCCTGAGCCGCGCCATCGCGCGCGTGCTCGCGCTCGAGCAGGGCCAGACCGACCGGCTCTGCGAGTACTCGCCGAAGGAGCTGCTGCGGCTGGTGTTCGATGTCTTCGGCGACCAGGAGGTGCTGGACCGCTACGAGGATGCGCGCAACCACCAGCGCCAGCTCGGCCTGGAGGTGGAGGCGGCCGAACGCGAGCTGGCGCACGGCCGCGCCCAACGCGCCGAGCTCGAGGCGCGCGTCAACCTGTACCAGCAGTACCAGCTCAAGCTGCGCGAGCGCGAGACGCTCAACACCGAGGTGATGCCGGTGCTGACCTGGGTCGAGGAACGGGTGCAGCTCACGACCCGGCTGCGCGAGCTGCATCGCCAGCGGCTGGAACTGGCCCACCAGGGCCGCCAGCGTGCGCAGCTGAGGGCCCAGCTGCTTGCCCTGCTGGAGGCGCAGGCGGCGGACGCCGAGCGCGTGAACGCGCTGGAGCGCGAGCGCGACGCCGCCAAGCTGGCCCTGGACGCCGCGCGCGAGGCCGAGCGCCCGCTCGAAGCGGTGGTGAAGCATGCGAAGGAGCTGGAGGCGCTGGCCGCCATCGAGGGCGATGCGGCCCAGCTGGGCGAACGCGTACAGCAGCTCGAGGCGAAGAAGCAGGCCCTCAACGCCGATTGGCAGCGCCTGAGCGACCAGCGCACGGACGCTGCGAGGGCGCTGGCCCAACTGCAGGACACGGGGCCGCGTGCCGGCCCGCCCGACGTGGCGCGCTTCCGCAAGACCTTGAACGACGCCGGCATCGCGCACCACGTGCTGGTCGACGTCATCGAGATCACCGACGAGGCCTGGCGCGCCGCGGCCGAGGGCGTGCTGCGCGGTGCGCGCTGGGTGGTGGTGCTGGAGCGCGCCGCCGACGAGGCGCAGGCGCTGGCGCTGGCCGAACGCGAGCGTTATCGGCATTACGTGGTGGCCGAGGCCGAGGCGGCACCGGCCCGGCCGCCCGCCGGCAGCCTGCTGGAGGTGTTGAAGTTCAGCGCCTCGGCACCCGCCTGGCTGCTGCGCCAGCTGGCGCACATCCGCCGCGTGCAGGACACCGCCGAGGGCGTGGCCCGCGGCGGCGAATGGATCACCCCGCAGGCCTACCACCGCGATGGCCGCGGCGGGCGCAGCGTCTGGGTGGACGCGGGCGACCACCAGTTCGGCGCGGCGGCGGCGGCCTCGCGCCGGCAGTCGATCGACCGGCGCCTGGCGCAGCTCGACGAGCAGCTCACCCAGGTGGCGCGCGAGCAGCAGGCGGTGCAGCGCCAGCTTGGCGATGCGCTGCAGGCGGCCCAGGGCCACAAGGCGGTGCAGGAGCTGGCGCGCCGCGGCGAGGAATTCGCGCAGGCCCGCCAGGCGCTGCCCGAGCTGGCGCGCGTGCGCGCCGCGGCGGGCCAGCGCTGGCAGGAGCTGGACCGCCAGTTCACCGGCGCCGTGGCCGCCCAGCGCACCGGCCAGCACGAGTACGAGCAGGCGCAGCGGCGGCTGCAGGACGGCGAATCGCGCGGCGCGCAGCAGCAGCGCGACTGGACCGAGCGCCACGACGAGCTTCGCAGCCGCACCGCGCAGTCGCGCCACGACCGGGGCCGTTTCCCCGCGCGCTGGATCGCGCCGGCGCAGGTCGAGGCGCTGCGCAAGCGCTACGGCAACGCGACCCAGGCGCGGCTGCGCAACGAGGCCATCGAGGCCGAGCTGGCGCAGGGGCACTGGGAGACCGACGCGAGCGTCGAGGAGAAGCTCACGCTGATGAACGCGGCGGTGCTGCACCAGGAGGGCCAGCTCGGCGACCGCAAGGCGAGCAACGAGGCGGCGCGCATCGCGGTCGACAACGCGCGGGCGCGCTACATCGACGTGCTGCGCGCCACGGTGCGGCGCTACCGCAAGAACATCACCGAGCTGGGCCAGCTGGCCGGCGTGGACGTGAATGCCGACCTGCCGCACCTGGAGAACGACGACACCGTGCTCAAGCAGGCCGAGCTGAAGGTGCACTTCAACTTCGACGGCAAGGGCAGCATCGGCCTGAACGACGGCGAGGCCTCGGGCGGGCAGCAGGTCATCAAGTCGCTGATCCTGCTGGTCGGCTTGATGAAGGATGACGAGACGCCGGGCGGCTTCGTCTTCATCGACGAGCCCTTCGCCCATCTCGACGTGCGCAACATCCAGCTGGTCGGGCACTTCTTGAAGTCGACGCGGGCGCAGTACGTGCTGACCACGCCGATCACGCACAACGTCGAGGTCTTCGAGCCGGCGGACATCACGCTCGTGACCTCGAAGAAGGTCAAGGGCGCGCGCTGGGCGCCGCCGATCGGCATCCTGCAGCGCCGGCCGGCGGTGTCGCCGGTGTCATGAGCCCGCAGGGGGCGCTGTCCACCACCTACCCGGGGCCGAAGGTCCGGGAGCAGCGCCTGGCCGATGCGGAACCGCCGGCCGGCCTGCCGCTGCTGAGCCTGCCGCAGCGCGAGATGCTGCTGCGCTGGGCGCGCCCGGACAGCGTGACGCGTCAGTGGCTGCCGCTGCTGCGCTCGGAGGCGGCCCATGCCTCGATCGAGGAGGTGGAGGCCCTCGCCACCCTGCTGCTGAACCACGGCCGACCGGCAGGCGAAGAGCGGCTGGCAGCGGCAATCCATCACCTGGCTGCACCTGCCGGCCTTGAAGGGGCTGCTGGGCCTGGGCACCGTCGAATCCCGCCGCGACGAGCGCAGCCTGCAGCTGCAGGCCCTGGCTGACTGGGTGCAGCCGCACGAGATGCTGCATGCGGCGGCCGCGGACCTGGCTGGAGGCGGTACGGCGCTGAACCTGCCGACACTGGCGCGGCGCATCGACCTGCTGAAGGCGTTGGCGCGCTGGCAGGATGAGCAGCACACCGGCACGCGCCGGGATTTCGAACTGCTCGCGCGCGGGCGGACCAAGTCGCTCGCGACCGCGGAGTGGCAGTGGCTGGACGCGCACGTCGACCTGGCGGCGCTGGGGATCGAGCGCTTCGCGCAGCAGGTCTGGCTCGCAGGGGCGCTCGAACTGCAATGGGCGCACGACCGTCGCTGCGACCTGCGGGCGCTGCATTGCGTCGGGCTGGCGGCGCGGGACCTGTTGTCGGTGGCACAGGCGATTCCACCGCAGCGCTACTGGCTGATCGAGAACCGCGCGAGCTTCGAGCGGCAGGCGGCGCAGCGTGAACCGGACGTCGCCTTGATCTGGCTGCCGGGGCGGCCGCCGGGCGAGTGGATGTTGGCGGTCGGTGCGCTGCTCGACCGAGCGCCGGCGTCGGCACGCATCAGTGCGGATCCCGATCCAGCCGGGGTCGAGATCGCACTCACCGCAGGCAGCCTGTGGGAGCAGCGCGGTCTCACGTGGGAGCCGCACCTGATGGGGGTCGAGCAGCTGAGGTCGACGCGGCAGACGCTGCCGCTGGACGCGCACCACGACCCTGCGACGCTGGCCCGCCTGCAGGACCGGCCGGGCGTGCCGAAGGCGCTGCGGGAACTCTGTGCCCACATGGCGCGTGAGCAGGTGAAGGCGGAGCAGGAGGGGTGGTTGTGAGCCTCGATGGGCCCATCGCTCCAGCACCTGACGCGACTGACGCTCAGCCACCCACCCTCACCGCCTTGATCTCGAGGAAGGACTCCAGCCCGGCCACGCCGTATTCGCGGCCGATGCCCGATTGCTTGTAACCGCCGAACGGTGCCATCGGATCGTGCGTGAAGCCGTTGATTGCGACCCGGCCGGCCTGCAGCCGTCCTGCGACGCGCCGGGCGCGCGCTTCGTCGGCCGAGAAGACGTAGGCGTGCAGGCCATAGACACTGTCGTTGGCGAGCTGGATCGCCTCTTCCTCGGTCCGGTACGTGATGACGCTGAGCACCGGGCCGAAGATCTCCTCGCGCGCGATCTTCATGTCGTTGCGCACGCCGGTGAATACCGTCGGTTGCACGAACCAGCCTTGCGGGAGGCCCGCCGGCCGGCCGAGGCCGCCGGTGAGCAGCGTGGCGCCTTCGTCCAGCCCGGCCTGGATGCAGGCCTGCACCCGCTCGAACTGGGCCTTCGAGGCCATCGGCCCGATGACGGTGGCCGGGTCGGCGGGGACGCCCACACGCATCTGCGCGACCTGGCGAGCGACCCGCGCCGCCACCTCTTCCAGGCGGCCGGCCGGTACCAGCAGCCGCGTGCCGGCGATGCAGGCCTGGCCGCTGTTCTGGAAGGCCGCGTTGACCGCGAGCGGGATCGCGTGCGCCAGGTCGGCATCGTCGAGCACGAGGGTCGGCGACTTGCCGCCCAGCCCCAGCGAAACCCGCTTCATCGTGCCGACGGCCAGGCGTGCGATCGCGGTGCCGGTGCCGTTCGAGCCGGTGAAGGAGATGCGGGCCACGTCCGGGTGCGTGCACAGCTCGTCGCCGACGTCGTGGCCGCGGCCGTTGATCACGTTGATGACACCGGCCGGGGCATGCGCCTCGTGGAAGGCCTCGACCAGGATCTGCGTCTGCAGCGCGCTGAACTCGCTCGGCTTGATGACGACGGTGCAGCCCGCCGCCAGGGCCATCGCGAGCTTGGAGGAGATCGAGCCGGCATTGCTGTTCCAGGGCGTGATGAGCACGCTCACGCCGACCGGCTCGCGCAGCACGGTGGATTGGCCCTCGACGCGCTCGAACTGGAAGGTCTCCAGCGTCTTCGCCGCATCGAGGAAGGCGCTGGCGGCATAGGCCGACACCCAGGACGAGCGCGCGACCGGGCCGCCGTATTCGAGGATGGTCGCGTCGCGCAGGTCGTCGGCGCGGCGCAGCACCGCAGTGTGCAGGCGCCGCAGCAGTGCCATCCGGTCCGACCGGGATGTCAGCGCATAGGCGGGCAGGGCGGCCTTGGCGGCGGCGACGGCGCGCCGGGCGTCCTCGCGATCCCCCAGCGTGACGCGGCCGATCACGGCCTCGGTCGTCGGGTTGACCCGTTCCAGCCGCTCGCGGCCGTGCGGCGCGACGAAGGCGCCGTCGAGATAGATGCGATCGATGTCTTTCATCGCGTTGCCCCTGGAAGCGTTGACATGAAAGCAGTGTGGCGGCCAGGGTTCGTGTTGATAAGATGGACAAAGCCTCTTGGCCCATCCCGAAAATCAGGACAATGTTCAAGGCGGGTCTGTCACATCTCGAGGCCGTGCTGGCGGTGGCGCGGCTGCGCAGCTTCCGGGCGGCGGCCGACGAGCTGGGCATGTCGACCACGGCGCTGAGCAGTGCGGTGGCCGCGCTGGAGCGGGAGCTGGGCGTGCGGCTGTTCCACCGCACGACGCGCAGCGTATCGCTCACCGATGCCGGGGCCGAGTTCACGGGGCGGCTGGCGCCGGCGCTTGCGGGCGTGCGCGACGCCTGGGAGGGCGCGCGCAGCCGCGAGGGCCGGCTGGCGGGGCGCCTGCGCATCAACGCCTCGCTGGGTGCGGCGCGCATGGTACTGGACGAGGTGCTGCGCGAGTTTGTCGAGCGCTACCCGGCGGTCACGCTGGAGCTGGTCACCGAGGGGCGCCTGGTCGATATCGTCGCCGAGGGCTGCGACGCCGGCCTGCGGCCGGGCGACCTGGTGCCGCAGGACATGGTGCGGGTGCCGGTCGGCGGGGAGATCCGGCTCGTGGTAGTGGGAACGCCCGGGTACCTGGCGCGGCTCGGCGCGCCGGCGTCGCCGGCCGATCTCGTCGCGCACCGCTGCGTCCGCGCCCGCATGCCGAGCGGCGCGCCGGCGGGTTGGACCTTCACCCGCGGCGGCCAGTCGGTCGAGGTGGACGTGCCGGGGCCGTTGATCGTCGACTCGCCGGCCCTGATGCGCGACGCCGCGCTGGCGTCGCTCGGCCTGGCCCAGGTGGCGCAGTGGCACGTCGCGGACGACATCGCGGAGGGGCGGCTCGTGACGGTGCTGGACGGGTGGGCGCACCGGCTTGCCCCGCTCGCGCTGTACTACCCGGCCGGCCGCCACGTGCCGGCGGCGTTGAAGGCGCTGGTGGCGTTGATCCGCGAACGCCACGCGGCAACGGCTACTTGATGGTGTACGGGTCGCCGTAGACCTTCCAGCTCAACGGCGTGGCGAGCGTGAAGTTGCCGTCGCGCAGCCAGACGCGCTGGGCGGTGTCGACGCGGCTGGTGTCGCTGTGCGCTTCCTCGGTCTTCATCGCGGCGACGCGGGCGTCGAGGAAGGCGTTCAGGTAGGTCCCTTCGTCGCCGCCCTGGGCGGGGAGCTTGGCATGCGACATCGCCGTCTTGCGGATGCCGCCGAAGCTGACGGCGCTGTTGCCCGGGCCGTGCATCACGATCGCGTCGTAGTAGATGAACTGGCCGAGGGCGCGCAGGCCATCGCTCTTCGCCTGGCTGACTGCCGGGTTGAAGTAGACGTCGTCGCGCACGCTGTCCTGGGCCTGTTGGAACACGGCGTCGGCGGCAGCCGTCTTCCAGTCGCCGGTGTAGTTCGGGTCCAGGCCGGCGTGGGACTCGCTGCCGTTCACCTTGCGCAGTGCCGGCAGGTACTTGGCGAGCACGTTGCCGGGGGCGCGCCGGGTGTAGTCCTCGACCACGTCCAGCATGTCGCCGGTGCCCGAGCAGAAGCCGATGATGCCGGCGGTGTAGCCGCGGCCGTCGTGGATGTCCTGGATGTAGGCGTATTGCGCGCGCCAGTTCAGCGACGAGTTCTCGGCGCTCGAGACGATCTGCATCGCGATGTCCTTCTTGCGGGCATCGGTCAGGTCGGTGGAGGCCGGGGCTGGGGCGGGCGCTGGAGCCGGTGCTGGAGCCGGTGCTGGTGCTGGAGCCGGTGCTGGTGCTGGTGCTGGTGCTGGTGCTGGTGCCGGACCGCTCGATACGGGTGGCGAGGACGTTTCATTGTCCGAGCCGCCGCACGCGGACAGGGCGAAGCTCAGGGACAGCAGGGCGAGGTGGCGACGGCGGTTCATGGGGTCTCGTCGGGAATCTGGAAGCGATTTCATTCTGGCCACGCCGCGAAGGCCTGGGTGTGACGAGCTGCAACCCGTCGCCCGGATGCCAATCCGGGGATCGTTGTCCACTTTCATCCGGGCCACCGGCGCGGGCCGGGTCACGGTGCGCGGAACATTCCCTTGCCTTGTGCGTCCAGTTCGAAGGCATCCGTCGCCGCCACCAACGCCGAGACGATGCCCGGCTCGGTCGACGAATGTCCCGCATCGGGCACCACCACCAGCCGCGCCGACGGCCACGCGTCCGCCAGCGCATGGGCATAGCGCACCGGGCACACGACGTCGTAGCGACCGTGCACGATCACGCAGGGCAGGTGGGCGATGCGCGGCACCTCGTCCAGCAACTGCCCCGGTCGCAGGAACGCCCCGTGGCTGAAGTAGTGCGCCTCCAGCCGCGCCAGGTTCAGTTCGGTCTGCGCGTCGTCCTGCACCTCCGGCTCCGGGATCAGCCGCACGCAGGCGCCTTCGTAGCGGCTCCACGCGCGCGCCGCCGGACCGTGCACCGCAGGGTCGGGATCGTTCAGCCTCCGCAGGTACGAGCCCAGCAGGTCGCCGCGCTCGGCGGCCGGCAGCGCCTGCGCGAAGGCCTCCCAGGCCTTCGGGAAGAACTGCCGCATGCCATGCAGCCACCAGTCCATCTCTTCCGCGCTGGCGAGCCAGACGCCGCGCAGCACCAGGCCCAGGCAGCGCTGCGGATGCGCCTGCGCATAGGCCAGCGCCAGCGTCGATCCCCAGGATCCGCCGAAGACCAGCCACCGCTCGATGCCCAGCCGCTCGCGCAAGCGCTCCATGTCGCCGATCAGCAGCCCGGTCGTGTTCTCGCGGCACTCGCCTGCCGGCGTCGAGCGGCCCGCGCCGCGCTGGTCGAAGCGCACGACGTGGTACTTGCCCGGATCGAAGAAGCCGCGGTCGCGCTCCGACGTGCCCGCGCCCGGCCCGCCGTGCACGAACACCACCGGAATGCCCTCGGGGTTGCCGCTGCGTTCCCACCAGACCGCGTGCAGCCCGTCGGCGGGCAGGAAGCCGCTCTCGATCGGTTCGGTCGTCGAATGAAGGGTGCGTCGGCTCATGCCGACACTGTAGCCCCGTGATTCCGTCGGCCGGGGGGCGCTCACAGGCCGGGACGCCGGAGGACGGTGAGGTCTTTGTTGTCGCCGTTGACCAGCCAGGCGCGACCGTAGTCCCACACGTCCGTCGCAAAGCGACCCTGGGGCAGGCCGTCGATGACGGAAGTCAGCAGGAAGACGGTGCCGTCGGCCTGAACCAGCCTGGGCTCGCCGTAGACCAGCGCCATGTCGCCCGTCCGCAGCCGCGTCGGCGCCTGCACCGTGGTGCTGAAGAGGCCCTCGCCCCGCGGCGACAAGAAGGCAATCTCCTTCTGTAGGCCGTAGTCCTCGATGAAGTCCCAATAGTGGTGCTCGAAGACGATCTTCGTGCCCGCGCCATCGGGGAGGGGCTCGACGGAGCGGACGATCGAGCTCCACAACACGATCTTGCCGTTGTAGGCCAGCGGTGCCGCCCGCACGTCGTCGGGGAAGACCAGGCGCTGCGGCCGCGACAGCTCGTAGACCTTCTTCGCGGCCTCGCCGCGCGGGGCATAGTGGCGCGAACCTGGTCCGATCACCCCCGGACAGCCCGACAGCGCGAACGGCAGCAAGGCGATGAGCAGCAGGCGCAGGAGCGTGCCGGCGCCGCGGTGAATGAGAGAGGCCGAGGCGAGGTCCATGCGGCGACTATAGCCGCGGCCGGCATCCCCTTGCCCGGCGGCCACACCGCTCTCGTGAGCGACGGGCCGCCGACGCCCGAGGGCTCAGCGCACAGCCGCCTGCACGCCCGTCTTCTTCAGCGCCGCGTTCTTCTTGCGCAGCTCCTGCGTGGTGAGGTACGCGTTGACGAAGCCGGTGTTGCCGGTGCCGGCGACGTCGAACACGCACTGCTCGTTCAGGTCCTTCTCCTCGACCTTCTGGCAGTAGCGCCGCGCGACCTCGATGTCGACCGGCTTGGCCGGCGGGATGTCCGAGCCCTTGATGGTGCAGGGCGGCTTCTCCGGCGGCCAGTTCAGGTCGGTGAAGGTGCCGGTGGAGGTGCCGGACGCGTAGTCGAACAGGCTGCTCGCCGAGGTGACGCGCCAGGCGTTGGAGAACGTCTTGTTGAGGTCGAAGTGGCGCTGCGCCAGGCCCGCAGGCCGCGGGCCGAGCGGGGTGCCGTCGGGCAGCAGCGGCAGCCACTGCCCCCCGAGGATGGCGCCGGCGATGCCTTCGCGGGACTTCGAGTTCGTCACGTCCACATTGAGGAACCACACGTTGTTGGTCGGCCAGTAGTCCTGCACGACGCTCAGGTGGGTGCTGTCGCCGAAGTCGATCTCCAGCCCGCCGCCGATGGTGGCGCGCGTGATCAGACCGTCCCCCACCTTGATCGAGCCGGAGGGCAGGCGCACCAGCTTGCCGTCGATGCGCAGCTCCATCGAATTCGGCTCGGCCGAGACCTTGGGTGCCGGCTGGTAGCTGACGCGCGACTTGCCGATGCGCGCCGCGACCGCGGTGTTGATGCTCGGGCAGGTGGTGAGGCCGGTGTGGCCGTCCGGCCCGACCGGCGCGGCGGTGGCCACCGGCGTCTGCCGCACCTGGATCTCGACGTTGCTGCCGTTGCGCAGGTAGACAAACTCGCCCGCGCCCTGGAAGTCGTAGGGCGTGCCGTCGAAGGTGACGATGTGCGGGTCGCCGCGCGACGAGGCGTCGTTGGCCGGCGGCTGGCCGCACCAGCCGAGCAGGGCGCCGATCTCCGGGGTGCACGCGATGTAGTCGCTGGCGCCGGCGGCGATCCCCGGCGAGCACGAGGCGGTCATGCCGGCATTGCAGGCGACGTACCACGGGTCGCCGGGCAGCAGGTTGGGCGTGCAGGCCACGCCGCCGGGCGAGGTGGCCGGCATCGAGGCCGGCGGACGCGGGCGGTTGCGCTCGGCGGTGAAGGCGGCCATGTCGCCGTTGAACATCGCGAGGGTCGGGATGAGGCCGGCGCCGAGCGACGGGCGCAGCACCGCGTTGCAGTAGCCGCCCAGCGCATTCGACAGGTGCGGCAGGCGGCCGACGCTGTTGGTCGAGCTGGCGGATCCGTGGCACAGCGTGCAGCTGGGCGGCGAGTTCATCGGGCCGGGGTTCTGCGCCCAGCCCGTGCCCGCGCCGACGATGGGGTCGTGCCAGTCGGGCGCGCTCGCGTTCGCGCCCAGGCTGCCGAGCACCGGGCCGTGCACGATGTAGGGGTTCTCGCCCGCATGGCAGTTGGTGCAGGGGCCGCCCTGGCCGTCGACGAGTTCCGCGCCGCCGGCCCACTGCGTGATGGCGGGCGGGTTGTTCTTCGGGAAGCTGAAGGACATGTCGTTCTGCTGGTTGTCCCAGAAGCAGACCTTGGGCCGGCCGCCCAGCGGATCGGCCTGGCCCATGCAGATGATGCCGTCGAGCGCGACGGTGTTGCCGGAGAAGCGCGGCAGCGCCACGCACAGGCCGGCCGGTGCGGCGCTGGTGTAGGTCAGCGCCTCGGCCGACAGCCCGCGCACGATGAAGAGGTCGTTCGGCGCGATCGTGCCCTGGGACACCCACTGGCCGCTGTTGAAATTGGGCGGCAGCGGCACGCCGTGGTTCGTGCACTCGGTGCGGTAGGCCGCGCCGGTGTTGCCGGTGACGAGCTGGGGCCGGACCTGCGGCAGCTTGAGGTTGAGCATGCGGTTGGTGAGCAGCCGGGTCTGCAGCGCGGCCGGCGCGGCATAGGCCTCGCGCAGCTGCACCGGGCCGGTGGCGGCCGGGCCGTCGAGCTGGAAGCGCAGGTGGCCCTTGATGAGCTTGAGCTTGCCGCGCATCTCCGGCGTCAGGCCGGTCTGCGCACGCTCGGCGAGCCAGTCGATCAGGTGCGCGTTCATGACGAGCCGCGCCTGCGGATCGAGTGCCAGGCCGGCGGAGAGCTCGCGCTCGATGAGCCCGAACTGCTGCCGGTCGACGGGCTTCAGCTCGGTGAGCAGCTTGCTGCGGTACCAGTCCTGCGCGCGGCCCAGGAAGGCGATCGTCGGTGGCACCTCTCGACCGAGGAGGTCGAACATCGCGCCGTGGCCGATGAAGGCGATGGGCTCGGGGGCGGATGCTGCGGCTGTGGCCGTTGTCTCGGCGGCCTGCGCGGCGGTGGCGGCGAGCGGGGTGGCCGTCGCCGCAGCGATGGCGAGCGCGCACCACGACACCGCACGCGCACCACGGCGGATGCGTGCATTCATGCTGAACTCCCTGGCAGTTGTTGTGGGGTTCAGCTTAGGCTTCGTGCCGCGCGAATGCGTCCCCAAAGGGTAGGGGGAGCCCCCCGAGTGAGGCAGGATGGCCCGAGGGCCGCGAGGCGTGTCAGTTGACGTGGCGGCGCGATGCCACGCGCGTGATCGCCTGGTCGAGCAGGTCGAGGCCGAGGTCGATCTCGGCATCGCTGACCGTCAGTGGCGGCGCGATGCGGAACACGCCGCCCATCGCCGGCAGCTTGACGATGTTCATGCTCAGGCCGAGTGCCATGCACTCGCGCGTGATCGCCTCGCCGAGCTCGAAGGCCGGCTCCTTGCCTTCGCGCGTCTTGACGAGCTCGAGGCCGAGCAGCAGGCCGCGGCCGCGCACATCGCCGATGCAGGCGTGGCGCGACTGCAGCTGCCGCAGGCCCTGGGCCAGGCGATCGCCGGCGGTGCGGGCGCGCTCGACCAGGCCGTCGCGCTGCACCACCTCGAGCACCTTCAGGCCGACGGCGGCCGGCAGCGGGTCGGAGACATGGGTGGTGTAGAAGAGGAAGCCGCGCGCATGCGCCTCGGCCTCGATGGCCGCGGTGGTGACCATGGCCGCGAGCGGCAGGCCGGCGCCGAGGGTCTTGGACAGCGTCAGGATGTCGGGCGTGACGCCGTCGCGCTGGCAGGCGAACATCAGGCCGGTGCGGCCGACGCCGGTCTGGGCCTCGTCGAGGATGAGCAGCATGCGCCGCTCCTCGCACTTGTGCTTGAGCGCCTTCAGGTAGCCGGGCGGCAGCTCGAGGATGCCGCCGCTGCTGAGGATGGGCTCGGCGATGAAGGCGGCGAGCGCGCCGGTGGACTGCCGGTCGACCTGCTCGAAGCCGTCGTCCAGCTCGCGCTGCCAGTCGAGCGTGCCGTCGGCGCGGGTGAAGCGGGGGCGGTAGGCGTTGGGGGCGGGGATGGCCATCGAGCCCGGGGCCGCGGGACCGTAGCCCTTGCGGCCGGCGCTGTAGGTGCTGGCCGCGGCGCCGCCGGTCATGCCGTGCCAGGATTGGCTGAAGCCCACCACCTCGTGGCCGCCGGTGACCAGCTTGGCCATGCGCAGGGCGGCCTCGTTCGATTCGGCGCCGGTGCTGAGCAGCAGGCAGCGTTCGAGGCCGGGGGGGGCGAGTTCGGCGATGCGCGCCGCGAGCGAGACCACCGGTCGCGACAGCATGCCGCTGAAGAGGTGGGTGAGCGCGTGGATGTGCTCGGTGACGACGCCGGCGATGTCGGGGTGCGAGTGGCCGAGGACGGCGCTCATCTGGCCGGAGGTGAAATCCAGGATCGCGCGGCCGTCGGCGTCGTAGACGAAGCTGCCCTGGGCGCGCTCGATGATGAGGGGCTCGAAGCTGCCGCCATAGCGCACCAGGTGGCGGCGGGCCTGTTGCCAGAAGAGGGGGTCGTCGTTTCTGCTCATGATGTGGCACCTTACGCAGGTCCGCCGGCGGCGGGAAGCGAATAGTGTTGAACCGAGCCATCAGGAGTCTTCATACCGTGAGCCTGTCCCTGGACATCGACCTGCTGCGCAGCTTCGTCGCGATCGCCGAGACCGGCGTGCTGGGCCAGGCGGCGGCGCGCGTGGGCCGCACGCAATCGGCGCTGAGCATGCAGGTGCAGCGCCTGGAGGGGGTGGTGGAGCAGCCGCTGCTGTTCCGCAGTGCGCGCGGCGTGAGCCTGACGGCGGCCGGCGAGCGGCTGCTGGTGCAGGCGAGGCAGCTGCTGAGGCTGCACGACGAGGCGCTGGCGGAGCTGCGCGGCGGGCAGTTGTCGGGGGTGCTGCGCTTCGGCTGCCCGGACGACTATGCGGTGGTGTTCCTGCCGCACCTGCTGCGCGGCTTCGCGCGCCTGAACCCGCGGGTGCAGCTGGAGGTGGTGTGCGCGCCGACCCCGCGGCTGCGCGAGCTGCTGGCGCGGCATGCGATCGACCTGGCGCTGGTGTCGGTGATGGGCGAGGGGCAGGAGGCCGGCGTGATCCGGCGCGAGCCGCTGGTGTGGGTGGGGCCGCGCGGCGTGGACGTGGCGGTGCTGGACCCGCTGCCGCTGGCCCTGGGGGCGCCGGATGCGTTCGACCACGTGGCGCCGCGGCAGGCGCTGGAGGCGGCGGGGCGCGCCTACCGGCTGGTGTGCGCGAGCAGCAGCCTGGGCGGGCTGGTCGCGATGGCGCGCTCGGGACAGGCGATCACGGTGCTGACGCGCACGGCGGTGCCGGAGGACCTGCAGGTGCTGCAGGCCGGCGAGAGGCTGCCAGAGCTGCCGACGGTGGGCATCGCGCTGGCCTTCGACCGTGGCGAGGTGCAAGGGCTGGCGGCGGCGTTCGCGGCGCATGTGCAGCAGGAACTGCCGTTGGCGTGATGTACGGGGACCTGACATTTGTCTGGCATCGGTGTCAAGTTCTCCGCAGCTCTTGCGTCCATTCGGACTTGACGGTGTAATGCGCCCCAACGCGCGTCTGTGAAGGCGCCTCCCGATGCGGAGGCGGCGAGGGACAGGCAACGAGGTAGCCGGCACGCGCGCCGACATCACAAGGTGGCGGCCGGCGTTGAAAGTCAGGAGAGGAGTTTTCCGTGAAGGGTCTGAAGAAGGCAGCGTTGCCGCTGCTGCTGGCGCACGCCTGTGCGCTGTGGAGTGGTGTGTCGCTGGCGGGGCCGGTGACGCGGTATCGGGCGCTCTACACCTTCGAGCACCACCCGCTGTACGAGTCGGTGCCAGCGGCGGTGGCCGGGCTGATCAAGGCGATGGAGGCCATGAACGGGACCGACTGTTCTTCATCGCTTCCGGACGTGCCGCCGGAGCAGGCCACCACGCGCAAGTGCACCTATCTCGATCACGAAACGAACGGCGTGCATTTCCGGATGAAGCAGGTGGTGGACTCGCGCAACGGAGCCGAGGTGATCCACAGCGAGAACACGCTGGGCGGCACCTACCAGACCTACGGGCCGTGGCTGATCACGCGGGAGCACCCAAGGCCTGCGCGCGGCGACATGTGCCTGGGCCACCCGATCCACCCGATCAGCGGACGCAAGACACTGCGCGAGGAGCTGCGCGTAGGCAGCGTCGGCGGCCAGTCGCTCGTGGCGCAGTACGACACCCAGGCGCAGGGGCCTGAGGGGCAGGCTGCATCGATCGGCGGGCGCTGGTCGAGCAGCCTGCACCGCCGCCTGGCCACGCAGGCGGACGGCGGCAACGCGATGCGCGCGGTGCAGGTGCAGCGCGGCGACGGCAACTGGCAGGGCTTCACGCTCGACGGCGCGGGCACCTACCAGCCCGACTCGGACGTGCTCGATCGCCTGCAGCCGATCTCCGGCGGGTGGCGCTACACCGACGCCAGCGCGCTCGCCCAGGAGACCTACGACACCGAGGGGCGCCTGCTCGGCACCGTGTATGCCGACGGCCGCACCCTGAGCTACGCCTACAGCGGCCAGCTCCTCGTGAGCGTGCAGGACCAGGCCGGGCGCAGCCTGCAGTTCGCCTACGACCCGGCCGAAGGCAGCGCAGCGCGCCTGCGGCAGGTCACCGGGCCGGCCGGCACCACGACGCTGGCCCATGATGCCGCCGGCAACCTGAGCCAGATCACCGACCCGGATGGCCGCACCCGCCAGTACCTCTACGAGCGCAGCGACCTGCCCTGGGCGGTGACGGGCATCGTCGACGAGGGCGACAAGCGCCTGGCGACCTACGGCTACGACAACGACGGCCTGGCGATCGAGACGCAGTGGGCCGGCGGGGCCGACCACTACAGCGCGAGCTATGCGCAGCCGCCGGTGCGCACGCAGACAGAGACCTTCGATGTGACGGCCAACATCCTGTGGCGCGACATCTACTGGCTGCCCCCCGTCGGCTTGAATGTGACCGCCCCGAACGGCGCGGTCAGCGAGATCAGCACCACCGTCATCAACAACAAGGTCTACCTGACCGGGCAGAGCCAGCCCGCCGGCGCGGGCTGCGCGGCGAGTACCCGCAGCCAGGCTTTCGATGCGAACGGCATCCTCAGCCGCCGGGATGACTTCAACGGCACGCGCAGCTGCTATGCCAACGACCTGCAGCGCAAGCTGCCGCTGACGAGCGTGGAGGGCCTGAACGCCACGCAGGACTGCATCGGCATGACCCAGCCGACGAGCCTGCCGACGGGCGCGAGGATGACGAGCACCGAGTGGCACCCGGACTGGCCGCTGCCGGTGCGCGAGGCGCGCCCGGGCGTGCTGACCACGAGCGTCTACAACGGGCAGCGCGATCCCTTCGCGGGCAACCAGGTGGCGAGCTGTGCGCCGAGTGCGGCGACCTTGCCCGACGGCAAGCCGCTGCCGCTGCTGTGCAAGCAGGTGGCGCAGGCGACGCTGGATGCGAACGGGGTGAAGGGCTTGCAGCTCGACGGCACTCCGGCCATTCCGGCCGATCCCAACGGCACCGACCCGGGCTATGCCGGCGTGAGCCTGCTGCTGCACCTGGACGGCGGCGCCTGGGTGGACAGCTCGGCCAATGCCTACCCGGTGACGCCGTATGGTCACGCGGCGATCACAGCGGCGGCCGCACGCTACGGCGCGGGCGGCCTGAGCGTGGACGGCAGCGCAGGCACCTACGCCACCGTGCCGGCGCCGGCGATGGACCTTGGAGGGAGCGACTTCACCGTCGAAGGATGGGTGCGGCTGAACGCCTTCGGCAACTTCGCGACCCTGATCAGCAACTACGGCAACAGCGGGGCGCGGGGCTTCGAGATCCTGACCGGCAGCGACGGCAACATCTTCGCGCGCTGGTCGCTGAACGGCTCGAGCGATGCGGACAGCCTGGGACACCAGGACAAGCTGGCGCTGGGGGTGTGGTCGCACTTCGCGCTGGTGCGCCAGGGCAATGAACTGCGGATCTACCTGAACGGGGTGCCGGGCAGCCGCACGGCGACGATCAACGGGGCGATCTACACGTCCAGCACGCCGGTGAACCTCGGGCGCACGCCCGACAACGGCTCGGGCGTGTGGCATGCGAATGCATCGCTGGACGACATCCGGATCACCAAGGGTGCGGCACGTTACACACAGGCCTTCAGCCCGCCGACGGGGTTGCCGGGCAAGCCGTTGACGCCGGCCGTGCCTTCGTGGTTCAACACCGCGGTGGCGAATCGCGTCAGCACCTGGACCTACAACGAGCGAGGCCAGGTACTGACCGCCAAGGGCACGCGCAGCAGTGACACGACCACGTACACCTACCACGCGGCGACCGATGCGAACCACACCGTGGGCGACCTCGCCACGATGACGGATGCGGCCGGCAAGACCACGACCTACGACAAATACGACAAGCTCGGTCAACTGCTGCAGAGCACCGACCCCGACGGCGTGGT